>Ga0070681_10006945_pt1 | contig 11020 bp, 14 predicted proteins | sample KBSC83BmetaG_FD_65650 | JGI IMG/M metagenome (GOLD analysis project Ga0070681, IMG submission 65650) | Corn rhizosphere microbial communities from Kellogg Biological Station, Michigan, USA - KBS C8-3B metaG | ecosystem: Host-associated > Plants > Roots > Rhizosphere | place: USA: Michigan...
CAACTACAGCTGGACGATGTCGCCCCGCTGGTACGACGGCGAGAGCTACCTCGCCCTCGACACCGGTGGCGGCCCCATCGCCCGGCTGTGGGCCACGGCTCTCGGTGGATTGGTCGATGCCGGCGGCTACGTGAAGGCGACGGGCAACAGCGTGCAGATCAACCTGCCGCGGACGGCCACGAAGCCCGAATACAGCTGCGAGTGGAAGATCCCGCAGTGGTCCAACGCTCTCGAGCGGAACCGGGCCCGGACGTACTTCCAGGCCTACTCCGCCGCTCTCGGCCTGTACTTCGTCGAGAAGGCGCTGGCCGAGATCCGGGCGGGGCACACCCAGACCTGGGCGCCGTTCAAGGTCCCGGAGGAAGCTGTCAGCTGCGGGTTCACCGAAGCGGTGCGGGGCGTGCTGTCGCACCACATGGTGATCAAGGGCGGGAAGATCGCCAACTACCACCCCTACCCGCCCACCCCCTGGAACGGCAGTGTCCGCGACATCTACGACACCCCGGGCCCCTACGAGGACGCGGTGCAGAACACACCGATCTTCGAGGAGAACCCTCCCGATCGCTTCAAGGGCATCGATATCATGCGGGCGGTCCGCAGCTTCGACCCCTGCCTGCCATGCGGTGTCCACATGTACCTTGGGAAGGGCAAGACGGTGCGCAAGCTCCACACGCCGTTCGCGATGGGAGGCACCGCCGGCTGATAGGGAACACGTACGGCAACACAGCGAAAACAGAACGAGGTCCGGCGCCCGGGGTTCATCCCCGGGCGCCGACGGCCAAACGACGCTCGGGGGGGCGATGAGGGTCGAGAGCCGGAACCTGAAGGACATGGGAGCCCGGGTCGAGGAGCTTCTCGGCGAGATCAGGACCGCCGAGCCCGGCGTCGCCCGCAAGGCCGAGGAGGTGGTGGGCCTCCTGGTGGATCTCTACGGCGAGGCCCTGGGCCGGGTCGTCGACCTGGGTGAGGCCGTCGGTGGGGAGCTGATCGACCAGCTCGTCGACGATCCGCTGCTGGCCAGCCTGCTCCTCCTCCACGGCCTCCACCCCGAGCCGGTCGAGCCCCGAATCGAGCGGGCCCTCGACCGGATCCGCCCCGGCCTCGGCGGAAAGAAGCTTGAGGTGGTCCGCCTGGAGGACGACGGCGCGCTGCGGCTGCGGCTCTCGTCACCGCTCGACGGGTGCCCGTCCACCATCGGCACCGTCCAGCAGACCATCGAGGACGCCGTCACCGAGTGGGCACCGGAGGTGAGCAGCGTCTTCATCGAGGGCCTGTTCATACCGCTGCCCACCGCTCCGGAGCCGGTCGCGGTGACGATCGGTTCCCGGCCGCCCCGGAAGTCGATCCCGCTCTCCGAGGCTGGTTGATGAGCGATACCCCGACCCTCCCAGAAGGTCTGCGCCGCTTCGTCGAGCGGAGGAATGCAGCCCCGCCGCAGGAGCGGTGCGAACTCTGTGGGGTGGCCATCGCCCATGAGCACTCCCACCTGGTGGAACGGGAGAACCGCCGGTTGGTCTGTGCCTGTCGGCCCTGCTATCTCGTCTTCATGCCGAGGGGAGCGGGGCAGGGGCGGTTCCGGTGCGTCCCCGACCGGTACCTCCACGACGCGGCGTTCGACATGACACCGGCCCAGTGGGACGACCTGCAGATCCCGGTGGCCATGGCGTTCTTCTTCTTCAACTCCGATCTCGGGCGCTCGGTGGCTTTCTACCCGGGGCCGGCCGGCGCCACGGAGTCGCTGCTTCCGCTCGACTCGTGGGAGACGATGCGCGAGGCCAACCCGTTGTTCAAATCGATCGAGGACGACGTCGAGGCGCTGCTGGTACGGCGGGAGGGCGACACGTTCGAGTGCTACCTCGTCCCGATCGACGCCTGCTACGAGCTGGTCGGGCTGGTGCGCCTCCACTGGAAGGGCTTTGACGGCGGCGAGGAGGCCAAGACGGCCATCGCCGGGTTCTTCGGCGGCCTCCGGGAGCGGAGCCGGCCCGTACCGGTCAACGAGACAACCTCGTGACCGAGCTCGTCTTCGACTGCGTCGGCGCCCGAGCCGAGCGCTGGGCCGTCGCCCCCACCCTCACCTTCCTGATCAAGGTGGCGGAAACCGCCGGTGAGACGATCCACGGGATCTCGCTGCGGTGCCAGATCCGGATCGAGCCGGTCAAGCGGCGCTATTCCGAGGATGAGGGCGAGCTGCTCGTCGACCTCTTCGGCGAGCGGTCCCGCTGGGGCGAGACGATGAAGCCGATGCAGCTGGCCTTCGCCGCCCAGATGGTGCCCGGCTTCACCGGGAGCACCGAGATCGAACTCCCCGTGCCCTTCACCTACGACTTCGAGGTGGCGACCTCGAAGTACTTCCACGCCCTGGGCGACGGTGACATCCCCCTGATCCTGATGTTCTCCGGCACCGTCTTCGTCAAGACCGACCAGGGCTTCTCGGTGGAGCAGGTGCCGTGGCACAAGGAGTCGGCCTTCCGCCTCCCGGTGGCCACCTGGCGGGAGATGGTGGACTCCCACTTCCCCAACAGCGCCTGGGTCCGCATCCGGCGCGACACGATGGACGCCCTGAGCAAGTTCCGTTCCCAGCGGGCCCTGCCCAGCTGGGACGACACCTTCATCGCCCTCTTGAGCGAGAACGCCGAGCGATGAACTTCGACGCCGCCCGCTCCGTGGCCAACACCCTCCTCTACGAGGGGTACGTGCTCTATCCCTACCGGGCGTCGGCCAAGAAGAACCAGGTCCGGTTCCAGTTCGGGGTCGTCGCCCCCCGGGCCTATGCCGGAGACAGCGATGCCGGCGTCTCCGGAGCGGCGGAGCCGTGGATGACACGGACGGAGTGTCTCGTCGAACCGGGCGACGACACCGACGTGACCGTGGCTGTCCGGTTCCTGCAGCTGCAGGCCCGCATCGTCGAGGAACGCACCGACGACGGGTACCGCCCCGTGGCCGAGCTCACCTCGTCGGGTCAGCGCCTCGTGACCTGGGACGAGGCGGTCGAGCAGTCGGTGGAGATCATCATCTCGCTGCAGGCCCTGGTGGCCGGGCCGCGGGTGGAGACGTTCGCGTTCCCGCCCACCGAGGAGATCGAAGACCTCGCCGACGGGTCGGGCCGCGTGGTGCGGCGCCGGTGGCCGGTCTCGGGCCGGGTCGTAGTGACGGGCGAGGAGATCCCCGGGCCGTACGGAGTCGTCCGGCTCAGGGTGGACGTGGAGAACCTGAGCGACTGGGCGGCCGACGACCCCGTCGGTGCCCGGGACGACGCGCTGCGCCATTCGCTGCTCTCCGCCCATTCGCTGCTCGGGGTGTCGAGCGGGCACTTCATCACCATGCTCGATCCGCCGGAATGGGCCAAGGGGCTGGTGGCCGCGTGCGACAACCGGCAGACCTGGCCGGTGCTCATGGGCAACGGCGACGTGATGCTGTCGTCACCGATCATCCTCTACGACCAGCCGGAAATCGCCTCCGAGAGTCCCGGCGACCTCTACGACGCCCTCGAGATCGACGAGATCCTCTCGCTGCGGACCCTGACCCTCACCGACGACGAGAAGGAAGAGGCCCGGGCCACGGACCCCCGGGCGGCGGCAATCATCGACCGGGTCGACACCATGTCGGCGGAGATCCTGTCGCGGCTCCACGGCGCCCTGCGCAGTGTCGAGCCCTCGGCGGCGAACGAGAAGGAACTCGACGACCTGTTCACCGGCGGGGAGCCCGTACCGGGCAAGGAGGCCGGGGTTCCCTGGTGGGACCCGGGCGCCGACTCGTCCGTCGACCCTGAGAGCGACTCCATCCTCGTGGGCGGCGTCAAGGTCTCCAAGGGAAGCCGCGTGAAACTGCGCCCTGGGCGCCAGCTCGACGACCCCGACGGCGCCCGCCACCTCACCGACGGTCAGGACCTGTTCTACGACGGGCGGATCGCCATCGTGCAGGGCGTGTACTTCGACGTCGACGGCGCCGAGTACCTGGCCGTGAGCCTGGAGGACATGCCCGACGTGGACCTCGCCCACGGCCGTTTCCTGTACTTCAATCCCGAAGAGGTCGAACCGTTGGAGAACGCCCGATGAGCGTGCTCGTCGCCGGCGTCGGCAACATCTTCCTCAGCGACGACGGCTTCGGCGTCGAGGTCGCCCGCCGCCTGAAGGCCGTCGACCTGCCCGACGACGTCAAGGTGGCCGACTTCGGCATCCGCGGCGTTCACCTGGCCTACGAACTCCTCGACGGCTACGACCTGGTGATCCTCGTTGACGCTTCACCCCGCGGCGGGGAGCCCGGAACCCTGTACGTCATCGAGCCGGAGGAGCCGGAGGCCCCCGATCCCGACGAGGTGCCGCCCCTCGACGCCCACGGCATGGACCCCGGAGCGGTGCTTGCGCTCCTCGGCGTGCTGGGAGGCCATGTCGACCGCCTGCTGGTGGTCGGCTGCGAGCCGGCGGTGGCCGACGAAGGCATGAGCCTGTCGCCGGCCGTCGAGGCGGCCGTCGATCCGGCGGTCACTCTGGTGCAGGATCTCATCAATGAACACCGTGTGCCGTCGCTCGGCGGCGGCCGCAAGCAAGGAGGCACAACAACATGATCCGGCGTTTGGTGAGTAGCGCGTTCCTGGTCCTCGTCGCCGCAGCCGTGGTCCAGTCCATGCCCGACATCGCCCGTTACCTCAAGATCCGGGACATGTGACGGACAGATGCCGCGGTTCCGCATCATCCCCGAGCGTTCCCGGGTTTGGCTGGAGGCGAACTCGAGTGTCCATCCCATCCATGGCGAGGCCGCGGGGCTGTCCGGCTCGATCGATGTGCAGTTCGACGGGACCGGGCTCGACCTTTCGTCCTCGCCGGAGATCAGGGTGGAGCTTCCGGTCGAGCAGCTGAAATCGGGCAACCGCCTGGAGGATGCCGAGATGATGCGCCGGATCGACGCCCGTCGATACCCGACGATCCGCGGCGTCGTAAAGGACATGAAATCCCAGGGGGTGGACGGGCGGTACGCCGTGACCGGTGACCTGTCCTTCCACGGCGTGACTCAGACCGTGGACGGGGAGATCACGGTCAGCCACCCGGACGATGGGACGTTGATCATCGAAGGCGAGCGGCAGTTCGACATCCGCGATTTCAATGTGTCTCCCCCCAAGATCCTGATGCTCAAAGTGCACCCGGAAGTGAAAGTCCGCATCCGGGTGGAAGCCGTCGGCGAAACGTAACGAGGGAGGACCTTCATGCTGGCGTTGGTCGGATTCGCACTTGGATACGTGGTAGGAGCCAAAGAGGGCAAGGAAGGCCTGGAGCGCATGATCGCCGCCACCAAGACGGTGCTGGGCTCCGAGGAGTTCAAGGCGGCCCTCGAGGGGGCCCAGGCCATGGCCGGAGGGCTGCTCAAGCAGGGCTTCGAGCAGTTCGGTGGGATGGCGGCCAGCGAGGGCCGCAACCTCACGCAGCGCCTGCGGGTGGCGTAGCTCAGATGCACGAGGTCTCGCTCGGAGAGGCCATCCTCGACGCGGTCGAGCGTCGGGCGGCGGGCCGGAAGGTGCGTCGCGTGAAAGTGCGGGTCGGCACGCTGCACCGCGTGGTGGGCCCGGCGCTCGACCAGGGGTTCGAGTTGGTGTCAGAGGGATCGGTGGCCGAAGGCGCCGAGATCGAAATGGTGGTCATCCCCGTGACGATCACCTGCCGCGCCTGCGGCGAGCACCACCACAGCGACGACCAGCAGTTCGTCTGTCTGTCCTGCGGCAGCGATCAGGTCGACGTGGAAGGCGGCGAGGAACTGATGCTCGAGTCATTGGAGTTCGACGGGGGGTAAGACCATGTGCCTGGGGATCCCGGGAACCATCGTCGAGATCGACGGGGACCGCCCGGATCTGGCCAAGGTGGACGTCAGCGGCGTCCGCCGGATGATCAATATCGGGCTCTTGGAGAACGAGATCGTGGAGCCCGGTGACTGGATCCTGATCCACGTCGGCTTCGCGCTGTCGAAGATCGACGAGGAGGAGGCCGCTTCGGCGATGGCCTTCCTCGAAGGGATCGGCACCGCCTACGAGGAGGAGCTGGCCGCGCTGGCCAGCTCGGAGATCGAGGCGGGGTTCATCCAGGCGGGCCAGGACATCGAGGCACGCTGGGCATCGGAGGAGGTGTGATGCGCTTCGTCGACGAATTCCGCGACGCCGACCTGGCCCGGGCTCTGGCCACCCAGATCGCCGGCCTGTGCGAGCCGGGCCGGAAGTACAAGTTCATGGAGGTGTGCGGGGGGCACACCCACACGATCTACAAGCACGGCATCGAGGACTACCTGCCCGAGGCCGTCTCCCTCGTCCATGGCCCGGGGTGCCCGGTGTGCGTGCTGCCGATGGGCCGGATCGACGACGCCATCGCCATCGCCGAACAGGACGACGTCATCCTGACGTCGTTCGGCGACATGATGCGCGTCCCCGGCGGCCGGGGGTCGTTCTTCGACTCCAAGGCGGCCGGCACCGACATCCGGATGGTGTACTCGCCGCTCGACGCCTTGAAGATCGCCCGGCAGAACCCCGACAAGCGGGTGGTCTTCATGGCCATCGGGTTCGAGACGACGGCGCCGTCGACGGCCATGACCGTACTGCGGGCCAAGGCGGAGGGACTCGAGAACTTCTCGATCTTCTGCAACCACGTCACGATCATCCCGGCCATCAAGGCGATCCTCGACTCACCCGACCTGCGCCTCGACGGGTTCATCGGCCCCGGCCACGTGTCGACGGTGATCGGCTGCCGGCCCTACCACTTCATCTCCCACACCCACGGCAAGCCGCTGGTGTGTGCCGGGTTCGAGCCGCTCGACGTGCTGCAGTCGGTCTACATGATCCTGAAGCAGCTGACCGAAGGCCGCTCCGAGGTGGAGAACCAGTACTCCCGCGTCGTGCCCTGGGACGGAAACGTGAAGGCCCTCCAGGTCATCAACGAGACGATGGAACTGCGGCCCTACTTCGAGTGGCGGGGCCTCGGGTTCATCTCCCAGTCGGCGCTCAAGCTGCGCGACAGCTACGCCGCCTACGACGCCGAGGTGATCTTCGACGTACCGGGCGTGCGGGTCGCCGACCCGAAGGCCTGCCAGTGCGGCGAGGTCCTGAAGGGCGTCATCAAGCCCTACGAGTGCAAGGTGTTCGGCACCGCCTGTACGCCGGAGACACCGATCGGGACGTGCATGGTCTCCTCCGAGGGAGCCTGCGCCGCCTATTACAACTTCGGTCGCTTCACCCGGAAGCGAGTGATGGAGGTCACCTCCGCGTGAGCGAGCAGATCTCTGCTCCCTGGGCCGAGCAGGCCGTGACCGAAGCCGAAGAGGATGAGGCGCTCGGTCGTCGACCCGGCGAAGAGCATCGCAGCCGCGAGGAAGAGGTCCTGGCCCGCATCGAGCGGGCCAGGGCGCGTAAGCCCAGGGTCAAGGAGGAGCGGATCACCCTGGCCCACGGGTCGGGCGGCAAGGCGACGCACACGCTGGTCGAGGCCATCTTCCTCGAGCACTTCCGCAACCCGCTGCTGGAGCCGCTGGAGGACCAGGCGATCCTCACCGCCGGGGGCGTGCGGCTGGCCTTCACCACCGACTCCTACGTCGTCTCCCCGCTGTTCTTCAACGGGGGCAACATCGGCGACCTGGCGGTGAACGGCACGGTCAACGACCTGGCCGTGTCGGGGGCCCGGCCGTTGTGGCTGTCGTCCGGGTTCATCCTCGAGGAAGGGTTCCCGGTGGCCGACCTCGAGCGGATCGTCCAGACGATGGCCGAGGCGGCGGCCGCCGCCGGTGTGCAGATCGTGACCGGCGATACCAAGGTCGTCCAGCGGGGCAAGGCCGACGGGTGTTACGTGAACACGGCCGGCGTCGGGGTGCTCGAGCGCGACATCGAACTCGGCGCGGCGCGGGTGAAGCCCGGTGACGCCGTCATCGTCTCCGGGCCGATCGGCGACCACGGCGTCACGGTGATGCTGGCCCGGGGCGAGCTCGACATCGAATCCGATCTCGCCTCCGACACCGCGGCATTGAACGGGCTGATCGCCACGCTGCTCGACGCCGTGCCGGTGGGCGTGCACTCCATGCGGGACGCCACCCGGGGCGGCGTCGCCACCATCCTCAACGAGGTCGCCAAGGCCGCCTCGGTGGCCGTCGTGGTCGACGAGGCCTCGGTCCCGGTGCGGCCCGAGGTGACCGGCGCCAGCGAGATCCTGGGCATCGACCCGCTGTACGTGGCCTGTGAGGGCCGGCTGGTGGCGATCGTCGACGGAAGCGTGGCCGACGCCGCGCTGGCGGCGCTGCGCTCCCATCCGCTGGGGGCGGAGGCGGCGGTGATCGGTCATGCCGCCGACGACCCGCCCGGCCTGGTGCTGTTGCGGACGAGCTTCGGCGGCACCCGAATCGTCGACATGCTCGTGGGCGACCCGTTGCCCCGCATCTGCTGAAGGCACAAGGGTCGCTGAGGGCGGCATGCGGCTCGTTCACCTGGTCGGCCCCGGACAGCGCGCATGGTTCCGCCGCTGCCGCCGGGCGTGGGACCTGGGTTCGCCCAACCGGCAGAACCTGGAGCCTCGCAGTATTCCCTTCGACCTCAGCCGGGCGGTGCGGTACGCCCTGTCGGTCTGGTATTTCCCCGGCATGTGGGAATGGCCCCGAGCCATCGTGCTGCCCCGGGCGCTGCAGGCCTTCGACGAGGCCGTCGCCCGGGGCCAGGGGCAGGGCGAGGCGTCCGAGCAGGCCCGGGTGATGCTGGAGCGCTACTTCGCCTGGGCGCCGACGGTCGACGCCTTCTCGCCCGTCCGGGTGGAGAACGACTTCGAAGCCAACGTGCCCGACGTGCGCAACCCGGGCCAGGACCTGGCCGACGGGGAGGGGCGGCCGGTCCGCTACATCGACCGTGTCCCACTCCTGATCGTCGACGCCACCGACAGCTACTGGATCGTGGAGCACCGCCTGGTCGACGACGGCTGGGCCGATTTGGACGAGCTGCTCCTGACCGAACCGCCGGTGGCCGCCGCCTGGGGCTGGGAGCGGTTCTACCTCGGCATGGAGATCGCCGGCACCGTCCACAACGAGCTGCGACTGACCGCCGAGGAACCGGACGACGGCGAACCCGGTCAGGGAAAGGCCGCCCGTCACCCCCGGTCCCGCGACTACGCCCGCTCCCGGGCGGCCGGGCGCGACCCGGCGGCCGCCGGCTCGCCGGTGCTCCAGGCCGAGACGGTGGTGCAGGAGAGCGGCGGCTGGTTCCGCCGGACCTGGATCCGCCGGACGCGGACCGAGGTTGACGGCGTCGGGGAGCGTCTCTCCGCCGAGGTCCTCGACATGCTCGACCCCGGCCTGACCCTCTACCCCAGCCCGAGCCCTGAGCACTGCGGCCGCTGCTACTTCCGCGCCCCCTGCATAGCTATGAACGAGGGGACCGATCCGACTCCGATCCTGGCCGCCGTCTACCAGCAGCGCGATTTCGATCGGCCCGAAGAGGGCCGGCTGGGGGGAGGAAGCTGGTCGATGAATCGCGGCGCGGCCCCGCCCCCCCAATGGCGAAAGCCGCCACCCTGAGGCCCCTACGCCCTAGCGTTGCATCATCGACGACGTTCGTTGCCCATCCTGTGCCCGCCCGCTGGTGCTGCGCTCCGGGCCGGCCATCACGGCGCACTTCGCCCACCGGCCCCGCCAGTCGTGCCGGAACCGGCCGGGCCGGGGACCGATCACGCCGCTGCGCCTCGAGCAGCTGACCCTGTTCGAGCTCGAGCCGCTGGTGCCGGCGGCGATCCCGGCTTTCTACCGGACCCCGGCACCGGCCTCGGCGCTCCCTGCCCCGATGCGCCCGCCGGCTCGTCCGCGCCGGCGTCGCCGGGCCTGGCTGCCCCGCCTACTGCGCTGGTTCAAGGCCCAGGCGGCGGGCGGCTGAGGACCTCATTCACGCGGACCGGCGTTCCTCGGCCTTCACCCCTGAAACTCGAGGAAACGCCGGCCCGCGGATCTTCTAGGTCCGGTCAGGCGACCCAGTAGTTGTTGGCCTGACGCCGCCAGGCCTTGAAGAGCTCCCGGGCCACCCCGACCAGCAGGATCAGGGCGGCGGCGGCCAGCGGGTCACGCCGGTTGATCGGGAACACCTTCGGGGTCGAGATGATCGAGGCCGGGAAGGCCGACTCGGAGGCCGACGTCTGCAGCCCGGCCAGGTTGCGGCTCACCGCCGCCGACTCCGTCCCCCCCGAAGAGGCCTGCACGACGCCGGAGCTGGACATCACCAGCGGCGGTGCCGCCTGCTGGCTGCGCCCGGAGGAGCGGGCCGGGCGGCTGGCCGGCGTCGCCGGCTTCCGGCCCGAGCCGTCGTAGAAGCCATCGCCGAAGGGAATCACCGGTGCCGCCTCGCCCGGGGCGGCCATGGGACTGATGGCCACCTGGTCGCCGTCCCACGGGACGGGGCCCTCATCGGGCATGGCGTAGTAGTCGCCGCCGGGCCCGGGGTCGGTCGCGTCGGGACCGGAGGGGGCGGGATTCTCCGGTGGAGCCTCCTGAGGCTGGATCGGAGTGGAGGTGGGGTCGCTCGACCCGCCGGTGTCCGTACCGCCGGATCCCGGGTCACCGCCGCTACCGGGGGTGCTGGGGTCGACGGTGCCCTGCTTGTCGGTGGTCGACGTGGTCGGCCGGTCCTTGCGGCCGGTCGTGGTCGTCGTCGTGTCCTTCCCGCCGGTCTTGCCACCGCCCTTGCGGGTCGTGTCGGTGGTGTCCTTGCCGCCATTGTCGGTGGTCGGGGTGGTCGGGTCGCAGTTGTCTTTGCCGGACGACCCGGAATCGCTCTTGCCGGTCGTCGCCGTGGTCGAGCCACCCTTGTCGGACCCGCCGCTCTTGACCTCCGCGGTCGTCGGCAGATCGCCGCTGCCCACCGCCTGGGGGGCCATCGTCGGATCGTTCTTGCTCGTCGTCGGCGTCGAATCCGAGCTGTGGTTCGAGTCACCTTGGGAGGTCGTCGAGGTCGAATCCTTGCCGCCGCCGTCCTTGGTCGTCGTCGACGTCGAATCCTTGCCGCCGCCGTCCTTGGTCGTCGTCG
>Ga0070681_10006947_pt1 | contig 11019 bp, 10 predicted proteins | sample KBSC83BmetaG_FD_65650 | JGI IMG/M metagenome (GOLD analysis project Ga0070681, IMG submission 65650) | Corn rhizosphere microbial communities from Kellogg Biological Station, Michigan, USA - KBS C8-3B metaG | ecosystem: Host-associated > Plants > Roots > Rhizosphere | place: USA: Michigan...
TGTCGAGACTGACACAACAGTTAAGGCTTGGGTAGGGTTGCTCTTGAGTCAGGCGGCGGCTTTCTTCACGGCGCCGGCGATCTCCTTGACCACCTGATTGACGAGCTTCTCGTCGTCGCCCTCGGCCATGATCCGGATCATGGGCTCGGTGCCGGAGGCGCGCACGACGAGACGGCCTGAGCCGTTCAGCCGCTGCTCGGCCTGCTTGATCACGGCCTGAACCTGCTCGCTCTCCAGCGGCTTGCCGGCCTGGAAGCGCACGTTCTCCAGCTTCTGCGGCGCGGGCTCGAACTGCCGGGCGAGCGCGCTCATCGGCTGATCGCTCTCCTTCAGCACCGCCAGCACCTGCAGGGCGGCCAGGAGGCCGTCGCCGGTGGTCGCGAAGTCGCGCAGGATGATGTGGCCCGACTGCTCGCCGCCAAGATTGAAGCCGCCCTCGCGCATCCGAACCATCACCGCGCGGTCCCCCACCGGGGTTCGCTGCAAAGTCAGCCCCCGCTCGGCCAGGAACCGCTCCAGCCCGAGGTTGGAGTAGAGCGTCGCCACCACCCCGCCGCCGGTGAGCCGGTCGCGCTTGGCCCAGCTGTCGGCGATCAGCGCCATGATCTGATCGCCGTCCACGACCTGGCCCTTCTCGTCGCAGATGATCACCCGGTCGGCGTCGCCGTCGAGGGCGATGCCGATGTCGGCGCGGTACTCCTTGACCATCTTCTGCATGGCCGCAGGGTGGGTGGAGCCGCACTCCTCGTTGATGTTGAAGCCGTTCGGCGCGACGCCCACGCTCAGCACCTCGGCGCCCAGCTCATAGAGCGCCTCAGGCGCCACCTTGTAGGCCGCGCCGTTGGCGCAATCGATGACGATTCGAAGCCCCGCGAGGTTAAGCCGGCGCGGGAATGTCGCCTTGGCGATCTCCACATAGCGGGCCTGGCAGTCGTCGATCCGCTGCACGCGGCCGAGCGCCTGGGGGGAGGCCAGCCCCTCCTCCAGGCCCTGATCCATCAGCGCCTCGATCTCCAGCTCGCGCTCGTCGGAGAGCTTGTAGCCGTCGGGCCCGAACAGCTTGATGCCGTTGTCGGCGAAGTGGTTGTGCGAGGCGGAGATCATCACCCCCAGATCGGCCCGCAGACTGCGGGTCATCATCGCCACGCCCGGCGTCGGCAGCGGCCCGAACAGGCGCACGTCCATGCCCACCGAGGTGAAGCCCGCCACCAGCGCCGGCTCGAGCATGTAGCCTGAGAGCCGCGTGTCCTTGCCGATCACCACCAGGTGGCGCCGGTCGTCCTTCGACATGAAGATCTTGCCGGCCGCCATGCCCACGCGCAGAGCCACCTCCGCCGTCATCGGGTAGCGATTGGCCTGGCCACGAATTCCATCGGTCCCGAAGTAGGCGCGCGTGCTCATCGGCTGCTCACGAAACGATCCGAAACTCAGATTTAGTCGACGGTATTTTGTTGAATGGTAAAGCCGGCCGCGCTCGCGTTCGACCATTGGCGTTTATCATAAAGGAAGCCAAAGCCCATGTGCGGGATCATCGGCATCGTCGGCGTGAAGCCCGTGCAGGACCGGCTGATCGACAGTCTCAAGCGCCTGGAATACCGCGGTTACGACTCCGCCGGCGTCGCGGGCGTGGTCGACGGCCATGTCGAGCGCCGTCGCGCCAAGGGCAAGATCCGGGCGCTGGAGGACGTGCTCGCCGCAGAGCCGCTGACGGCGAGCGTCGGCATCGGGCACACTCGCTGGGCGACCCACGGAGCGCCTTCGGAGACCAACGCCCACCCGCAGCGCGCCGGCCGCGTCACCCTGGTCCACAACGGCATCATCGAGAACTACGCCGAACTGCGCGAGGCCCTGAAGGAAAAGGGCCGCAGCTTCGAGAGCGAGACCGATACCGAGGTCATCGCCCAGCTCCTCGACTACGAGCTCCAGACGCGGCCGCCGCTCGAGGCGCTGAAGGCCACGCTCGACCAGCTCACAGGCGCCTACGCCATCGCCGTGCTGGTCGACGGCGAGGATGAGCTGATCATGGGGGCCCGGCGCGGCTCGCCGCTGGTGGTGGGCTACGGCCAGGGCGAGATGTTCCTGGGCTCCGATGCGCTGGCGGTCGGGCCGTTCACCAACCGCATCGCCTACCTGGACGAAGGCGACTACGTGGCCATCGACCACAAGGGCGCGCACATCTTCGACGAAACCGGCCAGCCGGCGGAGCGGCCGGCGCGCACGGTCGCGGCCTCTGCGGCGCTGGTGGAGAAAGGCAACTACCGGCACTTCATGGAGAAGGAGATCCACGACCAGCCGGACGCCTGCCAGCATACGCTGTCGGCCTACATCAACCCGACCACCGGCCGTGTGCATGCGCCGGGCGGAGTGGATTTCGCCCGGTTCGACCGGGTGCAGATCGTCGCCTGCGGCACCGCGAGCTACGCCGGCCAGATCGCGCGATACCTGTTCGAGAAGCTGGCCGGCCTGCCCTGCGAGGTCGAGGTCGCCTCGGAGTTCCGCTACCGCCAGCCGGCGGTGACGCCCGCGACCCTCGCCATCGCCGTATCGCAGTCCGGCGAGACGGCCGACACGCTGGCGGCGCTGCGCTGGTGCAAGGCCCAGGGCCTCACCACCGCCGCCGTCGTCAACGTCCACGAATCGACCATGGCGCGGGAGGCCGACGTCCTGTTCCCGACCCACGCCGGCCCGGAGATCGGGGTCGCCTCCACCAAGGCGTTCACCAGCCAGGTGGCGGCGCTCACCGCGCTCGCCATCGCCGCCGCCGCCGCCCGCGGCCGGCTCAAGCCCGGCGAGGAGGCGCACGACACGCGGCTGCTCCTGGAAGCGCCGCGCCTGATCGCCGAGGCGACGCAGGTGGAGGACGACGTCCGCGCGCTCGCGCCAGAGCTCGCCAAGGCCCGCGACGTCCTCTACCTCGGCCGCGGCGCGATGTACCCGCTGGCGCTGGAGGGCGCGCTGAAGCTCAAGGAGATCAGTTACATCCACGCCGAAGGCTACGCCGCCGGCGAACTGAAGCACGGGCCGATCGCGCTGATCGACGAGACCACGCCGGTGATCGTGATCGCCCCCTCTGACCCGCTGTTCGACAAGACCATCTCGAACATGAGCGAGGTGGCGGCCCGCGGCGGCAAGGTGATCCTGATCACCGACGAGGAGGGCGCGGCCAATGCGCCGCCTGGGGTGAAGCTGATCGTCGGACCGAGCTGCGATCCGCTGCTGGCGCCCTTGGTCTACGCCCCGCCCATCCAGCTCCTCGCCTACTATGTCGCCGTCCAGAAGGGCGCCGACGTCGACCAGCCGCGGAATCTGGCGAAATCGGTGACCGTGGAGTAGCTGTCGGGCCGTCCCGCTGGCAGGCTCGCGGCGGAACGAAGGGGAGCCATGTCGGACAAAACCGGCCCCTGGGGGCGGGACGCGCCGCCGCCGCCGCGAGCTCCACGACGCGCGCGGCTATGGCTGCTGCTGATCGTCGGGCTGGGCGGCCTGGTGCTGGCGCTGACCCGCGCTTTCCCCGAAGCGGTCCGCACCCGCGGCGACTGGGCCGACGTGGCCTATGCCGCCGGGCTGGTCGTGCTGATTTCCGCAGGCGTGTTCCGGGCTGGGCGCGGCCGCTCTCCCGAGCGTCTGAAGCACGCGGCGATCTGGCTCGCGATCATCGCGGCGGTGGCGCTCGGGTTCGCCTATCGGGACGAGCTGCGCGGCGTGCCGCAGCACCTGCGGCTCGCATTCAGCGACGGCGAGCCGGTCGCGGTCGGCGATCACCAGCTGGTCATCCCGCAAGACGGCGACGGCGGCTTCGAGGTGATCGGCAGGGTCAACGGCCAGCGGGTCCGCTTCCTGGTCGACACCGGTTCGACCGATACGGTGCTGAGCCTCGACGATGCGCGCCGGCTCGGGATCGATCCCGCCGGACTTCGCTTCGACGAAGAGGCCGAGACCGCCAACGGCAAAGGCTATGGCGCGCCCTATCGCGCGCGCCGACTTCAGGTCGGGCCCATTGCACTCGACGATTTCAAGATGTCGGTGAACCAGGCGCCGATGAGGCGCTCGCTGCTCGGACTGAGCTTTCTCAGGCGGCTCGATTCCTTCGAGGTGCGCGGCCGCTCGCTGATCCTGAGATGGCGTGAGCCGACGGGCTGAGCCGCGGCCCGAAAAGCAAAACGGCCGCTCCAGGAGCGGCCGTTCGCACGATAAGAGACGTCGATCCTACTTCTTCGCCGGAGTCGAAGAGGACATCGAGCTCGTGGTCGTGGTCGAATTCGTCGCGCCGGCCGTCGCGTTGGTGTCCGACGGGGCCGTCGAGTTCGTCGCGCCAGCCGTGGCGTTGGTGTCCGCCGGGGCCGTCGTGGTCGTGGTCGTGTTGGTATCGGTCGCCGTGGTGGCGTTGGTGTCAGCCGTGGCCGTGTTGTCCGCCTTCTTTTGGCAGGCCGACAGGCTCACCGCGAGAACCGCAGCCGCAGCAACCGAAGTCAGGATACGCAGTTTCATGGATTGCTCCCCTGGAGGACTATCCCCCGACGCATAACTCATACACGGCTTCGTGAGTTCGCGAAATCGTGATCGTTCGTGCGGCGCGGATTTTTGCCGCAACAAGCTGTGGATTTCAGTCCGGCCGTCCTCTAGTCCGCGAGACGGATCGCGGGGTCTCGTCGAGGCGCGAGGGCCGCGCGACGACCGGGCTCCGGTCCTCGTAAGGCGTCTGTTCGGAGAGATCAATGACCCAACGCGTGCGCAAGGCCGTGCTGCCGGTGGCCGGGCTCGGGACCCGCGTGCTGCCCGGCGCCAAGGCCACGCCGAAGAACCTCCTGAACGTCGTCGACCGGCCGATCCTGTCCTACATCGTCGAGGAGGCGCGCGCGGCGGGCATCGAGCACTTCGTTTTCGTGGTCGGCCGCGGCCAGGGCGCCATCGAGGACTATTTCGACGCCAATCCCGAGGTGGAAGGCGCGCTCGAGGCCAAGGGCAAGGCCGAGATCCTCGCCGATGTCCGGCGTGACATCGGTCCGCCGGGGGAGATGAGCTTCATTCGCCAGATGGCCCCGCTGGGCCTGGGCCACGCGGTGTGGTGCGCCCGCCACGTGGTGGGCGATGAGCCGTTCGCGGTCATCCTGTCCGACATGCTGATGGCCGCCGATCCGCCGGCGCTCGCCCAGGCCGTGGCCGCCCACGAAGAGGTCGGCGGCAACATCGTCGTGGTGGAGCCGGCGCCCGAGGGCGAGGCCCACAAGTACGGAATCGTCGCCCTCGCGACGCGAACGGGCCGGCTCAACCGCATGACCGGCATGGTCGAGAAGCCCGCGCCGGGCGCCGAGCCGTCCAACCTGTTCATCTCCGGCCGCTACATCCTGCAGCCCGAGATCTTCGAGACGCTGCAGACCCAGGAGCGTGGCGCCGGCGGCGAGATCCAGCTCACCGACGCCATGTCCAAGCTCATGAAAAGCCAGGACTTCCATGCCCTGGAATACGACGGGACCACCTACGACTGCGGCGACAAGATCGGGCTCCTGCGCGCCAACGTGGCCTTTGCGCTGCGCCGCCCCGAGCTCGCCGAGAGCGCCCGCAAGGCCATCCAGGCGCTCTTGTGACTGCGGCGGCCTGTCGCGGTTTGGCTTGGCGAAAGCGCCCTTCGTAGGGTAGCCCTTTGCCGGGGGGCCCACGTCGTGGAGTTGCGATGCGCGTATTGATCCTCGGCGGCGACGGCTTTTGCGGCTGGCCGACCGCGCTTCATCTGTCGGCGCGCGGCCATGCCGTCGAGATCGTGGACAACCTCTCGCGGCGGCGGATCGACGGCGAGCTGCGGGCCGGTTCGCTGACTCCGATCGTCCCGCTCGACGAGCGGCTGGCCGCCTGGCGCGAGGTCTCCGGGCGCGCAATCCGCGCCCACCAGATCACCGTCGGCAAGGACTACGACGAACTCCTCGAGCTGTTGCAGACCTTCCGGCCCGACGCGGTGGTGCACTTCGCCGAGCAGCGCGCCGCGCCCTACTCGATGAAGTCGGCGCGCCACAAGCGCTACACGGTCGACAACAACCTCAACGCCACCCACGACATCCTGGCCGCGATCGTCGATTCCGGCCTCGACATCCACCTCGCCCACCTGGGAACCATGGGCGTCTACGGCTACGGCACGGTCGGGATGGCGATCCCTGAGGGCTATCTGACGGTGAAGGTGGAGACGCCCGCCGGCTGGGTGGAGAAGGAGGTCCTCTATCCGCCGAGCCCCGGGTCGATCTACCATATGACCAAGACCCAGGACGCGCTGCTGTTCCAGTTCTACGCCAGGAACGACAAGCTGCGGATCACCGACCTGCACCAGGGCATCGTCTGGGGCACCCAGACCGCCGAGACGCGGCTCGACCGGCGGCTGATCAACCGCTTCGACTACGACGGCGACTACGGCACCGTGCTCAACCGCTTCCTGATGCAGGCGGCGGTGGGCTATCCGCTGACCGTGCACGGCGTCGGCGGCCAGACGCGCGCCTTCATCAACATCCAGGACACCGTGCGCTGCGTCGAACTGGCGCTCGCCCATCCGCCGACCCGCGGCGAGCGGGTCAAGGTGATGAACCAGATGACCGAGTGCTGGCGGGTGCGTGACCTGGCGCAGATGGTCTCTCGCCTCACCGGCGCCGAGATCGCCTACCTGCCGAACCCGCGCGAGGAAGCCGACGAGAACGAGCTCGCGGTGGAGAACCGCCGGCTGCTGTCCTACGGCCTGGAGCCGATCACCCTGGAGGAAGGCCTGCTGCTGGAGGTGACCGAGATCGCCCGCTGCTTCGCCGAGCGGGCCGACCACTCCAAGATCCGTTGCGTCTCGACCTGGAACGCCGAGCGGGCGGCGGCCACGGCAGCGGTCGGCGCCGAGGCGGCGGTCGCCGCGGAATAGCCGCCGCGGGGGAATTCAGGGCAGCTCGTCCACCGCCGCGATGAGCCTCGCGATGTCCTGCGGCCGCGACAGGCGGTGGTCGCCGTCCTTGATCAGCGTGAAGACCACGTCCCGACCCTTGATCGCCTGCGCCATCTCCAGGGCATGGCGCCACGGCACATCGGGATCCTCACCGCCCTGCAGGATGCGCACCGGCGCCTCGATCGGGACCTCGGAGTCGAGGATCGACCAGCGGGCGCCGTCCTCCAGCAGAGCTCGGGTGATCGGATAGGGCTCCTCGCCATAGGGCGACGGCCGCAGCCAGACGCCGTCCCGAGCCAGGGCGGCGCGGCCGTCCGGCGGCAGGCCCGGCCTCATCAGCTTCTCGGTGAAGTCGGCTGCGGGGGCGACCAGCACCAGGGCGGCGATCCGCGCCGGGGCGGCCATGGCGACGAGACAGGCGAGCCAGCCGCCCATGGAGGAGCCGACTAGCACCGCCCGGCCCTCAACCAGATGGTCGAGCACCGCCAGCGCATCGGCCCGCCAGCGGCTGATGGTCCCCTCGCGGAACTCGCCGTCGGAGATCCCATGGCCGAAATAGTCGAACCGGAGATAGGCGCGGCCGCTCGCCCGCGCCCAGTCGGCGAGCGCCTGGGCCTTGGTCCCGGCCATGTCGGACTTGAAGCCGCCCAGCCAGACGACCGTCGGGCCCCGGCCCTCGACGCGCTTCCAGGCGAGCCGCGCGCCATCGTCGCGAGTCAGGTATCCTGTCGTCTCGGCCATGGATCGCTCATAGCGCGGGGTCGCCGCCGCGTCAGCGCGCCGCCGCGTGGCCGCACCCATTTCGAGGTAAGCGAAGGACGTGCCGCTGCCGCCCGACTTCACCTTGCTGCAGGTCGTTCCCGAGCTCGAGACCGGGGGCGCCGAGCAGACTACCATCGACGTCGCCCGCGCGGTCATCGAGGCGGGCGGCAAGGCGCTGGTCGCGACGCGCGGCGGGCGCATGGCGGCGCGCCTGGTCTCCGATGGCGGCCGGCTCGCCCAGATGCCGGTCCACGCCAAGAACCCGCTGGCCGTGCTTGGCAACGCCGCCCGCCTGACGGAGCTCATCCAGCGGGAAGCCGTGAGCCTGGTCCACGCCCGCTCCCGCATGCCGGCCTTCTCGGCGCTCTGGGCGGCCCGCGCGACCCGCCGGCCGTTCGTCACCACCTACCACGGCATCTATTCGGCCAGTTCGACGCCGAAGCGCTGGTTCAACGCGGTGATGACGCGCGGCGATCTGGTGATCGCCAACTCCGAGTACACCCGCCGGCACATCCTGGCGGAGCACCATGTCGATCCGGCCAAGGTCGTCGCCATCCCGCGCGGCGTGGACCTCGACCGGTTCAATCCCGCCTGGATCACGCCCGACCGGATCGAGGCGCTCAGACGCGCCTGGGGCGTCGGCGAGGACGGCCGCCGCACGGTGTTCCTCATGGCCGGGCGCCTCTCGCCGGTGAAGGGCCACGCCACGGTGATCGAGGCCGCGCGTCGCATCCGCGAGCAGGGCCGTGACGAGTTCCTGGTGCTGGTGGCGGGCGACGATCAGGGCCGGACCGGCTATCGCGAGGCGCTCGCCAGGCAGATCGACGAGGCGGGCCTTTCGGACCACGTGCGCCTGCTCGGCCATTGCGACGACATGCCGGCCGCGTACCTGGTCGCCGACGTGGCCATCGCCGCGCGCACCACGCCGGAGGCCTTCGGGCGCACCGCCGTGGAGCCGCAGGTCATGGGGCGGCCGGTGATCGCCTCAGATTGCGGGGCGCAGAGCGAGACGGTGGTCGATCGCGTCAGCGGCTGGCTGGTCCCGCCGGGGGAGCCTGAGGCCTGGGCGCAGGCGATGACCCAGGCCATGGATCTGGGGCCGGGGCGCAGGCTGGCGATCGGTCAGGCGGGGATGAACCGGGCGCGCCAGCTCTATCGCAACGACGCCATGTGCGCCGCCACCCTCGCCGCCTACGAACGGGTGCTGGAGGCCCGCCCCTGATGGTCCGCCGCGGCGTCGAGAAGATCCTGGTGATCAAGCTGTCCGCCCTGGGCGACTTCGTCCTGGCGCTGGCGGCGATGAAGAAGATCCGCGAGGCGCATCGCAAGGCGCACATCTCGCTGCTCACCACCCCGCCGTTCGAGGGCCTGGGCAAGGCGAGCCCCTATTTCAACGCCGTCTACACCGACGGGCGGCCCGAGACCTTCGGCCAGTGGGCCGCGCTTCGCAAACGGCTGAGGACCGCGGCCTACGACCGGGTGTACGACCTGCAGACCTCCAACCACTCCAACCGCATCTTCCACCTGCTGCGTCCCAGTCCGCCGTCCTGGTCGGGGATCGCGCTCGGCTGCTCGCTGCCGCACAAGAACCCCTTGCGCAACTCCATGCACACCCTGGAGCGCCAGGCCGACCAGCTTATGTACGCCGGCATCTGGCCAGATGCGCCAACCTCGCCAGGCGCCGCGCCCCTGCCGGACCTTTCCTGGGTCTGGAGGAACGAGCCCGCCGAGCGCTCGGTGGCGGGCGGGGTGCGGCCCAGGCCCTATGTGATGTTCGTCCCCGGCGGATCGGCGCATCGGCCGGAGAAGTGGTGGCCGGTGGAGAACTACGCCGAGCTGGCGCGCATCCTCTACGCGCGCGGCTTCGACATCGTGATCATCGGCGGCGTGCAGGAGACGCCGCTCGCGCACGCCATCCAGCGGGTGACGCCGCGCGCCCGCGACCTGACCGGCCGCACCGACTTCGCGCGCATCGCCGTGCTGGGCGCCAAGGCCGCGCTCGCCATCGGCAACGACACCGGGCCGCTGCACCTCGCCGCGGCGGCCGGCGCGCCCACGGTGGTGCTGTTCTCCAAGGCTTCGGATCCGGCGCTCACGGCGCCGCGCGGCCGGGTCACCATCGTGCAGTCGGACCGGCTGGCGGACCTGCCGGTCGCCAAGGTGGCGCAGGCGGCCGCCGTCCTGCTCGGCCAGACCGCGGGCGCAGCTTGATAGTGTAGTAACCCTCCGCCATATACTGGCGCGGCGCGCCGATCGTCTTTCGACGAGACGGCGCGCTTTGGTTGGAACAACGAACGGAGCACCGCCTATTCGCCGCCCCATGCAAGCGCCTCCCGTCAAAGACGGCCCGCGCATGAACGAAGACATCCGCGCCCCCCGCGTCCTCCTCATCGACCAAAACGGTGAGAAGCAGGGCGTAATGCCCACCTCCGCCGCGATCGAAGCGGCCGAAGAAGCGGGCCTCGATCTGGTCGAGATCGTTCCCAACGCGGATCCGCCCGTTTGCAAGATCCTGGACTACGGAAAGTTCAAATTCCAGGAACAGAAGAAGAAGAACGAGGCGCGCAAGCGGCAGAAGGTGGTGGAGATCAAGGAGATCAAGCTCCGCCCCAACATCGACATCCACGATTACGATGTCAAAGCCCGCTCGATGCATCGGTTCTTCGAGGAAGGCGACAAGGTGAAGGTCACCCTACGCTTCCGCGGCCGCGAACTCGCCCACCCGGAGCTCGGCATGAAGCTCCTGCAGAAGGTCAAGGCCGACTTCGATCCGGTGGCCAAGGTGGAATATGAGCCCCGCATGGAGGGCCGCCAGATGATCATGATCCTGGCGCCGAGGTAGTCCTCCGCTCATCCCGGCGATGGCCGGGATCCAAGCCGAGTCCAGGTTTCTGCACGGGCGCTGGCAGCCAACCAACCGCCGCTTGCGCCCCGGCCTTCGCCGGGTGGTCGTGGTGGGAACCGCTGAGAAGCGGGCGCGGGTTGCGGCCGCGAGTTTGCGCTCCTTCCCCGATCCATCCTTGCCCCCTGAGGCGGCGCAGATTACCAGCGTCCGCCATGTCGGACAGCACGCCCCCGGAGGCGGCCCCGCCTCGCTGGGCGGCGCCGTCGCTGATCGCCCTTATCTTCCTGAATCAGCTCGGCTTCGGGATCGTCGTTCCGCTGCTGCCGTTCTACGCCAAGTCGTTCAACGCCCCGGCCTGGCTGGTCGCGCTGATCTTCTCGGCGTTCTCCATCGGCACCTTTTTCGGCGAACCGTTCTGGGGACGGCTCTCCGACAAGTACGGCCGCAAGCCGCTGCTGATCTCCACCATCTGCGGCAACTGTCTGTGCTATTTCGCGCTCGCCTT
>Ga0070681_10006948_pt1 | contig 11019 bp, 14 predicted proteins | sample KBSC83BmetaG_FD_65650 | JGI IMG/M metagenome (GOLD analysis project Ga0070681, IMG submission 65650) | Corn rhizosphere microbial communities from Kellogg Biological Station, Michigan, USA - KBS C8-3B metaG | ecosystem: Host-associated > Plants > Roots > Rhizosphere | place: USA: Michigan...
GAGCGCGGGTTGCGCGACGTCGTCTTCTGGTCGATCGAGATCGCCGGGCTGAGGCCGTCGATGTGGTCGACGTCCGGCTTCTCCATCATCTGCAGGAACTGGCGCGCGTACGCGGAGAGCGACTCGACGTAGCGCCGCTGCCCCTCGGCGTAGATCGTGTCGAAGGCCAGGGACGACTTGCCGGAGCCGGACAGCCCGGTGATGCAGATGAGGCGGTTCCGCGGCAGCCGGACGGTGATGTCCTTGAGGTTGTGCTCGCGGGCGCCGTGGACGACTAGCTCGTCGGCAGCCATGTGGAGGGCATTCTACCCGGCCGAACAGACGTTCGGCAGGCCTCAGCGGCGCTGCTGGAGCACGCGCGTGAGCCTTCGGGGCACGTAGTCCATCTCGAGCTCGCCGGCCACGACGGTGCCGTACCCGAGGATGCGGCCGAGCAGGCTCCGCTCGACCTCGAACACCGTCCCGTTGAGCGAGACCGATGCGGTGCGGCGGCTCAGGAACCCGTGCTCGACCACCAGCGCGTTCCGGGTCACGAAGAGGTGTGTCCGGTCCCAGCGCGCCACGCCGACGACCGCAACCAGAGCCGCAAGGGCGAGTAGCAGGGCTCCGGCAGCGTCAGTCGCGGTCCACGGCGCGAAAAAGCAGGCCGCTCCGGCGAGCGCGAGGACGGACGCCCGCAGAAGCGGGCGTGCGAGTGCGATCCCGTGCCGGTGAGCTTCGAGGACGGGCGTATCCACGGCGGCTTGCTTCGTGTTGTGGAAGGGAATCCCTCGCAAAATGACCGGAACCGCACGCAAAGCGGCGACCGCGACGCTCGTCGCTGTCGCCATCGTCGTCCTTGCCCTGGCCCTGTGGAAGCTCAGGCTCGTCATTGCCCTGCTCTTTCTCGGCTTCGTGATCGCGTCGGCGATGCGGCCGAGCGTCGAGTGGCTCCACCGGAGAGCCCACGTGCCGCGTGGCGTCTCGGTGATCGTCCACTACCTGGGCCTCCTCGCTGCGATCGGGCTCTTCCTCTACCTCGTGGTGCCGGTCGCGATCACGCAGATCGACCACGCGATCGGGCAGGTCCCGACCTCGCCTTCGCAGCTCCACACCGCCGCCGTCCACTCGCACGGAATCCGGCACGAGATCCTGAGCGCGCTCGACAAGCGGCTGCGGCAGCTGCCCTCGGGCGCGGGTCTGCTCCACCCGGCGATCACCGTGACGAGGACGCTGTTCGAGATCCTCGTGGGGATCCTCTTCATGTTCGCCGTCGGCGCCTACTGGATCTTCGAGCGCGACTCCACGATCGGGTTGGTGCAGTCGCTCGTGCCGCGCAACCACCGGCGCGTGACGCGCGACACGTGGGTGCTGATCGACATGAAGCTGGGCGCCTTCGTGCGCGGGCAGTTCCTGCTCGTCGTCATCGTCGCGACGCTGCTCTCGTTCGCCCTGTGGCTCGACGGCGAGCCGTACTGGCTGCTGATCGGCGCGTTCGCGGGCGTGGTGGAGCTCATCCCGATCGTGGGGCCGCTCGCCGCCGGCGCAGTAGCGGTCGGAGCCGGGTTGACGGCGGGCTGGGCGGTGGCGATCGGCGCAGGTGTCGCGGTGCTCATCCTGCGCCAACTCGAGGACTACGTCATCGCGCCGCGCGTCATGGGTCACGCGGTCGGGCTGTCGCCGCTCGTCGTGCTCGTGTCGGTCATCTCGATCGGCTACCTGCTCGGGCCGGTGTACGTCCTGATCGCGATCCCGATCGCGTCCATCGCGGCGACGCTCGTGGACGTCGTGATCCACGGCCACGACCCTGCGGATGAGGAGGCGCCGGCGGTTCTCTTCGCCGGCACAGGAGAAGCGAAGCGCTAGGCCCGACGCCAGCGGCCGAAGACGAGGCCGCCGAGGGTGAAGCCGAGCCCGAACGTGCCGAAGGCGAAGGCGCCGATCGCGGCCGCCTTCCGCGCCATGGAGAGGCGCTGCCAGCGGCTGAGTGCCTCCTTCTCCTCGTGGGTCAGCTCTTCGCCGCGCCGCTGCTTGCGTAGGGCGCCGCCGGCTCGCACGCCGAGGTAGAGGTCGTCGAAGATCTCGGCACTGTCTTCAGCCATACCCGGAATCTATAGCCTCGTTCGGTTGTGAACGCGAGGCTCCTCCATGTATCCGACCTCCACACGGGTACACATGAGGAACGGGAAGTCGAGCAGGCGCTGGCCCGACTCGTGGAGCGGGTCGAGCCTCAGCTCGTGGTGGCATCCGGCGATCTTGCCCACCGCGGGCGCCGGCAGGAGCTCGAGCGTGCGGCGAGCCTGTTGCGCTCGCTCGGACGGCCGGTGCTGGCGGTGCCGGGCAACCACGACCTCCCGTACACGCCGTCGCGCCTTGTACGTCCCTGGAAGGCGTTCGAGCAGGTCTGGGAGACGACCGAGCCGACGACCTCGCTGCCCGGGCTCCAGGTCGTCGGGCTCAACTCGGCGCGTCCGTTCCGGCACCAGGGTGGCGCGCTGAGCCGCGCGCAGCTCGAGAGCGCGGCCGAGCGGCTCGGCCGCGCCGAGGAGGGAGCGCTGCGCGTCGCCGTGCTCCACCACCACCTGATCGGCGCGCCGTGGCGGGCGGCGCGCAAGCGGCCGGTTTCGCGCCGCAACCACGTTCTGCGCACGCTGGTCGACGCGGGCGCGGATCTCATCCTCGCGGGGCACATCCACCAGGCGGCCGTGAGCGAGCGGCACGAGTTCGAGGTGGTGGGCGACGAGACGCGGACGGCGGTTGTCGCGATCGCGCCCGGGCTCGGGCAGCCGCGGCCACGACGGCTCGGCGAGGCGCGGGGGGTGCACGTGCACGAGGCGGACGCCGACGCGATCGTCGTCCGCACCTTTTGCTGGTCGCGCGGCGACTGGACGCTGAGCGCCGAGCGCCGCTTCCTTCGCTAGCGCCGCGGCAGCTCGTGCGCGCCCGGGCCGGTGAGCGGCCGGTGCTGGACGAAACGGCGGTGGAGGTAGAGCAGCAGCGTCGCGGCGAGGATCGAGACGACGACCCCGCCTGCGTGGCCGAGGAGCAGCCACGAGAGGATGCCGCCGACGAACGAGCCGAGGAGACCGAGCCCGATCGTCGCGAGGATCCCCATCGGATCCGGCCCCGGCAGCGCGAGGCGCGCGAGGGCGCCGACGATCAGCCCTTCGAGGGCGAGAACGAGGATGAACCAGAGCACCATCGCGCTCAGGCCCGCAGGCTCTCGAGCAGACGCGTCCGCGCCGCCGTGTACTCGTCGTCGTCGAGGACGCCCGTGTCGTGGAGCTCCTCGAGCAGGCCGAGATAGTGCGCCGGGTTGTCGGTCGGGGCGTCGCCCGAGCGGGCGTGGGCAGCGGCCGACGGCGGTTGCATGGGTGGCCTCGGCTGGAGGGCGCCGAACTGCTGCTGCGTGCCGATGGTGTCCGGGTCGATGCCTGCTCGCTTCAGCCGCTCGCGATACTGCTCGACGCCGAAGCCCCGTTCGGGAAAGCGGTAGGCGTCTCTCCCCCACACCGGCCGCTTCTGGACGAACCGCCGGTAGATCACAACGAGCCCGACCGCGACGCAGAAGCTCGCGAGTCCTCCCCATGAGGCCGCATCGCGCCCGCCGATCCCCAGCACCGCTCCAAAGCCGATCGCGCTGGCCACCAGGCCGATGGCGATCGTGAGCCAGGGCGGCATCGGGTCGGGCCCGGGCAGCGCGAAGCGAGCGAGCGCCCCGGTGATGAACGCGATGAACAGCGTGGAGAACACGGCTCCGACCATGCGTGGAGCAGCCTAGCGCGGCACGCCGAGCAGAATGTGCGGTCTGTTACGCGGCGGTCTGCTCGAGCGCCTGCAGGTCACGCCGGAGGTCCTTGATCTCGTCCCGCAGCTTGGCCGCGTACTCGAACCGCAGCTCCTCGGCGGCGAGGTACATCTCCTCCTCGAGCGTGATGACGAGCTTCTCGAGCTCGTCGCGCGACATCCCCTCTACCTTCGTCGCGCCGCGCCGGCGCCGCGAGGAGGGCACGGTGGGCGACTCGAGCTGCAGCAGCTCGGCGATGTCGGAGACACCCTTGGCGATCGTCTCCGGCACGATCCCGTGCTCCTCGTTGTACGCGAGCTGGACGGCCCGGCGGCGGTTCGTCTCGTCGAGCGCCTCCTTGATCGCCTCGGTCTGCTTGTCGGCGTACATCAGCACCTTGCCGTTGACGTTCCGGGCGGCGCGGCCGATCGTCTGGATCAGGCTCGTCCGCCCGCGGAGGAAGCCCTCCTTGTCGGCGTCGAGGATCGCGACCAGCGACACCTCCGGCAGGTCGAGGCCCTCCCGCAGGAGGTTGACGCCGACGAGCACGTCGTATTCGCCGAGCCGCAGCTCGCGCACGATCTGGATCCGCTCGATCGTGTCGATCTCGGAGTGCAGGTAGCGCGCCTTGACCCCCGACTCGAGCAGGTAGTCGGTCAGGTCCTCGGCCATCTTCTTCGTCAGCGTCGTCACGAGCACGCGCTCGCCCGCCGCCTCGCGCCCGCGGATCTCGCCCAGCAGGTCGTCGATCTGGTTCTTCGTCGCCCGGAGCTCGACCTCGGGATCGACGATGCCGGTCGGCCGGATCAGCTGCTCGGCCACCACCGTCGAGTTGCGAAGCTCGAACGCTCCCGGGGTGGCGGAGACGAAGACGAGCTGCGGCACCTTGCGCAGGAACTCGTCGAAGCGGAGCGGCCTGTTGTCGAGCGCCGACGGCAGCCGGAAGCCGAAGTCGACGAGGGTCTGCTTGCGCGAGCGGTCGCCCTCGTACATCCCGCCGAGCTGGGGGACCGTCTGGTGCGACTCGTCGACGAAGACCACGAAGTCCGAGGGGAAGTAGTCGAGCAGCGTGAACGGATGGGTGCCGGGCGCGCGGCCCTCGAGGATCCGCGAGTAGTTCTCGATCCCGTTGCAAAACCCGAGCTCCTTCAGCATCTCGAGGTCGTACTCGGTGCGCTGCCTGATCCGGTGCGCCTCGAGCAGCTTCCCGTCCTCCTCGAACATGGCGACCTGCTGCTCGAGCTCATGCCGGATCTCGTCGACGGCGCGCTCGACCGTCGGCTGCGAGGTGACGTATTCGGTCGCCGGCCAGATCGAGAGGTTGTCGAGCTTCGCGAGCACCTCGCCCGTGAGGGGGTCGAAGTGCGTCATCCCCTCCACCTCGTCGCCGAAGAACGAGATGCGGTACGCGGTCTCCTGGTTCGCCGGCTGCACCTCGACGACGTCGCCCTTCACCCGGAAGCGGCCGCGACCGAGCATCGTGTCGTTGCGGACGTACTGCGAGTCGATGAGCTTCCGCAGCAGCAGGTCGCGGTCGTGCTCGGCGCCGACCTCGACGTAGATCATCCGCTCGCGCCACTCCTCCGGCGAACCGAGCCCGTAGATGCAGGAGACGGACGCGACCACGATCACGTCGCGGCGCGTGAAGAGGGACGAGGTCGCCGAGAGCCGCAGCCGTGCGATGTCGTCGTTGCGGGAGGAATCCTTCTCGATGTAGAGGTCGGCCTGCGGGACGTACGCCTCGGGCTGGTAGTAGTCGTAGTAGGACACGAAGTACTCGACAGCGTTGTGCGGGAAGAACTCCCGGAACTCGTTGCAGAGCTGCGCCGCGAGCGTCTTGTTGTGGGCGATCACGAGCGCGGGGCGGCCGACCTTCTCGATCGTCCATGCCATCGTCGCCGTCTTGCCCGTGCCGGTGGCGCCGACGAGCGTCTGGAACTGGTCGCCCGCGAGGATCCCGGCGGCGAGCTTCTCGATCGCCTGCGGCTGGTCCCCCGTCGGGCTGTAGGTGGAGGTCGTGCGCAGCTCGGCCATCGGGGACAGGGTATCTCCGGCCAGCGGGGGTACCCGCCCCGCGCCGGGTGCAGCGAGGGCCTCGGGTGAGAGTTCGTCCCGCCCGCTCTGTACGTTTGAGCGCGTGCTGCGCAGGCCACGGCCGCTTTTGCTGGCAGGCTCGCTCGCACTCGTCGTCGTGGCGAGCGCGTCGGCGGCCTGGAGTGGGAAAGATCCCGCGCACAACACGCGGATCGGGCGGATGCCGAGCTCCTGCCGCGGCGCGCCTACCGGCAAGAAGTGCATCGACGCCGTCGTGTACTACCTCGACAAGGCCCGGTCGCGTGTTCATCTGTCGCCGTACGCGCTCCCGGCGAATTTCCCGTCGCTGTCGCCACCGCGGCAGTTGTTCATCCTCGTCAACCTCGATCGCGTCCAGTACGGACTCCGGCCGATCCCCGGAATGACGGCAGCGCTGGATCACGACGCGCTTGCGAGCGGCGTCTGGCGGGCGGACGACCCGCGCCCGAGCAACACGACCGGCCTCAACGCCTGGTGGCCGGGTTGGGCCGGCGCGTTCTCGAACGCCCCGATGGCGTACGAGGCGTGGGTGTGGAATGACGGGCTAGGGAGTAAAAACCCCCGCTGCACGCCGACTGATCATTCGCGCTGCTGGGGACACAGGCACTCCGTGCTGTGGAAGTACGGCCCGGTGCTCGCGATGGGCGCGGCCGCGGGCCGCGATTCGAGGCACCGCCGCGGCTACGCGTATCTCTTCGTCGGCGGCAACGCGGACTACAAGCCGGCGTACACGTACACCTGGAAGCAGGCCCTCGAGGACGGAGCGGGCACGAACGCGTACGATCCCGGCCCAGCGCCGAGCTCGCTGTGCAACGTCCCGGTCCTCATCGGGCGGAAGCTGGCCGGCGCGTCACGGGCGATCGCGAAGGCGCACTGCAGCGTCGGCGAGGTCGTCTCCAAGCACGCCCACTACGTGCCCGGAATCGTGATTCGGCAGTACCCCACGTGGGGCACGACGCTCGCGCGTGGCGCGAGTATTCGGCTCACCGTCAGCCTCGGCCCGCGCTAGACGAGGCGTCACAGCCGGGCTCTCGGCGATGGGGATTCCCAGCGAGATAGTGGGCTAGGGCCACCGAGACCCAGCGCCATCGCTCCGACTACCGGTAGCCCCGGGTGCGGCCGTATTCCCGGGCGACGTAGAGAGGGACGGCCCTCGACCACGCCTCCTCGACCAGGTCTCGCATCTCGTCGGCGCCGATCGCTTCGAGGCGGACGTGGATCCAGTTGAACCGCATGTCGGTCTGATCCGGCAGCTGGAACTTGTGCGGCTCCGCGTCGACGGCGGCCTGTCGCATCTCCTTCGGGAAGCCGCAGCCCATTCGCTCGCCGTCCTTCGACAGTGCGAGCCACACGATCTGGCCGACCCGGAACTTGATCTGGCCGCGTACGAACACCTCGTAGCTGCGAGGGAGCGTCTGGGCCAGCGCACGGATCTCGTCCGGCGTGACCACCGTCAGGCCGGGTCTGGCTGCCGCGGCGGCCGGACCTTGCCCCAGAGGGCTCGGGCGAGGAGCGGGACCATGTAGCGGCGTGCGGGGCCGTTCAGGATCACGAAGTCGTCGAAGAGGTGTGTGCCCGGTTCGTCCCTGATCGATCGCGCCGCGTCGCGGAGGTCGATCAACTGTCGGACGGTCATCTGCAACGGGCGCTCGTCGGGCTGGTACCGGCACCCGACCGGGTAGTCGCTTCGCGGCCGGCGGGTCATCTCGATGTGGCAGCCCATCACGTGCGTGATCTCGCGCGTGCGGGCGAATTCCACGGTCCGCTCCATGCTGTCGAGGTAGACGGGGAAGTCGAACGCGTAGATCCGGCCGGGCAATGCGTTGTCGGCGGTGAGCAGGAAGCCGCTCCAGGGGTCGTAGGTCGTGACCGAGGCGCGCTGGTGGCCCGGCGTGCCGATCAGCTCCAGCACGCGGCCTCCGCCTAGGTCGAACCGGACGATCTGATCCGGCCAGGCGGTGAAGTCGAAGAAGTCCTGCACCGCCTCCAGCTCGCGATCGACGATCGTGGTCGCCGGCCGATCGGCGAACTGCGCGTCTCCCTCCACATGGTCGAGATGGCCGTGCGTGTGAGCGACGACCAGCTCGTAGTGCGCGCGCGGGTGCTCGGCGAGCCAGGCCTCGACGATCCCGTCCACGGTCTCGCGCAGGGGGTTGCCCTCGGTCTTCTTGCTCGCTCCGGTGTCGAAGAGCACCGCCCGCTCGCTCCCGAACAACAGGTACAGGAACGGTGCCTCGGCGGTGAGCGCCTTGCTCTGCCGCAGCACGTACGTGTGCGGGTCGTACCGGTGCACCTGGATGGCCGGGTCGGTGTCGCGCGCGCGGCGGGGCGATCCGTGGATCCAGCGGACGTCGAGATCTCCGTGGACCGGCGCGCCGGTGATGAAGTCGAGCTTGCTCAGGTGTCGAATGAGATGACGCTGCGGATGCCGTCCTGGGCGTGCATGAGGTCGAAGCCGCGGTTGACCTCGTCGAGCGAGAGCGTGTGGGAGATGAGCGGGTCGACGTCGATGTCGCCGGCGAGGTAGCGCTCGACGAACTGCGGCACCTGGTCGCGACCCTTGACGCCGCCGAACGACGAGCCGGCGACGCGGCGGCCCGTGATCAGCAGGCGCGGGACGACGTCGAGCGTCTCTCCTTTGCCGGCGACCCCGCAGACGGTCGCGAGGCCCCAGCCCATGCGCGCCGACTCGACGGCCTGGCGCATCACGTCGACGATCCCCGTGGCCTCGAAGGTGTAGTCGGCGCCGAAGCCGCCCGTCAGCTCGAGGATCTGCTCGACGACCTCGGGGCCGCCTGCGAGCGTGTCGGTTGCTCCCTGGCCGCGTGCGAGCTCGAGCCGGGTCTGTGCGGGGTCGACGCAGACGATCCGCTCCGCCCCGCTGAGTCGGCAGCCGATCACGGCGCCGAGCCCGACGAGGCCGGCGCCGAAGACGACGCACGTCGAGCCCTCCGCGACCCTGGCGGTGTTCAGCGCCGCGCCGATCCCTGTCGAGAGGCCGCAGGCGAACACGCACGCGCGGTCGAGCGGCGCTTCGGACGCGATCTTCGCCAGTGCGATCTCCGGCATCACGGTGTACTCGGCGAAGGTGGATGTCCCCATGAAGTGCCGGATCGGCTCGCCGTCCCGGGAGAGCCGCGTCGTCCCGTCGGGCAGGTGGCCCCGGCCCTGCTGCTCGCGGATGGCGAGGCAGAGGTTCGTGCGCGGGTCGAGGCAGTGCGCGCACTCCCGGCACTGCGGGGAGAAGAGCGTCACGACGTGGTCGCCCGGCGCGAGTGAGGCGACGCCGTCGCCGACCTTCTCGACGACGCCCGCTCCCTCATGCCCCAGCACCGTCGGGGCGTAGCCGGACGGGTCGGCGCCGGAGGCCGTGTACAGGTCCGTGTGGCAGACGCCGCACGCGACGAGGCGCACGAGGACCTCGCCCGCCTTCGGCTCGGCCAGGTCGACGTCCTGCACCTCGAGGGGACGACCGAACTCCTCCAGCACCGCGGCCCTGATCTTCACGCCGTCGGTCTACCAGTTTCCGGAACACCGCGGACGCGCAGAAGGCGGTAGTGGAGACCGAGCAGTCGCCTCCGTACGGCGCCTATGCCGCGATCATGGCCACGTTCTGCGGCGGGCTCCTCGCTGCGGGAGCGCTGGCACGAGCGCTCGGGCGCGATCCGGAGGAGCACACGGCGCTCGATCTCGTGACGCTCGCGCTCGCGACGTACAAGGCGGCGCGGACGCTCTCCCGCGACGAGGTGACGAGCTTCCTGCGCGAGCCGTTCGTGGAGGGGCAGGCGCACGAGGGCGGCGAGGACCCGGTCGAGGACGGCGGGATGCGGCAGGCCGTCGGCGAGCTGGTGACGTGCAGCCGCTGCATCGGCACCTGGGTCGCGGCCGGGCTCGGCGCCACGCAGATCGTCGCACCGCGCTTCGGCCGGCTGCTCACGTGGTCGCTCGGCACGGCCGGGCTGAACGACTTCCTCCAGGCCGGCTTCGCCGCGCTCACGAACAAGAGCAACGAGATCGAGGAACGGGTCGCCGCCTAATAGCCGAGCTGCGACGCGTACGCGCGACGGTAGATCTTCTGCAGCCGCTCGACCTTGTCGACGTAGTGCCGCGTCTCGGCGAACTGGATCCCGACGTGCTCGCGCTGCCAGCGGTCGACGTTGTCCTCCCCCGCGTTGTACGCGGCCAGGGCGAGCTGCTCGTTCTCGCCGTACCGGTCGAGAAGGTGCCGGAGGTACCACGCGCCGTAGCGGACGTTGATCTCGGGGTTCCTCAGGTCGGAGAGGCGGAAGTTGTGGCCACCCGTGTACTGGGCGATGCCCTTGGCCGTGGTCGGCGTCAGCTGCATCAGGCCGACGGCTCCCGCACTCGACTGCGCGTCGGCGTTGAACTTGCTCTCCGCCTCGATCACGGCGGCGAGGAAGGCGGGGTCGAGCCGGTAGTGCGCGGCGTGGCCGCGGACGATCGACGTGTAGCGGAGCGGGTACCAGAGCCGCGCGTACCACGGAGGCTCCGTCTTCTGCAGATAGAGGAAAACACCGAGCCCCGCGAAGACCAGGGCGCCCAGGACGAGCCAGCGTCTCAGTACGACCGACGTAGTTCCTCCAGCACTCCGGCGGCGAAGGCGTCGAGCTCCTCGAGCGAGCCGTCGTTGACGTAGCAGTAGTCCGCCCGCCGCACCTTCTCCTCTTCGGGCACGAGCCGATCCTCCCGGTTCGCGACTGCGCCGCGTCGCGTTTCCCGCACCTCGGGCGGCGCGGTCACGACGACGACGCGGTCGAAGCGGGCCTCGCCGCCCGTCTCGTACAGAAGCGGGATCTCGGCGACCGCCACGTCGGCGGACTGCTCGGCGAGCCACGCATCGGTCGCGGCCCGGACCCTCGGGTGGAGCTCGGACTCGAGCCAGGCGAGCTCGGCGCGGTCGGCGAAGACGATCCGGCCGATCTCCCCGCGGTCGACCTCGCCGTCCCGGAAGACGCGGTCGCCCCAGCGCTCCCGCAAGGCCGCCTGCAGGCCGTCGTCGTCGCGATAGAGGCGGTGGACGACGTCGTCGGTCGAGATCACGGCCGCACCGTGGCGCGCGAACGCCTTGAGCGCCTCACTCTTGCCGGCGGCGATGCCGCCCGTGAGCGCGACCGCGAGCGGTCGCTTCATCGCTACTCGGGAGCTGCCTCGTCGGAGGC
>Ga0070681_10006950_pt1 | contig 11017 bp, 8 predicted proteins | sample KBSC83BmetaG_FD_65650 | JGI IMG/M metagenome (GOLD analysis project Ga0070681, IMG submission 65650) | Corn rhizosphere microbial communities from Kellogg Biological Station, Michigan, USA - KBS C8-3B metaG | ecosystem: Host-associated > Plants > Roots > Rhizosphere | place: USA: Michigan...
AAGAAATGCCGCTGGTTGGAGGCCATTCTGAAAGCACTCAACTGCGGCGTTGCTTCTCCGCGCACTTCAGACTGGTCCAAAGTGGAGGATATCCTGGGAACCGAGCTCAACAAGGCGCTCGTCGAGAGAGGGAACGCAAGGCAACATCTTGACGCTGCCGCGGCGGAAGCCAGTGACTTTCTCAAGAGCGCTGGTTATCCCGCATAAAGCTATGTCGAGGAGCGCAGCAGGCAGATGGGCACCGTGGTTGCTCATCGCGCCTGCGGCTTTATTTGCGCTCGCTGTAACTGTCCTGCCCCTTGGTTATTCCGTCTTGACCAGTTTTCAGGATTTCCCGTTGGGTCAGGCGCCTGTTTTTGTGGGATTACAGAACTACCGGAACCTTGTGCAGGATGCCAGTTTCCGCAGTTCGCTGGGCACTACGCTTGTCTTTACAGTGGTAGCTACTACGGTCGAGTTTGTGTTCGGGCTGGCACTGGCTCTGCTCCTCAAGGAGGAATTCAGGTTTCAGGGGATTATCCGTTCGGGCCTGATCATCCCGATGATCATCGCCCCCATTGTGGTCGGGATCATCTGGCGATTGCTTTACGGCGCCGAAGTCGGGCTCTTCAGCTATACGGTGCAAGCGTTAACGGGCAAGACCATCAATGTCCTCTCGAGCACCGCGCTGGCGCTTCCTGCCTTGATTCTCGTGGATATCTGGGAGTGGACGCCATTCATGTTTCTCATCCTGCTGGCAGGCATCCAGTCGCTGCCGCAAGAGCCGTTCGAAGCGGCTCGAGTGGATGGCGCGAGTTCCTGGAACATCTTTTTGCATTTGACGGTGCCGATGCTCAAGCCGGTGATCCTGGTGGCTCTGCTGATTCGTGCACTCGATGCCTTCACCGTATTCGACCAGGTGTTTGTGCTGACGCAGGGCGGCCCCGGCGCTGCAACCGAGGTTGCCACCCTCATGATTTACAAAACGGCTTTTCGTTTCTCACAATTCGGCTACGGCGCTTCTATGGCGGTGATGCTGCTGGTCCTTGTGGTGTTCTTCTCGGCTGCTCTAACGAGGGCGTTTAAAGGACGCCTCCAATGACCACAACGGGCAGATGGCGGCTTTGGACTGTGGCGCGAGTGATCCTCATCGTTCTGGCGATGTTCATCACGCTGGTGCCGGTGTACTGGATGGTGAACACGTCGCTCAAAGCCCAGGTTGAGGTATTCACAACGCCTCCCACTTTCTGGCCTGAAAATCCTACGCTGGATAATTACGTCAACCTCTTCACGCGCCGGCATTTGGGAGGGTACGTCGTAAACAGCATCCTCATCGTGGGAACCGCGGTTTTACTCTCACTCATCATCGGTTCGTTGGCTGGCTATTCTCTGGCACGTTTCAGCAGCCGGCTACAGCAGAATCTCGACTTCTGGGTGTTAGCGCCGCGCATGATTCCTCCCGTGGCTCTCGTGGTCCCACTGTTTCTGATATTGCAGCAGCTCGGGTTGATCAACAAGAAGTTGGGACTTATCCTCGTGTACACCGCCTTTAATTTGCCGTTTGTCGCGTGGATGATGCGCTCTTTCTTTCAGGAAATCCCAGTAGATCTGGAGGAAGCCGCGATGGTGGATGGAGCCGGCCGGCTTCGTTCGTTCTGGGATATTGTGCTTCCGCTGGCGGCGCCCGGGCTAGCTGCCACCGCCATATTTTCGCTGATCATTACCTACAACGAGTTTTTCTTCGCTCTCATCCTGACCTCTACGCCGGCGGCCGCAACTTTACCGGTCGGTACGGCTGCACTGATCGGAAAGACCCAGACGCTTTATGGCGAGATGGCAGCAGCGGGCCTGGTAGCAGCCGTACCGCTGGTGATCTTCGCGTTGCTGGTCCAGCGGCATCTTGTTCGCGGTCTGACGATGGGAGCGGTGAAATGAAATGCTCCGGGATTACACACCACTTGCGACTGAGAATCGAACGCAAGCTTCGCAAACGCCTTCGCCGCATGCGGCATGATAAGGTGCATCGCGACCTTGTGCGAACAGTACAACGTTACGAACGCGATGGACTGAGGCTTGATCGCGCGCTGCGAACTATCGTCACTGACCACGATGCCGGTTGGTTTGAAAGGGGAAACGCGGCACGTGTTCTTGCTATCGCAGAGGGCAAAGGGGTCTCAGAACGCCTGCTGAAACAGTTCTTTTCACAACAGGGGAAAAACGAGTTATGGGAGACGGCACTCACTCTTGAGCAGCTGGGAGATCTACGCTCGGCAACTGGTGGTCGGTGGCTCGCGAGGCATTGGCGATGCTCGGTCAGCTAGATCCACCCGAAGAGCGGTATCGGGATCAACTCGCTACAGAGATTGAGCGCGTGATTGCAGATCCTAACGCCTCACCAGAAGATCGGTGATGGGCTGAAGGCTATGGCAGAACCCGCCGACGATAAGTGGAGCGGTGAAATGAACAGGCGTGGCGGCTGGACGGACGCTCGCTGCTCATCCTGAAATCACAGGCTGCGCCTTAGGTAGGTAGCTGACCGATCCACCCAAGACGAGAGCGCATCCTGGAGCGGTTGGTGTATGGTTCTCTCCGGAGATCAGCGTTATGGCAATGAGGCTCGTTGATGCCGCAATGGTGACGCGGGTGAATGTAACGCAATTGCTCATGAGCCTACGGCTCATAATCTAAGCATGAAAATGGGAGAAATCGGAAGCAAGCCCACGGCGCGCGATTACATCGAATAGCTTGTTGAACAGCAGGCATTGAATGCCTACTCCACTGAGCTGCAGGCATGAATTTACGAACGATGGCATGTAGGGCCGAGAAATCGAACATTCAAACGTCCGAGTGGAATAGGCATTCATGCCACATCGTCTTACCGCGTGGTTTCCTGAAAGAAGACCTGTTCTTCGGACTTCTTTTCCGCACGGAGCGAGCGCGTAATCTCGAAGTGCCGATTGGCGTCAGCGGTGCGCCCCAGCTGCTGGTACGCCTTGGCGAGTGCATAGTGAACGAAGGAGTTTTGGGGATCGAGCTTCAGCGCGCGTTCGAGAAACCCCGCCGCCAATTCGGCATCGCCTTTCTTCAACTCAACCTCGCCCAGTAACAGATAGGCCCCCGTAAAACTATCGTTAAGCCAGATGGCCTGTTTCAGAACTTTTTCGGCCTCTCCATAATTCCCGAGCCTCGCATGCGCGTCGCCGAGCCGCCAGTAAACAAGCCAGACGGAGGGGTTTATTTCCAGCTCTTTCTTGAATTCGTCGAGCGCACGTTTGGGATTTACCTGATACAGATAAATCTCTCCAAGCAGAAAATGTGCCATCGGAAGCCGCGGATCGCCCGAGATCGCCTTTTCCAATTCCGGAACCGCTTTCTCCTCGAGGTGCTGCCGCACCATCATTTGCGCGAAAAGCAGGTGGGCCGTGGGACCGTCTGGCGATACCGAAAACATGCGCGCGAACGCGGCGCGAGCTTTGTCCGGCCGTTCGGTTTTCAGATAGCAGACGCCCAGGAGATACGTCGCGTCGAATTCCGGTGTCGGAACCTTGGATTGAATTCTTTCCAGCAGGGGGATAGCCTGTTCCAATTGGCCGACGGAGTAAAACGCCAAGCCAAGCAGCTGCGCCGTTTCGCTATCTTCGGGGTTTTGGTCGAGCGCGATCTTCAAATGGGAGATCGCCTGGAGGAATTGACGCTTTTTGTAATAAGCCTTTCCCAGTTTCGCTTCAACACCGGCGAGTGTAGGTTGATTCTTGCTGACGACCTCTAATAAAGCGATGGCTTCGTCGAGCTTGCCTTGGCCGACCAGTGTTTCGGCGTGTGCAAGCTCTTGGTTCGGCTTTTGGCCGAGACCCGCCTGCTGTTTCCAGCCGCACAGCAATAACAAAAGAAGCGCGGCGACCGCTCCCTGACGGTCACGGCTCAGTAGCGTGCGGCTAAGCGAGCCGCGTCTAGAATTCGAAGCGGAGACCAAACTGCCAGTGTCGCATAATGGCGTTGGGCGCTAGATTAAAGATCCGGCCGGCATTGCCGCAAACGACGCAACCATCAGGGTTCCCTAGGTTGACATGATTGAAAAAGTTGAAGGCTTCAGCACGGAACTGTCCCTTTAACTTTTCCGTAAGCGCGAAGTTTTTGAAAAAGGACGCGTCGGTGTTGAACCAGCCTGGCCCAAGCAGTGTGTTGCGCCCCGCATTCCCGAGTGTGCCAATCGCCGGGCGCCTCCACGGGCCACTCGTATCGCCATTATTCGCGAGGGAGTCTGTCGCGCCCTGGTACCAATGATCCCGCGTCTGACTCGAGACGCTCGTCTTCCCGACGAGATCCGGCCGGCAAACACCAACGTCCTCGTCAGCCCCGCATTCCGCGTAGCTGACGGTGAAGCCTTGGCCGCTCATTAAAATCAGGTTGGCGTTAGCCTGCCAACCTCCAACGATCAGATCGAGGGCGCGGGATCCATGATTGAGGAACCGCTTTCCTTTTCCGAACGGCAACTCGAAGACGTTCGCAGCGACAAAGACGTGATTCCGCTGCCATTCCGGCCTTCCGTAATTCACATTCCGGTCAATGGGGTAATATCCGGATTCATGATTCTTGGCATGAGCGTAGGTGTAATGAGCTAACAGTTGATAGCTGCTCGAGAAGCGCTTTTCTATCTTGGTCTGCAAAGAGTTGTAGTGGTTGTCCGCATCATTGCCGAAGTAACGGAAACCCTGCGTCCAACCGAATTTGTTGTAGTAAGGTTTGCGCTGGTTTGTGCTGAGGCCGTCGGCGAAGCCGACCAGAGTAGGCTGATTGAAATCGTAGTCTGGTCCCTCACCGGCGAAGACGTGAGTGCCCTTGTTGCCCACATATGCGACTTCTAACGATACGGTGGAAGTGAGTTGGCGCTGGAACGAGGCATTCCACGCATCCAGTGTTGCGAGACGCATCTTCTTCGGATACACAAAGCTTCGGATTCCAGCGGGTAGCAGAGGATTGCCGTTCGGCCCCTTCGGCTGGTTGTCCAGAACTGTGTTTACGTCCAGGAATGGCGGGCCTTGAGACAGGTTGAAGACGCTCTCGAAGTCGTTAGCCGGCGTTAGCTGCTGAATACCCAACACGGGCAAATTCTGTGTCACGCTATGGCCAAAAATGGATCCAAACGTGCCGACGTCAAAGGTGCGTCCGTAACCAATGCGCATTACCGTTTTATTATTGACCTGGTAAGCCACACCTAAACGCGGCGCAAAGTTCTTAAAACTGTTTTGGACAAAACCGTTGCTCGGAGTTCCGTTCACACCAGCAATCATGACTTCGCCCGTGTCAATGTTGATCCAACCTCCCTTGCGGTCCCCTGTCACTGTCTGGGGGTAGTAAATTTCCCAGCGCAAGCCATAATTCAACGTCAGCTTGGGTGTGATGCGCCATGTATCTTGTCCATAAAAAAACTGGCGGTTTTGCCGCTCGCCTGCGTCCAGGGAATTGGAGACATATCTCTGAAAGTTATTCACGTCGCCCAGCAGAAAGCTGGCCAGGCTTAAACCCCCGCCGGTGGGTCCGCGAGTATTGTCAGACTGGAAAATAAGCTCTCCGGAACGGTGCTGGTCACTCGGTACACGCAGGTTCTGCAAATGGCGAAAATCGACCCCGAACTTGAAGGTGTGATTCGCGTGAATGTAAGACCAGTTGTTCACGAACTGGAACTGCTGCATTCTTTCGATGAGCGGGCAGTTGCAGTTGTTGTAGAGAGAATAGCCAAAATCGAAGCCCCCCTGGGCAGGTCCGCCAGCGAGGCCGAAATGCGGCATGCTCAGAGTCGTGGGGTCGTTTGTGAAATTCAGGCCGAGAGCGCCGGCGTCCTGAGCGAAAGAACCGGTAGCAAGCGGATTTACGTCGATCGGCTGGCGATACCAGCCAAATCGAAAGTCAGTCAGCAGATTATTCTTGACCGTGTAGTCGAATCCCGCCGAGAGACTCTGGGGCGTGTCTGTGCCTTTCCCGACGTACCCGATAGTGGGGAATTGCGGACCGCCCACTATGGGACCGAATGGACCGGGTGCTGCTTTTAGGAATTGCGAAAATGTGTAGCGGCCGAATAGCCGAAAACGGTCACTTTGAAAATGGTCAATGCGGATATTAAAGACGTCGCCATTGAATTGGTCATGCGCAGACGCCGAAAAATTCGGGTCCGTGGGGCCCGCACCGGGAATATTGGGCAACGGGATCATGGCGAGCAGTTTTAATGCCGGCTGCGAAAGACGATCCGTGGGAATTACATTGCCAGAGAACTGCTTCCTGTTCGCTGGAGTTGCCCCGCTGCTGGGGTCAAAAATATCCTGACCCGACGCGGCCGCCAATGCGCTCAAATCACCATTGCGCTCAGCCGCCGTGGGAACCCTGAGGATCTGCGAACCGGCATTCTTGGCGCGCGTTCCCTGGTAGTCGCCGAAGAAGAAGGTCTTGTTTTTGAAAATCGGACCTCCGATGGATCCGCCGAACTGGCTCCAAAGGCTTTGGGGAAGCAGCCTGCCATTCGAATCGGGAACGGACTGCGAAAAAGGATCTCGCGCCTGCGTCAGATCGTTGCGGCGAAACATGAAGGCGCTGCCATGGAACTCGTTGGTTCCGGACTTTGTAGAAGTCGTTACCACCCCGGCCTGTGCCTGCCCGAATTCGGCGTCGAAATTCGCACTGGTGACTTTCGCCTGCACCACTGAATCCAGGTCCGGAACGACGAGCATGTTGCCGTACATGAAATCCCGGTTATCGGTGCCGTCCAACAGGTAGCCAAGACCCGTAAAATGCTGCCCGTTCACGTTCACCGCTATGCCGCCTTGCGGATTCTCAGTGGACGTATCGTTCCAGTTGAATTGAATGGATCCAGGAGTGAGCAGCAGCAACTCTGTAAAATTCCGATTCATTGTCGGCAAGTCCATGACTGCTTTTTCGCTCAGAGTTGTCGCCACGTCTGTGCGTTCGGTCTTGAGCACCGGAACCTCGGCCGTTACATCGATGGTCTGGTTCACGTCACCAGGTTGCAGCGTGATATCCACTGTTGTCACGGTATCGACTGCCACATCGACATTTTCCTGAACGGCGGTTTTGAAGCCGGCAAATTCCACGCGCACGCGATACCGTCCGATGATCAGATGCGATTGATTGTAGTTGCCCGATTCGTTGGTGGTTGTGGTGTAGATGATGCTCTTTTGCTGATCGGTAATTGTGACCGTGGCTTTGGGAACGCCCGCTCCGGAAGAGTCGTAGACCGTACCCGCGAGGCTGCCGTACACGGCTTGGCCGAAGGCATTCGTGCCGCCGCTGATACACACGATTAACAGCAGGCAAGCGAGAGTGAGCCGTGCGCCGCGAACCGCTTTCGACTCGTGTCGCATTACGCCACAAAAAAAAGAAGCCCGCGTGCGAGCCATCAGTTCCTTTCCGCAAGCCAACATAGTCCGCATTTTCGTCTGTCCTCCTGTGGCGTCTCGCCAAAGTAGAAACTCTGGCAGGCGTCAGAACTTTACGAGCGACCGAGTGGAAATCTAGTTGATTTGTGATTGTCTATCATGTGGCGGCTGCGCTTGTCAAGGACATGTCAGACATTAACCATTCGTTAACGTGCTTGTAACGTGGGCCTCGCCGGCATCGGATATTATGAACTCACCTGGCTGAAGTTCGGGCGGGATGAATAGGAGAGAGTGTATGCAACACAAGAGGAGCGTAATCGCGTTATTCTCTGTCGCACTGTTCCTAGACGGTGCGACCAACTATCGAGTGGTAGCGCGTTACCCGGTCCCCGGCGACGGAGGTTTCGATTACGTCGGAATCGACAGCCCGGCGCGCAGGCTCTATCTTTCTCACGGCACGCAAGTAGACGTCGTGGACGCGGATGACGGGAAAGTGGTGGGGACGATTCCCGACACCCCTGGCGTGCACGGCGCCGTGGTTGCCTCCGAATTCAAACGCGGATTTACGAGTAATGGACGAGAGAACAAAGTCTCGGTGTTCGATCCGGCCACCCTCCAGCTCATCAAGAAAATCGATGTCGGCAAGGGACCGGATGGCATCTATTTTGAGCCACGCTCGAAGCGCGTGTTCACCAATAATCACGGTTCGCACGATATTACTGCGATCGACGCCAAGACTGCCGAAGTAGTGGGGACCGTGAAAGCGGAAGGCGACGGGGAACAGGCGGTAATCGGCGCCGACGGCTTGATTTACGTGAACAGCGAGGATACGAATGAAGTGGCGGTGTTCGACCCGAAATCGCTCGAGGTGAAGAAGCGTTTTCCTATCGGAGTCGCCAAGACCCCGACCGGCCTCGCCTACGACGCCAAGACCAACCGGCTGTTCATCGGCTGCCGCAATGAGCCGAAAATGGTTGTAATGGACGCCGCGACTGGCAAGGTAGTCGGCAGCTTCTCGATCGGAAAGGGCGTCGACTATGCTGCTTTCGATCCGCACGCGCCAAGCTGATTTTCTTTTCCTGCGGAGAAGGAACCTTGAGCGTCTACCGTGAAAAATCGGCAGACGAATACGAGGACGCGGGTGCCGTTAAAACTCAGCCTAGCGCGAAGACCATGGCGTTCGATCCGAAGACAAAGAAAATCTTCCTTTCGGCTGCTGAATATTCGGAAACTCCTGCGACTGACCCCGCAAACCGGCCTCGTCGTACCGTCAAGCCGGGATCTTTTGTGGTGCTGGTTGTGGCCGAATAGTCAACCGATCGCCCGGAATACTTCCATATCGGATTCGTACAGGTCGCGGAGTTTTACCGAGATCGAGCCTGGGTTATGAACACGGCCGCTTTTGATTACCAAGTAGGGAACGATTCTCCTGTCTCCGCGGCGTACTTTCAGATGGGTGTCGCTAAAGGAGAAGTCGCCGGACTCAAGATCGAAAACTAGAACGTCGGCCTGGGCGCCTGGAGTCAGATTGCCGATCTGCCGTTCCCGGTTCAATACGCGCGCGGGAGCGGCGGTAGTCTTCAGGATCACATCCTCGAGGCTCATCCCGAGACAAAGCATTTGCGACATGACCTGCGGCAGCGAGACGCAAAGCGGTTCCGGCGCCGAGTACCGGTGGAGGTCCGTGCTAAGCGTATCCGGATAGAAGTGGTGTTCGAATGCCTTGCGCGCGGTGTCCCAGGAGAAGCTGCCGCAGCCGTGTCCGACGTCAAAAATGACTCCGCGATTTCGAGCCGAAAGCGCCTCCGGTAGGATCGATTCAGCGATCATGCCGTTCGCGCGTCCGTGGAAACAGTGAGTCAGGATATCGCCGGGGCGCAAGCGACGGAGGATTTCCGCTTCTTCGGCTCCGCGGCTGATGTGCGCCATCAGGGGGACGCGGGCGTCTCGCGCGGCCGAAAGAGCCTGGTCTAAAGCCGCCAGGCCATGATTCGCAGTCATGGCCCCGATCCGAATTTTGACGCCTACAGCGCGGTCCGGATATTTCACGATGACGGCGGCGGTTTCTTTCGGGCGCGCATAACGCAGATCGAGGAGTTCTTCCGCATACGGCGCATGGAGTCCCATAAAAGAGATATGGACAAAAGCCAATACATCCGTGAGACAAGTATTCAGCACCGTCCGCCGGAATTCGGGGAAATTCGCGTAGCCCGTGCTGCCTGCATCCACCGCCGTGGTGACGCCGTGATTGAGGCAAAGCAGAGGGTCTACGCCATATAGATTTCCTTCGTACCAGTGACCATGGAGATCGATGAGCCCGGGACAAAGGTACTTGCCCGCGACGTCGCGTACATCCGGGCAGCCGGCAGGGTCGAGGCTGGGCCCGACCTGAACAATGCGACCCTCCGTGATGCCAACGTCCGCTCGTTGATTGAGCGATTGCGCCGGGTCGATCACTCGCGCGCCGGTCAACAACAAATCAAACGGCATTCAGGCCTCCGAGTTCCATCATGTCTCCGTTTTTAGCAGCTCGGTAAAAGCCCATAACGACCGCGAGCGAACGCGTGCTTTCTTCTGCTGACGGCCATGGCGGCCGGCCCGCGGCTATGCTGGAACAAAACTCCGCGATTTCGCCAGCGATGCCAGCCTGCACCTTGGTGACATGCGGTTCATCTGTATAAACAATCTTTTCCCGGTGCCCTGCGACGTTCCACAACTCGTATCCACGCCACGTGTGGACGACGATGGTGCCGCGGCTGCCGATGATTCGCAGATCGCAGACGAGCGGATGTGGTTCACTCATGAACGCCAGTGTAATCTCCGCGGAAACACCGTGCTCGAACCGGAGAAACATCTGCGCGGCATCTTCGACGTCGGAGCCGAAGTACGGATTCGCGGCTAATCCGGCGACCGCTTTCACGTCATCGCCGGTAAACCAGCGCAGCCGGTCAACGAGGTGAATGCCCGAGGTCAGGGCTGCGCCTCCACCGGCGAACTGTCTCTGCAGGTACCAGGGCGGCAGATCCAGAAATCCGAGATGCTCGAGCGCGCAGTCCGTGCAGGCGACAATTTCTCCGATGGCGCCCTCTTCGATCAGCTTCTTTGCTTCTTGCAGTTCGGGGTAAAAGCGGTGCGTCATACCGACGTAGAGGACGCGCCCGGCTGCCTCGGCCGCGCGGAGCATGCGTTCCGCCTCTTCGAGATTGACCGCGATTGGCTTCTCGACCAGCACATGCTTGCCGCATGCGAGGGCATCGAGAGCCACCTTGCAATGCAAATAGGTGGGCAGGCAAATGCTGACGGCATCGACCTCGCTTTTGAGGAGGTCCTCATAATCCGGGTAACCGCGGACGCCTTGAGGCAGATCTTTCAGACGATCTAATTGTGAATCCGCGACTCCGGTCAACCGGGCACCCGGTTCCAAGCGCAACGCTTGCGCGTGAATCTTCCCCGTATATCCGTAGCCGATCACTCCGACGCGGAGCGGACTCATTGGGCAGTTCCTAAGCGTGTAAAACTCCAAGCCCGGGCGTCACAGGCCTGGAGGCCTATTCCACTGGCCCTTTTCAGCAACGTGCCAGACATAGTTTGACCGGGGAGATTTAACGAGAGTCGTATCATGACGGCGCGAGCAATTGTATTATATGGAA
>Ga0070681_10006951_pt1 | contig 11016 bp, 9 predicted proteins | sample KBSC83BmetaG_FD_65650 | JGI IMG/M metagenome (GOLD analysis project Ga0070681, IMG submission 65650) | Corn rhizosphere microbial communities from Kellogg Biological Station, Michigan, USA - KBS C8-3B metaG | ecosystem: Host-associated > Plants > Roots > Rhizosphere | place: USA: Michigan...
CGAAGAGGCTGGCGACAAGCTGACCAATGAGGAATTGACCGCCAACATCATTCTGCTGTTCGGCGCCGGTCATGAGACCACCGTCAATCTGATCGGCAACGGGCTGCTCGCGCTTCACCGTAATCCTGACCAGCTCGCGCTGCTCAAGTCGAGGCCGGAATTGATCGGCAACGCGATCGAGGAATTCCTGCGCTACGACTCCTCGGTGCAGATGACCGGCCGCGTCGCGCTGGAGGATATCGAAGACCTCGGCGGCAAGCGGATTCCGAAAGGCGAGAGCGTGCTCTGCCTGCTCGGGTCGGCCAATCACGATCCCGCGGTTTATCCTGACCATCCGGAGCGGCTGGATATCACCCGGCCGAACGTGAAACCGCTGTCGTTCGGCGGCGGCATTCACTTCTGCCTCGGCGCCCAACTCGCTCGCATCGAGGCCGAGGTCGCGATCTCGACCCTCCTGCGTCGGCTGCCGGAGTTGCGGCTGGATGACGCGGAGAACCCGGAATGGCGGCCGACCTTCGTGCTGCGCGGCCTGAAGCGCCTGCCGGCGAGCTGGTAGGCCAAGCCGAAACTGTTGCGCCGAAGGTGTCACGCCCCTCGCTGTGACATCGCCACAGTTGTCTCTATATAGTGTGCTGTACCGACGGTGAGGATGGGCCGCCTCCGCCGGAGCAGGACTCAAGGGAGACCCCGTGCAGACGACACTGCTCGGATTGGCAATTGCCTTCATTCTTGCGCTGATCGCTGCGCTGGTCGGGCCGTTCTTCATCGACTGGAACCGGTTTCAGCCGCAATTCGAGGCCGAGGCCTCGAAGATCATCGGCGCGCCGGTGCGGGTCGGCGGCGGGCTCGACGCGCGGCTGTTGCCGACGCCCTCGCTGCGTTTGCGCTCGGTCGTAGTCGGCGGCCCGAACGATCTCGGCAAGGTGCGCGCCGACAAGCTCGACGTCGAGTTTTCGCTCGGCGACCTCATGCGCGGCGAATGGCGCGCCAACGAACTCACCATCAACGGCATGGCGCTCGATCTCGGTCTCGACCGCGAGGGCCGGATCGACTGGCCCGTCTCGAACGGGACCTTCGATTTCGCCTCGCTGGCGATCGACCGGCTTAACCTCACCGGACGCGTCGCGCTGCATGACGCGGCAAGCCGCGCCACGCTGGAGCTGAGCGAAATCGCCTTTTCCGGCGACGTGCGTTCGCTGGCCGGCGCGGTCCGCGGCGGCGGCAATTTCACGATGGACGGTACGCGCTATCCGTTTCGCATCTCGTCGGGGCAGGGCAGCGGCAGCGGCAATCGCGTGCATCTCTCGATTGATCCCGGCGAGCGTCCGCTCGCCATAGATCTCGAAGGCGTGCTGTCCTTCCAGTCGCGGGTGCCGCGGTTCGAGGGAATGGCGACGCTGGCGTCTCCGCCGCCGAAAAAGGGCGGCGAGGCTTCGACCACGCCGTGGAAGATCACAGCCAAGGTCAAGGTCAATCACACCGCTGCGCAGCTCGACCAGATCGAACTCAGCTATGGCATCGAGGATCGCGCGCTGAAACTCGTCGGCACCGGCGACGCCCGCTTCGGTGCCGCGCCGCTCCTTCACGCCGCGTTGTCGGCGCGCAACCTCGATACCGACAAATTCATGGCGCGCGACAACGACGACAAGGACGGTGCCGCGCCCGCGCGCGTGCTGCCGGCCTTGCGCGCCGCGCTCGCTGCGCTGCCACGTTTGCCGATGGCCTCGCAGATCGATTTTGGCGCCGAGCAGATCATGCTGGGCGGCCGTCCCTTGCAGAACCTGTCCGGCGGCCTGCATGGCGACGCCGCGCTGTGGGCGATCGACCGGCTCGATTTGCGCGCGCCCGGCTCGACGCGCGTCGCCTTCAACGCCGCACGCGCGCCGGTCGGCGCGACAGGCAATTTCTCCGGCGTGCTCGACATCGATTCCTCCGATCCGGACGTGCTGTTCGCCTGGCTGCAAGGACGCGGTGACGTTGCCTACCGCAACCAGAAGCCGCTGCGACTGCATGGCGACGTCAGTGTCGCCGCCGACCGCATCACCATCGATGCGTTGAAGGCGGAGATCAATGGCGGCGCGGTCGAAGGCCGCGTTTCGCTGGCGAGCTTGCCGTCGCATGCCGGCTCGCGATTGGAAGCGGCGCTGAAGGCGGACAATCTCGATCTCGATGGGGCCGGAGGATTCGTCCGTTCGTTGCAGGCGGAGTGGCCGGAGGAAGCCTCCGTTTCGCTCGATATTGGCCGCGCCATCTCGGCGGGTCAGGAGTTGAAGCCGTTGACGATGCGGCTGGCCTACACGGCAAAGGACATCATCCTCGACCGCGTGAGGATCGGATCGCCCGACAATGTGCTGCTGGAGGGCCGCGGCGATTTCGACCGCGTGCACGCGACCGGCAAGCTCGCGCTCGGCGCGACCGCGGCCTCGATGGTCCAGCTTGCCGGGGTGATGGCGCCGATCGCGCCACAAATTGCCGCACGGCTCACCGCGGCGAGCGCGGCGCCGGGTCCGGTGCATGCCAATCTGGCGCTCGGGCTCGGGACAAGCAAGGCCGTGTCCGGCGATCGTGTCGCTGCGTCAGCGGAGCTCGATCTCGACGCGCCGCAGCTCAAGGGACATGTCTCGGCGAGCGCTTCGCCGTCGGCGTCATCGATCCGAGGGATCGATCTCGATGCACTCAGCCGCAGCGAAGTGAGCCTCCGCGGGAAATTTTCGGCCGAGCGCGGCGATGCCTTGCTCGCGCTGCTCGGGCTCGATCATGCGGTCGCCGCCGCCGGCAGCCTGCAGTTCGAGGGATCGGCGAGCGGCGTGTTTCGCCAACCGCTGCGCCTGAGCGCGAAGATGTGGGGCGCCAACATCGATGCGGAGGCGCAAGGCACCGCCGAGCCTTCGTCGCAAAAAGCCAACATCAATCTCAAAGTTCGCAGCGTCAATCTGGCGCCGCTGTTCTCGCTCAAGTCGTCGGACAGCGCGATGCAGAGCGTGCGGCTGTTTGCCAACGTCTCGCTCGCCGGCAACAAGCTCAGTTTCGACGATCTCGACAGCGTCGCGGCGGGCTCGCGGCTGCGCGGTCATCTCGCGTTGACGCTTGACGAGCCGCGTGGGATCGACGGCGAACTCGGTGTCGACGCGCTTGCGGTTGCGCCGGCCGTTGCGCTCGCCATCGGCGCCGCCGGACATGAGGCGGCCGAGCCGCTTGGCGACGGTGCGTTCAGGGGATGGCGGGGGCATGTCGGCTTTGAGGCGTTGAGCGCCTCGCTTCCCGGCGGCATCGAGTTGCGGCCGCTTGGCGGCACCGTGAAGAGCGACGGACAGTCCCTGCACCTGGAGGGTCTCAAGGGCAAGATCGGCGGCGGCGATGTGAGCGGAAGTCTCGATGCGCGGTCGAACGGCAACGGCATCACGCTCAATGCGCGCGTCGAACTTGCCGGCGTCGATGGCGCGGCGCTGCATTTTCGCGGCCTGAAGATGCCGACGGGGCGCACGTCGGCGCAGTTGACGCTGATGAGTCAGGGCCGCAGTCTCGAAGCGTTGACCGGCGCGCTGTCAGGCAACGGCACTGTGAAACTCGAATCCGCTGCCATCGCCGGCCTCGATCCGCGCGCCCTCGATGTCGCCATCCGCGCCAGCGATCTGAACCAGGTGCCTGACGATACCAGGCTTCGGCAGGTCGTCGATTCCGCGTTGTCCGCGGCCGGCTTTCCTGTCACTTCAGCGGAATTTCCCTTTATCGTCCGTGATGGGCGGCTTCGCGTCGACGCCACCACGCTGGAGACACAAGGCGCGCGCGCGATCGTGTCCGGCGGCTACGATATCCCGGCGGATCAGGCCGACATTCGCGCAAGTCTTGCATCGACCGCGATCGGCTCAGTGACCAGCCGTCCGGAGATTCAACTGTTCGCTGCGGGGCCGCCCGATACGATGAACTGGACGGTCGACGTGACCGCGCTGTCGTCCTGGCTCGCAGTGCGGAAGATCGATCGTGAAACACGCAGGCTGGATGCGATCGAGCGCGGCGAGCCGCCGCCGGTCGAACCGCCGCTGCCGCCGCCCGCGACGGCGGCATTGCCTTTGCCCGCTGCGCCGGAGATTGTGCCGCCGAACCCGCCGCGGGTCGACGTGCCGTTGCCCGGCCGCGATCCGCGTCGTCTGCCGCCGAAGGCTCTGATCGCGCCGCCGCGACCGCCTGCGCCGGGACCCGCGTTTCAACCGCCGGCCACGCGTCCGCCTGCAGCCGTAACCCAGCAGGCCGCGCCGCTGCCGCCACCGATCGAGGTGCGGCCGGCACCCGGCCCCGCGCCGCTGCCTCCAAAGCCGAAACCCAAACCACCGCTGGTGCTGACGCCGCCGGCGCAAAATCCTTGACACCGACGCTGCATGGTTAACGGATCGCAGCCGCGATCGCGTTTTTTTATCGGCAATCCTTAGCGGCTGGTTTTACGGAACTCTCGCACTCGCCGACTATGGTTCCATGCCGCGTGCGCGCTCTTGCGCGACGGGAGCAGGGCAGGGGTTAGACGAGATGAGTTTGTCGAAGTCGTATCTGGAGGATCTCGACGATGCAATTTTGCGCGGCACGGACGAAAGCCGGACGCGCGCGCTGTGGCATGCGACCGATCTTCTGATCCAGGGACGCTACAGCGACGAGGAGATCCTGACCTTCGGCAAGGTGATCGGGCGGCTCGCGGACGAGATCGAGGTCGAGGTTCGCGCGCAGCTGTCGGAGCGGCTTGCGCATTTCGACGACGCGCCCGTCAATATCATCCGCCAGCTTGCGTTCGACGATGCCATCGAGGTGGCCCGGCCGGTGCTCGAATCCTCTTGCCGGCTCGATGATGAGACATTGATCGCCAACGCAAGCACCGGAAGCCAGGCGCATCTGCTGGCCATTTCCAGACGCAGGTCGATCGGCGAATCCCTCACCGAGGTGCTGGTGACGCGCGGCGATCAGGCAGTGGTGAGCTCGGTGGCCGGCAATGCCGGCGCGCGCTTTTCAGGCCCCTCGCTGCTGCACATGGTCAAGCGCGCCGAAGGCGATTCGATCCTCGCCGAGCAACTTGGGCTGCGCAAGGACATCCCGCGCCACCTGTTTCAGCAGCTGATTGCGAAGGCCTCCGACGACGTGCGCAAGCGGCTCGAGCACGAGCGGCCGGAAATGTGCGAGCAGATCGGTTCGTCAGTGGTCGACGTGACCGGCTCGCTTCAATCCATGTTCGGGCCGGTCTCGCGCAGCCATTTCGTGGCCAAGCGCCTCGTGACCGCGCAATTTCGCGAGGGCAACCTGAACGAGGACAGTATCGCGGGCTACGCGCTGGGCCACCGGCTCGAGGAGGTCACGATCGGAATGTCGCTGCTGTGCGCGCTGCCGATCGACGTGATCGAGCGCGCCCTGATCGACCGCAACCGCGAGATGCTGCTGATCATCGCCAAGGCGCTCGACTTCAACTGGAGCACCACAATGGCGCTGCTGTTTCTCGGGGCCAAGGATCACCGCATCACCGCGCGGGAGTTGAGCGACCTGGAGCGCGAGTTCGGCCGCCTCAACGTCGCGACGTCGCGAAGCGTGCTGTCGTTCTACCGCTCGCGCAAGAACGGTGATTGCGGCGTCAGCCGCGAAGCCCAGCTGGCGGTCAACTGAGACCGCCGACCCCTGCAACAGCCTGGAGACGTGATCATGGATTCTTCTTTGCTGCGCCACGACAGAAGCGAAGCGATGGATCGATCTCCAGTCGATATGGCCTGGCTCGTGCTCGAAGCGGCCAACGACCTCGGCGACGATGCGACCGTCGACGCCTGTCGCCGGGTCATCGACGCGAGCCTGAATGGCGCGGTCGTGGCGCCCGCGGACCTGCACGTCGTGCAGCACTATTTCCGGTGAGAACGCGCGATCAACCGAGACCTGCCGCCACCGCGATGTTGTAGGTGGCCAGACTCGCGAGATAGGCCAGCGTCAGCATGTAGATGAAGGTCACCGCCATCCACTTCCAGCTTCCGGTCTCGCGCCGGATCACCGCCAGTGTCGAGGCGCATTGCGGTGCGAAGATGTACCAGGCGAGCAATGACAGCGCGGTGGCGAGCGTCCACTTGCTGGCCAGTGCTTCGCCGATCTGGGCGGCAGCCTCCTTGCCGCCCTCGATCGCGTAGACCGTGCCGAGGGCCGCGACCGCGACCTCGCGCGCCGCCATGCCGGGAATCAGCGCGACCGCGATCTGCCAGTTGAAACCGACCGGCAACAGCAACGGCTCGATCGCCTTTCCGATCATTGCCGCCAGGCTGTAGTCGATCGCGGGATCGGTCGCGCCTGCCGGCGGCTGCGGGAACGACGCCAGGAACCAGATCAGCACCATCATCGCAAAGATGGTGGTGCCGGCGCGCTGCAGGAACATAAGCGCGCGCGTGTAGACGCCGATCGCGACGCTGCGCAGGCGCGGCATCTTGTAATCGGGCAACTCCAGCATGAAGGGCGCGGGCTGGTAGTCGCGCCACATGAGGAACTTGATCAGGAAGGACATGCCGAGCGCGCTGGCGATGCCGGCGGCATAGAGGCCGAACATCACAAGGCCCTGCAAATTGATCCAGCCCCAGATCAGCTTTGGCGGGATGAACGCCGAGATGATCAAGGTGTAGACGGGAATGCGCGCCGAGCAGGTCATCAGCGGCGCGATCAGGATCGTGGTCAGCCGGTCGCGGCGGTTGTCGATCACTCGCGTCGCCATGATGCCGGGGATCGCGCAGGCAAAGCTCGACAGCAGCGGGATGAACGCGCGGCCGTGCAGGCCGGCGCCACCCATGATGCGGTCCATCAGGAACGCGGCGCGCGCCATGTAGCCGAAATCTTCCAGCAGCAGGATGAACAGGAAAATGACGATGATCTGCGGCAGGAACACGACCACGCTGCCGACGCCGGAGATCACGCCATTCTGCAGGAAGCTCTGGACGAGGCCCGCGGGGACCGCGTCGTGCACAAATTGACCGAGAGCGTCGAAGCCCGCCGACAAGAGTCGCATCAGCGGTTGTGCCCAGGCGAACACCGCCTGGAACATCACGAACAGGATCAAGAGCAGGATTGCGAGCCCGCCGACGGGGTGCAGCACCACGCTGTCGACCCGTGCCGTCCAGGTGTCCGGCCGCGCCGGCAGGCTGACGGTGGAAGCGATGATACGGTCGGCCTCGCGCTGGGTCGTGCGCAACTCCGACACGCTCAACGGTCGCCAGAGATTTTCGCGCGGTTTGCCCGGCGACTGCGCCAGCACGTCGTCGGTCAACCGCAACAGATTGGCGGTCCCGCCCTTGCGCACGGCGATCGAGGTCACCACGGGCACGCCGAGCGCCTCCGCGAGATGCGGTACGTCCACGGTGACGCCGCGACGGGTCGCGATGTCGAACATGTTGAGCACCAGCATCAGTGGCCGGCCGGTGCTCTTGAGCTCGAGCAGCAGGCGGATGGTGAGGCGCAGATTGGTGGAGTCGGCGACGCACAGCACGAGATCGGGCAGCGCTTCGCCGGCGGTCCGCCCGAGCACGACGTCGCGCGTGATCTCTTCGTCCGGGCTGCGGCCGCGCAGCGAATAGGTGCCAGGCAGGTCGATCAGCGACACCTGACGGCCCATCGGCGTGACGAAAGCGCCTTCCTTGCGCTCGACGGTCACGCCCGGATAGTTCGCCACCTTCTGCCGGCTCCCGGTCAGCGCATTGAACAGCGAGGTCTTGCCGCTGTTCGGCGTGCCCACGAGGGCAAGATGCATCAGAGGAGCTTCCATTGTGCCTTCGATCCGGCCGCCTCAGGCGACGATGATGGCCATCGCTTCGCGCCGGCGCACCGCGATGGTGACGTTCTCGACGCGGACCGCGATCGGGTCGCGGCCGACGATGCCTTCGTGCAGCACCTCGACCTTCGCGCCTTCGACAAAGCCGAGCTCGATCAACCGGCTCTCGAGCTCGGTGTCGGACAGCGCGGAGCCAGCCTGGCCCGCTGCGAGATGCTGGATTACGCCGGTGAAGCCGCGCCGGGCAAGCCCGAGCGGCAGTTGCGGTCTGTCGTTGCTTTCGCTCATGGCCTCTAGATTTCAATCGGGAGGCGCAAGGTCAAGCGCGGCCGTCCAAATGCCCAGGTCCTTAGAACGATTATAAGCATTGCTGCCGGCGCCCCTATCGAGGGCTGCGGTCGGCCCCGCGATTTTCACTTCGGTCGTCGGCCGTTCATTTTCGCTCTCCGGGAATGCGGCGGGCCCGGCGGGGTTAAGACCTACGGCTGGGGAAATATTGGTTCTTGCGGGAGGCACGCATGATCAATCGGATCTCGACAGTTTTCTCTGCAGCTTTCCTGGTCGCTCTGTTCACAAGTCCGGTCGTGCCGACGGCCCGGGCCGCGGGTGGCGGCGGCGGAGGTGGCGACCCGGGCGTGGACAACATGCGGCCGGCACCGCCAGCAACGAAGCCCCCGGCGAACGCCCGTTCCAGTCATCGCGGCAAGAAAGCCGCTGACAAGCAATCGCTGTTCGACGATCCGGCCTTCGCGAAGGGCTATCGCGACGCCTATGCGACGATCTACGAACGCCATGACTACGCAGGCGCGATCGAGCAGCTCAGGGCGCTCGGTCAGGACGATTTCGCCAACGTCGCCAATCTGATCGGCTATTCTTACCGCAAGCTCGGCGACTACCGGGCCTCGCAGGTCTGGTACGAGCGCGCCTTGAAATCCGATCCGAACCACGTTTTGACCTGGAACTATTACGGGCTGTGGCAGATCGAGCAGGGCAACCGCGACCAGGCGCAATATCACCTGAGCCGGATCGCCGCGATCTGCGGCACCGATTGCGAGGAGTATCGCACGCTGGCGGCGGCGCTGGAGCAGCCGCCGGGTACGACGCTGGTGTACTGATTGAGGGGTAGGCGCGCTCGCCGGGACGAGCAAGGCACGCGTCAGGCTTGCAGCTTGGTGTCCTGCGTGGCGCCATTCGCGCGGCTCTTGAAGTAGTCGAGCACGAACAGCCGGATCGCGGACGACAGATTGCCCTGCTGACGATTGCTGTCGATCTCGCCGACCAGCTCCGATAGCGTCATGTTGCGGAGACCCGAGATCTCCTTCATGCCGTTCCAGAACGCCTCTTCGAGGCTGACGCTGGTCTTGTGGCCGGCGACCACGATCGATCGTTTGACGACGGGAGATTTCATGACGCGTCCCCGCCGTCGATGCGATGTTGGTCGAGATTTTCATTGGCGCGCCTGGCACGCATCGCCTCAGCGGCGCGCTCGGATTTGGTGCGGCCGAACCGCGCGCGGTTGGCGTCGGCGTCTTTCGCCGCTTGCTCGCGCTCGCTGCGCTTCCTGAAGCGCTTCAGATTGACAATCTCCCCCATCGCCATGCCCTCAAGACCTCGCAATGTCGCGAAGGCGCGAATGGTTGGCAAAGCCGGTACCCGCCCTCGCGGAATACGCGGTCACAAGCTCGATCGTCATTTCGGAATTCCCCGTCAATCGCTCTCTGATAGCAGAGAAAAGTATGTTCCGCTCTGCGAAAACGAAAATAATACGTGCTCCTACCACGCTCGAGCATCACGGCGGTAGGTGAGCAGCCTCGGCCGTTAGGCGTTATGCTCTAGAATTATATCGCGGAATCGTAAATCCACGCTGAACCCGTAAGTTTCCGGGGACGTTGCGGGGTGTGTCATTTTGTCCCCGTGCGCGCCCGCCGCACCGTGCCTTTGCGCGGTTCAAGAAAGCCCCGATTTACAGGCACTTCTCGAACATTCGATTGAGCCGTTCATGTTGCTCGGTATGTGGTCGGTGAATGCGAAAGGCGTACCGCCATGCGTGGATGCGTTTTCCGCCAACGCGCATTCCCGGAGCGCAACGCTCGAACGATGCATGAGCAAGGCGATGAGATGGAATGCATCATACAATATGCCAGCGTTTCCTGGCAGGGCCTCGGCGGTCAGGCCGAATGTGTCCGACGGCGCGAAGCAACGTGCCGCGCAAAACGCCGGTCTCGCGCTGGGGTTTACTTCTTGCGGAAGCGATCGAGGCGCACGACTTCCGCGCCCTCGCCCGGTTTCGCCGGTTCCTCGGCCTTCTCCGAAGCCGCAGGTTGAGACGCAGCGGCGAGCGCGGACGGAGCAGGAGAAGCCGGAAGGTTTTTCGCGGGCGCCTCGGCGTCAACCATCGTCTCCGCCGCCGCATCCGCGGTCTCGAACTGCAAGCCGAACTGCACCGAGGGATCGAAGAAGCTCTTGATGGCGGCAAACGGCACCACCAGCCGTTCCGGGATGCCGCCGAACGACAGTCCCACCTCGAAGTGGTCGTCATGCACGACGAGGTCCCAGAACTGATGCTGCAGGATGATGGTCATCTCGTCGGGATATTGCGCGAGCAGCCGCGGCGACAGCTTGACGCCTTCGGCGGTCGACACGAACGTGATGAAGAAATGATGCTCGCCCGGTAGCCCATGCGCGGCCGCATCACTCAACACCCGCCGCAGCACGCCGCGAAGCGCGTCGCGCGTCAGCACATCGTATCGGATATGGTCGGTCGCCATGATCGGTCCTGTCGCATCCTCGAAACGGCTAGTGCGGTGGATTTGACATTCGCTAGAGTATATCCGCGAGCTCGCATAGCGAATGTCAAATCCAAAACCGCACTAGAATCATATTATTGCTAGTGTCCCTTTGGCTCTGACATTCGCAAACGAGTCCGCCGCGATGGGATACGAATGTCAGAGCCGGGACACTAGGGGCGGTTGCCCGACTCGCCGGTTCCCCCATGCTACTCTCACGGCAGGCCGAAATCAGCAGGGCTCATGGCGTGAAATTGCAGCAGGCGAGGTCGAGCAGGGCAAAAAACAAAAGATAAGTGGAGGCTTCTGTTGCCAGGTGCCTCCGAACCCCGCCTGACGGAGCTTAACCCGTCAGGACTTCAAGATGGTCTTTCAAACTGCGTTACGCAGCCTGAGCAACCGGAGCATAGTTGTCGTTTGCAACTATTGCATAGCCCGATAACGGCGGAACCATACCGGGAAAAA
>Ga0070681_10006952_pt1 | contig 11016 bp, 6 predicted proteins | sample KBSC83BmetaG_FD_65650 | JGI IMG/M metagenome (GOLD analysis project Ga0070681, IMG submission 65650) | Corn rhizosphere microbial communities from Kellogg Biological Station, Michigan, USA - KBS C8-3B metaG | ecosystem: Host-associated > Plants > Roots > Rhizosphere | place: USA: Michigan...
GTGGCGCTGGAGATCGAGATCTGGCCCGCTTCGATACGGTTTCTCGGCCGCGAGAAGTTGCGATTGCTCATACAAGGTCGCGCCTTGCCAAAGCGAGGTCTCCCCAATGCGCCGTTCGCTCGGCGCCAGGCCACTCGGGACGCTGGTTTGCATGTCATCCACGCCGGCGGAATGTACGACTCTCATCTGCTGATACCCGTCATCCCGTAGTGCGTTTGTGAATGGCGTAGTAGGGCTGGTTACTCCAGGTGGAGTTGAAAGGCGGGTGGAGGGTGGCGGCCGAAGCCGTACGCAGCTCGAAGTAGTACTGGAGCGGGTAGGGAGAGTTGGTGTAGTCAGCCGGGATAGCCGCGGAGTGCGAGTCCGCCGCATGCTGCATGGAGACTGAGCGCCAGCGCTCACCATGGTTGACGTGACGATACCAGAGGACTGCGTCGGTGACGGTGGAGGGTGTCGAGATGGAGAGGACGAGATCGCTTCCGGGGTGGAACAAGTCGGCGGGAGTGTGGTGGGCGTCGACCGTCAAGCGGGGAGCGGGTACAGCTCGGCGCAGAGCGTCGGCAGCCCGGCGGAGACCATCGGCCCTGGGGGCCGTATTTGCCGGTGCTGACGCGAGGTTTTGTTCCAGGGCGGCGAGATCAGTGTCGATGGCGGGGAGGCGGTCAGCCCAGTGACCGCGTCGGAAGGCTGGGCCACCATAGCTGACATCGGCGGCGTAGATGGATTTTGCGCGGGCGGAGAAGTCAGCCCAGGACTGGCGAGCCTTTCGATACGCGGTGAGTGATTCCCGCGCGGCGGCGGTATCGCCTGACTTCTCGTGGATAGAATAGAGAAGTCCGGCGCGGAACAGGCCGGCATAGAAGCTCCCGAGGCCGTTGAGGATGAGAATGTCTTCTTCGGCGCGACGGAACTCGCGGGTGCGGGTCTTCGCGCCGACGGCAGCGTGCGCCCTGGCGAGTGCGTCGTTCGATGTAGTTACGAGGGCTTCGAGCCAGCCGATGACATCGCTGGTGTTGTACCGGGCGTCCGGTTTGCTGCTGACGAGGTTCTCCGCGTGCTGATCGATCGTGATGAAGAGCTGCGGGTCGAGCGGCGAAATAGCGGACACGTTGTGCGGCGCGGGATTATCTCCATAGAGCGGCTTCTTGGTGTAAGGGAGGATCTGGACGGAAGTCAGCATCTCCGGCCAGAACTCGTGGTTGGAGGCCGACGGCAGCCAAACCGTTGTGACGAGCGGCAGGATGCGGCTGGAGGCGGCAAGCGCTGTTTCGATCGCAGGGCCGGCGGGGCCGAACTGCCGGGCCAGAGTGCGGTGATAGAAGCTAGTGTCGGTGTCGGGGTTGTAGAGGTAGCGGCCCCAGGTCATGTAGGTGAGGACAAACTTTGCGCTCTCGAGGTCGGCATCCAAAGACCTTTGAACGTAAGAGTCGCGGCCGCCTGGATGGCCTGACCCTTCGCGGCCTTTAAAGAAGAGTGGCTCCATGATCTCCATGCCGGCGGCGCCGCAGAAGTTGGCGGAACGACCGTAGCCGGATGCGAGCGCGGGGTCCGCCCAGAGAAGATGGCGCTGCGTGCCGGGCCAGACGCGGTAGAGCAGCTCCAGGCCGAAGTCTTTCTGGTAGAAGTCGCCGTACCCGTAACGGGTAAAGTTGCGTGCGCCGTTGGAAACGGCGAAGGTGCCAGTGACGCCCTCGCGTGGGTACTCGGTGGCTCGAATATCGGCTTGGTGGTAACCGACGCCGCAATGCTCCGCCCAGAACTTGGCGCCGGCTTTGACGGGCATGCCGGTTCTGCGGGCGACAGCGACAGTCTCGGAGTCGAGACCCTTGGCGTGCAGGTCGAGTTCGATCATGCGCGGCTTGCCCTCCGGCGTGCGCGCGGTGGAGGTAGCCTCCCAAAGCGTCTTCCAAAATGAATAGCTGCCCTCCGGGATACCGGACTCGCCGTGAATGCGCATCGTGAGACCGGTGATCTGCGGGCAGGCATTGAGGAGCAGCGCGAGCGCGTCGCGGCAGTAAGCTGCGTGGGTCTGCGGCGTAAGCCCGACGATGCGGTGGTCGGAATTGGGCGAATCGGTCCACTGATACGCGTGGGTCCAGATGCCGAGCTGGAATTCGAGGCCGCGGCGGGCGGTCTCGGCGGCGATGAATTGGAGCGCTTCGAGATTGCGTTGGCGCTCGCCGGGCTGGAGTGCGGGCTCGACGTGCACTTGCTCGTACCCCGGGACCTCGACGAGGTACGGGTACGGGAAGTGGAGGTAGTCGCCGGTGACGCCGCGGGGAAAGTCATAGCCGAGGCCGAAGGTGAGCGCGAACCGGTTGAAGCGTGCGGCGATCAGGGTGTCGAGGTAGCTCGTCCAGAAAGCGCGGTCGTAGTACCAGGGCTTATCTTCAATGTCCGAGCAGAATCCGCGCGAGACGCTGCGGACCTTGTTGGGAGTGGTCTCGATGAGCGGCCCGGCGAGGTGGAGAGCGGACAGGGGGCTGGGCGAGGAGCGGACGCGATCGGCGAGTTCGAGCAAACCGTAGACAATGCCGCGCGCATCGACACCGGTGACGAGGATGGCCGGTGTTCCCATGTGGGTGCCGGGGATGAGCGCGACGGTCTCCGCGTGGGTCACAGCGGATGCGAGCGTAAATGGCTTGGCGAGCAAGCTCTCCGGCAGCGCGATATCAATGTGCAAGGCGGCGGCCGAGCGGTCATCGGTGAGATGTGCAGCTGTGATGGCCTCGCGGAGCACGCCTAGCGCATACTGAACTGGTTCAGTTCGAACCAGCGCGGAGTTGTCAGTATTGATGGCGATGTGGCCGGAGGCATGGGCTGCGTGGGCGAGTTTGGCCGAGGATGCAGCAGCGACTGCGGCGGAGAGCTTGAGGAAGGCGCGTCGTGAAGCGTTATGGAACATGGCACACCTTGCAATCGACGAGGCTGGAGCATGCGCCGAGAACTGATGCGCTCGCCATCAGAAAGTTCCTCGATTTCATATATGAGACGTGTACGCGCTACCCAACGAATTCCGTGCCCGGCACGCTGACTTGCACGGGTAGTCGTCGCCCGTTACCATCTGGTGGAAACCGGGATGTAACACCGGGCGCTTCGGGGCGACCAAACTGCATCCAGCGTGAATTTGGATCTGCAGGGGGATCCGATGAGCTCTCGCGGGCAGGGTATCGAGGCGCTGAGCACTCAAGGGCTCGGTCGCGCGAAAAGGCTCGAGTTCTGGAATGACGTGGTCTGCGACACGTTCACGTCGCTTACGGTCGATGTCCCCCGGTCCGAGATCGAAGCGCGGATGCGGCGCCAGGAACTGGGCGAGCTGCGATTTGCAATCGCGGACTCGACTGCGGCAACCGTAACGCACTCGCGCGAGCAGGCCGGCCGCTCTCCCGATGCGTACTTCCTCCTGCATCTTCAGTTGGCAGGCAACAGTGTCAATGAGCAGAGTGGGCGCGAGGTCGTACTTTCGCCCGGCGATCTGACATTGGTTGACAGCACTCGACCTTACCGCGTCGCCTTCGAGTGCCCCACGTCCATGCTGGTCATACGCCTACCACGTGCCCGGCTACGCGAGTACGTGGCTTGCGCTGAAGATCTCGTCGTCCGTTCGATGCCGCGGTCGAATACGGCGAACCGGCTTGCGGCTCGGTTCATTCGCGACTTGTGGAGGAACCTCCCTCGCGCCGAAGCCGAAGGGTCACAGCGGCATCTGACAGACGTGCTGATGAGCGTTACCGCGGCGGCGTGCGCAACCGTAGCCCCAGCCACAATCGCATGCTCGTCACGCGCCGCGGCTTTACGTATTCGCCTCATTGAGTCCATCGAGGCGAATCTGTGGGATCCCGATCTCGATCCCGCATCGATCGCGAGAAAGGGGCGTATCTCGCTGCGTTATCTACACGCTCTGTTTCAGGAGCAGGGCGAGAGTGTATCTCGTTACTTGCTGCGCCGACGCCTGGAAGTGAGTGCTCGCCTGTTGAGAGATCCGCTCCGGGCCGCAAGCAGCGTCACCCAGATCGCATGTGAACACGGTTTCAAAAGCAGCGCGCACTTCTGCCGGGCGTTCAGGGAGCGCTACGGCATGACGCCGAGCGATTTCCGTGCGTGCCGGTAACTGTGCACTGAGCGTCAAGCTCGAGTGCACTCCGCAATAAATAGCCCTCAAGCGGCAACACTAGGATTGATACGCCGGAACGACTCGTCCGGGTGCACTTCGCACGCGTAACAATCTACTTCCGAAGGGGCAGTCATGTTCGATTTCGCCAGGTATGCGCGTGGGCGTCGCTCTGCGATAACCATTGCGCTGCGCTGCGTGTTCACAGTCGTTGCAGCGATGCCGGTTGCCGGACCTGTGCGCGCGCAGACCCAAACGGCGGTCGCTGATGCAGGTTCGGGCCTGGAAGAGATTGTGGTCACTGCGCGCCGTCGGGAAGAGCGGCTGCAGGATACGCCGATCGCCGTATCCGCATTCACCGCTGAATCACTCGAGCGCCAGCAGGTATTCAACACCGAGGACCTGGGTCATGTGACCCCGAGCCTCCAGTTTCACAACTACGCGCCCTTGTCGGGCAACAATTCCGCTGCCCAGGTGTTCATCCGCGGAATTGGCCAGACGGATGCATCGCCGAGTGTCGATCCCGGCGTGGGCCTGTACATTGATGATGTCTATATGGGGCGTGCCGTAGGCGGCGTGATGGAGTTTCGGGATATTGCCGAAGTGCAAGTGCTGCGCGGCCCCCAGGGTACGCTGTTTGGGCGCAATACCATCGGCGGCGCCGTGCTTCTAACCAGCACGGCTCCCGGCAATGAGCTTGGAGGCACGGCGCGCGTCACGCTCGGCGACGACAACCTGCGGGAAGCGTTCGCAGCTGTGGACATCCCGATTGCGAGCCAGCTCGCGGCGCGTGTTTCGGCCGGATTCCGCAAACGCGACGGCTACGTCAGCCGAGTGTCTGACGGAGTCGACCTGGGAAACGAGAACAGCTATACCGTCCAGTCCTCCTTGCGTTGGCAGCCAGTGGGGCAGCTGAAATTGACGTTGCGCGGCGACTACACGCATGCGGACGAGCACGGCTCTCCGTTTGTGTTCGCAGCGATCAACGGCAGGCAGGCATTTCCCGCCGTAGTGAGCGTCGCCGCGGGATGTCCCGGCGCGACCTTCCCACCACCATCCGTTCCGACGGCAACAGTCGATCCGCGCTGCGCCAATTCCGCCACTTGGAATCTGGGGCCTTTCCGTAACGGCGGAGCCGCCCCCGTGGGAAGTACCTTGGAGAATTGGGGAGTCTCCACGGTGGCTGAATGGGCCGTCAACGCGGCCTTCACGCTCAAGGCCGTCAGTGCCTATCGGCAGCTCAACTGGACCGGCGAACGTGACGCGGACAACACGCCGTTGCTGATCCTGCAGACCGATTATCGCAGCAGGGGACACCAGGTGAGCCAGGAACTTCAGGCGCTGACCGAGACCGGTTCCTGGCACGGTGTCATCGGCGCGTTCTATTTCAAAGAAAGCATCGACGATCTGCTGCAGGTTGCGGTCCCGACGCCGCCGCCACTGGTGGCCTCGAGGGCATCCCCCGGCTCACGTGACTACGACGCCGCGCAGCTCGATAACGACAACTGGGCGCTATTCTCGCAATGGACCTACGATATCACCCATGCGCTCAGTCTCACCGCAGGGCTGCGTTATACGAACGAGACCAAGAAGATCCGGATCGTGGACTTCAATGTCTCTCCTTACACGAATCCGACGCCGGATCCTTTGCCCGCGGCCGCACCGCCGCTGTACGTGCTGCCGACTCCGTTCACTCAGGATTTCACCGCGACCACAGGGTCGGCCAGCCTGCAATATCGCTGGACGCATGATCTGATGAGCTATGTCAGCTGGTCGCAAGGGTTCAAGAGCGGCGGATTCAATCAGCGCTACAACGCCCCACCCCCCGGGAACCTGCCCATACCGTTCAAGGAAGAGAGAGCCCGGACATACGAGCTCGGCATCAAGAGTGACTGGGGTGGCGTGTTGCGCGCGAACGCGGCCGTCTTCAAGACGTACTACGACAACATGCAGCTCACGTACCGGCTGGGCGTCGTTCCTTTGCTCTTCAATGCCGGCAAGTCGAGCATCGAAGGCGCGGAACTCGAGCTGACATACGCACCGGCACATGATCTGAATATAACGGCCAGCGCCAGTTATCTTCGCAACACCATCGACGAGATTGCGACCATCGTGGTGCCCGGTTCGAGTGTTACCGCCACCGTCGGGCCGTCCAACTCGCTGCCATTCACGCCGAAATGGCAAGCCAACGTGGGTGCGGGTTACACGATGCACCCCGGGACGCTGCTGCTCACTCCGCGGCTGGATGTCTCCTATACCGCTGCGCAGTTCTTCGACGCGGCGAACTCGCCGGAGGTGGCGCAGAATGGGGGAGTAACGGTCATGAATGCCTCGCTGACTCTCGAGAATGCCTCCCGGGCGTGGCGCCTGATGTTCGGCGTGAATAACCTGTCGGACAAGGTTTATCCGGTCGCCGGAAACTCATCGCTGTCCACTTCGTCCGGCTATGCCGAGATCATCTATGCGAGGCCGCGAAACTACTTCGTGAGCGGCACTTACCATTTCTGACGGAGCAGCACCCTTACCCAACGGGAAGGCGGCGGTCTATACTCAGACAAATGCCGCCACGCAGGGTTCCCGACGTCATGCCGAGGGTCTCATGTTCGCTCGCATGCGCTGCCCTCCTGTCGGCTGTTTGCCTTTGGCTGATGCCCGCCGCTCACGCGGGCGCGCTTGGCGATGCGCGACTGCCCGATGGCACCCAGTTCACCTTCTGGGAAAAACCCGTGAACTTCAGCAGGACGTACTACGTCGACGGCAACTCGCCTGGTGGAGACGACCACGGACCCGGTACGCACGCTCGGCCATTCCGCACGATCAGTAGAGCAGCGGAGGTTCTGCAGCCGGGTGAGCGTGTGGTCATTGCGGGCGGCACATACCGCGAGTGCGTTCGTCCCGCGCGAGGCGGCACCGGCCCGGAGAAAATGATCAGCTACGAAGCCGCGCCTGGCGCCGTAGTGATCGTGAAGGCTTCGGACGTCTTGCGTGACTGGCAACCGGAGCGCAGTGAAGGGAATCCCGAGAAGCGCGACGTGGGGCGCGACGCGGGGCAGCCAAGCACCGAGCCGACGCGCGACGGCGACCCCCCTGTGCGGATCTGGAAGCACGAGCTTTCCGGCGCCATGTTTCCCGATGCCTACAATCCTTTCGCCCTGGTCAACGTCGCAGGCGACTGGTCGTGGCTCGACACGAAGTCGGTCGACATGGGGCCGTATTTCCGGCGGCGTGGCCTGGTCTTCGCGGACGGAGTGCCTCTCGAACCGATGGAGCAATATCGCGAGTTGGGTACGGCGGGCCTGCGGGTCGACTCTGCGCCTCTCGGAGGGCTGCCACTGCGCTCGCGAGGCGGACCGATCATGCAGGAGATCGGTGGATCGCCCGAGGGACGATTCTGGGTGGAGCACCAAGGCAACGTTGTCCACATCCGCGTGCCGAGCGGTGATCCGGCGAAGTCACTCATCGAGATCACCGCGCGTGAGCAGGCCTTCGCGCCCAAGCAAAGCGGCCTCGGATACATCCGCATCAAGGGGCTCACCTTTCAGCAGGCGGGCAATGGCTTTCCCCCTCCGCAACGCGGGCTCGTCTCTACGGGTGGCGGTCACCATTGGGTGATCGAAGGCAATACGATCGAGTGGGCGAACGGCGTGGGGCTCGATGTCGGCGCTCAGCATTGGAGCGGCCCTCGCGACCCTCGGGCGGGCGATTCGAACGTCGTACGCGGAAACACGATTCGCTACGCCGGCGTAGAAGGGATCGCGGGCATGGGCACTACCAACACACTCGTCGAGGACAACCTCATCGAGTGGGTAGGGTGGCAGGACGCCGAGCGTGCGTGGGAAGCAGCGGGAGCCAAGTTCCATCGGGCGCGCAACCTGCTGTTTCGCCGCAATGTCATTCGACACATCCGCCATGCCAACGCCCTCTGGCTCGACAGTGGCAATGTCAACAGCCGCATCACGGCGAACGTCTTCGCCGATGTGCTCACCGTCAGCGCTGCTATCCACATTGAAATGACTCGCGAGGCGAACCAGATCGACGACAACATCATCTGGGACGTGCGCAATGCCGAACCGGGGACACCGGGTCAACGCGGCGCTGCGGGCTCAGGGATTTTTCTGCATGCATCTGAACATCAGATCGTGGCGCAGAATCTGATTGGACATTGCGACAATGTCGGCGTGTTCTCGGTGCTGCGACCCGAGCGCGCACGCGCCGGGAATGGCCGCGAATATGTCGTTCGCAACAACATCGTTGCGCAATGCGCCAAGGGCGCCATCGTGTTCGTAAACGAACACAACGATGCGGACGGCAATACCTATTCCGGGCTGCCGGAAAACTTCGGTGGGCTGGCGGAGGGCCCAGCGGTTCAGTGGCTCGGTCTTGCGGCCTGGCGCGCGCGCGGGTGGGATGTCAAAGGGTCCATCGCCGATCTTCAGTTGAATTTCGATCCTGACCGCCTGGAGCTGGCTGTGCACGGCCAGCTTCCCTTGCCGCAAGTGCCCGTCTTCAAGGGCATTGAGGAGGATCTGACCGGTCGGGCGACGGGAGCCGGACGGCTGCCCGGTCCTCTGGCGCAGCTGGCCCCCGGGGGGATGCAAAGAGTGGACCCCCGTTACGCCGGTCAGGGGGGCGCTCAATAACTATTTTTCGATCTCCGGGGGGTAGAAGCGCCGAAAACGACGCTCTATAGGCAGTAGGGGACCGGAATGAACGAAAGCGGGCTGCACGCGCGGATGTCGAATCGACTTCTCCTGATCGGCTGGCGCAAGCGCTGGAACCGGAGCCTGTTGCGGTTCATCGGTCGGCGGGTGCGCGCGGCGGTCGACATCGAAGACCTCGCCCAGGAGACTTACTTGAGGCTACTGCGCACCCGCGATCTGCAGGATATCAGCAACCCACAGGCCTACCTGTTGCGGGTCGCGTCGCACGTCGTGGCTGAATGGTGGGATCGCCGGCCGCGCGGCGAGAAGCTCGACGACGAGCAGAATGAGAGTTTTTTGATCGACGAACGCACCCCGGAATTCGAGCTCGACGCCAACCTGACCCAGGCCGTCCTGAACCGGGCGCTCGCGGACATCCCCGCTCTGACACGGACGATACTGCTGCTGAAGTACCGGGAGAACCATCAGTGTAAGCAGATCGCGGAGGAGCTCGGGTTGACCGAGCGACAAGTACGGCGCCATCTCACCCGCGGCGTCGAATCCTTAAGGGGCGCGATGCGCGATTGAATGGAATTGCGGCCATGCCGAAAGACCACATGCACGAAATCGATCCCACGGCCCCCATCACCGAGCAAGCCTGTGGCTGGTGGATGTTGCTCAACCACGGCGATGCCACTGCCGCCGATCACCATGCGTTCGGTGAATGGGTGGCGCGTAGCCCTGAGCGTGTGGAGGCTTTTCTGCAGACCGCCCGGCTCACTCGCGCTTTGCAATCCAACGGGCTGCAGTGGCCGGACACTCCGGTCGAGACCCTGATTCGCGAGGCCAGGTCTGCGGCGGGAGAGGTGATCGGTCTGTCTGTGCGGCTCCCCCGCCATTCGGCAACGGAAAACCGCATATCACCGTGGGGCCGTTGGGTCGCGGTGGCCGGCGTCATCGCGCTCGTCGCAGGCGCCGCGAGCTGGCGCTTCTTGAGCGCAGAGCGCTACGAAACTGGCATCGGCGAGCAGCGCTCGGTGGTCCTGGATGACGGATCCGTGGTGACGCTCAACACGTCATCGGACATCGAGGTTCGCTTCGCCAAACACCGTAGAACGGTGGAATTGCTGGCAGGGGAAGCGCTGTTTCAGGTCGCGCATGATCCGACGCGCCCCTTCGATGTAGCCGCGGGCAAGACCACCGTACGCGCAGTGGGCACGCAATTCGATATCGATCGCCGCGCAAGCAGCACCACGGTGACCGTTGTTGAAGGGAAAGTCGCCGTGTTTACGGATATTGAGCGGGGTGCGCGCGTTCGTGCAGGCGAGGCTGCCGATCTCGCGGTCGGCGCCGGAGAACAGGTGATTGTGGCGCCGAACGCGAAACCTCGCGCGGCGCGCGCCAATATCGCTATGGCTACCGCGTGGACACAACGCAAGCTGGTCTTCGAACATCGCGCACTCGGTGAAGTGGCGGACGAGTTCAACCGCTACAACCGCGAACGCATCGAAATCCAAAGCGCGCCGCTGCGCAACCAGGAGATCACCGGAGTCTTCGAGGCGAACAATCCGGAATCGTTCATGACCTTCCTGACAAAACTTCCCGAGGTCACCGTGGAGCGCTCCACCGACGATGGACGCTTCATCGTCAGGGAGACCGAGCCCGATCCGCCGAAGCGTTGATCCCAACATTTATTTTCGGGAAATGGGGGTAGATATCGGAAAAGCGGGGCTCTATAGGTAGGTAAGGACGGGAACGGCGCACGAGGGAGCGTGCGAGTCGCAACAAACACGGGGGGGCGGCATGAAAGTTGGCATTCCGGTGGCGAGCGTGCGCATATTCGCGGCACTCGCCGTCTTCCAGTTGGCGCTCTTTCCTCCCCACGCCCGCGCGGATGGGGTCGGCGCGAGAAGCTCTGCGGACAATGCCGCACTCTACGAGCTGAAGATCGGTCCGCAGCCTCTCGGAACCGCCCTGCAGGAATTCGCCAAGCAAAGCGGTATCCAGATCATCTTCTTTTCCAGGCTCACCGACGGCCACGACGCGCCCGCGCTGAGCGGAAGATACACCTCCGAGACCGCCCTGAACGCGCTGTTGCAGGGCACAGGCCTGACATTCCGCCTGATCGACAGCAAGACCATCCAGGTCGAGCCGCGGACAGCTCCCCGCAGACCTCCCGCCACCACGCTGACGGGTATGTCCCTGGAGCCAACCAGCTACGAAGCGCGTGCCCTGCAACTCGCCCAGAGCGATCCAAACACCTAC
>Ga0070681_10006954_pt1 | contig 11014 bp, 8 predicted proteins | sample KBSC83BmetaG_FD_65650 | JGI IMG/M metagenome (GOLD analysis project Ga0070681, IMG submission 65650) | Corn rhizosphere microbial communities from Kellogg Biological Station, Michigan, USA - KBS C8-3B metaG | ecosystem: Host-associated > Plants > Roots > Rhizosphere | place: USA: Michigan...
GAGAAATCGAGGCGCTCCTTGATGTTGACCGAGTACGACGTGTTCGCGAGGGTGACGCCCATCTGCTCGGCGATCGCCATGAACAGGTTGTTGAAGACCTCGAGCATCACCGGATCGGCGCTCGTGCCGATCGCATGCGCACGCTCGATCGGCACGACGCGCTCGAGGAGCAGGTGATCGCGCTCGGTGAGTGTCGCGCGCCATCCGGGCTCGAGCACCGTCGTCGCGTTCTGCTCGCGAACGATCGCCGGTCCGTCGATCATGTCGCCGGGGCGCAGATCCTCGCGCGCGAACACCGCCGCTTCCCGCCACGCGCCCTGCGTGTAGATGCGGTTGTGCCGGAACGCGGCGAGTCCGCCCGCGCGCGGCGCGAACTGGTGCCGCTCGTCGTCGACGTCGTGTGCGCTTCCGATCGCTTCGACGGCGATCGCCTCGATCACGAGCGCCTTGCCGGGCATCAGGAAACCATATTGCTGCCGATAGCGGCGCTCGAACTCGCGTACCGCGTGGTCCACGTCGTTCGCCATGGGCACGGGCAGCGTCGTGTCGGTGCCTTCGTACTTGAGGTGCAGCGTCCGTTCGCAGCGGATGCGCGCCGGCTCGATGCCCTGCGCTTCGACGTCGCGGCGGCTCGCGCCCTCGAGCGCGGCGAATGCGACGTGCGCAGCTTCCAGCGACACGGGAGACAATCGGGCCTCGACCGCGTGCTGGCGCAGCGCGCGCACGTCGGCGAGACCCATCCCGTATGCCGACAGCACGCCCGCGAGCGGGTGAATGAACACGCGCGTCATGCCGAGCGCGTCTGCGACCCTGCACGCATGCTGGCCGCCCGCGCCGCCGAACGAGCAGAGCGCATAGGCGGTGACGTCGTAGCCGCGCTGCACGGAGATGTGCTTGATCGCGTTCGCCATGTTCTCGACGGCGATGTCGAGGAAGCCGTCGGCGATTTGCTCGGGCGCTCGCGCGAGGCCCGACGCCGCGGCGATTTCCGCGGCGAGCGCTTCGAACTTGCGCCGCACGATGTCGGCATCGAGCGGTGAATCGCCCTGCGGACCGAATACCTTGGGAAAGAGCTCCGGGTCGAGCTTGCCGACCATCACGTTGCAGTCGGTGACCGTCAGCGGGCCGCCACGGCGATAGCTCGCGGGACCGGGATTCGCGCCGGCCGAATTCGGACCGACGCGAAGCCGCGCGCCGTCGAACAGGCAGATCGAGCCGCCGCCCGCCGCGACCGTATGGATGCTCATCATTGGCGCGCGCAGCCGCACGCCGGCGACCTCGGTCACGAATGCCCGCTCGTATTCGCCAGCCCAATGGCTGACGTCGGTCGACGTGCCTCCCATGTCGAAGGCGATGATCCGCTCGAATCCCGCGAGCCGCGCCACTTCGACCGCGCCGACGATGCCGCCGGCGGGTCCCGACAGGATCGCGTCCTTGCCCTGGAAGCGTCGCGCGTCGGTGAGCCCGCCCGAGGATTGCATGAATTGCAGCCGGAAACGCCCGGTGCCGAGGTCACGCTCCACTTCATCCACATAGCGCCGCAGGATCGGGGACAGGTACGCGTCGACGACGGTCGTGTCGCCGCGCGACACGAGCTTCATCAGCGGGCTCACTTCGTGCGATACGGAGACCTGCGCAAATCCGATCGCGCGCGCGCGGTCGGCGATTGCGCGTTCGTGCTGCGGATAGCGGTAGCCGTGCATCAGCACGATCGCAACCGCGCGGATGCCATCCGCGAATGCGCCACGCAGCGCGGGCTCGAGCGCCCGCAGGTCGAGCGGCTGGACGACGTTCCCGTGCGCGCCGACGCGCTCGTCGACCTCGATGACGCGCGCGTAGAGCTGCGCCGGCAGCTCGATGCGCCGCACGAAGAGCTTCGGCCGATGCTGGTAAGCGATGCGCAACGCATCGGCGAACCCGCGCGTGATCACGAGGGCCGTTGGTTCGCCGGTGCGCTCCAGAAGCGCGTTCGTGGCGACGGTCGTGCCCATCTTGACCGCATCGATCGCGTCGGGAGGAATCGGCGCACCCGCCGCGAGGCCGAGCAACTCCCGAATCCCGTGCACCGCCGCGTCGCGATAGCGCTCGGGGTTGTCCGAAAGCAGCTTGTGCGTGACGAGCGTTCCGTCGTCGCGGCGCGCGACGATGTCGGTGAAGGTGCCGCCGCGGTCGATCCAGAATTGCATCGCGTCCGGTATCAGCGATCAGGTATCGGGTATCAGCGGTGTGTCACGGAGGCCGGCCATTATAGGAAGTCCGTTCCCGCTTGTGGCACATGCGCGGCCCTGCTTGTAATATGCTGCGCCGAGCCCGAACCCCTTATTCCTGATACCTGATAGCCGATGAATCGCGTCCTCTCCGCCCTCGCTCTGTCCCTCGCCCTCGCAATGCCGGCGGCCGCCCAAACGAAATGGGACGTGCCGACGGCGTACCCGGCGAACAACTTCCACACTGAGAACCTGCAGCAATTCGCGAACGACGTCGACAAGGCGACGAACGGCAAGCTCAAGCTCCAGCTTCATCCGAACGCGTCGCTCTTCAAGGCGCCGGAAATCAAGCGCGCCGTGCAGGGCAGCCAGGCGCAGGCTGGCGAGATCCTGCTCGTCAACTACGAGAACGAGGATGCGCTCTACGGCCTCGACGGCGTGCCGTTCCTCGCGACGTCGTACAAGGACGCGTACAAGCTCTACAAGGCCGAGCGCAAGGCGCTCGAAGACAAGCTCGGGAAGCAGGGAATGGTGCTGCTTTACACGGTGCCGTGGCCGCCGCAGGGGATCTACACCAATCGCGTGCTGAGGAGCGCCGCGGACATGAAGGGACTGAAGTGGCGCGCCTACAGCCCGGCGACCTCGAAGATCGCGGAGCTCGTCGGCGCGCAGCCCGTCACCGTGCAGGCGGCCGAAGTGTCGCAGGCGCTTGCAACCGGCGTCATCGACTCGTACATGTCGTCGGGCGCGACCGGCTACGACTCGAAGACCTACGAGCACCTGAAGCACTTCTACGACACACAGGCCTGGTTGCCCAAGAACGCGATCATCGTCAATCGCGCCGCGTTCGACGCGCTCGACAAAGCAACGCAGGCCGCCGTCATGAAGGCCGCGGCCGCCGCCGAGACGCGGGGCTGGAAGCTATCCGAGGACAAGACGAACTGGTACCTGGACCAGCTCCGCAAGAACGGCATGACGATCGACAAGCCGGGCGAGCAGCTTACCGCCGACTTGCGCAAGGTCGGTAACGTGATGCTCGCCGACTGGCTGCGCAAGGCGGGCCCGGACGGGAAGAAGATCATCGACGCGTATCGCACGGAACAGTGATGAGCAGCATGCGCATCGATGCGACCTTGGCGTTGCCTTCGCCCTGCGCGCCACCCGCGTGACGCATGCGCGCGGTACTTGACAGGCTGTACGACGCCGCCGCCTACGTGGCGGCGTTTTTTCTCGTCGGCACGCTCGCGATGGTGCTGGTGGGCATCGTCGGGCGGCTCGTCAACTGGTACGTGCCCGGCACCGACGCTTACGCCGGGTACTGCATGGCGGCCAGCGGATTCCTTGCGCTCGCACATACGCTCAAACGGCGCGAGCACATCCGCGTGTCGCTCGTGCTCGAGCACGTCGGCGTCGAGGCACGCCACCGTCTCGAGCTCGGGTCGCTCGCAGTCGCGGCGGTCCTGGCCGCCGCCTTCGCCTTCTACAGCGTGCGTCTCGCCTTCCAGTCGTGGCAGCTCAACGACATCTCGACCGCGAACGACGCGACGCCGCTGTGGATTCCGCAGATCGCGATGGCCGTCGGTACGCTTGTCCTGCTGGTCGCGTTCGTCGACGAGTTCGTGCTCGAGCTCCGCGGTGCGCGCGGCTTGGGCACGCCCGAAGAACTGACGAGGCACGAATAGCGCCCCTCGATGGATGCGCTGATCACCACGCTGCTCGTCGTCGCGCTGTTCGTGCTGCTCGGCAGCGGCGTCTGGATCGGCCTCGCCCTCTCGGGCGTTGCGTGGATCGGCATGACGCTCTTCTCGTCACGGCCGGCAGGCGATGCGATGGCGGTGACGATCTGGGGCACGGCGTCCTCGTGGACGCTGACCGCGTTGCCGCTCTTCGTCTGGATGGGCGAGATCCTGTTTCGCACGCGCCTGTCGGAGGACATGTTCAAGGGCCTCGCGCCGTGGCTCGAGCGCGTGCCCGGGCGGCTCCTGCACACGAACATCATCGGCTGCACGATCTTCGCCGCCGTTTCGGGCTCGTCGGCCGCAACCTGCGCCACCATCGGCAAGATGACGCTGCCCGAGCTCGAGCGGCGCGGCTATCCCGAAGGCATCACGATCGGCTCGCTCGCCGGTGCCGGCACACTCGGCCTGCTGATCCCGCCGTCGATCATCATGATCGTTTACGGCGTGACGGCGAACGTGTCGATCGCGAAGCTTTTCATCGCGGGCGTCATTCCCGGCGTCGTGCTCGCGCTGCTGTTCTCCGGATACATCGGCGCCTGGGCGCTCGTCCATCCGGAACGCATTCCGGCGGCGACCGAGCGCACGACGCTTGCGCAGAAGCTGCATGCGTCGCGTCACCTGATCCCGGTCGTGCTGCTGATCGCGCTCGTGCTCGGGTCGATCTACACCGGCATCGCGACGGCGACCGAGGCCGCCGCCTTCGGCGTCGTCGGCTCGCTGGTTCTCTCCGCCGCACAGGGCTCGCTCGACCGGCGCACGTTTCGCGAGAGCCTGCTCGGCGCGACACGGCTTTATTGCATGATCGCGCTGATTCTCTCCGGTGCGGCGTTCCTGACGCTCGCGATGGGCTACATCGGCCTGCCGCGCGAGCTTGCCGAATGGATCGCGACGCTCGGACTCACGCCGTTCGCGCTGATCGTCGCGCTCGCGATCTTCTACATCATCCTCGGCTGCTTCCTCGACGGCATCTCGATGGTCGTGCTGACGATGGGCGTCATCCTGCCCACCGTCGAGAAGGCCGGCATCGACCTCTTGTGGTTCGGCATCTTCATCGTCCTCGTCGTCGAGATGGCGCAGATCACGCCGCCGGTTGGCTTCAACCTGTTCGTGCTGCAGGGGATGACGAACCGGCAGATCACGTGGATTGCGCGGCACTCGCTGCCGATGTTCTTCCTGATGTGTGCCGCCGTGCTCGCGATCTGGTTCTTTCCGTCGCTCGTGACGCTGCTGCCGCAGCACATGAAGCTGTGACGAACGCCGCGCACGTCGCGGCGCACGCCGAGGACGCGCTCATCGATGCGTTCTGCGACCAGCTCTGGCTGCAGGACGGGCTTGCGCCGGCGTCGCTCGCGAGCTACCGGCGCGACCTGGCCGGCTGGCGTTCGTGGCTCGGCGCGCGACGGGCGACGCTGCTTCGCGCGGGGCGCGGCGATATCGAGCAGTGGCTCGCCGACCAGTTCGCCGCGCGCGCGAAGGCGACGTCGGTCGCGAGGCGTCTCTCCGCACTGCGCCGCTTCTACCGCTACCAGCTCACGCAGGGCGCGATCGGCGAGGATCCGACGCTGCGCGTGCGCGCACCGCGCAGGCCGCGTCGGCTGCCGAAGCAACTCTCCGAGGCGCAGGTCGAGGCGCTGCTCGACGCACCGGACACCAAAACGGCGCTCGGCGTGCGCGACCGCGCGATGCTCGAAATGCTTTACGCCACCGGGCTTCGCGTCTCCGAGCTCACGTTGCTCAAGCTGTCGCAGGTCGCCCACGACGGCAGCTTCGTGCGCGTCGTCGGCAAGGGGAGCAAGGAGCGCCTGGTGCCGATCGGCGACGAGGCGGTCGCCTGGGTGATGCGTTACCTGCGCGAGGTGCGGCCGACGCTCGCGGCCATGTCGAAGCGCGACGAGCTCTTCCTGACGAAGCGGCAGGCGCCGCTCACGCGGCAGGCGTTCTGGGCGCTCGTCAAGCGGTATGCCGTGCGCGCAGGCATCGCGAAGACGGCGCTGTCGCCGCACGTGCTGCGGCATGCGTTCGCGACGCACCTCCTGAACCACGGCGCCGATCTTCGCGTCGTGCAGCTCCTGCTTGGTCACGCGGACATCACGACGACGACGATCTACACGCACGTCGCGCGGGAGCGGCTGAAGCAGCTCCACGCGATTCACCACCCTCGCGGTTAGCGCGAACCATGATCGATGCGCCTGACGAAATGCCGTTGATCCCGCAAGGGCCCGAGGGTGCCGCGATCCGCGACGCGTTCCTCGCCGACGAGCGCACGACGATGATGGCGCTCGCGGCGCAGCTCGACGATGACGCGGCGACGACGCATGCGATCACCGCTCGTGCGCGCGGATCGGTCGAGGCGGTCCGCGCGGCGCGGACGGCGCACGGCGGCATCGAGTCGTTCCTTCAGCAATACGATCTCGCGACGCCCGAAGGCGTGCTGCTGATGTGCATCGCCGAGGCGCTGCTGCGCATTCCCGACGCGGCGACCGCCGACGCGCTGATCCGCGACAAGCTGTCGCGTGGCGATTGGGAATGTCACCTCGGCGCGTCGGATTCGCTGCTCGTCAACGCGTCGACGTGGGGACTGATGCTGACCGGCCGGCTGACGCGCATCGACCGCAAGGATGCGCGCGACCCGCGCGCATGGTACGAACGCTTCGTCGCCCGCGCCGGCGAGCCGGTCGTGCGCGTCGCCGTTCGCCAGGCGATGAAGCTGATGGCCGAGCAATTCGTGCTCGGGACCACGATCGAGGTCGCGACGTCGCGAAGCGACGCGCCGTGGCGATACTCGTATGACATGCTCGGCGAAGCGGCGGTCACCGCGGCCGACGCGGCGCGCTACTTCGACGCGTACCGGCACGCGATCGCGACGGTCGGCAGGGCTTCTGCCGAGGGCGCGCCGATCTTCGCGCGACCGTCGGTGTCGGTGAAGCTTTCCGCGCTGCATCCGCGCTACGAATATCCGCAGCGCGAGCGCGTGCTCGCGGAGCTCGTGCCGACGACGATCGCGCTGGCGCGCGAGGCACGCGACGCGCAAATCGGCATGACGATCGACGCCGAGGAAGCCGAGCGGCTCGAGCTGTCGCTCGAGCTCTTCGCGCGCGTGCGCCGCGAGCCATCGCTCGCCGGTTGGCACGGTCTCGGACTCGCCGTGCAGGCGTACCAGAAACGTGCGCGCGCCGTCGTCGGCTACGTCGTCGCGCTCGCGCACGCGACCGGCACGCGCATTCCGGTGCGCCTCGTCAAGGGCGCCTACTGGGACACCGAGATCAAGCGCGCGCAGGTTCAGGGCCTCGCCGGCTATCCGGTGTTCACGCGGAAGCCCCACACCGACGTCTGCTATCTCGCCTGCGCGAAGGCGCTTCTCGCCGCACGCGACGCGACCTATCCGATGTTCGCCACGCACAACGCGCACACGATCGCGTGGGTCAGCGAGCATGCCGCGCGCGCGGGCATCGACGAATTCGAGTTCCAGCGCCTCTTCGGCATGGGCGAGCCGCTGTACCGGCACCTGCTCGCCGACGAGAACCGCATCGCGTGCCGCATTTATGCGCCGGTCGGCGGACACCGCGATCTGCTGCCGTACCTCGTGCGCCGCCTGCTCGAGAATGGAGCGAACACGTCGTTCGTCAACCGCATCGGCGACCCCGCGGTCGCGATCGACGACGTCGTCGCCGATCCGCTTGCGCGCGCACGCGGCTGGGACTTCGCGCCGGCACCCAGGATCCCGCTGCCCGTCGATCTGCTTGCGCCCGAACGTCGCAATTCGGAAGGCGTCTCGCTCGCCGATCAGCCCGAGATGCGCGCGCTCGACGAGGCCATCGAGGCGAGCGCTGCGGCGCACTGGACGGCGGCGCCGACGATCGCTGTCGTGCGTGCCGACACGCGTGACGTGCGCTCGCCGACCGATCGCCGCATCGTGTTCGGCGCGGTCGTCGACGCCGTCGACGAGGACGTCGACCGCGCGCTCGACACGCTCGTCCCGGCGCAGCGCGAGTGGGATGCGCGGCCGGCGACCGAGCGCGCGGCGGTCCTCGATCGCGCCGCCGCGCTGATCGAGGCGCAGCGTCCGCTGTTCGTGGCGATGCTCGCACGCGAGGCCGGCAAGACGCGCAGCGCGGCGATCGCCGAAGTGCGCGAAGCTGCCGACTTCTGCCGCTACTATGCGGCACAGGTGCGCAGCCGCTTCGTAGCGCCGCTCGCGTTTGCGTCTCCCACCGGCGAATCGAACACGCTGGCGCTGCGCGGCCGTGGCGTCTTCGCCTGCATTTCGCCGTGGAATTTCCCGCTCGCGATCTTCACCGGGCAGGTCAGCGCGGCGCTCGCCGCCGGCAACGCCGTCGTCGCGAAGCCGGCCGAGCAGACGCCGCTGATCGCGGCGCAGGCCGTGCAGACGCTGCACGAAGCCGGCGTGCCGCGCGAGGTTCTCGCGCTGATGCCCGGACCGGGCGAGACGATCGGCGCGCGGATCGTCGCCGATCCGCGCATCGCGGGCGTCGCGTTTACCGGCTCGACGGCAGCCGCGAGCGCGATCGCGCAATCGCTCGCGTCGCGCACGCCGATCGTGCCGCTGATCGCCGAAACGGGTGGCCAGAACGCGATGATCGTCGACAGCTCGGCGCTCGCCGAACAGGTCGTTGCCGACGTCGTGCAATCGGCGTTCGACAGCGCCGGCCAGCGCTGCTCGGCGCTGCGCGTGCTGTGCCTTCAGGAAGACATCGCGCCGCGCGTGCTCGAACTGCTCGAAGGCGCGATGGATCAGCTCGCGATTGGCGATCCCGGCGCGCTTGCAACCGACGTCGGTCCCGTGATCGACGAGGCTGCGCGCGACGCGCTCGAAGCGCATGTCGCGGTGATGGCGTCGCTCGATCTCGTTCGCCACCGCGTGCGGCTTCCGCAGGCCTGCGTGCATGGAACGTTCGTCGCGCCGACGCTCGTCGTGCTCGACCGGATGGATCGGCTGACTCAGGAAGTGTTCGGACCCGTCGTGCACGTGACGACGTGGCGGGCAAGCGAGCTCGACCAACTGGTCGATGCGATCAACGCGTACGGCTACGGCCTGACGCTCGGCATCCACAGCCGCGTCGATGCGACGGTCGAACGGATTCTCGCGCGAGCGCGCGTCGGCAACGCTTACGTGAACCGCAACATGATCGGCGCCGTCGTCGGCATGCAGCCGTTCGGCGGCGAAGGATTGTCAGGCACCGGACCGAAGGCCGGCGGCCCGAACTACCTGCCGCGCTTCGCGGTCGAGCGGACCGTGTCGATCAATACGGCAGCGGCGGGCGGCAATGCGGTGTTGCTCGGAGAGATGCAGGATTGACGATCATCCCATCGATCCTGAATCATCGTTCCCAGCGTCTTCGCCGCAGCTCCAACTCCAGATTCTCGATCCGCTGCATCAGCCGCAGCAGGATCGCGAGCGCATGCGTATCGTCGAGCGCGAAGTCGTCACGCAGCCGCCGTGCCGTGCGCGCCGTGACGACGCAATGCGCGCTGAAGCGCCACGACGCGCCTTCGCGCTCGCGCGGCTCCAGGGCGCCGCAATCGACGAGCACGGCAAGCTCGTCCTCGGAAAGTCCCGACTGCTCGACGAGCTCGGCGACCGTGATCGTTCCGCTGTCGTCGAGCACGACCGCCGTCGACGATTCGATCTTTACCATGATGTCCGATGATTCATCCTGAACCCGGTCCTAGACCATGTGCGCGCGCGGGTCGAACGCGGTCTGATCGCGAAGCTCGCCGTAGAGCGCGCGCTGGCGCTCGTCGACGACCGTCGGCACGACGATCTGCGCGACCGCATACAGATGTCCGCTCGTGCCGTCGGGACGCGCGAGGCCACGGCCCGAAAGCCGCAGCTTCCGCCCGGCCTGCGTGCCGGGCGGCACCTTGAGCGTCACCCGTCCGGCCGGCGTCGGCACTTCGACGCTCGCGCCGAGCACCGCTTCCCACGGTGCGAGCGGCAGATCCATGTAAAGGTCGAGTCCTTCCGCGCGGTACAGCGGATGCGTCTGCACGTCGATGTCGAGATAGAGATCGCCGTCGCGGCCGCCGTTGATGCCCTTCCCGCCCTTGCCCGGCACGCGCAGCTTCTGGCCGCTGGTGACGCCCTTCGGAATGCGCACGCGGACCTTGCGCGGCACGCGGCGCAAAACGCCGTTGTCGTCGGGCTCCGCGACCGACATGTCGAACTCGACCTCGGTGCCCTTGTAGGCCTGGTCGAACGAGATGCGCACCGCAGCTTCGAAGTCCTGCCCGGGAATCGGCATGTCGGGGCGACGCGGGCCGCCTCGCGCGCGCCCGCCGAGGCCGGCGAAAAGATCCGCGAGATCGATGTCGTCGAACGAGAACGAGCCGCCGCCGCCCGATGGCTGCTCGCCGAACGAGCGCTCCCAGCCGGGTGGCGGCTGGAACTGCTCGCCGGGCGCGTGCCTGCCGAGCTCGTCGTACGCCGCGCGCTTCTCCTTGTCCCGGAGCGTCTCGTACGCCTCGGACACTTCCTTGAATTTCTCCTCGGCGTCGGTCTCCTTCGAGACGTCGGGATGGTATTTGCGCGCGAGCTTGCGGTAGGCCTTCTTGATGTCGTCCTCGCTCGCATTGCGAGCAACGCCGAGCGTCGCGTAATAGTCCTTGTATCTCATCGAGCGCGCGCGAATTCCGCTCTATTCGAGCTTGATCGTGCCGTCGAACGGCACCTGGATGTTGAGCCCCTGCACGACGAGCGTCATGTGCGCGGGAAAGCTCTCGGTACCCTTGATCGCGCCGTCCTCGATCGCCTGCGCGACCGCGCGCTCGATCTCGCGCTGCGAGCCGATGCCGACGACCTTCAGGAATTTGCGGATGCTGAGGTTGAACGTTTCGTCATTCATGGCGCTCTCCATGGTTGGGGCGATGACCGGCCGATTCCAGCAATCACGTACGCATCGCCGCGTCGCGCTCGATCGCGACGCCGATCTCGCGCACGCCGGGCAGCGCGCCGAGCTTCGCGACGCGCAGCTTCACCGACTGCGCGCCGAACTCGTCGAGCACGATCGACGCGACGGCTTCGGCGAAGCGCTCGAGCAGCGCGTGCCG
>Ga0070681_10006956_pt1 | contig 11009 bp, 9 predicted proteins | sample KBSC83BmetaG_FD_65650 | JGI IMG/M metagenome (GOLD analysis project Ga0070681, IMG submission 65650) | Corn rhizosphere microbial communities from Kellogg Biological Station, Michigan, USA - KBS C8-3B metaG | ecosystem: Host-associated > Plants > Roots > Rhizosphere | place: USA: Michigan...
GAGTACCCCGGTGAGCGGCAGCAGCGCGCCGCCGGGCAGTCGCCACGCGGCGGCGCCCGGCTGCCGGCGGCGCAGCACCGGAACCGCGGCGCAGGTCGCGCCGTAGAAGAGCACGCGCGCCACCGCCGACAGCGTCACGTTCCAGGAGAAGCTGGCGAACTGCGCGAACGCCCACAGCAGGAGCGCATACACCACGATCGAGACGTACGGAGTGTGGAAGCGCGGATGCACCGCGGCCAGCCCCCGGGGGAAGTCACCGCGCTCGGCGAGCGCGTACAGGTTGCGCGGCACGGTGAGCATGTTGGCGCTCAGGTAGCCGTATACCGAGACCAGCGCCCCGACGGCGACGAACAGCGCCCCGCCCGGCCCCAGCAGCACGCGCGCCACGTCCGCCAGTGGCCGCGTGCTCGCCGCGGCCGCGGGCAGTGCGCCGACCACGATCAGTTGCAGCAGCGTGTAGATGACCGTGAGCACGGCGATGGCGATGAACAGCGCGAAGGCCACGTCGCGGCGCGGATCCTTGGCCTCGCCCATGGGGTTCAGGGCGGCCTCGTAGCCGCCGTAGGCGAACAGCAACAGCAGCATGGCCTTCAGCCAGCTGTCGGCGCCGGCCGCCACCGGCGCCACGGGCACGTGCGGGTGCAGGCCCAGCCACACCACCCCGGCTCCGCACACCACCGCGAGCGCGGCGAGCTTGGCGACGACCGAGACGTTGCTGACGCGCGCGCCGGAGCCGGCGCCGCGGTAGTTGGCCACGGTCAGTGTGCCTAAGAATCCCACGATCACGAGCAGCCGCGGCAACGGCCGGGTGACCGCCGGCCAGAACTCCGCCAGGTACGCCACGAGCAGGTTCACGGCCGCCGCGCACGCGGTCAGGCGCGACAGCAGCGACATCCAGCCCACCTGCAGGCCGATGAGCCGGCCGAAGGTGTGGCGCAGGTACAGGTAGGTGCCGCCGGTCTCCTCGAACTGCGACGCCACCTCGGCATAGCAGGCGATTATCACCGTCATCGCGATGCCGGCCAGCAGGACTGCCCGCGGACTCGCACTGCCCAGCAGTCCGGCTACCACCGAGGGCAGCCCGAACACGCCGCTGCCGAGGATGCTGTTGATCGCCAGTGCTACCATGGTCCAGCGGCCGAGCGCACGGACGAGTTGCGGGTGCGCGCCGCTCTGAGGCCTGGATATCACCGCGCCCTTGTATCACAAAGCAGTCGGGGCACGCGGGGGCGATCGGTGCGCGGCGCCGTCGTGCCGCACGCGAGGAGTGTGAGGTGCGCTATTCGTATGCCACGCATCTGGAATGCAGCCTGACTGGCGAGCGCTACGACATTACGCGGCTGCAGGGTTTGTCGGCCGCCCACAAGCCGCTGCTGGCCCGCTATGACCTCGAGGCGCTGCGGCGCGAGCTGCCGCGCGAGGCGATCGAGACGCGTGCGGCCGGCCTGTGGCGCTGGCACGAGCTGCTGCCGGTGCCCGCCAGCGAGCACATCGTAAGCCTCGGCGAGGTCGAGACACCGCTCATTCCGCTGCCGCACAGCGCGCGCCCGCGCGGCTTCCGGCCGGCCATCGTCAAGGACGAGGGCCGCCTGCCGACCGGCTCGTTCAAGGCGCGCGGCCTGTGCCTGGCGGTGTCGATGGCGCATCTGCACGGCGTGCGGCGCGTCGCCATCCCGACCAACGGCAATGCCGGCGCGGCCCTGGCCGCCTACGCAGCCCAGGCGGACATGGAGGCGGTGTGCTTCTGCCCCGACGATACCCCGGAGATCAACCTGAGCGAGATCGCGCTGCAGGGCGCGGCGGTGTTCCGCGTCAACGGCCTCATCAACGACTGCGCACGGCTCGTCGCAGCGGGCACGGCGCAGTACGGCTGGTTCGACGTCTCGACGCTCAAGGAGCCCTACCGCATCGAGGGCAAGAAGACCATGGGACTGGAGCTGGCCATCCAAGGAAGGTGGCACCTGCCGGAGGTGGTGTTCTACCCGACCGGGGGCGGTACCGGCCTGATCGGCATGTGGAAGGCATGGCAGGAGCTCGTGGCGCTCGGCTGGATCACAGCGCCGCTGCCGCGGCTGGTGGCCGTGCAGTCGACCGGCTGCGCGCCGATCGTGCGCGCCTTCGATGCGGGCGCCAGCTGCGCGACGCCGTGGCAAAACGCCCACACCATCGCCTCGGGCATCCGCGTGCCCGCGGCACTCGGGGATTTCCTGATCCTCAAGGCGCTGCGCGACAGCGGCGGCTTCGCGCTCGCGGTCACGGACGAGGCCATCGAGCGCGCCCGCACGGAAGTTGGAACGCGTGACGGGCTGTTGCTGAGCCCGGAGGGAGCAGCGACCTATGCCGCCTATCTGGAGGCGGCCGCGTCCGGGCGCATCGCAGCGCACGACGAGGTCGTGCTGTTCAACTGCGCGAGCGGCCTCAAGTACTCGATGCCCGCCGTGAGCGCGCGCCTGGACGTGAACAAGCCGCTCCCTGACAACGTGCTGTCAGGTAGCGTTCGCAGTCGGCCAGACTCGGGCAGCGGCACCTGAAGCTGGTCTCGAGCAGTGCCTTCATGCGCTGCGCGCGCTCCATGAGCGCGTTCACCTCCTCCAGCTTGCGCGCCGCCAGCGCGCGCCAGCGCGCCGCCGGGGGCGTGTCGGCGGCGAATCCCGAGAGGAAGGCGCGGGTCTCGCCGACGGTGAAGCCGGCGGCGAGCGCCAGCCGGACGAGCTCGATGCGGCCGAAGATCTCCGCACTATAACGGCGCTGCCGGGAACGGCGTGGTGGCACCGGCAGCAGGCCCGCGCTCTCGTAGTAGCGCAGCGCCGAGGGCCGCAGACCGCTGGCCCGCGCCACTTCCCCGATCGATAACTCCCGCGCCACGGTGAATCTCCTGCCGAGCCCTTGACTTAAAGCGTACTTTAACTCGTACAGTCGGACGTGGCGACCCATTTACAAGGAGACCGCCATGCGCACCGACCCAACCCCTGCGACACGCTGCGCCGCCTACTGTCTGCTGCTGCTCACGAGCGCCGCGGCCGCCGACCCGCTCCCGAGCACCCCGGCATCCCCGATTGCCGCCGCGCTCGCCGATCCCGACCGGCCACCCGAGCAGGCAGCGGCCGACGCCGTGCGCCAGCCCGGCGCCCTGCTCGCGTTTGCGGGGGTGACACCCGGCGCACGCGTGGCCGATTTCATGTCGGGCGGGGCCTATTTCACCCGCCTGTTCAGCCGCGTGGTCGGCGCCGACGGGCGCGTGTACGCGTTCCTGCCCGAAGAGGAACTGCGCAACTGCAAGCCGGCCGAGACCGACGGCACACGCCTCATCGAGCACGATGCGCGCTACGCGAATGTCACGGTGCTGACCGCGCCGGTGGCCGAGTTCCGCGCGCCCGAGCCGCTCGACCTGGTGTGGACCTCACTGAACTTCCACGACCTGTACGATTCCTTCATGGGGCCGGCGGACGTGCCGCGGGTGCTGCGCGCGCTGTACGACGGGCTGAAGCCAGGCGGCGTGCTGGTAATAGTGGATCACGCGGCGCAAGCGGGCTCGGGCACGCGCGACACCGAGACCCTGCACCGGATCGACCCGGCCACCATCGTGCGTGCGGCCGAGGCGGCCGGCTTCCGGCTGGAGGCGCGCAGCGCGCTGCTGCGCAACCGCGCCGACGCTCACACGCTGCGCGTGTTCGACCCCGCCATCCGCTGGCACACCGATCAGGCGGTGCTCAAATTCCGCAAGCCGCGCTGAGCGCCCGGCGCATGCGCCTAGCGGCCGATGTCGCGCAGCCGCGCGCCGCTCATCAGCTTGCGCTCGATCTGCTCGAGCGTCACCCCCTTGGTCTCGGGCACCAGGGCGTAGGTGAACAGCAGGAACAGCCCGTTGAGGGCGGCGTACAGCCAGAAGGTCTCGGCGCGCCCGAAGCGCGTCAGCAGAGTGAGGAACGTGAGCCCGACCACGAAGTTGGCCACCCAGTTGGTGAGGGTCGAGGCGGCGATGCCGAACTCGCGCCCGTTGAGCGGCTGGATCTCCGAGCACAGCGCCCACACCAGCGGGCCCGCTGACATCGCGAAGCCGACGATGAACACGAGCAGCATGACCACGGCGAGAAGCTGCTGATCCGGTGTTGCGATGCCGAGGTGCATGATGGTGCCGACCACGCCCAGGCCCAGTGCCATCACCGCAAAGCCCGTGTACAGGATCGGCTTGCGCCCCCAGCGGTCGACGAACGCGATGGCGATGAAGGTCGCCAACACGTTGGTGAGCCCGACGGCGGCGGTGAACCACATCTGCGCGGCGACGTCGTAGCCCATGCTCTGGAAGATGCGCGGCGCGTAGTACATGACCACGTTGATGCCGGTCAACTGCTGCACGATCTGCAGCAGCACGCCCAGGCCCACCGAGCGACGGAAGTTGGAATTCTCCAGGAACATGTGCCAGCCGTGCTGCGGCCGGCGCAGCTGTTCGTCGATGTCGGCCGCCTCGCGCCGCACGACTTGCGGATCGCCGCGCAGCTGCAGCAGCACATCGAGAGCCGCGTCGCGGCGGCCGCGCATCATCAGCCAGCGCGGGCTGTCGGGCAGCTGGAACACGCCGATCAGGAACAGGACGCCGGGGATCGCGATCACCCCGAGCATCCAGCGCCAGTTGCCGCTGTAGCTGAAGGCGGTATCGGAGAGGAAGGCGACGAAGATGCCGATGGTGATCATCAGCTGGTACAGCGACACCATCGCCCCGCGGATGTACTCGGGCGCGACCTCCGCCAGGTACAGCGGCGCGGTGAAGGAGGCGATGCCGATCGCCAGCCCGAGCACGATGCGCGCCATCACGAGGGTCCCGGGCGACCAGGCAAAACCGCACAGCAGCGAGCCGGCCACGAACAGCACCGCCCCGAGCATCAATGAGCGCTTGCGCCCCAGGGCGCTGGCCATCCACCCCGCCCCGGCCGAGCCGAGCGCCGCCCCGAGCATCATGCCACTCACGATCCATTCGATGGTGTGATCGGAGACCGCGAATTCCTTCTGGATGAACTGCGTAGCGCCGGAGATGACGCCCACGTCGAGGCCGAACATCAGCCCGGCGAGCGCCGCCAGCGTACAGACGAACACGGCCCTGGCCCGGGAATGTGCGACGATCGCCGCTGCTGTTTCGTTCAAGTCAGACCCCCCAACGTGGTGTGCGTTTGTCCAGGAATGCCTGCACGCCCTCGAGCGCGTCGGCCTCCATCATATTGCAGGCCATGGTCTGGCCCGCAGCCTCGTAGGCCGCCGCCAGACCGAGCTCGACCTGGCGGTAGAACAGCTGCTTGCCGAGCGCCACCGCCACCCGCGGCTTGGCGCAGATGCTGGCCGCGAGCCGGGCGACCTCGGCATCGAGCCCCGCCGGCTCGACCACCCGGTTCACGAGGCCCCGCTCCTGCGCCTGGCGCGCGTCGATGAACTCGCCGGTCACCAGCATCTCGAACGCCCGCTTGCGGCCGACGTTGCGCGCCAGCGGCACGCCCGGGGTCGAGCAGAACAGGCCCAGATTGACGCCGCTGACGGCGAAGCGAGCCTCGCTCGAGGCGACCGCCAGGTCGCACTGGGCCACCAGCTGGCAGCCGGCGGCAGTGGCGATGCCGTGCACGCGTGCGATCACCGGCACCGGCAGGCGGGTCAGACTCTGCATCAGCTGGCTGCACTGCGCGAACAGGCGCTGGTAGTACCCGAGTGAAGGTTGGGCGCGCATCTGGCGCAGGTCGTGCCCGGCGCAGAACGCCTTGCCGGCCCCCGCCAGCACCACCGCGCGCACCCCTGTGTCGCTGCCGAGGGCATCGATTTCGGCCTGCAGCGCGGCGAGCAGCTCTTCCGAGAGCGAGTTGTACGCCTGCGGGCGGTTGAGAGTCAGGGTCACCACGCCGTGGGCGTCACGCGCGCGGCGCACCAGCGGATCTGCGGCGTCCGTCATCCCCGTCTCCTCATTCGATCGCGCTCACCGACCGCGCCCGCTGGCGCAGCACGAATTTCTGGATCTTGCCGGTGGCCGTCTTCGGAATCGCCTCGAAGCGTACTTCGCGCGGCACCTTGAAGGGGGCGAGCAGCGCCCGGCAGTGCGCAATCAGCTCGCTGCCGGTGACGCTCGTTCCCGGCTTGAGCTCGACGTAGGCGAGCGGCGTCTCGCCCCAGCGCTCGTCCGGACGCGCCACCACGGCGCAGGCCAGCACCGCCGGATGGCGGTACAGGGCGTCCTCTACCTCGAGCGAGCTGATGTTCTCGCCGCCGGAGATGATCACATCCTTGCTGCGGTCCCTGATCTTAACGTAGCGGTCGGGCTCGAGCACCCCGAGATCGCCGGTATGGAACCAGCCGCCGGCGAAGGCCTGCGTCGTCGCCTGCCGGTTCTTCAGGTAGCCCTTCATGACGATGTTGCCACGGAACATGACCTCGCCCAGCGCGGCACCGTCGGCGGCGACCTCGGTCATGGTACCCGGCTCGAGTACCGTCATGCCCTCCTGCAGCATGTAGCGGACACCCTGGCGGCCGGCGCGCCGCGTCTGCTCGGCGGGCGGGACCGAGTCCCGGTCGCCACGCTGCGCCGCTACTGCCGCCGGCCCGTAGGTCTCGGTGAGTCCGTAGGTATGGGTCAGCTCGATCCCGATGCGCGCCAGCCCCTCGATCATGGCCGCCGGCGGCGCGGCGCCCGCCACCATGGCGCGCACGCGCTGCGTGATGCCGGCGCGCCAGGCCGGCTCGGCACCGATGAGCATGTTGTGCACGATCGGCGCGGCACAGTAGTGATCGACGCCATGCGCGCGGATGGCCTCGAAGATCGCACGCGCCTCGACCCGGCGCAGGCACACGTGCGTGCCGGCCAGCAGCGCCACCGTCCACGGGAAGCACCAGCCGTTGCAGTGGAACATCGGCAGCGTCCACAGGTACTTCGGGAAGTGCGGCATGCTCCAGGTCGTGGCGTTGCTCACCGCGTTGAGATAGGCGCCGCGGTGGTGGGTCACCACGCCCTTCGGATTGCCGGTCGTGCCCGAGGTGTAGGACACGGCGATGGCATCCCATTCATCCTGCGGACCGGCTAGGCGCGCCAACGGCGCATGCCGTGCCAGCAGCGCCTCGTACTCCTCGCCGCCGAGGCCGGCGGCGCCAGCCGCTGCGGCGGGATCGTGGACCTCGATCACCTGCGGCGCCCGGCCGTGCTCGGCGCGCAGCACGGCCAGCGCCTCCTGCAGCACCACGGCGAACTCGCGGTCGGCGATCAGCACCGCGGCCTCGCAATGCTGGATCTGCCAGGCGAGCAGCCGGGCATCGAGACGCGTGTTGAGCGGGTGCAGGACGGCATTGAGCGCCGGCACCGCGTAGTGCGCCTCGATCATCGGCGGGGTGTTGGGCAGCATGACGCTGACCGTCGTACCGCGTGCCACCCCCAGCGCGCGCAGCGCGGCCGCAAGGCGCGCGCTGCGCTCGCGGGTCTCGCCCCAGCTGTAGGTGCGGGCGCCGTGCACGACCGCCGGCAGGTCGGGATAGACCTCCGCGCTGCGCTCCACGAAGCTCACGGGCGACAGCGCCACGAAGTTGGCGGCGTTCTTGTCGAGGTCCTGGTCGTAGATGCTCATTTGGACCCAGGCGCGCGGGCCTCACCCGCGCTGCTCGGTGTCGGTGAACTTGATCGCCGCGTGGCTGCCGTCGCAGAAGGGCTTGTTCTTGGAGGCTCCGCAGCGGCACAGCGTCACGCGGTTGCGTACCTCGTAGGCGAAGCCGTCGGCCGCGATCACCGGGACGCCGCCCCGCAGCCACAGCGGCCCGCTCACGCCCTGCGCCGGGTCCTCGACCAGCCCGATCGATACCGGCAGGGGCTGCTCGATGTGCTCGCCGGTGCGACGATCCCACGCCACCAGCCGCCCCGACGGGCAGTTGTTCACCTGGCGCACGAACTGCGCGCGCACGTGGGCATCGTCGCTGCGCTCGACCTGGTTCCACACCTGGCCATTGGGGTCGCAGAAGCGCGCGAATGCACACAGCGCCTCCGCATCGGTGAGGGCGAGCGCCGGACCCTCCATGACCTGCGCCTGCTCGCGGTAGAGTGCGCGGCTGGCCGTCTCGCTGCCGTCGAAGCCGACCTTGGTGTGCGTGCCGTCGCAGAAGGGCTTGTGGGCCGAACGGCCGCAGCGGCACAGCGCATAGCTGTCGGACGCAGCCACCGCCGCGCCCTCCTTCCAGGCCTGCGATTCGCCCGCCTCATCGGCGACGATCGTCTGCCGGGCGAGCGGCACGCCACCGCTGACCAGATACGGTCCGTTCTTCGACACCACGACCTTGGGCTCGCCCCGGGACTTCGGCATGCCGGCTCCTCGCGCGGTGCGGCGCGCAGGCGTCAAGCCTGAACCAGGCTCGCACAATCGACAAGTGTGCACCCGTGGCCGAGTCCGACCGGCCCGCAACAGCGGCGCACCCTCGGCCGCGCTAACGGCCGCCGCGCGCATCCGCCGCGGTCGGCGTGGCGCGCGAATTCAACAGCCGGCGGCGAGGTTCCCCTGCGGGTGGCGCGCACGTGCAAGGGCCGCGCGGCTGAGCAAAACCCGCCTGCCCTCGAGGCGCCTTCAGTACAATCGGCAGCGGCACCGCCCAATGTGCCCCGCCGAGCGCAGGACGCCAATGATCAGCCGACGCCAGACACCGCGCACATGAACACTGCGCGCGCGGGCAATCCGTCGTTCACCGCGCAGGCGGTCATGTTCGCCGGCACCGCGCTCGTGATGCTCGGCAACTACTACGGTTACGACTCGATCGCGCCGGTGGCCGAGCAGCTGTCGCGTGAGCTCCATTACAGCGATACCCAGATCGGCACGCTCAACGCGATCTACAGCCTGCCGAACATCTTCCTGGTCCTCCTCGGCGGGGTGCTGGTCGACCGCTTCAGCGCCCGCGCCATGGTGCTCGCCACCACAGCCCTGTGCTTCGTCGGCGCGGTCGTGACCGCCCTCGGCGCCCATTTTCCGCTCATGGCCGGGGGGCGGCTGCTGTTCGGCATCGGCTCGGAGACCCTCGTCGTGGCCGTCACCGTGGCGCTCGCCCAGTGGTTCACCGGCCGCTACTTCGCGCTGCTGTTCGCCCTCAACCTGAGCCTGGCACGCCTCGGCTCGTATCTCGCCGATCGCTCCCCGTCGTTCGCCAGCGAGTTGTATGCACGCGGCTGGCAGCCGCCCCTGTGGCTGGCAGCGGGCTTCGCCGCCGTCTCATTCGCAGGCGCGCTGCTCTACTTCTACGTCGACCGGCGTGAGGCGCCGCGCGGGACTCTGGCGCTGCCGCCGCCGCCCGACCGCTTCGACTGGCGGCACCTGCTCACCTTCCGCTCTGAGTACTGGCTGCTGGTAGCGGTGTGCGTGACCTTCTACTCGGTGATCTTCCCGTTCCGCAGCACCTTCGCCATCAAGTACCTGCAGGAGGCGCAGGGGTACACGCTCGACCAGGCGAGCACCCTCAACAGCTACGTGTTCCTGGCGGCGGTGTTCGCCACCCCCGCGTTCGGCTTCCTGCTCGATCGCGTCGGTCGCAACGCGCTCATGCTCGCCGCGGGCTCGGCACTGTTGCCGCTGAGCTTCCTGGTGCTCGGCATGGTCAGCGGCGGGGCCGCACTGTCCACGGCGCTGCTCGGCGTCAGCTTCTCGTTCCTGCCGGCGGTGCTGTGGCCGACGGTCGTGCGTTACGCGCCCCCCGAGCACCTCGGCACCGCCTACGGCCTGATGACGACCCTGCAGAACGCCGGACTGTTCGTCGCGAACGTCGCGGCCGGCTACATCAACGACGTCAGCGGAGCGAGCGCCGCCAATCCCGCCGGCTACGCGCCCATGCTGTGGTTCTTCGGCCTGCTGAGCGTCACCGCGTTCGTGTGCACGCTGCTGCTGTGGCTGCGCGACCACGGCAACGCGGCGCGCGCTCCGCCGGCGGCCGCGGCGGCCGGCCAGGACTGATCAGCGCGGCGCGACGCCGTCAGCGCGGCTTGGCGTAGCTGCTCGCGCCGTACCAGTCGACGACCACGACCGGCTCGTTGCCCACCACCCAGGCGTCGTGACCACTCGGCAGCGAGGTGATGTCGCCCGGACCGGCGACGAACTCGGTGCCGTCGTCCATGCGGATGGCGAGCTGCCCGCTCACGTGATACTGCATGTGCGGGGCGGTACAACTGTGGGTGCCGGCGAGCGGCTTGACGTCGTTGGACCAGCGCCAGCCCGGCTGAAACACCAGCCGGCCGATCTCGCCCTCGCCCAGCCTGAGGATCTCGGCACGTCCGTGCGGGAACTCGCGCGTCTCGTCGGGCCTGGCAAAGCTCTTGTGTTCTGTGGTGTGCATGTCTGCCCCCTGTGGCGGCGCTGCCGCCTGTTGCCGGCGATTGTCTACCAACTAGTAGGTAGAGGCAACCGCCGCCTGCTATCATTGCGGCATGAGTTCGCGCCCAGACGAGCGGGCCGACGCCACGCACACGCGCATCCTGGACGTAGCCGAGCGCCTGGTGCAGACGCGCGGCTTCAACGGCTTCAGCTACGCCGACATCGCCGGCGAGCTCGGCATCACCAAGGCGAGCCTCCACTATCACTTCGCCACCAAGGCCGAACTGGGCCGCACCCTGATCGCGCGCTACAGCGAGGCGTTTGCAGCCGCGCTGCAGCGCATCAACGCCGGTCCGGCGGACGCCGCGCGGCGGCTGCGCGCCTACGTCAGGCTCTATGCGGACGTACTCGCCGACCAGCGCATGTGCCTGTGCGGGATGGTGGCCGCCGAGTACGCGACGCTCCCCCTGTCCATGCAGACGGCCATCCGTGGGTTCTTCGAGCTCAACGAGGGCTGGGTCGCGCAGCAGCTCGAGCTCGGGATGCGCACCGGCACGCTGCTGCTGCGGGTGCCGGCGCGCGATGCCGCGCGCATGCTGGTGGGTGCGCTCGAGGGCGAGATGCTGGTGGCGCGTGCCTGGGGCGACCCGGGACGCTTCGCCGCGGCGGCGGCGCTGCTGCTGGCCCAGCTTGCCGTGCGCGGCGCTGACG
>Ga0070681_10006957_pt1 | contig 11006 bp, 4 predicted proteins | sample KBSC83BmetaG_FD_65650 | JGI IMG/M metagenome (GOLD analysis project Ga0070681, IMG submission 65650) | Corn rhizosphere microbial communities from Kellogg Biological Station, Michigan, USA - KBS C8-3B metaG | ecosystem: Host-associated > Plants > Roots > Rhizosphere | place: USA: Michigan...
AACGTCCCCTCCTCCGTTCACCTGAGCCCGCGACTGGGCTTCACCTGGGTGCGGAAACCGTCGGGGGAGGGATTGCTCTTCAGCCGGATCGGTGAGTTCAATCTCGGCAACATCAGCTACGTGCGCGGCGGCATTGGAGAATTCCGCTCGATGCTCACGCCGAGTACACTGGCGCCGGCGATGATCGCGAACGGGTTGCCCGGCGGCGCGACCTATCTCACCTGTCTCGGGACTGCTGTTCCAACGCCCGACTGGTCGATGTATGTCGATAATCCATCGACGATCCCGACTACGTGCGCGGACGGCAGTACTCCGCAGTTCTCGGATGCGTCGCGCGCCGTCAGCCTTTTCGACCGGTCGTACCAACCGCCCCGCAGCTGGCGAGGAAACCTGTCCTACGCATCCAACCTCGGCTTCCTCGTTTACTCGATCGAAGGCATTTACTCCCTGAATCTCAACCAGCCGGCGCGCCGCGACCTGAATTTCGCAAACGCCCAGCAGTTCGCCACCGATGTTGAGGGTCGGCCGGTGTTCGTCGGCACCAATAGCATCGTTCCGTCGACGGGTCTCGTGTCCGCGGTCGATGCACGCCAATCAGCCCTGTTTGGACCAGTCATGTTGAACGCGTCCGATCTGCGCTCGATCAGCCGGCAGCTTACAATCAACATCTCTCCGGACTTCGAGCGCGCGAGAAGCTGGTACATGTCGCTCGCTTACACACTCTCGTCGGTCCGCTCCCTGGCGAGCGGGTTCGACGCGCCCACGTTCGGCTCTCCCTTCGAGCGCGAGTGGGCGCGCGGCAATCTGGATGCCCGGCATCGCATTCAGCTTCAGGCGGGCAAGGTGATCAAGAGGGTGGGACTGACTTTGTTCGGAACGTTCCAGTCCGGACTGCCGTACACTCCGCTCGTCGGGGGCGACGTCAACGGCGACGGGTTCTTCAACGACCGGGCGTTCGTGTTCAACCCGCTTGCGCCGCCGGACTCTGCGGTCGGAGCCGGTCTTCGCGCACTCCTCGCGGGCGCGAGTCCTCAAACGGGCGAATGCCTCACCAGCCAGCTCGGTCACGCCGCAGGGCGAAACAGCTGCGAGGGGCCATGGACGGCCTCGCTCAACGCAAACCTGAACACCATGTTCGAGCTGCCGAACAGTCACGGCCGCTACATGACGATCTCGCTAGCGATTGCCAACCCACTTGGCGGGCTCGATCAGCTCCTGCACGGGAGCTCGCATCTCCGCGGGTGGGGGTTGTCGGGGTTCCCCGATCCGGTGTTGTACAACGTGCGCGGCTTCGACCCCGCCACCAAACGCTTCCGCTACGAGGTGAACCCGCGGTTCGGGAACACTCTGCCAGCCGCGAGCCTGATCCGCGCTCCGTTCCGCGTGACACTCGACGTATCCACCAATATCGGCCCGACCACGGCGCTGCAGCAGCTGACGCGTCTCGTCTCCGCCGGCCGCGGTGGCCACTCGGGCAAGCGCCTGTCGGTGGACGATCTCAAGACGCGATACGCGCGAAACGTTCCGGATCCGTACGCGGAGATTCTGGAGGAAAGCGACTCGCTGTTGCTGAGCGAGGACCAGCGAGCAGCGTTGACGACCGCGCAGGCCGATTATCTGAAAGGGGTCGACAGCGTGTGGACAGGTCTGGCCGAATATCTGGTTGCGCTCGGTGATACCTATGACGCGAAAGAAGCACTGGATCGCCAGGAAGAAACGACCGATGCGGCGTGGGAATACAGCCGTCAGAACATCCAGCGGACGCTCGGCAAAATTCTGAGCCCGATTCAGCTGAAACTGTTGCCATGGGTTGCCAAGCTACTGTACAACGCGAATAAGCCCGTGCATATCCGGCTGTACTCCGGCTGACATCTCGGCGGTGAGACTCGGGCGCTTCGTATGCATCTAACAGTACGGAAGCGCGGAGCTCTTAGCTCGTAAGCAACTAAGCCGAGAGCGAGCTGGTGTCGCATCGGTTGCGCAGAACCGAAACAAACCGATACGAGACGACGAGACGCGATGCCTCCCGAGAGCTCTCACCGCAGCAGCTGTCTCGCTATCGGCTCCCCGCTTTCTTACAAGGGGTGGCCTGCCGACGCGGCCGAGTCGCAGAAGCCGAGAAACGCCCGTGACCCCCTCGCCCGCGCTCCAGTCTTACGGTATGCCCATCAGCCATCTTCTCCTCGGCGCCAGCGTCTGCGCGTTCCTGTCCATCTCGACGCCGACACCCGCGCAGGTTTCGTCGGCATCCCGGGAGTACGCCGGCGTCTACATCAGCACGCCCGACGAAGACTCGTTCGTTCCCTGCGGCGGCGACGTCGGGGATACCTGGAGCCTCGGCTTTCGCGACGGCGAGCGCGAAGCTCCGTTCCTGAAGAAAGCCACCGCCTACAACGGCTATCCCCCACTCACCCACTTCGTTCGCATTCGCGGCCGACTCGGGGCGCCGGGCAGGTATAACGCCGGCTTTCAAACACGGCAGATCGGGGTGGATTCGGTGCTCGATGTGAAAGAAACCCTGGAGCCGTGCCCCGGGTTTGGAGTGCCCGCAGCGTGGGCGGGTGTCCCGCAGCGGACCTCGAATGCAAATGGGCTCGCGTTGAGTGCCAACGGCTCTCTCGCCGCGGCGGCAGATAACAATCGTCAGATCAGCATCTGGGCGACCGACCGTGGCGTGCTCATTAAGAAGTTGTCGTCGATCTCGAAAAGCGATCCGCAGAATGCCAACGGCACTCTGATGACTTTTTCGGACGACGGAAAGCTGCTCGCTGTCGGAATCGGCGGCATCGTGCGAGTCTGGCGAGTTGCGGATGGCAAACGAATCTTCTCGCTTAAATTGAAAGACAGTGCTGCAGTTGCCAAAGAGAAGGCGCGACTTCCCAAACCGAAGGGGTGGAGTCAGCCGCCCGCACCCGGACACTATAGTGTCATTCAGCACCTCGTCTTCAACCACAGCGGGACGATGCTCGCGACGACGAATTTGTTTTCGTCAATCGTGTGGTCGATGAAAACGGGAAAGAAGCTCGCCGAGTTCAACCGCGGCTACGACTTTCGATCCAAGCTTCTCTTTCTGAGAAACGGCGGGTTGATAATGACCGCGGATAGCGGCAGGATGGTGCTGCGCTCCTATCTCGACGCCAAACCGGTGTACCGGCCCGGCACCCGGGCAAACTACACCGAGCACGTGGTGATGAGTCCCGACGGACGCTGGCTCGCCATCCACAGCGCTGTGCAACCAGTTTTCCTGTGGTCGGTCACCGATGCCAAGCCGGGACCGGCGCTGCCAACTCCGGGATTCGTCACCGGCGCAATGGCGTTCAGCCCCGACGGAAACACCATCGCGATCGGCGGCGGCTCGAACGGTCTCTATCTCTGGGACACCAGAACCGGCGCGCCGATCAAAAGCTTCCACAACTTTCCCGGCGCGCTGTCGCACGTCTGGTTCCTGCCCGACGGAAAATCGATCGTCACCTTCTCGACCTTCGACGACCGATTCAGGATTGTCTATGTGGATTCAGCTGCACGCGCGGCGGCAGCAGCGCACGGAAATCTTTACGACGATTCCCTCACCGCGAAGCTTCCCCTCGGCCCGCCACTTTCGGCTGCGCCGAGAACGGTGGGTGGAATCGTCACCGGGCCAGGAGAACGCGCGGTTGCTGGTGCCGAGGTGACGATCATGAATGGAGATGCGCCCGACTCGGTGATCGCGCGCGCGACGACGTCGTCAGGCGGATACTTCTCGTTCAACGGAATCACGTTCCGTCACGTTCTGATACGCGCGACGAAGCCTGGCTTCGCGCCCGGCGTCCAGTACATCCACTTGATGCGCTGGGAGAACGGTCCGTTCGGCGTTCAGCTCAAGGCGGATTCTGCCGGCTCACCTTGACCGCTAGCGACTCTTCGACATCGCCGGGCCCGTATTGTGGCAGCGGCGTCTGCCTGACGGTCTTCGAGAAGCTGACGGTGTCGGGGACCGTCGGGAAGATGCGACGCACAGCATCGGCGCCGCGAATCGTGAAAACGAGATCACCATTTTTCTCGACGGTCGCGAACACTTTTTTGTAATCGGTTTCAGGATCTGCGTACACCGCTCCGTCGCAGGTGAGGCAGTCGATCATCGGCTCGAGCCTGAGTCCATCGATCATCTTCGCCAGCGAGCCCTTCCTTGGCCCGCCTTTCTTCCAGCGTTTTATGAGCCACAACAGATAGGGCTGCTTGCCCGCGCTTCCCTCGCCAATTCGCCAGCGTACTTCCCACATGTACTCAGCCCCGCCCTCGTACTGCCCCTTCACAGGCACGTCCCATCTGTACGACTTCGTCGAGTCATGCGGGAATACGAAGCGCGCTTCGTCAGGCCCGATGAATGCCTGCGCGCCGGTCAACGTGTTGACAGGCACGACCGGCGGGACGTCGATGCAATGCCTGTAGTCGATCGGCACGTTCATCGTCGTGTCGATGCCAGGGGTGCCCTCAACCGTCGCAAAGATCAGCGGGTAGTGATCTGGATTGTTGTCCGGACAATGCAAGGTCATCACCACCGATCCCCACAAGGGCAAATCGGTCAACACGAAGCGTCCCGCCGAATCGGTCCTGATCACTGATTCGGACGCGACGGATCCGTTGACGCGTGTGCTACGAATGTTGATCGCGAGAAACGGAACCGGTCGCTGGGTCTCGACGTTGGTGACTACGCCGTGCGCGCGCCGCGGGCGATAGCTCTTCGGATTTGCGCCCGCGCCGAGGTAACGGAGCGGGTCGATCTCGAACGAGGGGGACTGCTGCCGCGGGATTCTCTCGACGATGCGCCAGCGCTGACCCGTTCGGCGGAGATGCCAGGTATCGCCGTTCTCGCAATTCACGCCGCAACTGTGATTGGAGTACACCAGCGCTTCGGTGCGCCGGCCGTTGAAGGCGATGCGAGTGAGCGACACCATTCCCCACGCACCCGGATATCGCTTGCTGAAGGCGAGAAAAAGCGGATCTCCGGTTTGAAATTCCTTGTCGAGAACGGCGCCGGCTTTCTCCAGACTCTCGATTGAATCCCGCGACAGCCTGACGATGGGTGTGCTGCTCGTCAATCTGGTGTCGAGCGGAGCCCGCACCATATCAAGGAAGATGTTCTTCCTGAGCAACGCGGAATCGATGCGGACGAGGTGCGCGGGGAATGGTGTATAAGGTGGGCGCAGGCGATCGGTGAAAACGATCGTGCGTGGACGCTGGCTGGCGAACGAGTACAAACTGTCGAGCACGGCGCGATACACGCCCGCTCGCGCGGTCGCCTCCGAAATCCATCCGCTCCCCGGCGCCGCGATGATCTCGGGCTTCGCGCCCGTGGTCGGCCCGACGTAACGGAGATTTCCGGCGGGATAACCGGTCTCGGCGTCGCTCGGAATTCGCTCGGCGACTCTCCACGCAGACTTCGTCCGCTTGAGAAAAAGAATCTCGTGACTGCGACATTCACTGCCGCACCACTGGTAGACCTGGACCAGCGCCTCGGTGTGGCGCGAATTGAAGCCGACTTTTGTCAGCGTCGTCACGCCCCAGGCCCCGGGAAACTTGCGCTGAAACTCCACCCAAAAACCATCCATGCTGCCCAGCTGCTTGTGCGCGGCGCGGAGCACCTCGTTCCCGTCGGCGATCATGCGGTGGACGTCGTCGTACGACAGGAACACGATCGGGATCGGATATCCGAAATTCACGATCGCCGGTCGCCGCCGACCCATTCTCGCGAAGCGGAGGAGGGTGGCCGTATCGATTTTGGATAGATGCGACCAGGTCTTGAGGCATTTCGAGAACGCGCACGGTCCCTCCGAGCGGCCTTCCGCGCTGTCGTGCATCACGATCACCGACGGCCGTTCAGCGCCCTCGAGGTAGAGCAGGTCGAGGACAGCCCGATAGACGCCGACGGCATCGCCGACGGGGTAGGTGGCCGGCTCGAAGATAGTGTCGGCCAGGGTGGGCAGAGGAGGGGTAGCCGAGCCGATCTGGGCGGCCGTGATCTGAGGAAGCGCGGCGAGGGCTACCAAAAGAATCGCAAAAGCTCGCATGTAGTATGACGATTTTCTCGGCGGATAGACTCGCCCGCTCCGTCAGCATCTAACAGTACTGAAGCGCGGAGCCCTCGGCTTCCCGCTTTCTTTCATGTGGTGGCCAGCCGAAGCGGTCGAGACCCTACGCCGAGAAAAGCTTGCGGCCGCCCGCTTCAGTATTGTTAGATGCAGCGGAACGCCCGACACCATACGCCGAGCCAACAATGAACCTCTCCAAACTGCCGCCTGTTCTCCTCGCCTCTGCCTTACTCCAAGCCTGCGCGATGCAACCCCCAACCCCAACCTCAAGTCCGGCCAGCTCCCCGACTCCCGCCGTCCGCCTCGCCCGGTACACTACCGTCAAACTCGACCCCGACGAATCGAAGCTGACGGCAAACGAGCTCAAAATGCTCCCTCTGCTCATCGATGCCGCGCGCGAGATGGATCCCATTTTCTGGATCGAGTCCTACGGCGACCGCGATGCCCTGATGCGCCAAATCAGCGATCCCGCCGCCCGCCAGCTCGCCGATATCAACTTCGGACCGTGGGATCGGCTCGACGACAACGCTCCGTTCGTCCCGGGCTTCGGTCCCAAACCCGCCGGCGCCAACTACTACCCGAGCGACATGACCAAGGCGGAATTCGAGAGCGCCGTCGCCAGCGGCGGTGCGAGGGTGGATTCGCTAAAGAGTCTCTACACCGTCGTGCGCCGCGATGCGGCCGGCAAACTCTACGCGATTCCGTTTCACCAGATCTTCGCGACTCAGCATCAACAGGCCGCCGCGAAATTGCGCGAAGCCGCCGCGCTCGCCGACGATCCGGGTCTCAAGAACTATCTCACCCTGCGCGCCGACGCTCTGCTCACTGACGATTATCAGCCGAGCGATTTCGCGTGGATGGACATGAAGAACAACACCCTCGACATCGTCATCGGCCCGATCGAGACCTACGAGGACGCGCTTTACGGCTACAAGGCAGCGCACGAGGGAGTGGTGCTCGTCAAGGATCGTGACTGGAGCGATCGACTCGCCAAGTACGCCACGTTTCTCCCCGCACTGCAGCGCGGGATTCCCGTCCCCGAGGAGTACAAGCGGGAGACTCCGGGCGGCGCATCCGATCTCAATGCCTACGACGTCGTCTTCGTCTCCGGCCAGGCCAACACCGGCGCCAAGACGATTGCGATCAATCTTCCCAACGACGAAGAAGTCCAGCTCAAGAAAGGCGCGCGCCGCATCCAACTGAAGAATGCGGTGCGCGCCAAGTTCGATCGCATCCTGATGCCCATCGCCCAGGAGCTGATCGTTCCCGACCAGCTGCACAACGTCACCTTCGATGCGTTCTTCGGCAACGTCATGTTCCACGAAGTCTCCCACGGACTCGGCATCAAGAACACGATTAACGGCAAAGGGCTCGTGCGCACCGCGCTGAAGGAGCGCTACTCCGCCCTCGAGGAAGGGAAGGCCGACATCCTCGCGATGTACATGATCCGCGCGCTCAACGCGCAAGGGCAGGCCGCGAGCACCAACATCGACGACAACTACGTCACTCTGCTCGCCAGCATGTTCCGGTCGGTCCGCTTCGGAGCGACCGATTCCCACGGCCGCGCCAACGTCGTCGCATTCAACTTCCTGCAGAAGATGGGCGCGTTCACTCGGGAGCCGAGTGGGAAGTACCGGGTCGATATGGCTCGAATGCGGGATGCAGCCGATTCACTCGCGGCGCGGATCATTCGCATCCAGGGCAACGGAGATTACGAGGATGCAGGTCGCTTGAATGCGGAGTTCGGGACGATCGGCCCGGTGCTGCAAGGAGATCTTGCGCGGCTTGGGGCCAAGGCGATCCCGGTCGATATCGTCTATGACCAGTAACTCGGCTTCTTGGACCTGAGCGCATCCTCTGCATCTAACAGTACTGAAGCGCGGAGCGCTTAGCGTGAGAGCAGCTATGCCGGGAGCGAGCTGGTGTCGCACCGTTGCGCCGAACCCGAACAGCGAGACGCAAGACGACGAGACGCGATGCGTCCCGAGAGCTCTTGGCGTAGCTGCTCAGCAGCTAACGGCTCCGTGCTTCCGTACTGTTAGATGCAGAGGAACCGCCCGAGTTCGACAATCCGGGCAAAGCGGCCAGCCAAGCGGCCGAGTCCGAGTTGCCGAGATGAGGCACCGGCTGTAGAGTAGCGAACGTCATCTCCATCCGTAGAATGCCCGTCCGCTACTGTGCGCTGCTCACCGTCCTCGCCGCCGCCCAACTCGGCGCCCAAACCCCTGCACCCGCAACCCCACCCGCCAAAACCGACAAAGCCAGGATCACCGGGGTCGTCATCGACAGCCTGAACAATCGGTACCTCCCTGACGCCGACGTCCTCGTCGACGGTACCGACATCACCACCCGCACCGACTCGCTCGGCAAATTCACCGTCGAAGATCTGACGCCCGGCACTTACCGGGTCGGCATCTTCCACCCGCTGCTCGACACCCTCGGGCTGAGCATCGTCACAGCGCCGTTCCGCGTCGGCCCGGACAGCGTCAGCTTCGCCGTTCTCGCGGTGCCGTCGGCCGAAACTCTCGTCAGGCAAAAGTGTCCGGCGCCAACCGACCCCAACGCCGCGTCGGCCGTGATCGGTTTGGTGGAAGATCCGGAAAGCGGAAAGCCGATCCCTGATGCCGACGTCTCGATCTCGTGGAGCGAGCTCGAGATATCGAAGCAAGCTGGCATTCGCCGCACTCCGCACCTGCTCCATCAGACCACCGACAGTACCGGACACTTCAGGCTTTGCAATCTGCCGAGTGGACTCGACGCCACCCTGCAAGCGCGGCACGGTGCCAGCTCGACTCCCGAGCTGCCGATTGCGCTCGGCGAGCGACCGGTGGAGATGGCGGTGCGGACGATTCTGTTGCCGCTCGATTCGACGGTGAAAACGGGGAATGCCAGCGTATCCGGAACGGTGACCCTCGAGAAGAATGACAACAACGCCGGCACCCGCGTCGAAGTCGTCGGCACCGACATCGTTGCGCTCACCGACGCGGAGGGCCACTTCACGATGCGTGGCCTGCCGTCGGGCAGCCGCCTGCTCCTCGCCCGCCACCTCGGCTACGTCGTCGAATCGGCCCCCGTCGATCTGACGCCGCGCGAAACTCAACATGTCTCGCTGACACTCCCGAAGTTCGTGGCGATGATGGATCCGGTGCTGGTGACGGCGCGGCGGACCGCAGCGCTCGATCGAGTCGGCTTCAATCAGCGGAGCAGAGGCGCCAGCGGCTACTTCCTCGGCCCCGATCGTCTCAAGAACATGCACCCGTTCTACATGACCGACATCCTGCGACTGGTGCCCAGCCTGCGCATTGTCAACACGCCGACGGGCGCGACGGTCACGAGCTCGCGCGGTGTGACGAGTCTGAGCGGTAGCTCGGGCTGCGTGCAGTACTTCGTCGACGACATGCCGTTCACCGAGATGGAGCCGGGCGACGCAAACAGCTTCATCTCCGGGAGCGAGATCGTTGCCGTCGAAGTCTACCAGCCCGGCCTTGCACCGGCGCAGTACATTCGGGGAACGGGGTCGTGCGTTACGATTTTGCTTTGGACGAGGTTCCGAATTCGGGGATAGTCTCGGCAGATGAACTCGGCCGCTTCGTAAGCATCTAACAGTACTGAAGCGCGGAGCCCTCAGCTGGTGAGCAGCTATGCCAAGAGCGAGCTGGTGTCGCATCGTTGCGCCGAACCCAAACGACGAAATGCGGGACGACGAAAAACGCTAGCCGACGAGACGTGATGCTTCCCGAGAGCTCTCAGCGTAGCAGGTTTCACGCTATCGGCTCCGCGCTTTCTTTCACGTGGCGGCCGGCCGAAGCGGTCGAGTCTCTACGCCGAGAAAAGCCGTTAGCATAGCTGCTGTCAAGCTTGCCGCTGCCAGCTTTAGTACTGTTAGATGCAGACGAAGCGACCCGGACTCTACGCCGAGATGCGATGAATCCTCTGTTAGAAGAGCTGCAGCAGACCTTCGGCCGCTCCTTCACCCTCAAGAAAGAGCTGCGCGCCGGGGGGATGGCGCGCGTGTTCGTCGCCCGGGACGAATCGCTGGGGCGCGACATCGTCATCAAGGTGCTGCCGCCCGAGCTCACCTACGCCTTCTCGGTGGCGAGGTTCGAGCGCGAGATCAAGCTCGCGGCAAGGCTCCAGGAGCCGCACATCGTACCCGTGCTCAGCGCGGGTCAGACCGTCGGCGGATATCCGTATTTCACCATGCCGTTCGTGCGCGGGGAATCGCTGCGCGAGCGCATTCGACAGGGGCCGATTCCGCTCGACGAAAGTCTGTCGATCCTGCGCGACGTCGCCGCCGCGCTCGCCTACGCGCACCGGCAAGGCATCGTCCATCGCGACATCAAGCCCGAGAACATCCTACTCAGTGAAGGCACCGCGGTAGTCACCGACTTCGGCATCGCCAAAGCGGTGCAGGCGGCGCGCAAAGAGGCCCGGCCCGAGATCACCCAGCCGGGCGACACCGTCGGGACCCCGATGTACATGGCGCCCGAGCAGGCGGCGTCCGATCCGACTACCGATCAGCGCGCCGACGTTTACGCGTGGGGCGTCGTCGCCTACGAGCTGATCACCGGCCGGCACCCCTTCGCCGAGCACCTCTCGTCGCCCCAGAGCTTGCTCGCGGCGCAGATGTCGGACACCCCGCGGGCGATGTCGAACACCAACACGCGGATCCCGCGCGGAATCTCCGATCTGGTGATGCGCTGCCTCTCCAAGCGCGCCGCGCAGCGTCCGACGTCGGGTGCGCAGCTCCTGACCGGTCTCAGCAACCCGCGCGGCTCCCATCTTCCACACATCGGTTCACCGTCGCGCCGCGGAACGATCGCGATCGTCGCGGCCGCGGTGGTAGTTGTGGCGCTGGTCGGCGGGGCGATCTGGCGCGCGCGCGCGATGCCCGACGGCCCGCCGTTGATCGCGGTGCTGCCCTTCGAGACCGAAGGC
>Ga0070681_10006958_pt1 | contig 11006 bp, 11 predicted proteins | sample KBSC83BmetaG_FD_65650 | JGI IMG/M metagenome (GOLD analysis project Ga0070681, IMG submission 65650) | Corn rhizosphere microbial communities from Kellogg Biological Station, Michigan, USA - KBS C8-3B metaG | ecosystem: Host-associated > Plants > Roots > Rhizosphere | place: USA: Michigan...
AACCTTTCCTGACAGCCGGTCCAGCATCAGGGAAAGAGGAACGAACGCTTCGACAATCGCGCCCTCCGTGCTATTCGCATCGCTTTGATCGAGGATGGAGCCGCTGTCCTGCGCCAGGACGTAAGTGGGCAACACCGGCGTCGAAACTTGATAGAAAATCTCCAACTTCAACACTGAAGGCGGATGAACACCCTCCGTGGAGCGATCGATTGTTTGTTCAGTAACGTTGCCGTTGACTGTCGTCTTAATCGTGACCTTCTCATGACCGTAGTCGCCCCCGATCAGTCGCGCACGAATCCAGAAGTTTGTCTTGCCGGCCCAGTCAGAAGAGGCGATGTCGTCCGGCACGGTAAACCGCACGGTGCCGGTACTTTTCAAATCCTGAGTGTTGTCAAAAGTGATCGGGAGAATCCACCAGCCTTTACCGTTCCAGTATTCCCACGAGAGTTCAGGGTTAGTGAACTTGTTGCCGAGTTGGGGAATCCAGTCTCCCACCGAGCTATCAACGATGAACGTCACCTTTCCAGCGCCATCCTCGGGTGGAGGAGTAACCCAAGGGTCTGCCAGCACCACTAACTGTGGGTGGCCCAAATAAACGCCAAGCTGGAAAGCGGTGCCGTGCTGGAATTCGGGATCCGCTTCCGGAAACATCAACGAGGTACTGTTGAGCAGTGCCGCATTCCAGTCACCGGCCACGGGATCGAGATCCAGCAACGGCAATAGTTGCGCACGCGTAGATTCCGGAACCTGGTAAGTTACGTCTGCTGGTGGATTGTTTGGATCCTTTACTTCGAGCGCTCGATCGAGCGTAGCGGTTTTTCCCACAACCTTCGTGACGTAATAAAGCTTGGCTGGTGTGTCCTCGACCTTGATGAGAAGAATGGAGTCCTCAGTAGTGACGTCGTCGCTCGCATCGATTGTTAGTTCGTCGAGAGCACTCGGCTTTACTGCGCTAGTGAACTCGGTTCCACTCGTGCGGTAAACAAAAACGTCGTCGTCGATTGATTTGAGATGGAATTCGAAGAGCGTCTCTCCGCCATGAACGACACCGGCGCCCACTTCTTGCAGCTCATGAGTTGGCACGTTCGTCTGCACCGGAATGGCAACTTGATCTCCCGGCACGAGTTGATCGGATGTCTGGGAAGTAACCAGCGCCGTAACAAGAGGCGTCTTGAGTTCTTTGCGACCTGTCGCATCGAAAGGGGCAACGATGACCTGGCTTGAAGTGGTCGGAACGATCACGTGGTGCGGCAACAGTGTTGGGGCGCCAATCGGCTTCCCTACAGAACCGGGAATCTTCGTTGTGAAGAGAGGCACTGGTTCTGAATCAGGATCGAACGGCGACCATGCAGCCAGCGCGCTAATGTTGGAATCGATCCTTAATACAGTGACAAAGGTGAGCCGTCCCGCTGAGAGATTTACATCGATTGAGTTACCGGTAACTTCCTGCGCGTTTAAGTCCGCTGAAGTGTCATCGGCTGGATTGAAATCCGAATCCGCAATACATGACAGAATCTTTCCGTTCGGTTGATCTTTGCCGATCGCCACTACCACGATGTCATTCCCCGTGAATCGCGAAGAACGGACGGCGGCGGGAGCAATAGTCCAGGCAACACTGTTCAGGAGTTCCTTACAAGTTCCGGCTAATGGTGTTCCGCTGAGCGCGATGCCAAACAATTTGTTGTTCTTATCGACGCCCACGAGACCCGTATTCAAATTGCCACCGCCAAGATCTGTTGCTTCAATCAAAATTGGCGCTATCGTCTTTAACTGGACCACATGATTGGTAGCGGTTTTCGTTTCCACGATCTGCCAAATAGCATTAGGGTCACTAAGATCGCGAACGAATAAGGTTGTATCGATCAGCGCGAACAAGTGCCCTGCGCCAGTGTCCAGATGAACCAGTGCGTCTATCCCCGCCCCGGCATTTGTCAGCAGGCTAACGTCTATCTCGCCGGCCGATTCCCAACCACTATTGGGTTTTGTGACCGTATCTTCTTTCCAGATCCAAACTGCGTTCTTCGCAGTCACAGCGATGTAATTGTTTGCTCCATCTCTCCACATCGGAAGCGGAAAGGTCGGTTCGGGATCGAGAACTACTGGTGGGCCATCGATCGCAACACCCGACGGTCCGGGCGACGGCGGCCGCAACGGTTCACGATTTCGAAAGGGAGTCAGACTTGGCTGGGTGGGATCAAACTCAAGTAGATGCAAGTAACTATCAGCGGCGACACCGGCAACAAACTCTTCCGGTTGAATGCCGGCGCGCAAGTACGAGAGCACACTAAAGCTCGGTTCGGCCATCTTGAAGCAGAGTTGAACGCCGGCGTTTTTTTTCGAAAACGCTTCCTGGCTTCCCAGATAGAAAGCGTCGAACTGGCGCGGTTCCGGGCCTAGTGGGAAGAACGTGTTCTCAAGCACGAGCGGAGTCGTGTTTGCCATTCCGTCTGCAGCCGGCGACTGGAATTTGACGGCGCCGTCGTTTGGGCACGTTGGGAGAGTCGCACTGTAGTTAACGCGAATACGTAATGCATCAACTTGTAATAACGGATCAGGGCCATCGACCTTCTTTGTGTAGGCGCGAATCCAGCGGCTGTTGACGTCGCCGATCTGCTTCGGCTCGACGGCGCCTTTTCCTTTTTTCAGTAGCACCGCATTCGGCTTCGCCGGATCCGGACGAAGCACGTCGAGCGTCTGCCAGCCGGCGTCACTGTCTCCAATCTTTCCCCAATACTGCCACTCGATCCCTGTTTGCAGTCCGGTCGCTCCAATCACATCGATCGTCGCCTCGGCGTCGATGTTCAGCAGATCCATGTGGCCGATATAGAGCGCGTGCTCCTGCCGGTTCCGAGTGATCCCGTCAAAAGGCGCGAACGTCGTCACTTTGCGCACCAGCGTCTGCGGCTGTAACGCAGCAGCCAACTGCGGCTCGATCGTCACGATGCCGTTATCAACACCTGTGAGCCGGTATTGCCCGCCGCCCGCTTCGACGATCATGTCGACCACCAACCCCGCTTCCGGATCCAACTGCAGCTTCGGCGCCTTCGCGGCAGCGAAACTCTTCAACTGCCATTGCACCGGAACTTGCTCCAGCGGTTTGAGATCACTCAACCCCGGCGGCGGCAGATAAAACGCATCCTGAGCAGCATCAACTCCCACCACTACATCGAGCCGGCCAGGCACCACACGCACATCTTCTTCGGTCTCGAATATGACGGGACTTCCCGCCGCGTCCGCTTGCAATCGCACCGGCGCAACAGCAAGCGCCGCTTGCGTCGCCGCATCGGCCATCTGGAAAACAACAGGCATGCGTGCCGGTCGCGCAGCTTCACCGCGAATCGCTAACCAATCCAAAAACCCGCGCCGCATCTTTTCGCCGGCGCCATCGAGACGTTCGGAAACTTCAGAGTCGAAACGCGCCGCAATCTCCAACAACGCGTGACCGAAATCACCTTCAACATCCGCAAAGGCCCAACCCGGAATCCACGTGCGCGCGCGCTCTTGCAGCTCGGCCAGAAACTGCGCCTTCCGTCGCTCGTCAATGCGCGGCACCGGCGGCGCTTTCATGGCCGTCCTCCTTCACGGAAGTAGAACGGGAAAACCAGATTGCCTACCTGGTTGGTCTTGCGAACGCGATAATCGATCTCGACGAGCAACTGTCCGTCCGTCGTCGCATCTTCATCAACCTTGATACTCAGCACTTCGATTCGTGCTTCACAACGTCGCAACGCTTCGTCGACCACCGAACGAATGCGTTGAATGGTTGTGCTGTCGAGCGCGGTGAACACCAGCTCGTGAATGCCGCAACCAAAGTTTGGCCGCATCACTCGTTCGCCCGGCGCGGTTTCAAGAATGATCAGGATCGACTGCCGAATGTCTTCTTCGTAAGCAACACTCGCAACAAGACCCGTACGCGGGTCGAGCGACACCGGCATGGACCAGCCGCGGCCGAGGAAGTCTTTTCGTTCAGGACTGAGATTGTCGTTGCTCATCCAATCATCACCGTTGTGGCGCCACTCACGATCGGATCGGGTGGTCCGACTTCTACAACTGTGTCGCCTTGCCGTGCTGCCGGCAGGCCGCCAATCATCACTGTCAGGCTGCCGACTGCAACCACGCCGCCGACGTGCGGTTTTGGCCCGTCTGACAGGGGGCAAATATGCGAGTCGACAAGAGCACGCCACGCCGGTTGGCCGCCGATCAAAACCGTCGGACACCCCGGACCGGGGCTGAGTGGCTTTCCATGACTCGTCGCATCTCCGACGCGCGCTGCCGGCTGGCCCATAAACCTCTTCCTAATTGATATTCACGAGTGAGCCACGAATCGTCATCGTGCCGCTCGTTTTTACTTCCATCGTTCCAGTCGCTTCGATCGTGATCGTGGCGGCCTTGATGTTGAGCTGTCCTTTGGCCTCGATCGTCATCGCGCCGCTGTTGCTGTTCACTTCGATTTTGTTTCCGTTTTTGTCTTCGACCACCCACCCGTCTTTCGTAAACGCGATGCGGCCTTCGTTCTTGTGACTGAGAACGACTTCGCCCGCGGAGGTGTTGTCGTTGAAGAGCAGAAAGTGACCGGCGCGTGTCTTGATTATTCGCTTGTCGTTGTTGCCGTCGTCGTTAGTGACTGGAGGTTTATCTTTTCCATTCCAGAGCCCGCCGAGGATGTAAGGAAACCTCATGTCTTCGCGCTCGAACGCGACCAGAACTTCATCGCCGACCTCGGGGATCATCACGACGCCGCGATCGTTTCCCGCCATCGGCACCGAGAGCCGGGCCCAATAGCTCTCGCGTGGCTGGTCGTGCCACGGGTATCTAACTTTCACGCGGCACAGTTTCTGGTCGTCTTTATTCTGCGTGACGATCGCGATCGCGACGCCTTTTACGTAGCCCGCCGCTTCGTGTTGAGTTTCCTTGTGCGGCAAATCCATTCCTGCGCTCATAGCCCCGTCTCCTTGACCTTGAATCGTGTGCGATAACCATTGCCGTCGATCTTGTGCGTCGCTTGTTGGACGTAATAAATTTTCGAAAAAGGAAAGCCGAGATTCGCCAACTCGAGATTCCGATCCGGGCGAATGTCGGGCAGACCAAGCGCTTCGCCGTCGCCCGTGAGAAATTGTTCGGCCTGTTCGTTAAGCGCTGCCTTGGCCCTTTGATCAGCTTCGGCTTGTGTGAAGACCGGTTCTCGTATTCGCAGGATCGGCCGCTTCTCCGGATCGCGAACGAAATTGTTCAGATACTGTCCCGCGCTCTTTCCCGTGCGTCCTGATTCTTCACCCGCCGTAGCAGTGCCGACAATGGGCTTCTTCTGTTGCGTGTCCCAGCCATAGACTTCGACTTTCGCATACTGCCCGGCAACATTTGCGTCAGCCTTGAACGACAACAGTCCTTCGCCGTAAACGAGTCGCACGACGGCGTCAGCTTTGTTATTCGGCGTGGCGAAGTGGAGTCTCTTTTGTTCGTCGACGTAGAGCTCGAAGTGATTACTCTCAGCAAGTTTCTTCAAGAACTCCCAATCATTCTGCTGATTTTGTTCGATCTGCGGATGCTTCTCCTTGGTCGTCTCAATTACGGCGTCGAGGTTATTGAAGCTGGCGATTTCGTGCGCGGCATCGCTGTCGGCGGCCTTGGACCACGTGCGCGAGTTCTTGCCAAACGTCAGCGGAAAACCGTGGTCGTAGCCGGAAATAGTCAACTCGGGAGAAGCGCCTTCAGGAAAGTTCGTGCTGATTTCAGTAATCAGCCCTTTGACGGCGACCGGCGTCGACTTCGCATCGCCGTAGCCCATGCAAAGCTCCACTTCGGCTCCGAATTCGACCAGCTCGAGCAACGCGTCACCGCGCCCCGTGCGAAATGAATGAAGCTTCTGGCTGAAGCAATCCGTAAGCGTGAAACTGAATCGCGACGCAGAACCGAGTTGCAGATCCGCCTCCACCTGGCTGACGGAAACGACGACGTCGCGCAGCAGATCCTCGCCGCCGACGCGCACGGCATAAGCGGGTGCGTAGAAGTCAGCGTAAGTTTTAGAGAGTGTTGCCAGTTCCATTGGGATTCTCTATCGGCGGCAACATCAGCCAGTCGCCTGATCTGATCTCGCGCGGATCGTCGAGATCGTTTGCGAGGGCGATGCGCACCCATTCGTTGACGTCGTCGTATTCACCGGCGGCCATGAGCCACAGTTGTTCGCGGCCGATGACAACCCGGCGCTTGGATTTGTCGGCCGACTCGCGGCGCGGATCTTCAAGCTGCTCGCGCAGCGTTCGATACTCCTTGAAGCTGACCGAGATCGTTATGCGCGCCGGTGTGCCGTCGGGATGAAACATCGTGACCTTGCGCGAGAGTTTTTCGATGACGGCGGAAAACTCCATCGGGCCCCAGTTGAAGCGAACCGGTGGCGGCGCGTGCAGATCGCGATCGATTTCGAGCAGGTTGAAAAGATCGGCGAGACGCGTCGTGAGCGGATTCTCTTCCGGCTGTTGCAGCGAAGTTGGTCCATTCGGATCTGTATAGTCATCGAGGAACAGATCCATGTTCAGACGATCTGACTCGCCGTTGACGAACTGGAGCAGCGGCGTAGCGAGACCCGGCACCGCGGTCGCTTTATAAACATTGCTGCGCTCGAACGTGTACTCAGTCGGATTGAAGAGCACAGTAATGACTTTGCCTTTGTCGGCGCCGTCGAGAACGGTGATAGTCGCTTTCTTGAGTTGAGCTTTACTCATCGTTTGTGTCTCACAGACCGCGCCGTTCGCGCTCGATGCGGACGCGTTTCTCCATGCGACGAATGACGTCGTTGGCCAGGCGATCCATCAGAGCCGGGTCGAGTTTGGTTACGAGTCCGGCGGTAGCGGCGTCGCTCCGGGGTGCTGGATCAATTTGCGTTGATTGCGTCGGGGCCGAGGGGAACAGCGGCTCAGACGAGTCGATAACGTTTTGCCGGCGCACCAACTCGTCGATGTCGCTGGTTGTTTTCGCAACGCGCCGCCAGATCAGTTCTTCAGTGCGCGAGTAATGCGGCGGCGGCACAGGCTTGTTCCGGTGCATGACTTCGGGAGCGCTATTGATGTTCCGCGCTCGAACCGTAATCCATGCCGGCGTGTGCGGCTGCACGAATCGTGATTGCGTCTTGAAAGAAAGGGCATGCTCCTCTTTTGCGGCGAACTGGCGGCGAGATCGGAAGCGCGGTTGCGAGAGTAAGTACCTGGATAGAGTCAGACGCTGCGGCGCCACAACGTTAGCACTCGCAGACTTCAATCCACTGATCTGAAGCGTTCCCACAGCGCGTTGCTCGTGCAGCAACGAGTTCCTGGGATCGGCTGCGGATGTTTGCTGGTAACCAATCGACTCCATTAAAGACGTCGGCTTCGTCTTCGCCCGCAGCTCAGCGCGAATCACTTGCGTGTTGAATATGCGCGTCGACGAAGTCGCGCCGCGCGAAATGCTCGTCAAACTGCGATATGTTTGATTCGCAAAGTGGAAATGAAACTGCGGAAACGACAAAACCCTCGTCGAGGTCTCAACCCGGCGCACGATCATGTTCGTTAACTGCCTTCGCCGTTTCCTCCAGTGAAGGACGATGGGACGCCAGCCGATGTCACGCGCTCGCAATTTCGCGCGACACCGCCCAAACTGTTTTCTCTTGATCGCGATCATGTCGCCTTTCTCAAACCGTGATGGGCCAACTCAAGACTCTCCATCACGACCGCCGCCGTCTGTGCGTCCAAATCCGACGCGCTCCACTTAACGGGAATCGCATACTCGATCTGCCACGACCACACCCGTTCTCCCGCTTCATTCTGCAGCCGGACCCAAACCGTCTTTCTGCGAATGTCGCCGTCGGCCGCAGCCAGCGCCCACTTCCACAAATCTTCCAACGCCAGGCCGCGCTCGAGTACGACCACGGGATACGTCACCTGCGTGACCAGCTTGTGCTCGTACTCGTTCACGCCGCCCTCGCGATACGACTCTGTTTTCAGTTCGCGAGAAAGGCCTTTGACTCGAGTGAAACCAGCACTCGTTATGCCTTCAATCTCGAGCAGGAAACGAAATCCTCGTAGTGGATCTTCACGCGCCATCTCTTACCTGCGGCCTACGTCAAATGGGTTAGCGGGTACTCCGTCAAGAGCCCGGTTGAGGGCAGAGATTTCCCGGCACCAGCGGCGCCGCTCGTGATGTTCGAGCTGCATGATGTCGCCGTAGGACCAATGGAAGTGCGATGCGATGAAGGCCATCTCCTCGTATAACGACTTCACGGGATAGGCCCTCATGCTTCCCCCACGGCGGTAATCCTCCGCAGTGTTTTTCCTCCTGAGGCCCATTGCTTCTCGGGCGTAACTTCCAGCTCGGGTTCATCGCTGGAATTGAACTTCTCGTACAACCGTTGCAGGTAGGCGAGGTCCGCGGCGTAGAGGTTTTCAATCACGCCGGTGTGAATGTCGGCCACACTGCCGAGACGTGTAATCACGCGCGCCAGCACGATCACGGCGAGGTATGCTTCATTCTGTTGCACCCGCGGATCGCGGAGCGGAAGGATCTCGTCAGCGGCAGTGGCGAGACGCATTGTGCCGCGCCGGTGCAGCGTGCCGGTGTCGTCGACGTAACCCTTCGGCAGTTCGAATTCGATTTCGGTTTGAAAGCCGATGTGAGTGGTAGTGTTCATGGTCTATTCCCCTTCTACGCCACTCGCTCGATGCCTTCGTTGGCCAGCTCGAGTAGTTCGATCATGACCTCGTTGCCTTTGGCGTTGAGATCACTCGGGTCGTACTTCACCGGCCACGCATCAGTGATCACGAACCGCACACTGTCTGCGCCTCCTTCATCCTGCACGATGATCACGACCTTGCGGCGTTTGTCTTTGATCTGTCCCGACGAGATGTCGGCATGCCACTTAAACAGCTCCAACGCATTGGCGCCCGTGGTAATGCCCCACTTCAGCGTGATGTTGCCGTACTTCGTGAGACCACTGAGTTTTCGTACGTGTGGCGGATCAGTGCCTTCGCGATAATCCACGGCGTCAATCGTGGTTTCGGCGATCATCACCTCACTGAAACCGGCCTGAGTGATGTTGTCGATCTCGAGCCGGTAACGAAAATTGCGTAGCGGATCGATGCGTGCCATAGACGTGCTCCTTAGCTCTTAAACTCAGCCGTGTTCTGGAAAATGCGGAAGATGACAAACTCAGCGGGACGAACCGGTGCGATTCCGATCTCGCAGATCAGCCGTCCGTTCAGAATGTCGTCCTGTGTCATGGTGGTGCGATCGCAGGTGATGAAGAACGCTTCCTCTTCCGTGCGACCAAAGAGCGCGCCGGCGCGCCACTGCGAACGCAGGAAGAGCCGGATCGTGTCTTTCACGCGCGCCCACAAACGGTCGTCGTTTGGTTCGAAGACTACGAACTGCGTACCGTCGTAGATTGAATGTTCGAGGAAGATGAAGAGGCGTCTGACGGAAACGTACTTCCACAAAGCGTTGGACGAGAGCGTGCGCGCGCCCCAAACGCGAATGCCGCGCGCGGGAAAACTTCGGATTACGTTAACGCCGCGCGGATTCAACACGCCTTGTGTGTTGTCGTTAATTTCGAAGCGCACGTCGAGCGCGCCGCGAACGATCTCATTTGCCGGCGCTTTGAAAACACCGCGTTCAGCGTCGGTGCGCGCGTAAACACCGAGCACATGTCCACCCGGCGGCACCTGCCGGCGCGCGCCACTCAGCGGATCGGAGATCACGATCCACGGCGCATAGAATGCGGCGTATTGCGTGTCCCACTGGTTCGTGCCGCGCGGATCCAGATCGCTCGGGTCGGCATCGCGATCCCCGTCGATCGCCGCGAACCGGAACCGCATGTTCTCGCAGTGGTCGATGATCGCGCGCGCGATATCGACGCCGTTGTCAGCGGGATGCGGCGCGTAAACAAGTGCGACTTCGCGATACGGATCGAGTTCCAGCGCTTCGAGACCGGAAAGCTGATCGCGTCCACCCGCAACCGCTCCCTGGAAATCGTCCGGGCCGAGCGCGTTCGCATCGTCAGCGCCATCCTGATCGAGCAAGTTACCTTCGGCCGGACTGAGCGGCGGCTTGGCCGGTGTACTCGATGCGGAATCGAGCCGCACCAGGGCGGAGACAGTCTGATTAGTCGAACTGTCGATCAATCGTTTCGTGTAGAAATTTGACGATGTTGGCTGAACCGACAAGTCGTCAAAATCTTCTACGGCTTGCGGACGTGGTAAGACGTTGCGATTTTTCGGATCGAAAGGATCGAACGGTTGAAAGCCGTCGGGAAAACTGGACCAGTAAGCGAGCTTCAGGCGGAAGCCGCTGTTACCGAGCTGGTCCTTCGTCGACCCATCTTCGAATTTGACCCAGACGTTGCGTCCCCACGCGCCTGGACCAGCAGCGCTGACGGTAAAGTCGCCGAAGACTTTGCTCGCGGTCGTCACTCCGTCGCCGACGATGCGACACACGTAAAGACGCTTGCCGCCATTATCAAAGAAGCCGTTGACTGCCTGCGGCAAATAGCGGCCGTCTGCGAAAACGTTACCAAACCAGCGGTTGTATTCCGTGAAGCTGGTGACTAGTCGTGGTCTGATCGGACCGCGTTCTGTTTCACCGAGGAAGGCTGAAGTGCTTGTCGGCACACCCTCGATCGGCTTTGGGCCTCGTTCGATTTCTTCGATGTAAACGCCGGGTGTTAAGTATTCAGGCATGATGATCCTCCAGACTCACTTCAGCGAGATTGTGACGAGTCGTCCTTCACGTAATCGCAGCAATCGATGACGCTCGGGATCGCGGCTTTTGCATTCTTTTCAAAGTCTTTCTGCCAGCCGTCCGCGAGCGCTTTCACAAAACCGTCGATCTTGGCGTTGACCTTAGCTATTTCTACGTCGATGTTGAACAAGTCGTCCTTCGCTTTGCGGTAACGCTTCTCGATCAGGCAACAGATGATGCCGTAATAAACGTTCGGATCGATTAGATACGGCTGTGGCGGAAGCAAACGCTGACGCAGGCTACGT
>Ga0070681_10006964_pt1 | contig 11001 bp, 7 predicted proteins | sample KBSC83BmetaG_FD_65650 | JGI IMG/M metagenome (GOLD analysis project Ga0070681, IMG submission 65650) | Corn rhizosphere microbial communities from Kellogg Biological Station, Michigan, USA - KBS C8-3B metaG | ecosystem: Host-associated > Plants > Roots > Rhizosphere | place: USA: Michigan...
CGCTGGATCAGGCACAACTGACGGGAGCGAGGCCGATCGCCCAGGCGGCCGACTATCTGGCCGGGTTGGCGCGCCGACTCAAATGACGCGGCCTCCGCCATCCGCGGCGGAGAAAAAGGAAAAGAACGTGATCCGAGATCTCAGAGAGCATCTCGGATCACGTTCAGTTCGTACTTGAGCTCGCTGTCAGGCCTTTGCCGATCGTCGTGGTGCGGTTACGCTTTCTGTCGCTCGTCCATCGGCAGGCCCACTTCGATCTGTGCCAACGCGTCGGGAGCAATGCCATGCGTCGTCGAGACGTTGAATCTGCGTCGCAGGTATTCCTCGAAGCTGATCCACTCGCCCTCGTACTCGACCGATCTGGTCCATGCGCACAGCGTCACGAGGTTCCGATAATGCTCGGCCCCACGCGCAAGGACGAGCAGCGCGATCAACATTACTGCCAGAGCGGCAGCGAGACCAAGTGAGATCATGTCGCCGCGATGCAGCTCTCGCACGAGCGATTGCTGCCGACTCCGCAGCAGGCTCGCCTCGACCTCGGTCATGGACTGCAATCCGGAGCGAATCGAATTCATGAGGACGTCGCTGTGCGTCGTCTTGACGATTGCGACGGCAAGGTCGTGCTTTCCGATGCGCTCCAACTTCACGGTCGAGTCGAGCTCGACGAGCTTGGCGCGCGAAAGAGAATCAATCTTGCGCAGCTGAGCGTGCTCAGAGGGGTTGTCGACAACCAGCTTCTGGAGATTAGCGAGGCGGGTTCTGACCTCGTTCGTTGCCGCGGTATACGGCGCGAGAAAAGTCGTCTCGCCAGTCAGAAGGTAGCCCCTCTCCGCGGATTCGGCCTCGCTCATCCGCGCTTCGACGGTGGCTAGCTCTCGCTGGATCTCGAGTGTGTGGCTTACCCATTCGAACGACTCGACCGCAGCCGTACCATCCTTCCACTCGAGGAGGAGGAGGGCGCAGAGGACAAGCGCAGTCGACGCAAGGCCGAAGGAAACGAGTATCGGTCTGCTATGGGGAATCTTCATTTATGGACTCTGTGGCCGAACATGCCCAGGAGGGGCGATTCTCTTATAGGACGATTCAGAAAGACGTGGGTATCCGCTCTAAAGACTGAGAACTTCAAGGAAGACTACCTGCCAGGTGCCTTCAGCGGAGCAGCCTCTGGCTACGGGCTGTTTCGAGGTGAATGGGACAGCCCGCCGCCGTTCAGCTGCTCCGCCCATCGCTCCCGGCAGGTAGTCTTCCGTTGCAGTTTGCAGTTGTTGTTGCCTTTCTTTGAAGCACGGCATTGCGGTATCTTCCCGCCGTGCCAAACCCGGCCACTCCGCGCAAAGAAGATCTCCCTCTCCACGATGATGTCCGGTGGCTGGCGGGCGCACTCGGACGAGTAATCCTCCGGCTCGAAGGTGACGAGGCGTTCACGATCGTCGAACGGTTGCGGGTCGCGACCCGGGCCCGGCGGCACGGCGACGAAGACGCGCCAACCCTCGACGGATTGCTCAGGCTGATCGACGGATTCACCGTGGCTCAGTGCGCCATGGCGGCCCGCGCGTTCACTCTCTTCTTTCTGCTGATCAACACCGCGGAGCAAACCCACCGCGTGCGGCGGCGGAATTCGTACCTGGGCAAGGGTGTAACCGATCCTCAGCCCGCGTCCGCGCGCTGGACGATGCGCGAGCTCCGGAAGCTTGGCATCGCATCCGAGGAGATCGAACGAGCGATGCTGGCGCTGGACATCCGTCCGGTGCTCACCGCGCATCCGACCGAATCGACGCGAAGGACCTTGCTCGGCTTGCAGGCACGCGTTGCCGACGGACTGCTTACGCGCGAGTCTTCGCCGCCGGACGAGGTCAGACTGATCGAGCAGTCACTGGAAGGTGAAGTGGAGCTGCTCTGGCTGACGAGTGAAGTACGTCAGGATCGTCCGACGGTTCTGGATGAAGTCAGCACCGCGCTCTGGTATCTGGAGACGCGCCTGCTCGATGCCAACTCCTACGTGCACGCGACGTTGGCGCTCGCTTTCGAGGACGAATTTGCGCGGTCCGCCGATCAGTTCAGGCTCGCGGTGCCGGTGCGGTTCGGAACGTGGGTCGGTGGTGACCGCGACGGGAATCCGTTCGTAACTCCCGAGATCACGATTGCCACCGCACGGCGCGCCAGCCACGTGATACTCGGCCGTTATGAGACTGTGCTCGACGATCTGACTCGGCGACTGTCGCTGTCGTCGTCAATCGCGCCGCCTCTCGAGGCCATGATGAAGACGCTCAAGCGCGATCAGAAGCTGATGCCGAACGTGTGGAAGACGAACAGGAGGCGCAACGAAGACGAGCCGCTGAGGCTCAAGCTCAGTTTCATGGCTGAGCGAATCGCGGCAACGCGTCGGCTGGTCGCGTCGCGCGACGCTGGCCGAAAGATGAAGGAGCCCGCCGCGTACCCGGACGTCGAATCGTTCGAGGAGGATCTGCTGCTGGTTCGGAAGTCGCTCCTCCGCGCCGGCGCGGAGCAGGCATGCCGCACTACGATCGATCCACTTTACGCTGCCGTGCGGGCGCACGGCTTTCACGGCTTCCTGATGGATGTGCGCGATCACGCCGACGTTCACGCCGCCGCGGTGGCGGAGATCGTGGCGCCGAGGTCGGGAGAGGCGGATGGAAAGCAGCTTCGCTCGATTCTGCGTGCAAAGCGTCCGATTCTAGACAAGCGTCGCAAGCTCTCGGACGACACGCAGCGGGTTGTCGACACGCTACAGGCGATTCGCACCATCCAGGATGAGACGGGCGAGCAGGCGGCGTCGACCTACATAGTCTCGATGACGCGCTCCGCGGATGATCTGCTGCGGGTGATGGTGCTCGCGCGCGAGGCAGGACTCCTGGATCTTGCCGGCGCGAAACCGATGTCGCGTCTCGACATCGTCCCGCTGTTTGAAACAGTCGATGATCTCGAGCGGGCGCCGCAGGTGATGCGCTCATTGTTCGACGATCCGGTTTATTCGAAACAACTCGCGGCGCGCGGACGAAAGCAGGAAGTCATGATCGGCTACTCTGATTCGGGAAAAGATGCCGGGATGATCGCATCGTCGTGGGGATTGTATCGGGCACAGGAGCTACTCGCCGACGTTTTCAGGGAGGCGAAAGTCGAGCTTCGTCTTTTTCATGGGCGGGGTGGCAGCGTCGGGCGCGGCGGCGGCTCGCCGGTCTACCGCGCGCTCGCAGCTTTGCCACCGGGCACGACACAAGGCCGGATCAAGATCACCGAGCAGGGCGAGATCATCTCGCAGCAATTCGGGCTGCTGCCCGTCGCGGAGCGGACGCTGGAGGTGACGGCGGCGGGTGTGCTACTCCACGAGTTCAGCGACTGGCGAAAAAAAGTTGGGGTCAAAGAGGTCGAAGATTTTCGCGAAGTGATGGACCGCGTCTCGGCGCGCTCCCGTGACATCTATCACAATCTCGTCTACGATAACGAGGCGCTGTTCCAGCTCTTTCGAATGGCGACGCCGATCGACGAGCTGGCCAATGCTCGATTCGGTTCGCGTCCGGCGTATCGTCCTGGCGCGAAGGCGGGAATCGAAGGGATCCGCGCAATTCCGTGGGGATTCGGCTGGACGCAAATCCGGTTGATGCTGACCGGCTGGCTCGGCGTGGGAACAGCGCTCAGCGAAGAGGTGTCCACCCGCGCCAGATTGCGGCGGATGCAGCGGATGGCCGAGAGCTGGCCGTTCGTCGATGATCTGCTGGGAAAAGCAGAAATGGTTTGCGCGAAAACAGACGTCGAGATCGCGCGAGCGTACGTCCGCCATCTGGGTGGAGATCTCAAGCTGCTCGACCAGCTCATTAACGAATACGAGATGGCCGTCGAAGCGCTGCTGCTTATACGGGGGCACAGCCAGCTGCTGGACGACTCTCCGGTTCTACAGTCGGCGATCGCGCTCAGAAATCCCTATGTCGATCCGCTCTCGCTGTTGCAGATATCGCTGCTGCGCAGAAAGCGCACGGGGGTCGCGAAGAATGAGCGGGACAGGGAAGCAATAGACGAAGCTCTCGCAACGACGTTGAGCGGGATTGCGCAGGGGCTGAGGAATACGGGCTAACCGATTGAAACTGCAAAACTGAACGGGAAACTGTAAAACTGAACGGGGAAGTGCAAAGTCAAAAGAACGCGATCCGAGATCTCAGAGGGCATAGATCTGAGGGTATAGTCACCGCGCTCTGACCGTATGGTCCGTATATCCACCAACTACACAACGCCTTTACCCTAGCGCCACCCAGATATGTCGCAGGGGAGTTTCTAAACCCTGGTATCTTGATCTTCTCAGATCTCGGATCACGTTCTTTTGACTTTGCAGTTTCAGATCTCGGCTCACGTTCAGTTTGCAGTTTAGATCCTACTTGATCTTGATGCCCTCGAGGTCCGGATCGAGCGGAGGGTAGCGAAGGCCGAGCCCGTCGAGCGTATCGGCGATTTTGGTGGCGACCAGAAGGTCCCGTGCGTCCTCGTCGTCGGCCGGCACGATGTGCCACCGCGCCCAGCTCGTGCTGCAGCTGGCGATGGCCTCGCGGTAAGCCTTCGTGTATTTGTCCCACAGCGCGCGGTCCTCGAGATCTCCCGCGCGAAACTTCCAGTTTTTCTTCTTGTCCTCGAGCCGCTCCTTGAGTCGTTTTTTCTGCTCGTCGCGCGACACGTGCAGAAAGAATTTCAGGATGACGACCGAGTTCTCGGCGAGCATCCGCTCGAAGTCATTGATCTGCTTGAACCGGTCGGACAATGTCTGCCGCGAAATGGACTTGTGCACGCGAGGAACGATTACATCCTCATAGTGTGAGCGGTTGAAGATTCCGATCATCCGCCGCGGTGGAATGCGCTCGTGCACACGCCAGAGGTAATCGTGTTCCTGCTCGATCTCGGTCGGGGCCTTGAAGCTCGTGACGTCGCAGCCCATCGGATTGACGCCACTGAAGACCTTCCTCACTGTCCCGTCCTTTCCTGAGGCATCGCGTCCCTGAAGGACGACGAGGAGCGCGAACCTCGCGTCCGCGTAGAGCTTCTGCTGGAGCTTTCTAATTCGGTCGACCTGTTCCTCGGCGGCCTCGGCGAGATGCTTGTGCTTGGGAAGACCGCCTGGGCGAGCGGCGTCCGAGTCCCCGAGCCTGATCTGTCGGGGGCTCGTAACGGGCTTGAGTTCCACCTGGCTGGAAGGCACGAAGCAATGTCCGGAAGGATGAGCAATTTGTCAAAGTGGAGCTCCGATCATTGCCATTTTGGAACGTCTTTCGTCTGGCGCCCGCCAATCCTTTCGCTAGTATGAAACAGGGTCTGAAAAGGAGAAATCATGACCACCGCAGCACCCAGCTCCACAGCTACCGCCGCCGTCGCCGAAGAGCTCGTCGCCTTCTGCAAGAACGGCAATTTCATGGGGGCGATCGAGAGCCTTTACTCGCCGGACATCGTCAGCGTCGAATCGATGGGGAGCGAAACGATGCCGCGCGAGATGAGGGGAATTGACGCGATCCGTGGAAAGAACAAATGGTGGGCCGAGAACAACGAGGTCCATGGCTCCGTCATTGAGGGGCCCTTCGTTGGGGAGGACAAGTTCGCCGTCTATTACAATCTCGACGTGACGTCCAAGCCCTCCGGAAAGCGCGTCCCGATGGAGGAGATGGCCCTCTACGAGGTGAAGGACGGAAAGATCGTGCGCGAGCAGTTCTTCTACCGGACTTCATAGGTCGGATCCTGACGATCTCTGGGACCCGCGCGGACGAATCCGCGCCAACGGACACAGCGCGCATCGCTGAAGCGGCGTCGGTGGCAAACGACGCCGCTTTTGTTCCGCGCACGCCCTCGGCTTCGCAGCGTCTTGCGATTGAGGCTGGCGCGCGACCGCTGCTCGTGCTCGCGGGTCCGGGTGCCGGAAAAACATTCTGCCTGATCGAGCGAATCCGCTTTCTCATCGGGAAGCTCGACGTCAAACCAGAACGGATCTGCGTCTTCACGTTCACCAACAAGGCGGCGGGTGAAATCGCCGAGCGGTTGACGCGCGAGCTCGGCCCCCACGTGGAGCGTGTCAAACGTGGAACGATTCACGCCTTCTGCGCGGAGCTGCTGCGTGAGTTCGGTGAGCAGGTGGGATTGCAGCCCGGCTTCGGAATCGCCGACGAGCCTTACCAGCGATCGGTGTTACGCCGGCTCAGAGTTCCGACGAAGATGCACAAGAGCGTCCTCGACTCATTCGCGCGCTATCGGTTCCGGGGCGAGCCAATGAGTCGCAAGTACCAGAAATACTATGACGGTTATCGCCAGATCATCGGCGAGCGAAACGTCGCTGACTTCGACACGCTGGTTCTCAAGACGGCGGAGCTCCTCAGAATCGCGGAGGTGTCGGCGGAGGTTCGCTCGCGGTGGGACGCCGTGCTCGTCGACGAATTTCAGGACCTCAATCCGATCCAGTACGCCGTCATCCGAGAGCTGGCCCGCGACCATCGCCATGTCTTTGTGGTGGGGGACGACGAGCAGTCGGTGTATTCCTGGACGGGCGCCGACCCGAAGGTCTTCCTCGATTTCCGGAGAGATTTCGCCATCAAGGCGGGGGACGTGATCCACCTGCGCGACAATTACCGTTGCCCGCCGGCCGTCATGAATTTCGCGCGACGCCTGATCGCGATCAACGAGTCGATCTTCACGAACCGGGAGGCGCAGGCCACCACGCGCGATTCACAGTTCGCCGTCACCGCGCGCAATTTCGCCGACGACGGCGGCGAGACAACCTGGATCATGCAGGATCTGGTGCGGGATCGCGCTGCGAACGCGCCGGCACTCAACTGGGGCGACTTTGCGTTGTTGTACCGAACGCACAAGATCGGAAGCGCGCTGGAAACGGCGTTCCTCAATGCTGGAATCCCGTGCCGTCTCGCGCAGGGGCGCGCGCTCTCCGACGACAAGGTCGTCGCGTATGTGCTCGCCGCGCTCCGGGTGATCGTCAATCCGCACGACGAGATTCAGCAGGAGCTTTTCTACCAGACGGTTCTACCGGAAGCGCTCTTCGACAGTGCTCGCGCGTGGGCGGAAGAAACGGGGCGCGGTCTCGTGCAGCAACTGGAGCACATGGCGCGGACGCTTCCGCGCGAGCACGGCGACGCCAAGAAAATCTGGCGCGGCTTTTATGCCCTCCAGAATCTCGATGCGCTGGGGAAGACCCACACTTCTCTCCGCGCGCTCGTCGATGACATTCTTTCCGAGAAGGTCGGCACTTACCGAACGATTCTGGAGGAGCACCAGGAGGATCTGAGCGATCCGGCGTCGCACGAGGAAGTCGTCGGCACGGCCGAGCGGATTCAGCGGTGCATCGGCGACGGGCGGCCTGTCTGGATTCCGCGCGCTGGCGGTGCCGAGATCGCCGCCAAGAAAATGCTGACTGAGATGGGCGTCAGAGCGGTGGAGCTGGGTGGCGCGCCGAGCGCCGGAGCGCTGCGGATCAAGCCGGACGATTTCCCGTCGCTCGGATTCGGACTCGGACTCTTCAAGACCGCGCAGCTCGTACGCACCAAATCCTTCGTCAGCACGTTTCGCGATTTCACGGCGGTGGATCTCGAGACGACTGCCAAAGACGTGCAGAGCGCCGAGATCGTCGAGATCGCCGCGGTGCGCGTTCGAAATGGCAAGATCGTGGGCGAGTACCAGACGCTGGTGAGACCGAGGGTCCCCATTACATCCGGCGCCAGGGACACGCACGGCATCTCGGAAGAAGACGTTGCCGACCAGCCCTACTTCGAGGAGATGTGGCCCGCGTTCCGCGAATTCTGCGGCTCCGACGTGCTGATCGCCCACAACGGCTATACGTTCGACTTTCCAATTCTGCGTCGCATGGCAAGGAGTCTTCCGCGCGGAACGGATTTCTCGACTTACGACACGCTGCCGCTCGCGCGAACTCTGCACGCCACCAGTCGGAGACTGGAACACCTCGCGAAACGGTACGACATCCCGACGGGGCAATCGCACCGCGCGCTCGACGATTGTCGAACACTGGCGACGCTCTTTCCGATGCTGAGCGCGACCAGACTCGAGTACGCCCGCAAGACCGCGCTCGTGAACCTCCTCGATCAGCTCGGCATCGCCCTCGCGCTCTGCGATCGCGAATCGTGGTGCGACGAAGCCCGGAAGATGTTCGAGTTCGTCCCCGTCTACTCGCTTGGCCGCCACAGCGATTGTCTCGATCGCTACGACTCGGAGCGCGCGATCTCCGGTGACCCGACGCTGCCTACCGTCGACGACCTGATCGCGCTGCTCGGCGGTCAACAGCTGATGGAGCGTTTACGCTCGGAGCGGTCGGCCGAGAAGCGGTACCCCGAGATAATGGGGAGGCTGCGCCGGTTGATCGAAGGATGCGCGGAAGGTGATCTGGCGGAGCAGATGTGCACGTTTCTCGAGCGCGCCGTTCTCTCGCGCTACGATGGCGCTGAGACGGAAAAAAACAGAGTGAATCTTCTGACGATGCACTCGACCAAGGGTCTGGAATTCTCGCGCGTTTACATCATAGGGGTCGAGGATGAGCAGCTCATCCCGACGCCGCGCAATGGAGTGCTCGGCAAACTCGATCTCGAGGAGGCGCGGCGACTTCTTTATGTAGGGATGACGCGCACGATCGATCGGCTTGTGATGACGCGCGTCAAAGCCCGTGGTGAGAAACCGACTGGTGGGCATCGGTTCCTCGACGAGATGGGGTTGATTCCATGCTCTTCGCTCCGCGATTGACGGACGGCTCGCTAGCCGCGCATGGAGTCCGGTCGCCGCGGATCCATAACGCCACCAGAAGAGCCGCGAGCCGGTCAGCCGCTAGGCCTACAGCCCCCTGCCTCGGTTATGTGGATGTCGGTCGTCGCGCCCTGATTCCTGGTCAACGACGTGTGACCCGCCACACCGTATTCCCGACATCATCGGCCACCAGAAGTGCGCCAGTCTTGTCGACCGCAACACCAACTGGCCGCCCGAGCGCCTCGCCATTCGGCTTGAGAAATCCTGTGAGCACGTCTATCGGCTGGCCGCTGGGCCGCCCGTGCGAGAAGGGAACGAAGATCACCTTGTAGCCGCTCCACGGTTTCCGATTCCAGGATCCGTGCTGGCCAACGAACATCCCCTCGCTGAATCGAGTGGGCAGATTATTCGCACCTGACCATGCGAGGCCGAGGGATGCGGTGTGTGGCCCGAGCGCGTAGTCGGGAACGATCGCGCGGTGGATCAGCTCCGGTTTCTGCGGCTCGACACGATAATCGATATGCCTGCCGTAATAGCTGAATGGCCAGCCGTAAAATCCTCCGTCGCGCACGGATGTGATGTAGTCGGGCACGAGATCGCTGCCGAGCTCATCGCGCTCGTTGACCGCGACCCAGAGCGCCTGACTCTCAGGCTCCCACGCGAGGCCCACGGGGTTGCGCAGACCGGTTGCGAACACGCGGTGCTTGCCTGTCGCGCGATCGATCTCCCAGATCGCGGCGCGGTTCTGCTCGTGCAGATATCCGTTCTCCATCACGTTGCTGTTGGAGCCCACAGACGCGTAGAGCTTGGACCCGTCCGGGCTCGCGATGACGTTCTTCGTCCAGTGATGATTGATCCGGCCCGCTGGTAGATCGACGACTTTGACGCCGGGTCCGACGATGTTGGTCACTCCGGTCACGTACGGAAAGCGCACGATGCCGTCGCTGTTCGCGACGTAGAGCGCGTCACCGACGAGAGTCATCCCGAATGGCGCATAAAGGCCTGACAGGAAAATCGAGCGTGTGTCGGCGACGCCATCACCATTCGTATCGCGCAGCAGCACGATCCGGTTCATGCTCGGCACCGCGCCGCCAGCTTTTGCCTGAAAGGCCCTGAAGAAGAATCCCTTTATCCCCTTGTTGTCGTCTGGCCGCTTGGGGGCGTTCGTCTCAGCAACCAGAACGTCGCCATTCGGAAGCACGTAAAGCCAGCGCGGATGATCGAGGCCGCTCGCGAAAGCATGAACGGCGAGTCCTTCGCCGGCCACCGGCGTGGCATCGTCAGGCCAGCCCTTCGCGGTCACGACGTTGATCACTGGAATCAGAGACTCTTTCGGCCTGGGAATTACTGGATTGACTCCGGTTTCAGCGGAGACCGGCACGCGGGCCGGAGAACCACAGGCTGCTCCGGCCGCGGCAATACCTGTCAAACAGACCGAGAGGAATTTGCGTCGCATAAACAAAGCGGAGCGCAAAAATCACGCACATCTCGAGGAGATGATAAGTTTGAAATCATGCCTGAGCGCGAACAGCACCAGATGAGCGGCGAGAGACGCATATCAGTCGGCAGTGAGTGGCGCGTTCCGGTAGGCAGCGAGGAGACCTCTGCTGTTTTCGAGCCTCCGTCGATCGGTGTTGACGAGGGGATGGTCTTCGTGTGCGCCCACGGCGCCGGCGGAAACATGAATGATCGCGGGCTGGTTCAGACCGCGAACGCACTTCGCGAGCGCGGACTCGGCGTCGTGCGGTTCAACTTCCTTTACAAGGAAAAGAAATCCGGACGCCCGGACCCGATGCCCCGACTGAAGGAATGTTTTTCCGCTGTGGTCGCGCGAGCGCGCGAAGAGCTCGGGCCGAAGACAATGATCGTCGGCGGCCGGTCGATGGGTGGCAGAGCGGGGTCGATGCTCGCGGCCGAGGGATTCGAGTGCGACGGTTTGCTGCTGCTGGCTTATCCGCTACATCCTCCCGGGAAACTCGATCAACTGCGTGACGCGCACCTGCCCGCGATCAAGGTCCCGGTGATCTGCTTCAACGGCACGCGGGATCCTTTCTGCACGCCGAGCCTGATGGAAGAGGTATTGAAGCGAGTGAAGACCGATTGGGAAATGCACTGGGTCGACGGCGCCGATCACAGCTTTCACGTGCCCAAGTCGTCGGGTAGAACTGACGCCCAGGTTCTCGCGGAAATCGGTGACGCGGCTCAGGCGTGGGTGAAGCGGGTTGCGGGAGGAGGGAGGGGTAGGAGGTAGGGAGG
>Ga0070681_10006965_pt1 | contig 11001 bp, 8 predicted proteins | sample KBSC83BmetaG_FD_65650 | JGI IMG/M metagenome (GOLD analysis project Ga0070681, IMG submission 65650) | Corn rhizosphere microbial communities from Kellogg Biological Station, Michigan, USA - KBS C8-3B metaG | ecosystem: Host-associated > Plants > Roots > Rhizosphere | place: USA: Michigan...
GGAGTCAAGCTTTCGCCAGCCTGACGAGATAACCGCAAAAACTGATTGCACTGGGAGAATAGGGTCATTGGACGCCTTTCTTGCCGACGCCCCATGCATCAAAAGTTGTTCGTCCAAATTCGCAGTATTAACAAGTAGGGGGAGGAAATGTTGGCGAACACTATGAACAAGCTCGCATATGTCTTTTTTGCCGCGATGGCGGCTGGCGGTGCTTTTTCGCAGGGCGTGACGCCAAGCACCGTACTCATCGGTCAGTCTGCTCCTCTGTCCGGCAGTAACAAGGAACTGGGCGAGGACATCCGCAACGGCGCGCTCGCGTATTTCGGGAAAGTCAACGATGCCGGTGGCATCAACGGCCGCAAGTTCGAGCTGGTGTCGCTCGACGATGGCAATGAGGTGAAGCGCTCGGGCGAGAACACGCAAACCCTGATCGAGAAGCAGGGCGTGTTCGCCCTCTTCGGCTACGCCAGCGCCACGCTGTCGCGGCCGGCGCTGCCATTCGTCGAGCAGCACAAGGTGCCCTTCCTTCACCCGTTTACCGGCGCCGACCCGATGCGGGTGTTCAACAAGCACGTGTACAACGTGCGCGCGAGTTACGCCGACGAGCTGGAAAAGATCGTCGATCACTTTGCGCCCCTCGGCGTGAAGCGCTTTGCGATCGTCTACTACGATGACGTGGTCGGAAAAGAGAACCTGAACGCGGTGGACCGCGCCCTAAAGAAGCGCAATTTCGAGACCGTCTCGAAAGCCGCCTTCAAGGATCGCGCGAAGCCCGACATCGAGAGTGGGCTGAAGGAAGTGGCGAAAGGCCAGCCCGACGTGGTCATTCTTACTACCCTCTATAAGGCAAGCTCCGACTTCATCAAGCTTGCACACAAGTCCGGCCTTCGCGCCCAGATGGCGAGCAATTCGTTCCCCGGCGCGAGCCCCCTCGCCAAGGAGCTCAGCAAGGAAGGCCCCGGCGTAATCGTTGCCACTGTCGTGCCGCCGTTCAGCCAAACTTCGTTGCCGGTCGTGGCCGAATATCGCGCCTCCATGGAAAAGCAGTTCGGCAGGAAGGCCTTCTCATTCACGTCCCTCGAGTCCTACATCGGCGCCAAGGTCCTCGTCGAGGGCATACGGCGCGCCGGGCCTAAGCTGACCCGCGAGTCATTCATGCACGCACTCGACAATCTGTCGAACTACGATGTGGGCGGATACGTAGTCAGCTTTTCGCCGACCAACCACAACGGCAGCTCGTTCGTCGAGCTTACCGTCATCAGCAAAGACGGCCAGTTCCGGCACTGACGCCCCTAAGCGGGTCCCACTCCGTAGTAGTGGCCGCGGCGGCGGGCATTCGCCCGCCAACCTGCGTGACAATCAATTTTAAAGGCGTGCCTATTCTTTGTAGGCTTCGATCTGGATCGAGATCTTTACGTCGTCTGCGATGCCGACCGCACTGCGTTTGAGGCCGAATTCGGAGCGCTTGATCGCGGTGTGCGCGTCGGCGCCGCACATATCTTTTTTGTTAACCGGGTGCTGGATGCAGCGAAACATCGTCACTGTCAAAGTGACCGGTTTGGTGACGCCCATGATGGTCAGATCTCCGTCGGCCGCAGCCAGATTCGCGCCTTCGAATCTGAAGCTGTTCGATTTGAATGTGATGGTCGGGAATTTTTCAACGTCGAAGTATTCATTGCCGCGTAGATGCTGGTCGCGGACGCTATGACCCGTATCGACCGACGCGGTGTCGATTACAACGTCGATGGTGCCTTTCCTGGCGGCGCGATCGAGCACTACTTTAGCGGTCGTGGTCTTGTTAAAACGGCCGCGCACCCATGAGATGCCGAGGTGACCGGTTTCAAACGATGCGATCGTATGTCCCGGATCCCCGACATAGACTTCCTGCGCCGCGGCGGGCAGGTTTATCGCCAGCGCAACGAGTGCAACGGCAGCTTTCGCGTACATCTCTTCTCCTTTTCGACTGATAGTCCGCAACAGTTACTTTTTTGCGGCCGGCACGTTGCGTGCCACGACGATACTAAATTTGATCTGCACGTCGTCGGCAACGGTGTCGGTATCCTTCCACGCGCCCTCGCCGATATTATATTGCAGACGCCTGATTGAAAATGCGCCCTCGAATACACCGTTACCGGCGCTTTCCTTGTAGGTGAATGGCGCAGTCACGTCGGCGGTTCTGCCTTTGATTGTGAGCTGTCCGCGCGCCTCGTAGCGTCCACTGCCGAGCGGCTTGATCCCGGATGAAACGAAAGTTGCTTTCGGAAACGCGCGCACATCGAACCACGGTTTGCTCTTGGCCTCGTCGTTGACCTCGGCATTGTCGATATCGAAGCTGCCGACATCGATTTCGATCTGCGCATTGCCGGCTTCGGGTCTGGCGGGGTCGAATGCGATTCGCGCGGTAAACTTTTTGAATTGTGCCTCGACCGGCACGTTCATCTGGCGTGACACGCAGCTGACGCGGCTTTTGTCGTACAGCACAGTTTGCGCGGTCGCAAACGTGGCTACTTGCAGCAGCACGACGCCGGCAGTTTTGATCAGGCCAGATAATGAACTGCGCATGGTTGTTATTTCCCGCGTGATTTAATGAATGGCAGCATACGCTCGAGCACGTCGTCGCGGTCGACGTAATGGTGCTTCAGTGCCGCTGCGGCGTGGATAATAACCAGCGTCAGCATGATAAAGTTGAGCGTCACGTGCACGAGCTTGAGCTGCTCGGCAAGCGCTTTGTCCTTGGGCAGCAGATCGGGCAGCTGCACTAACCCGAGATATACTGTAGGCACGCCGGTGGCGGAACTGTAGAGCCAGCCGGTTGGTGGTATTGCGAGTATCAACACGTAAAGAGCGACAAGGTTTACCGCTGCGACGTGTCGCTGCCACGCCGGCACCGTCGCCGGCAACGCGGGCGCCGGATGTGCAATGCGCCATGCCACGCGCGCAAGCGCAAGCATGAATACGGTGACACCGATCCATTTGTGCCAGGAGAAGAATTTTAGCTTCTGCGGCGACAGCGGCAGGTCGACCATATAGACTGCAAGTGCGAATCCGCACGCGATCAGCACGAAAATCAGCCAGTGCAGAGCGATTGCAGTTCGGGTATAGCGAAGCGGACTAAATGCCGGCATGGTCAGCGGCACCCGGGCAATAGTGCCTGAGCCCGGATCTCATTCTGCGAATTTCGTACCCAGATGGTCTGTCACCAATTCGAGCTTACGCTGCTTGCGGAAACACGACCGTTACCAGCGTGCCGTCGCCGCGTGCGCGCGGCCCGAGCCGGGTATCGGCATTGTGGCTCTGCGCAATTTCGCGCACGATCGCAAGGCCCAATCCACAGCCTTCGGTCCCTGTGCCGAGTATGCGGTGGAAGCGTTCGAACACGCGTTCGCGCTCCGCAGGCGGAATGCCTGGGCCGCTATCCTCGACACTGAGCAGGACTTTACCGCGTTCGGCGGCGACACTCACCGTGACCTGGCCTTTGGGCGGAGTGTAGCGGATCGCATTGTCGAGCAGATTGCCGAGCATCTCCCGGATCAGCAATGCATCGCCCTCGATCGTGACGGCGCCCGGCGCGCCGTCGAATCCGAGATCGATATTGCGTGCCAATGCGCGCGGTACCCATTCAGTCGTGGTATCCCGCGCTACGTCGCAGAGGTTAACCGGTTGCATTGCCTGGGCGCGGTCGACGCCGGGTTCTGCACGCGCCAGCGATAGGAGCTGATTGGCGAGGTGAGTCGTTTGTTCCGTGGCGGTGTTGAGCTGCTGCAGCGTGTCGCGCACAGCGTCGAAATCCTTTTGCCGCAGCGCAAGCTCAGTCTGGGTCTTGAGGCCGGCAAGCGGCGTGCGTAATTGGTGCGCGGCATCGGCGATGAAGCGCTGGTGCGCCGACAATGCCGATGCGAGTCGCGCGAGCAGGCCATTCATCGCGCGTATCAACGACCGCACTTCGCCCGGAGCATTTTGTTCGGGTAGCGGGCTTAAGTCACGGTGGGAGCGGCTGCCGATTTCTGTTTGCAGCAAGGCGAGCGGCTTCAAGCCGCGTTCAACGCCGTACCAGACCAGTAATCCCACCAGTATGATCAGAAGCAGCTCCGGCCACAGCATGCCGAGCAGAATTTCATTGGCGAGCGTATGACGCTTGTTGAGAGTTTCGGCCACCAAAATCAGAATTGGATCCTGGCTTGCGTCACCCGGGACTGTCGAATACAGCGCCGCGATACGCACCGGGTCGCCGCGGTAGCTGCCGTCATAATAGACCGGCTTTCCCGGCGGCGCTTGCTCCGGTGGAAGCGGCAGCCCATGGTATCCGGAAACGAATACGCCCTTGCTGTCGGTGACGGCGTAATAAATGCGATCATGTTTGTCGGATTCGAGCATGTCGATTGCGGCGCGCGGCAGATCGATTCGCAAATGGCCTTCGTGGACGTGCGCCTGCCGGCTGATATCGAGCGCTGAATCGAACAGCGCGTAATCGTAAGCGAGTGTCGCGAAATTAAATGCGTAATAATAGGTAATTACCGAACTCACCAGCGTGATGAATATGATCGGCGCAAGCAGCGAGATCAGCAGCTGATGCCGCAGCGTAGCTGTTTCCGGCAGTTGCGTCACCCGTTGCTGGCCGGCAATGGCTTTCATGCATCCTTCTCGAGCAGATAACCAAGTCCGCGGATGGTGCGGATCGCAACGCCGGCGGGCTCGAGTTTCTTGCGCAGCCGGTGGACATAGACTTCAATCGCATTGCTTCCGACCTCATCGTCCCAGCTATAAAGCTGCTCGGCAAGCTGATCCTTGTTGACGACGCGCCCGCTGCGCAGCATCAGCACTTCCAGCACGCCCAACTCGCGCGCCGAGAGCTCGAGCGCTACGCCGGCAAGCGTCGCGCGCCTGCCGCTCGTGTCGAGCGTCAGCGGTCCATGCGTGAGCAGCGAGCTGCCGCCCGACTGACCGCGGCGTATCAGTGCGCGCGCGCGCGCCTCGAGCTCGGGTAAATCGAATGGCTTGGTCAGGTAGTCGTCGGCGCCCAGATCAAGCCCTTTGACGCGGGCGGCCAGCGCGTCACGCGCGGTCAGTACCAGCACGGGCACCGTGGCGCCGCGCCGCCGCAGGCGTTTGAGCACCTCAAAGCCGTCGATTTTCGGGAGTCCCAGATCGAGGATCACCAGATCGTAATGCTGCGCGGCGAGCACGTGGTCGGCCTTCTCGCCGTCGCTTACGCAGTCGACTGCAAAGTCCGATTGGCGCAGTGAGCGCGTCAGCCCGTCAGCGAGCAGAGGGTCATCTTCGACTATAAGCACGCGCATCAGAATTCTTTGAGGAAGCCCGGAACAGGATCATCGGTGCCAAATAATCGGTAATGCCCCTCACTCAAGGGATTTACCAGGTGGACGCCGTGTTCCTGAACTGACATTCGCTCGCCAACTGAATCGTAAAAGTTTACGCGCCTATAGTGTAACCCAGTGGTAAAGTGGCGCGTGGCGAGGGGATTTCGCGTTTCCCAAGAATGATTTAAACGTTCTAAGTCCCGACTATTGATCACGTCCACTTGGTGCCGGCTACGAAATGTGATTTCGTGCTGCGATACGTCGATACCTAAACTAACAAACATTATCGTTGCGATTACTCCTGAATCTCCATCATGCATCTACATAAAGTATTCATAGCGTTGCTGGTGTTCACGACGTTTATGACTGGATGCGGGAAAAGCGACGCGCCGGACGCGACATCGAAATCCGTCCCCGCGCGAGATGCTTCTGCCAAGTCGGTTCAGTTACCGGCCGCACAGAAGCAGTTTCTGACGATCGAGGCGGTCAGCGCTTCCCAGACTGCGGATGTGCTTGCATTGCCGGGCCGCGTGACGTTCCGCCCGCAGGCACAGTCCGCGGTCGGCGCGACGGCGGCGGGGCGCGTGGTTGCCGTGTTGGTTCAGGCCGGGCAGGCAGTCAGGGCCGGTGCGCCGCTCTTAACCATCGAAAGCGCCGATGCGGCGGCTGCGCGCGCTACACTCGATCAGTCAGCGACCCGGCTCGCCACCGCTGAAAGCGTCTTCAGGCGCCAGGACGAGATGATCAAAAAAGGTGTCGGCCTCGAGATTGAACGACAGGAAGCCGAAGCGCGCCTGAAAGAGGCGCGCACCGAGCATGAACGGGCGCGGCAGGCAGTAACGTTGATCGGAACTGGCCAAGGCTTCCGGGTTACGGTAAGGGCGCCATCAAATGGCGTTGTCATGTCGATACGCGTGGCAGCCGGTGCCACGGTCGCGCCAGGTGGCGAAGCGCTGCTCGAATTGGGTGATCCATCCCACCTGCAGGTGGTCGCGCAGGTGCCGGAAAGCGATTTGGGCCGCATTGCGGTCGGCCAGGAAGCGGAGGTCGAACTGCCCGCGCTTGCCGTGCGTGTCGCGGCGAAGGTTGAGAATTTCAGTCCGCGCGTCGACTCGGAGTCGCGCCGCACGCAAGTGTATTTTGCGCTTGCCAAGCGCGTCGATGGCTTGCGGGCCGGCATGCTGGCCCAAATCGCCTTGCGCGTGGGCGCTGAGAAAGGAATTTCGGTTCCGGTTTCGGCGGTGCTGATTAAGGACGGCAAACGCCGGGTGGTCTACATCGAGCGGTCTGACGGCGCTTTCGAAGCCCGCGACGTACAAACGGGCCATAACCGCGAAGGTCGGGTGGTGATCTTGCAGGGCCTCGCCGCTGGCGACAAAGTGGTGGTGCGCGGCGCCTTGCTGCTCGATAACCAGGCAGAACAGCTGCTCTAATCATGCTGCGCCTGTTGATCGAGACCTGCGTTCATCGCCGCGTGGCGGCGTTGTTTGCGACGTTGGTCGTGGCTGCGTTCGGACTGCGCGCCTATCTCGACACACCCATCGAGGCTTACCCTGACGTTACCAATACCCAGGTCACGGTCATCACACAGTTCCCCGGCAATGCGCCGGAGGAGATCGAGCGCCGCATCACGGTGCCGCTCGAGCGGGAGTTGAACGGTACCCCCGGAGTGATCTTGATGCGCAGCGAGAGTCTTTTTGGATTGTCGTTGATCACCCTGACCTTTTCAGACGACACGGCCAGCTTTCCTGCTCGCACGGTGGCGCTGCAACGCGTCGCTGCCGCTGAGCTGCCGCCGGGAGTGACGCCCGAGCTTGCGCCCGAAGCGACACCGTTGGGTGAGGTCTACCAGTTCCGACTCGCGAGCGACCGTCACGATCTCTATCAGCTGCGCTCCGAGATGCAATGGAACGTCGTGCGTGTGCTGCGCCAAGTGCCGGGCGTAGCCGATATCGTGCCCTTCGGAGGCTACCTCAAAGAGGTGCACGTCCGGGTTGACGCCGCGCGCCTGTTCGCCCTCGGTTTGACGCTGGCCGACGTCGAGCAGGCACTTGGGAAATCCAATTTGAACATCGGTGGCGGTTTTCTGCAGAACGGCGACCAGGAATTCACGGTGCGTGGCATCGGCTATCTGGAATCGCCCGAGGACATCAAGCGCATTATGCTCAAGAGCAAAGACGGAACCGCGGTGACGGTCGGCGATATTTCCAGCGTGGTGCAGTCGTACACGCCGCGGCGCGGCACAGTGGGAGTCGGCCTCGAAAAAGAAGGCATCGAAAGCTTCGTGTGGATGCGGCGCGGCCAGAACCCTTCAGTGGTACTGGATGGCATTCATGACAAGGTGCGCGAATTGAACGAGACCATACTGCCCAAAGGCATGAGCATTGAAATCTTTTACGACCGCAGCGACCTGGTCGGGCTGACACTGTCAACAGTCCACAAGAATCTTTTGAGTGGTTTTGTGCTGGTGGTTGGTGTGGTATGGCTGTTTCTGCGCAGCGTCGCGGGCTCGGTCGCCGTAGCCGTGGTTATCCCGCTGTCATTGCTGGTGGCTTTCCTCGGCCTTTACGCACTGGGCCTTCCGGCCAACCTGATCTCGATGGGTGCCATCGATTTCGGCATCCTGGTCGATGGCGCCGTGGTGTTGGTGGAAAATGTCATCCATGCTTTGCGCCACGACCCGCCCGCCGACCGGCGTGGCGTGCTGCGGCTGGTGGTGCTTTCGGCGGTGGATGTGGGGCGTCCCACGCTTTATGCCATGCTGATCATAATCGCCGCGCTGGTGCCGGTATTCACACTGCAATCGGTCGAGGGGCGCATTTTCCGGCCACTGGCGCTCACTTACTCCTTTGCTTTGATCGGTGCGCTGGTATTCGCGCTGACGCTGGTACCCGCGGTGTGTGCGGCGTTGTTTCGGCCGCGGGACGCCCAGCTTCAGGATCCAGCTTGGATCGAGCGGTTGCGGGCGCGCTATCGGCGATCGTTGTCGTGGGTACTCGACCGCCGGGCGATCGTTTTCGCCGGGGCATTTGTCCTGCTCGCGCTCGGAGCGCTGACGCTTTCCCGCCTCGGGACCGAATTTTTGCCGGAACTGGACGAGGGTGACATTCAGCTGTTTGTCGAAATGCCACCGAGCATCTCGCTGGAAAAGGGACAGGACATCCTGCTCGAAGTCCGCCGCCGGATACTGGCTTTTCCCGAGGTTAGAAAAACTTTGAGCGAGCAGGGGCGCCCTGAGGACGGTACCGACAACGAGGGTGTCAACATGAGCGAGACCTTCATCCGCCTGAAGCCGCTGGGAGAATGGCGCCCGGGCTGGAACAAAAAGCGCTTGATTCATGAGATGCGTGCGTCGCTGTCCGAAATCCCGGGTGTGCGCTATAACTTCTCGCAACCGATGAGGGACAACATCGAGGAGGCGGTCAGCGGCGTGCGCGGCAAGGTAGTGCTGAAGGTGTTCGGCCCTGATCTCACACGCATGCGGACCACGCTGGAGCAGGCCAAGGAAGCGCTCAAGACGGTGCCGGGCATCGTCGATCTCGATCTTTACCGGGACGCTTCGACGCCGCAGTTGCAGGTTCGGTTCAACCGCCAGGCGCTGGCCCGCGGTGGCGTCACGATGGAAGACGCGCAGCGCACCCTCGAAACCGCTTTGGCGGGGCGTGTGGTGACCACCATGTGGGAGGGAGAGCGCCCGGTACCCTTACGGTTGATATTGCCATTGGAGATTCGCGATGATCCCGAAAAGATCGGCGCCATTACGGTCGCCGCCGAGGGCGGCGCCCGTATCCCACTGCGCGATCTCGCGACCTTGCAGGTCGCCAGTGGCCTGGCGTCGATCAACCGGGAAGGCAATAGTCGTTACCTGGCTTTGAAGTTCAACATCGACGGCAGGGACATGGGCTCGGTGGTAAAGGATGCCATCGCTACCGTAAGCCGCAGCGTGCAGCCGCCCGAAGGACACTACTTCGTCTGGGGCGGCGAATTCGAGAATCAGCGAAGGGCAGTCGCCCGGCTCAAGCTCGTGGTACCCATGGCCGTGCTGATGGTCCTCGGACTGTTATATGCGGCGATGAACTCGGGGCGTAGTTCTCTCGCGATTCTGCTGACCGTCCCGTTTGCTCTCACCGGCGGCCTCTTTGCCTTGCTGGTTACCGGTGTGGCGCTTTCGGTAAGCGCGGCGGTCGGATTCATCGCGCTGCTGGGTCAGGTTTCGTTGATGGGTGTGCTGGTCCTGAGCGCAGCGGAAGTGCGGCGGCGAAATGGTGAGGCGCTAACTACCGCACTGATCCAAGGCGCGAGCGAACGCTTGCGTCCGGTACTGATGGCCTCTCTGCTCGCCTTGGTCGGGCTATTGCCGATGGCGGTCTCCACTGGCGTCGGCAGCGAAACGCAGCGTCCCTTCGCTCTCGTAGTGGTAGGCGGCATGCTCACCACGCTGGTCGTGGCCCTCTTCGTTCTGCCCGTGTTCTACAGTCTGATTACAACGCGCAAACTCATCACTCCAGAAGAGGCAGACGCATGATGCCAATGAATAGTCGATTCTCAGCAGCCATGTTTGCGATTTTATTTCTGAGATTTGCGCCGGCTTATGCTCAGGAGAACACGCCAGTGCCGGATGTCGTGGATCTGCCGGCAGTGTTGCGGCTCGTGCGCGACGCGAGTCCGCGATTGTCTATCGAACGCCAAGCTGTGGCCGGTGCCGAGGCGAATCGCATAACGGCAGGCGCGTATCCGAATCCGACCGTGAGTTACGGGCGCTTTCGGCCGAGCGGAGGTCAGGCCACGCTATTCGAAGGCAGTCGCCAGGAGCAAACCACCGTCGAGCTTCCTCTGCTAATAGCCGGCCAGCGGTCGGCGCGCGTGGCGAAGGCTGAACGCGAGATTGAGGCAGCCCGGGCGCGTGTTGCCTCCGGCGCCAGTTCGCTCGCCGCCGAAGCGGGGAGCGCTTTTGTGGCCTTACTCGCGGCGCAGGAGAAGGCGGCATTGCTTTCCACAGCGAACGAGGAACTCGTCCGGCTGCACGATCTGGTTGCCGGTCGGGAAGCCGGGGGCGCGGCAAGCCGATATGACCTGACCCGTCTGCAAGTCGAACTCGGTGGCTTTCGCACGAAACTCGAGGACGCGAAAGCCGATATAACGGATCGCGCCGGCAATCTCGCGGCATTGCTGGGATTGCAAAACTGGCGACCGCGCGCATCCGGCATTCTGCGTCCCTTGGCGCTCAGTGCGGACACGCTCAGTAATCCGCGCGAGCGCGCCGCCACCAGCCCTGCAACTATCATGGCGTTGCGCGAGGAAACTGTGGCGCAAAGCGGCGTCGAAGTGGCACGGCGGGAGCGCTGGCCGGTGCCATCTGTAAGCGCCGGCCGTTCCTGGACCAGCGAGCCTTTCGGCGCGGCGAATTTCCTCGGCTTGAGCGTAGAGATTCCGGTTCTCGACACCCGACGCGGTCCGCTGGCAAAGGCCGAGTCTGAGGCGACGTCTGCGGCGCTCCGGCGGGAGCTTGCAGTAGCAGAGGTTGCCACGAATCTCGAACGCTATGCCAACGTGATCGCGGCCCGCCAGGCTGCGCTGCAACGCTTCCAGGAAGAGGCGTCCGCACGTCTGCCGTTGCTCAAACAGATGGCGGAAGATGCATATAGGTTCGGGCGCAGTTCTATTTTTGAATTGCTGGATTCAA
>Ga0070681_10006966_pt1 | contig 11001 bp, 6 predicted proteins | sample KBSC83BmetaG_FD_65650 | JGI IMG/M metagenome (GOLD analysis project Ga0070681, IMG submission 65650) | Corn rhizosphere microbial communities from Kellogg Biological Station, Michigan, USA - KBS C8-3B metaG | ecosystem: Host-associated > Plants > Roots > Rhizosphere | place: USA: Michigan...
CCCCCGCTTCCCATGACACTCAGCCTTTTTCACCCCGCGGTCAGCACGTGGTTTCGCCGCGCGTTCGACGCTCCGACCGAAGCCCAGCACAAAGCGTGGCCTGCGATCCTGGCCGCGCGCGATGTGCTGATTGCCGCGCCGACCGGCTCCGGCAAAACGCTCGCGGCCTTCCTGGGAGCGATCGATGACCTTGTGAAACGCGGAGTTGCGGGCAGCCTGACCGAGGAGACCGCCGTCGTCTATGTTTCGCCGCTCAAGGCGCTTTCCAACGACGTGCGCCGCAATCTGGAAATTCCGTTGGCAGGGATACGCGCGGCGCTGCGCGAGCAAGGCTTGCCCGACGTGAATATTCGCACGCTGGTGCGCACCGGCGACACGCCGCAGGCGGAGCGCCAGAGCATGGGCCGGCGGCCGCCACATATTGTGATCACGACGCCCGAGTCGCTTTATGTGATGCTGGGTTCCGACTCCGGGCGGCGGGTGCTGGCAACGACGCGTACCGTGATCGTTGACGAAATTCATGCCGTGGTCGGCAGCAAGCGCGGCAGCCATCTCGCGCTTTCGCTTGAGCGGCTCGAGGCTCTCGCGGCGCGTCCGCTGGTGCGCATCGGCTTGTCCGCAACCCAGAATCCGATCGAGGATGTGGCGCGCTTCCTGGTCGGCGCACGGCGCGCGAAGAGCGGCTGCGAGATCGTCGACGCCGGTCACGCGCGCCAGCGCGATCTGCAGATCGAAGTCCCGCCGTCGCCGCTCGAAGCCGTGATGTCGGGCGAAGTCTGGCAGCAGCTCTACGACCGCCTGGCGGAACTCATCGCGAGCCACCGCACCACGCTTGTCTTCGTCAATACGCGGCGGCATGCCGAGCGCGTTGCGCGGCACCTGTCGGAACGGCTCGGCGATGAGAACGTGACCGCGCATCACGGCAGCCTTTCCAAGGAGCGCAGGTTCGATGCCGAACAGCGCCTCAAGGACGGAAGGCTGAAGGCGCTGGTCGCCACGGCATCGCTCGAGCTCGGCATCGACATCGGAGACGTGAATCTGGTCTGCCAGATCGGATCGAACCGCTCGATTGCAACTTTTCTGCAGCGCGCCGGCCGTGCCGGACATACGTTAACCGGAATTCCCAAGGCGCGGCTCTTTCCACTGTCGCGCGACGAGCTCGCCGAGTGTGTCGCGCTGCTCGACGCAGTCAGGCGCGGCGAGCTCGACCGCGTCGTCATTCCGTCACAACCGCTTGACGTGCTGGCGCAGCAGATCGTAGCCGAAGTCGCGGCGCGCGAATGGGGCGAGGAAGAGCTCTACGATCTCGTTCGCGGCGCCGATCCTTACCGCGGCCTGACGCGCGCTCAGTATGGACAAATCATCGGCATGCTCGCCGAGGGATTCAGCACCCGCCGCGGCCGCGCGCGTCAGTACCTGCACCGCGATGTCGTGCATGGACGCTTGCGCGCGCGGCGCGGCGCGCGCTTGACTGCGATCACGTCGGGAGGAACCATACCCGACAACGCCGACTACAGCGTGGTGCTCGAGCCCGAAGGCAGCATCGTCGGTACTGTCAACGAGGATTTTGCGGTCGAGAGTCTGCAGGGCGACATCTTTCAGCTCGGCAATACGTCATACCGGATCCTGCGTGTGGAAGCCGGGCGCGTGCGCGTCGAGGATGCACGCGGCCAGCCGCCCAGCATACCGTTCTGGCTCGGCGAGGCGCCGGCCCGCAGCACCGAACTCTCGCACGCCGTGTCGAGGCTGCGCACCGAAATCGAAGCGCATGCCGACGGCGCGGCCGCGCTCAAATGGCTCGAGTCGGAAGTCGGCATAGCGGCATCTGCCGCGGCCCAGCTCGTCGATTATCTGCATGCCGCCAAAGCCGCGCTCGGCGTGCTGCCGACGCTCAATACCATCGTGTTCGAGCGATTTTTCGATGAGAGCGGCGGCATGCAATTCGTGATTCATGCGCCTTTTGGCAGCCGCATCAACCGCGCATGGGGCCTCGCGCTGCGCAAACGCTTCTGCCGCAAATTTGATTTTGAGCTGCAGGCTGCGGCGACCGAAGATGCGATTGTGCTTTCGCTCAGCACCAGCCATAGTTTCCCGCTGGCGGAAGCCGCCGGATATCTGCATTCGAAAAGCGTACGCGCGGTCCTCACGCAGGCGCTGCTGGCGGCGCCGATGTTTACCGCGCGCTGGCGGTGGAATGCCGCGGTGGCGCTCGCCATTCCACGTTATCGCGGCGGCCGCAAAGTGCCGCCGCAACTGCAGCGCATGTATGCCGAGGATCTGATTGCAGACGTGTTTCCGGAACAAATCGCGTGCGCGGAAAACTTGAGCGGCGAGCGCGAAATTCCCAAGCATCCGCTCGTCGAACAGACGGTCAGGGACTGCCTCGAAGAGGCGATGGATATCGAAGGTCTGGAGCGCCTGCTTGCGAATATCGAGCGCGGAGACATCAGCATCGTCGCGCGCGATCTGACCGAGCCCTCGCCGCTCGCGCTGCAGATTCTCGCCGCGCGCCCCTATTCGTACCTGGACGATGCTCCGCTCGAGGAGCGCCGCACGCAGGCGGTTATAAGCCGCCGCTGGCTCGATCCGCAAAGTGCCTCCGATCTCGGCAGGCTCGACGTGAAGGCGATCGAGCGCGTGCGCGAGGAAGCTTTTCCGGCTGCCGATAACGCCGACGAGCTGCACGATGCGCTCATGTGGTGCGGCTTCATGACGGCGGCCGAGATCGCGGAAAAAACTTCATGGGGCGGACTCGCGGCCGAGCTTGTCGCAGCGCGCCGCGCCACACTCGTGCGTATTCCTGCGGCAGCGCTATGGGTTGCGGCAGAGCGCATGCCGCGGTTTGCCGTGCTGTTTGCGGGCGCGCGCTTCGAGCCGCCGATTCCGGTGCCCGAGCCTTACGCGAGCGAGACCGTGACGCGCGAAAATGCGCTCATCGAAATCGTCAGAGGGCGCATGGAAGCGCTGGGTCCGGTGACGGCGCGAGCGCTGGCCGCGACGCTCGGCTTTGAGCGCGCCGAAGTGGAGACTGCACTCGCAGCGCTCGAAGGCGAAGGCTTTGCCATGCGCGGCGCATTCACGCCGGATTGCATCGAAACCGAATGGTGCGAGCGGCGGCTGCTGGCGCGCATACACCGCTATACCGTGGACCGGTTGCGGGGCGAGATCGAGCCTGTCTCAACCCAGGATTTCATGCGGTTTTTGTGTGACTGGCAGCATGTGAGCGCGGATCAGCGCAAGGAAGGTCCGGACGCGCTTGCCGGCATTCTCGCCGATCTCGAGGGATTCGAGGCGCCGGCTGCCGCGTGGGAAACCGAGATCCTTCCAGCGCGCATGAACCACTATGACTTCGCCTGGCTCGACGACCTGTGTCTCGCCGGCCGCGCGGTGTGGGCCCGCTTGTCCAAACGCGCGGCGGACGACGAAATGCGCCGCGCCGGACCGGTGCGCACGACGCCGATCGCAATTCTCGGGCGGCGCCATGTCGCGATCTGGAACACTGCCGCCGCTACGCCAGCGGCCGAGCTGCCCAGATTGAGTTCGCGCGCGCAGAAGGTGCGCGAATTTCTGACGTGCCACGGCGCATCGTTCTTCGATGAATTGCTCGACGGCACCGGACTGCTCGGTGCGGAGCTCGAAGAGGCGCTGGCGGAACTCGTCGCCCTCGGCCTCACCGCATCCGACAGTTTCGCCGGTTTGCGCGCGCTGCTGGTGCCGGTCGACCGCCGCAAGCCGCATGGCGGCGGCAAGCGCCGTGGACGCACCTCAGCGTTCGGCATACGCGACGCGGGCCGCTGGTCGCTCGCGCGCGAACAGTCCGTTCCTGCGGACGCGGTTGCCGAACACGTCGCACGCGCGCTGCTGCGGCGATACGGCGTCGTATTCTGGCGTCTGCTTGCGCGGGAGGCGGCATGGCTGCCGGCGTGGCGCGAAATCGTGCGCGTGTTGCGCAGACTCGAGGCGCGCGGCGAAATTCGCGGCGGTCGATTCGTCGCCGGCATCAGCGGCGAGCAATATGCGCTGCCCGAAGCCGTCGGCGCGTTGCGCGCGATCCGCCGGCGGCCGCATGATCACAATTTTGTCTGCGTGAGCGCTGCAGATCCGCTCAACCTGATTGGCATTATCGTGCCGGGTCCGAAGGTTCCTGCGCTTGCAGGCAACCGCGTGCTCTACCGCGACGGCGTGCCGATCGGAGTCCTGGCGGCCGACGAAATCAGCTGGGTCGGAGAACTGCAGCCGGCAACCGAATCGCAGGCAAAAACCGCTCTTATCGTGCGCACCCGCATCTCGCCGCAGCTCGAGAAACAATAAAACAGTCGCTTAAAAGCGAATTGCGACGCTGCGTCCGCGCGCTATTCCTCCGTCGCCGGGTGGACTATCAACACCGGAATGCGCGAAGACCGGGCAATATCCTCGGCGTTGCTTCCCAGCAGCAGATGCTTGATGCCGGTGTTTGCATGCGTGCCCATTACAATGATGTCGGACTTCCATTCCTTTGCTTCTTTCAGAATCAGGTCCGACAGCGAACCGAGCAATTTCTCATGCAGCACGCATTCGGCCTCTATTCCCTGGCGCTTGGCGAGCGCCATTGCATTTTTCAAGGTTTTCTTGCCGCCGTTGATGAACGTATCCAGTATCTGACCGGTCGCGTCGATCGCTTCCGGATATTGTGCCAGCGCCGCTTCATCGACGATGTGAACGATTCGCACTTTGGCGTTTTGGTCCTTTGCGAATCGGAGCGCTTCACGCAATCCCTGCGTCGAAGCGCGGCTTCCATCTATCGGCACGAGTATTCTTTTATACATGAATGTTCACCGTTTCATTTCCGGCCGGGCAGCGGAACTTCGTTGGGATAAGGCGTTGGCAGCGCTGGCTTTAACGGATTACCCGGCGGCTGGGGCGTAGGAATTATCGAGTCTTTTTTGGGGGCCGGCGGAACTGGGACATCTCGCTCGCATCCCGCAAGAGTCAGTCCCGTACCGACGATCAGAAAGGATAGAAGTCTAGTTCGCATGACGCCTCTTATAGTGTTGGCGCGGCGCGCCCGGTGTATATGCGATGCGCGCGTTATCTTAACATGCAGGAATCCGACTACATCATAGCAATCTGCTAACGCCCGAGCAATTCTCCGAATGGTTTCAAAAACTCGATGTGATCGCACACGACCTTGGCGATCGCCGCGAGCGGCGCGCCAAGCAGCAATCCAAAAACGCCCCACATCCAGCCAAAAAAGAGCAGTGAGATGAAGAGCACCGCGGCATTCACACGCGCGAAGCGGCTATGCAGCCAGGTCATGAATACGACACCGATGACGCCCGCGATGACGGCGGATGTACCCCCTATCAGAACCGCCTCGAAGAGCGACCCAAACTGCAGGAATGCGGCAATAGTGCTCGCCGCCGCGATCAATGTCGGCCCGACGTACGGGATGAAATGCAGCACGCCTGCAGCGATTCCCCACACTCCGGCATGCTTAAGTCCCCACGCTTCGAATGCGAGCCAGGTGCAGATCGCAATCAGCACATTGGACACGAGCATCGCGAGCATATAGCGCTGAATCTGGGCCTCGGTTTGGCCAAGAATCGCCACGACTTCTTTTTTCTGCGTCAACGTCGGCCCGGCGAATTGCACGAGCTTGCGCCGGAAATGGTCACCCGAGGCGAGCAGGAAAAAAACGAGCAAGAGCACGATCGGCAGCTTGGCCGCTACCGTTGCCACCAGCGCCGATTGCGCAAGCAGGTAATCGTGCAGCCACGTCGATTGAGACTCGACCACCGCGACTGAACGCGCTGGTTTCTTTTCTCCCGCCGCGGTCGCCGCTGCTTTTTCAAGCTCACGCGCCGCCTCCTGCACGTTCTGCAGGGGCGTCGGCCCGCCCGAGCTGTCCTGACTTACATGCAAGCGGATTTTGCGCGCCGCATCGGGCAGTTTTTCGATCAGCGCCGCGACATCGTCTGACACGGAGACCGCGGTCCACGTCAAAGCTCCACCCAGAATCGCGATCACCAATGCCGCTGCCAGCGGCTGCGGAATGCGCAGTGCTTTCAGCCAGTCCACCAGCGGGTGCAGCGTATAGCTTGCCAGGATACCGATGATTAAAGGAATGAAAAACGCGCGTGCGAAATAGAGCGCAGCAATGACGCCCAGGGTCGCGAGAATGCCGAGCGCGATGCTGATACGGACGAGAGTCGCCGCCTGTGCGGTAGATGTCTCGTCAGCCGCCGGCGCAGCGGTGCGTGGAGGATTATTTCGCGTACTCAAATTTTGGCATGGCAGCAGTTTGTTTTAGCTGCACGTTAATAGCTGCGCGGCGGCTGCAGTCTTGGTTACGCCCGGCAGTGCCGGTGACGCGACGCGCTCATGTTGTTTGATGAGCTCGCACAGTGCGCCGCTCACGCGGTGCGCGTCGATGCCGCTCACTTTTTGCGCGCGCGTTTCGATGTCGACGCGGCGGTCCGGCTGCAGGCACGCGATCAGTTTTTTGCGCGGCAGTCCCTGGCAATCGGCGGGCCGCGTAACCGGCTGCGTTTTGCCCCTGCCTTCCGCGCGGATACGCTCGGCAGCGATCCCTTGGCTGATCAGATAGTTTTTGACCGCATTGGCGCGGTGCTCGGACAGTTTCTGATTGTAAGTGGCGCTGCCGAGACGGTCGGTATGGCCGATGACGCGGATATCGTCGAGCCGGGCGTTGCCGATCGAGCGCAGCATTTCATCGAGCTTGGCCTTGCCTTCGGGCTTCAGCGTCGATTTGTTGAAGTCGAACAACACGTCTGCGGGCAGGCTGATCGTCTGCGGCGGCGGTGGCGGCGTTTCTTTTTTCGGCGGCGCAGCCTTGGGAGCGGGGGCCGGCGGCGGCGACGGCGGTGGCGCCGCGGCGACCGCGGGGCACAAATCGGGAGTGCATTGTTTGCACGCCTCGGCCGCTGCGGCACGCGCAGGTGTCCAGTCGCTCGTGCGCACGCAGACACCGGTGGTCGCGCTTGTCACGACATTGTAGATTGGGTCGACCAAATAGCCCTGGTTCCTGCTTTGCGCCATCGACAAGGCGGGAATCACCATTGCGACTGCAATCAAAGCGCACTGCTGAATGGAGATTCTGCGGAATATCATAATTCTTTCCCCTTATTGCTGTCGCGATCCGCACCACGCGCGGCATACGGCACAAAGTATGCTGGCAACACCTGGGGACTTACATAGGCGAAGACTGCGTGCCGGTGTAAGCCCATTCCTACGTCATAATCCGCCGGCAGCGTGCGCAATATTTTGAACATTCGGCGCCAGAACGCAGTCGCGCGGTTTGCCGTTGTTTTGTGCGCACGCACTCGCATTTCAATTGTTCGCGCGCGAAGCGCGCTTTGGGGTTGCCTTATACTTATGATTTTTCCAGCGGCATGAAGCGGCGGTTCGATCCCGCGATTCAAATCGACTGAGAACCCGATGAACAAACGGCCGCCTTCAATGACGCGTGTTTTATGCGCGGTGGTAGTGACGTGTTTGACGCCGACTGCGGCGCACGCTCAGTCCGCGCCATGGCGGCCTGATCAGACCGTTGAGATTTCCGCTGCCACCGCTCCCGGCGGCGGCGCTGACCGCACCGCACGCTTCATTCAGAGGCTCGCACAGGAGAAAAAACTCATTGCGTTCCCGTTTGTAGTCGTCAACAAGCCTGGCGGTGGCGGCGGCATCGGGCTCAGGTATCTCAATCAGCACGCGGGCAACGGGCATTATCTTCAGATCTATTCGCCGAATGTGCTTGCCGGTTATATTGTCGGGCAGGTGCCGATGAATTACACCGAAGTCACTCCGATTGCGATCCTGTACTCGGAGCATATGCTGGTCGCGGTGCGAGTCGATTCGCCGGTAAAAAACGGACGCGATTTGATCGAGCGCCTGCGCCAGGATCCGAAATCGCTCAGCATGACCGTTGGCATCGGCTTGGGCAACATGAATCATATCGGCGCGGCGCTGCCGCTGCACGCGGGGGGCGTCGACGTCAAGGCCGTCAAGGCGGTCGTATTCAATACCATCGCCGAATCCGTGACCGCGGTGGTCGGCGGCCACATCGACATCGTTGCGGCGACGCCCTCGACAGTACTATCGCAGGTTCAGGCGGGCCGGTTGCGCGTGCTCGGAATCACTGCACCGCAGCGCGTGCGCGGGCTCTTCGCACAGGTGCCAACGTGGAGAGAACAAGGCATCGACAGCATCGCGTCGTTCTGGCACGGTGTAATCGGCCCCGCAGGCATGACGCCGGCGCAGGTCGCGTACTGGGAGGACCTGCTCGCCACCCTTGCGGCAAGCGACGAATGGAAGGCGCAGATGGAACAGAACTATCTGACACCTCAGTTCATGAAATCCGCGCAAAGCGCAAGCTTCCTGCGCGCACAGTACCAGGAGCTTAGATCCATACTCGTCGAGCTGGGAATGGCGAAGTGAGCGCGGCGCTTCACGCATGTTGCGATTGACTGAAGTCAAGCTTGCTTTGGGTCATTCCGAATGCGAGATCAGGTCCGCCGTTTTGAGGCGGCTCGGGATCGCGCAGAACGAGCTTCTCGGATATACGATCTTCAAACGCAGCTACGACGCGCGCAAGCGCTCGGCGGTTGCGTTGATTTACTGTCTCGATGTCGAAGTCAAAAACGAAGCGCAGCTGCTCGAACGTATGCGCGGCAGGCGCGATATTTCGCGCGCGCCGGATACCCGCTACCGTTACGTCGCGCGTGCCTCGAACGCGCCGGTGGCGACGCGGCCGGTCGTGATTGGCACCGGACCGTGTGGGCTGTTTGCAGGGCTGATATTAGCGCAAATGGGTTTTCATCCGTTGATCCTCGAGCGCGGCAAGTCCGTGCGCGAGCGCACCAAAGATACTTTCGGTTTGTGGCGCAAAGGCGAGCTCAACCCGGAATCGAATGTCCAGTTCGGAGAAGGCGGCGCCGGTACTTTTTCCGACGGCAAGCTCTACAGCCAGATCAAGGATCCGCATCACTATGGACGCAAAGTACTCACTGAATTCGTAGCCGCAGGCGCGCCCCCCGAAATTCTCTACGTGAGCAAGCCCCATATCGGAACGTTCAGGCTGGTGACGATGGTGGAGAACATGCGTGCGACCATTTGCGCGCTCGGCGGAGAATTCCGTTTTCAATGCAAGGTCACGGATTTCGACATCGTCAAAGGCGATGGCGCTACCAGCCAGGTGCGTGGGGTGGTGCTCGCCGGCGGCGAAACCATAGCCGCCGATCACGTCGTGCTCGCAATCGGCCATAGCGCGCGCGATACTTTTCAGATGCTCTACGACCGCGGCGTCTATGTCGAAGCCAAGCCTTTTTCGATCGGGTTGCGCATCGAGCATCCACAATCACTGATCGACCGCGCGCGCCTCGGCAGCAATGCAGGCAATGCTCTGCTCGGCGCCGCCGATTACAAGCTCGTGCACCACTGCGGCAACGGCCGCTCGGTGTACAGCTTCTGCATGTGTCCGGGCGGCACCGTGGTCGCCGCCGCGTCCGAGCCGGAACGTGTCGTCACCAACGGCATGAGCCAGTACTCGCGCAACGAGCGCAATGCCAACGCCGGCATCGTCGTGAGCATTACGCCGGCCGACTATCCCGGGCATCCGCTCGCCGGGATCGCTTTTCAGCGCCACTGGGAAGAGCGCGCCTACATCGCGGGCGGCCGCAATTACTGCGCGCCGGTGCAGCGAGTCGGCGATTTTCTGGCGCAACGGCCGTCGACCGCGCTGGGCTCCGTGCTGCCGTCGTATACACCCGGCGTGCGCGTGACGGATTTAAGCGCGTGCATTCCGGATTACGCCGCCGCGGCGATACGCGAGGCGCTGCCTGCGTTCGATCAACGCATCAGTGGTTTCGCGATGGACGACGCGGTGCTGACCGGAGTCGAGACGCGCACGTCTTCGCCGCTACGGATCAAGCGCAATGGCGACTTTCAAAGCCTGAATACCCGCGGCCTCTATCCGGCAGGCGAAGGCGCAGGCTACGCGGGAGGCATTCTTTCCGCCGCCGTCGACGGGATCGAAGTGGCGCAAGCGGTAGCCTTAAGCATGCTGCAATGGAAAAAATCCGTATCTCCAAACTGATGTCCGAGCAGGGGCTGTGCTCGCGGCGCGAGGCCGACAGCTATATTGAACGCGGTTGGGTGTTTGTCGACGGCGTAGCGGTCACCGAGCTCGGCACGCGCATTTATCCAACCCAGCGGATTACGCTGGCGAAGGCCGCGCAGTCGCGCCAGGACGCAAGCGTGACGATACTCATCAACAAGCCGATCGGCTACGTGTCGGGTCAAGCCGAGCAGGGCTACCGGCCTGCGGTTACGCTCGTCACCGCGCAGTCGCGCTTCAAGGGTGACCGCTCGCCGCTGCGTTTCAACCCTCGGCATCTCGACGGACTCGCGCCCGCCGGACGCCTCGATATCGATTCGACGGGGCTGCTCGTTCTGACCCAGGACGGCCGCATTGCGAAGCAATTGATCGGCGAGAATTCGGGAATCGAAAAGGAATACCTGGTGCGTGTCGAGGGCAGGCTCGCCGCAAGCGGCCTCGCGCAACTGAATTTCGGACTGCGCCTTGACGGCGCAGCGCTCAAGCGCGCCGAAGTGAGCTGGCAAAACAGAGATCAACTGCGCTTCATATTGCGCGAGGGCAGAAAGCGCCAGATCCGCCGCATGTGCGAGCTCGTCGGACTCAAGGTCACCGGACTCAAGCGCGTGCGCATCGGCAACATAGTATTGGGCGAACTGCCATCCGCACAGTGGCGCTACCTGCGCAGCGACGAGCGTTTTTAAGTGTCAATGTCCAAGGCCGATCATCAAAGCCGAGTTCGTGCGCGATACCGGTCACGGCGACCGCGATGCGGAACGCGTCGTGAACGCCGCGAGGCTTACGGTGATCGCGAGTAGCGCGATCGCGCTCAACGCGAGCGACCAGTGGACTCCGATCAGGCTTCCTATCAGGCCGACGGTGACGCCGGAGAACGCGCGCAGACCCAG
>Ga0070681_10006967_pt1 | contig 11001 bp, 14 predicted proteins | sample KBSC83BmetaG_FD_65650 | JGI IMG/M metagenome (GOLD analysis project Ga0070681, IMG submission 65650) | Corn rhizosphere microbial communities from Kellogg Biological Station, Michigan, USA - KBS C8-3B metaG | ecosystem: Host-associated > Plants > Roots > Rhizosphere | place: USA: Michigan...
GCGCAACATTCCTCATTTCGCTTATGTCGAGGAGATCGACGTGACGGAGTTGGAATCGCTACGCAAACACCTCAATGCCAGTGCGGCCAGCCCCTTGACCTATCTTCCCTTCCTCGTCATCGCCCTCGCGCGCGTCCTGGACGAATTCCCTCAGTGCAATGCGACCTACGATGCCGATCGAGGAGTGATCGTCAGGCACCGCTCCGTACACGTGGGCATCGCCACCCAGACCCCCGAAGGGCTCAAGGTGCCGGTGGTGCGCGATGCACAAAACAGATCTCTGTGGGACCTGGCGTCGGAGATGAAGCGAGTCGCGGAAGCCGCGCGCACCGGAGTCGCCAAACGGGAAGAGCTGGTCGGCTCGACGATCACAGTCAGCAGCCTGGGCAAACTCGGAGGCATCGCCAGCACACCGATCATCAACGCTCCGGAAGTCGCGATCGTGGGCGTGAACCGGGCTGTGGAGCGACCGGTTGTGATCGACGGCGCGATCGCCGTCCGCCGCATGATGAACCTGTCGTCATCGTTCGATCATCGGTTCGTCGACGGCTATGACGCGGCCGCGATGGTCCAGGCCCTGAAGGAACGCCTCGAGCACCCCGCCACCTTGTTTTTAGGCCACTGAAGGCCCCCCAAGAAAATCTTAACGTCCTTAAACGGACTCTGTTTGTCCGTCGCCGCGCGACGGAGCACCTTACGCTCTCTGACAGGTCGCCGCGCCGAGGCGCGGCTCGTTCAAGAGCGTAAGGAGAAGGTCCGTGAATGCTTCGTTCCTCAAGACCCTCGTGAATCGCGTCGTTGCCGCAAATAGCGGCTACGTGTTCAATCTCCGAGGGCGGTGGCGCTATGAGACCGTTTCACAGCGTCGATCCCAAGCGGTGAGCCGGCCGCGCGAGTGGTCAGGCGAAGTACTGGCCTACGCGTGGCTGGCGCGGCAAGCCAAAGATCGGGCGAAGACGACCGACAAGCCGGACGCACAGATTCTCGCGTTGACCCGGAGCTGAGTGACGCGCCGTCACGCCGCGGCAGTCGGGACGTGTCGTTCGAAACACTCGACTGCCGCGCGGGCTGCCGGCCCCGCAAGCTCGGGGCGTACCAGCACCAGATACAGGGGCATGTTGCGCGTCGCCCCGAGTGTGAGCGGCAAGGCGCGCAGGCTGCCGGCCTTCAAAGACGGGTCGACCAGATGTCGCGGCAGCCACGCGAATGCGAGACCTGCTTCGACTGTAGCCAGCGAGGATTCGAGGCTACTCACTGTGCAGCGGTGCTCCGCTCCGAGCCATCCTTCATCGCGCGGGTGCCGCAAGCCGGAATCGCGCACCACGACCTGCACATGACGGGCGAGATCCTCCACGGTAAGAGGATGCTCCGACCGGTTGAGCGGATGATCGAATCGCGCGACCGCGACGAAGCCGACATCCATCAACCACTGGCCGAGCGATCCTGTTGGAACGCGCGTCGTCACGACGACATCGGCCTTGTTGTCCGCGATCGCTTCTTCGGCTCCTGACAGAACGGCGTCGGACAGTTGCAGCTGTGTGTCCGGACAGAGGCGCTGCAATTCGGAAACGATGCTCATCAGGCGTTCACGCGGAAACGCCGCATCCACCACCAGCCGCAACTCCGACTCCCATCCCTGTTTGAGCTGGCGCGCCATGGACTCGAGAGTGTCCAAATCCCGCAGCAGCGGTCGTGCGCGCTTCAACAGCACCCGGCCGTGGGGCGTCAGGACTGCCTTGCGGCCTTCGATGACCAGCAGGGGTACCTCCAGAGCTTCCTGCAGACGCGCTACCGCGTAACTGATCGCCGACTGGCTGCGGTGCAGGTGGGTTGCGGCCTGGGCGAAGCCTCCCTGGTCGATCACTGAGGCCAGCACGGCCCATTGCTCGAGCGAGGTTCGGGTCATATATCTAAAAATATAATAATAATGAGCCGAATATTGCGCTTTTTTATTCGATAATTCGACCCTATTCTGCTCGCTCAGGAGGTTACCCATGAATGAGATTCGACGCAGCGGCGAGCGGGGCCATGCCGACCACGGCTGGCTGAAGTCCTTTCACAGCTTCTCGTTTGCCGATTACTTCGATCCCGAGCACGTGGAGTTCGGGCCCTTGCGCGTGATCAATGAAGATCGCGTGGCCCCGGGGGCGGGCTTCGGTACGCACGGGCACCGGGACATGGAGATCATCAGTTACGTGCTGGACGGGGAGCTGGCGCACAAGGACTCGATGGGCAATGGGTCCACTCTCAGGCCGGGCGACGTGCAGCGCATGAGCGCCGGTCGCGGTGTGCTGCACAGCGAGTTCAACCCTTCGGACAGCCGCCCGGTGCACTTTCTGCAGATCTGGATACAACCCAACGAGCAGGGAGTCGTCCCCAGCTACGAGGAGAAGGCGTTTCCGGCGGCCGACAAGCAGGGACGGCTGCGTTTGATCGCCTCCCCCGACCGTGCCGACGGCTCGGTGCTGATCCATCAGAACGCCCGCGTGTACGCGGGCCTGTTCGATCCGGGCCAGAGCGCGACGCTGGAAGTGCAGGCAGGACGTCGTCTCTACGTGCACGTCGCGCAAGGGAAGATCGCCGCGAATGAGGTCCCTCTCGAAGCGGGAGATGCCCTGAAGCTGACGGACACGACGTCGTTGCGCCTGCAGGAAGGCAAGGGCGCGGAAGTGTTGGTCTTCGATCTGCCGGCTTGATGTGTCAGCCGGCGGCGCGTGCCGCGGTCCGCAGGATGTTCGCTAGCTTGCGGATCGCGGCGTCGAACGCGGGCGACCACTCATGTCCGTAGTTCAGACGCAGGTAGCTGCGGAACTGTCGTTTGGCCGAGAAGATCGGGCCGGGTGCGACGCTGAGCCCCTGTTCCAAGGCTTGCTGGTGGATCGCAATGGCATCGAGCCCGGGAGCGAGCTCGACCCACAGGAAGTAGCCGCCCTCGGGGCGGACGACCCGGAATCCTGGCGGCATGTGCCGCGTGAGCGACTCGAGTGCTGCGGCCTGCTGAGAGGCGAGCGCGCGGCGTAGCGCCGCGAGGTGACGCTCATAGCCGCCTTCGCGCAGGTAGAGAGTGATGGCGTCCTGAGCCGGAATGCTCGTCGAGAGCGAGCTCATGATCTTGCGACGCTGCAGCGCCGTGGCAAAGCGACCGGCAGCCACCCAACCGATCCGGTATCCCGGTGCCAGGCACTTCGAGAATGAGCTGCAGTGAAGAACGAGTCCGCTGCGGTCGAAGGCCTTCGCCGGTTTCGGGCGGCGGCCGAAGTAGAGCTCGGCGTACACATCGTCCTCGATCAACGGCACCGTGTGCTTCTCGAGCAGCTTCACCAGATCCTTCTTGGACTCTTCCGGCATCAGGGCGCCGAGCGGGTTCTGGAAGTTCGTCATCAACCAGCACGCGCGCACCGGATGCCTGTCGAGAATGCGCGCGAGCGCCCCGACATCGGCGCCCCGGTCGGGCAGTGTCGGGATCTCGATCGCGCGTAGCCGCAGGGCCTCAATGGCTTGCAGACAGCCGTAGAACGCCGGCGACTCGATGGCGACGATGTCGCCAGGTCGGGTCAGCACCTGCAGGCACAGATTCAAGCCCTCGAGCGCCCCGGAAGTCACGACGATCTCATCCTGGGAAACGCGCGAGCCGCTGCGCAGATAGCGCCGCGCAATCTGGCTGCGTAACTCGGCGCTTCCCGGAGGCAGGTCGTCCAACGTGCTCCAAGGGTCCATCTGCCGCGCGCCTGTGCTCAGACAGCGTGCGAGCCTGCCGAGCGGAAAGAGCATGGGACTGGGAAACGCGGAGCCGAGCGGAACGACGTCGCGGTCGCGCACCGATTCGAGCACCTGAAAGACGAGCTCGCTCACATCCACTCGCGTTGTTCGCGGCTCGCGTCGTGGCGCGGGCGGTCTCGGGGCGGCGGCGCGCGGTGCCGCTTGCCATGCGGCGCTGACGTAGAAACCGGATCGCGGACGGGTCTCGATAAACCCGTCCGCCTCGAGAAGCTCGTACGCGTGAACGACGGTTGCGGGACTGAGCCCGCGATCGCGCGATAGCTCCCTCACCGAGGGGACGCGCTCACCCGCCTTCAGCGTCCCATCGCGAATGGAAGCCGCAAAGTCGTCAGCCAGCTGACGGTATAGCGATCGCATCTCCGGCTAGCATAGCGGAGGTCCGTCGGCGTGGAGGCTACGACAGCGGATGAGGACTGATGCCGCCGAAATACCAGACGAGCATGAGGAGGGCGAAGAGCGCGATCGACAGGGTGATCCGCACGGTCAACGCCCGCACCACTCGCCCGGATTCGTCCGGCCCGGAAGTCAGGTGGAACATCGCCTTGCCGAGGCTGACAACGATCGCGCCGAGCAGCAGGAGGATGAGCGTCTTGAGCGGTTCCACAATGACCTCACTTGCGCGACTGCGCTTCTTCGGCGCGCTCGCGTCGTATGGTGGCGATGACCGAGGCCATCGCCGCGCCGAGCGTCGCGACCATCGCGGCCATCAGCAACACCAGCCCGCCAGCCAGACGGTAGGCCTCGAAGAGTCCGAAACCCACCCCGACGGGTGTCGAGACCAGCAGGATCGGCTTTGCAATTCTCATGGCGGGGAGTGTAGGGACCGCACCTCGGGCTTCATAGACGCAGATGAGGCTCCGTCGGAGCATTACAGATGGGCCCCGTGGCGGGTGAGCGTTCAGCGAGCTTGGCCTTTGTGAGCGTGGTTGCCGCCGAATTGGGCGTTAGGGGAACGGTCAAGTGTCGCGTCTTGTTTTGGCTCGACCTTCTGCCGCTTCGCGTCAGACTGCCCTGCGGTCGAATCCACAAAAAGTGGGGAGAATGAATAACGGATCGTGATCCGACCGAGGTAGTGGCGGAAACCTTCACGACCCCGCCTTGTGCTTGCAGACCAGCTGTCCACTTCCGCACGCAGGTCAGCGCCGAAGGCCCCGGAGCAATTGGAACAGTGGAACCGGGTAGGCCGCGAACATGACCTACTGCCGCCTCTGTGTTCGCCGGCGCACCGACCCTGGCTGCCGTCGGCGACTAGAGTGCCGGGTGACCGGTGTCCAACACCGCCGTGATATCAGCGATCAGGGCAATCCGCTCTGATCAGACGTCCAACCCTCACCGCGCTCTTTCTCGGAGTTTCACCTATGTACCCGATCAAAACTCTCACTGCACTGACTGCGACTCTCATCCTAATGGCGACCCTGGGCTGCGCAGCGACGCGCACCCATGAAGCCACCGGTCAGTACGTCGATGACAGTGTCATCACCACCAAGGTCAAGGCCGCCGTCCTCCACGAGCCCGGTTTGAAGGTCTCCGAAATCAACGTCGAGACGTTCAAGGGAGTCGTTCAACTGAGTGGTTTCGTCGGCTCGCGCGACGATATCAAGTCCGCGATCAGGGTGGCGAGCGCTGTCGAAGGCGTCAAGTCAGTCAAAAACGACATGCAACTCAAGTAGGCTCGTGCACTGGCGCTCAGCGGCATCGCCACCGCCGAGCTGCATCGGTAGCATCGCTAACTTGGCGAATTGACGCGCCTGAAGCCAGTACGATCCTGTCGAATAAGCAGGTCGAAGCAAGCAGGATCCGCGGGCTTGGAAACCTGACCGTCGAATCCGGCCTCCGCACAGCGCCGCTCGTGAGCCGCGCCGGTAACACCGCTGACCGCGTAAATCCTCGCGTTCTGGAGCGCGGGCGACTTGCGGAGGTTTTGGCAGGTGATGTAACCATTTCCCTTCGGTATTTCGATGTCGAGAAAGATGACATCCGGGCTGAAAGCTTCAGCCACTACCAGTGCATGTTCGCCATCATTCGCAGTTCGAACGGTGTGCCCCGCCAGTTCCAGCACCAACGCGAACATCTCTCGTGCATCCAGATCATCGTCCACGACCAGCACCGAACTTCGGTCTCGCTTGCAGAATTCAGCATGTTGGGACGAACTGGCACTCTGTAACACGGTACACAACTTAAGGAGAGCAGCCATGTGTGGACTACGGCGTTTGAGCATGCCGGTGTTTTGGATGAACCACCAGCAGCATTACCCGTTAAACACGCAGGACTGCGCCTACACCGGAAATAGCCTAGCTTTCTCCGCGACGCCGCGCCGCTAGCGTGGGCGTCACGGCAACCTGTCGCCAGTGATTGCCCGCGCGCTCGAGCTCTCGGACGAATGAACATGCGGCACTACGCCAATGTGCGCCGCGGAAGCTCGATAGTGAAGACGCAACCGGATCCGGGTACGTCGCGAACGCGGAGAAGTCCATTGTTTGCTTCGACGCTGCGCCGGCAAATGGCCAGCCCCAGCCCGAGGCCGGACCTGTCCTTGCCGCTCTGAGTGAAGGGCTGGAACATCTCCTCCGCGCTGCCCGCCGGCAAGCCACCACAATGATCCTCGACATCAATCAGGATCCGATCTGCGACGGCATAGGCGTGCACCGATACCTCAGTGCCGTGTTTCGTGAACTTAAAAGCATTTTGCAGCAGGTTGCCGAGAGCCGAGAGAAGCATATCCCGGTCGACATCGACCGCCAGATGCTCCTCGACGTCGGATACCGTAAATTTACACTCACGGGCACGCGCTTCGAGCAATGCGGAGATGCCGATCTGGTCAATGAAGCCGGCAAGGGAGACGAGCTCGTGCCGCGGCGGCATACCGGCGGCGACTCGCACGTCGGCGAGGGACCGATCGACGAGCGTACGCAGACCGATCAGGGAGCGCTCAAGCGCCGCTCCGGTTGCCCCCGTCGCCCCGACACTGCCGGCTTTGATGGCCGTGAAGGCGAGCGTGGCCGTATGGATGAGGTTCCGCAGCTCGTGCGCGAGAAACCCTAGCCTTTCATTGAGCGCGTGAGCGTCATCGTTGGTTCCGGCAGCGTAGCGTTGGTAGGAGTATTCCGTGACCGCATCGGCGATGCCGTTGTCGAGGCAGCGGTTGAGCGTTCGAAATTCGTCGATTTCGATCGACGCCTTGCGTTCGAACGCCAGATCCGTAATGGCCTGGCACAGATCGCCGTAGTCGTGAACCACCTGATCCACAGTAAAGCCCTGCTGCATCAGTTCGCGCCCATGCAACGCCGCAGCGGCGCCCATTTCCGACAACACTGGCCCACCGCCGCCGGCCGGACCGGAAACCTTGCGGCTGAGCATGGGCTCGGAGGTCTGTTCAACCTGGAGCGTCTTGATCAGCTGATCGAGAAACAGAGGAATGCCATGGGTGAGTTCAGCCTGAGTCACTCGAGGTGCAGACCTTCGAGCAACCTTCAGACGGCAGCGTTCAATCAGATCGGCGCGATTGTTGGTTAGAAACTCGTGGAGCATCTAGGTAGTCTACGCTGGTTGGTGTCTCGCTTGATGTGCGGTTCCGTACGCTGCTCTCGCTTTCCGGAGCTTTCGACCGCGGATAACGCGTCCTCGCAGCTGATTTTGATCCAATGCGACTAGATCTACGCCGCCGCGATCGGCAGATGGACCGTGAACTCGCTTCCGTGTCCGAGGCCGGGGCTTGCCACGGTGACGCGGCCACCATGGCGCTCGATCAGACTGCGCACCAAAGCGAGTCCGATGCCGAGGCCCGCGTCCGGCCCGGGCCCTGACGGATCCGCCTGGACGAACAGATCAAACACGTGCGGTTGCAAGTCAGGGGCTATGCCGATGCCAGAGTCGCAAATGCGCACGACCGCTTCGATCTCTTTCCGTTCCACGAATAGCCCGACATTGCCCCCCGTGTTGGTGTACTTCGCTGCGTTCAAGAGCAGGTTGACGAACACCTGCTCGAGTCGCACGGGATCCGCGTGCAACCACACCGGTGTATCTGGGAATGATGCGGTCATCCGGTGATGGCGCTGTTGCATGGTGAATTCGACGGTCTGCGCGGCGTGAGCTGCGAGGATCCGCAGATCGATTCGTTCGCACTCCAGAGGTAGCCGTCCTCTTCGGACGCGTGACACATCCAGAAGGTCTTCGATCAGCCGTGTCATCTGCCCAACCTGACGCTCGATGAGTATTCGCGCCTTCACCGCGGAGGGATCCGAGGACGTATCCGCCCGCAGAACAAGGGCCGCACTGCGGATTGCACCCAGAGCATTGCGTAACTCATGAGAAAACACCGTCATGAACTCGTCGTTCCGACCGAGCCCCATACCCAGCTCTGGGCCGCTCGACACCCCATTCCGAATTTGAAGGCTATCCGCGTGCCCCCGGATACTGTGCTGGATGTCGAGCCGATGGTTGACAAGCTCGTTATCGACGGCGCTGCCGTTGAATCGGTCGATGCTCGCGAGGTTTGGATCCTTCATGGGCTTCTCCCAAGTGATGATTCGATGATCAGCGCGACCCCTCAACCGACCAACCGACCCTGGGCCCAGCCAGGTTGCTTCGCTAGGTTGCGTCTCGTGCCATTGCCAATGCTCGCGAAGCTAGGCAGGTGAGGCGTTGACGTCTGTGCGCCAGCGAACGCCCGCAATGCGGGGGCCGTGATTTAGAGCTTGGTCCGATCTTGGCGGGCAGGCGGGCCCGTGCGGAATCCCCCGTAATTTGAAGGCCTTAGCACAAACACAGCACGCTGGACTGAAGAGTGGGTACGCTGCCGCACAGAACCCAGAACGGTCTAGGCTACGGCAACGCATCGCGCGGCCGTCGAGGCCCCCGCGATGCCGCCTCAGTTCTCGGAAGCCGATGGATGTGGGATCGGGGCGCCGCGAGGCCCGCCGTCAACTGTTAGGGGAATCGCGACGCAGAATTCCGCCCCCCGTCCAGGCCCATCGCTCCTGGCCACTAACGTTCCCGCATGCAACTCGACCAATCTGCGGGCCAGTCCTAAGCCAATTCCCAGTCCATGGCGCGCGAGATCGTTGTCGTCAGTGACGCGGAAGGGATCGAAGATGTGTGGCAGCACGTCGGCCGCGATACCGACCCCCTCATCACGCACGGAAATCCGTGCGTGCTCATGATCGCGGATTAGCGAAAGCTCGATGCTCGAGCCAACAGGGGAATACTTGATCGCATTATTGAGCAGGATGGAGATCACCTGCATGATACGAGTGCTATCGACCTCGCCCACTAAGGGTCCCGCAGGCAGATTGAGCTTCAGGAAATGCGAGGGTTGTGTGGGCTCCTCGCGATTGGCATCGACTGCGTCTTGAACACATTGTCGGATGTCAGCCGGGGCGCAACGGATTGAAAGACGATCCCTGGAAATGCGTGCGAGATCGAGCAAGTCATCGAGCAGTCGCCTCAGATGCTGAATTTGACGGGCCATCATGGCGGCCACCGGCGCGAGCCTTGCGTTCGTTGTACCGGCTGCCTCCACGATGTGCACACCGTTGGCGATCGCAGCCAACGGACCCCGCAACTCGTGCGACAGCGTCGCTAAAAAGGCGTCTCTGCGGGTTGAATGTTCACGCGCCTGAGTCTCCAGATAAGCGTGGCGCGCGACCGATTCACTGAGCATTTGATCAATAGACTCATTGAACCGGTTGATTTGGGCCGGCTCAGTAATGGGGGCATGCTCGTCGGAATCGCGATGTTCGGCCCATAAGCGCAGCACGCTCGCACGCAGTGCGCGAAATTCCCCAATCACTTGATCGACAGTAAAGCCGTCGATAATGCGCACCGCTGCGTGCTGCTCGGCCTCGCTCGCTTCGCCCTTAGCGAGCGGCTGCCTTCCCTGGGCCTTCTCATTTTGCTCGAACCGTGTTTGCGGGGTGTCCATATCGTCCGCTACGAACCGAAGCAACGGCAAAATATGGTCCCGAAGCTGCGCCACGTTCATTTTGGCAGCCGCCGGCGAGCACGTACGGGCGAACGCTTCCCACTCTTTCGCGATGTCCTCGGAATGTTGGCGGATGAAATCAGCCACTCTCATCGGCAAGACCCATCGGTAGCTCCATGCTCTGCGGCGAACTTTACACTGCCTGGGCATTCCACGACTACTGCACCGCTGCGGCTCCGCGATCGTCAGCCGGGGTGACTGGAATGTATCCACGTCTGCATCTGATCTAGGGGCTTCTTTTGAGTAATGCCGGCGACGCGCCGACCTGTGTGTACGCTGCCGCACATACGCCGCAAGAAAGGTTTAGACTCCGCAACGCACCGTCTGTCATCGAGACCCGTACCATGGCGGGGACGCCCGACCCACAGCAAAATCACATTCTTAATGCGTTGCCGCAGGCAGAACGCGACCGGCTATTCCCGCACCTGAAACTCGTCGAGCTGCCACTGGGTAAAGCGGTGCACGAATCCGGCGACATGCTCAGGCATGTCGTTTTCCCTACCGACGCCATCGTCTCGCTCCTGTATGTGCTCAAAGACGGCGCATCGGCGGAAATCGCGGTAGTCGGAAACGATGGAGCGATCGGCGTCGCATTATTCATGGGCGGTGAAACCACGACGAATCGGGCCGTCGTGCAAAGCGCCGGCTTCGCATACCAAATGACCGGCGCGCGGCTCAAGGAAGAGTTCGAGCGTCATGGCGAGTTGTTGCACATCCTGTTGCGCTACACACAGGCGTTACTCACTCAAATGTCTCAGACCGCCGTGTGCAACCGACACCACTCTGTCGACCAGCAGTTGTGCCGATGGCTGCTGCTGTCTCTTGACCGGCTATCATCAGACAAATTGACGATGACCCAGGAACTGATCGCTAACATGCTCGGCGTGCGACGCGAAGGTGTCACTGAGGCCGCCGGCAAGCTGCAGAAGCTCGGCGTGATCAGCTACCGCCGTGGCGAAATTACGGTGGTGGACCGAGCGGCGCTGGAACAGCTGTGTTGTGAGTGCTATGCCGTCGTCAAGAAAGAAACCGACCGCCTGATGCCGCTAAACCCGCTGGCGCCTCACGCCACAACCCCGTCGCGAAGCGGGCGGTCGGAATGCTGAAGCGCTAACTTGCGGCGACCAGCTTTAGCCGCGACCGCCGCGCAGAACTCGCACGGACCGCTTCCCTTGCGCCTGACGCGCTCAATGTGCTCCATGCTGACGTCCCGTCCCGTGGTGTACGAGGGCCTTCGGGTC
>Ga0070681_10006973_pt1 | contig 10994 bp, 11 predicted proteins | sample KBSC83BmetaG_FD_65650 | JGI IMG/M metagenome (GOLD analysis project Ga0070681, IMG submission 65650) | Corn rhizosphere microbial communities from Kellogg Biological Station, Michigan, USA - KBS C8-3B metaG | ecosystem: Host-associated > Plants > Roots > Rhizosphere | place: USA: Michigan...
ATGCAGCACCTGCTCGGCTGGGAACCGATCATGGAGGGCGATAACATCATCGGGCTTGCCGATGTGACCGGCGGCGGGGCGATCTCGCTCGAGCCGGGCGGTCAGTTCGAACTGTCCGGCGCGCCGGTCGAGAGCGTGCATGAGACCGCGAGCGAATTGTTTGCCCATCTGGCGCAGGTGCGCGAGGTCGCGGGGCCGCTCGGGATCGGCTTCCTCGGATTGGGCATGACGCCGAAGTGGCGGCGCGATCAGATCCCGATGATGCCGAAGGGCCGCTACAAGATCATGACGGCCTACATGCCGAAGGTCGGCACGCTCGGGCTCGACATGATGTATCGCACCTGCACGGTGCAAACGAACCACGATTTCTCGTCCGAGCAGGACATGGTGACGAAGATGCGGGTCGCGCTGGCGCTGCAGCCGGTTGCGACGGCGCTGTTCGCCAATTCGCCGTTCACCGAGGGCAAGCCGAACGGCTTCGTCTCGTTCCGTTCCGAAATCTGGCGCGACACCGACAACGCCCGCTCGGGCATGCTGCCGTGGGTGTTCGAATCGGGCATGGGCTTCGAGCGCTACGTCGATTACGCGCTCGATGTGCCGATGTATTTCATCAAGCGCGGCGACCGCTACATCGATGTGTCGGGGAAATCGTTCCGCGATCATCTGGCCGGAAAACTTCTGCCGGGCGAACGCGCGACGATTTCCGATTGGGCCAATCACGTCTCGACGATTTTCCCCGAGGTGCGTCTCAAGCGTTACATCGAGATGCGCGGCTCCGACGGCGGACCGTGGCGTCGGTTGCCGTCGCTGCCGGCGTTCTGGGTCGGATTGATCTACAACGACGACAATCTCGCCGCGTGCTGGGACATCGTGAAGGACTGGACCGCCGAGGAGCGGCAGAAGCTGCGCGACGACGTGCCGAAGCTCGGCTTCAAGGCGACGATCCGCGGCCGCAGCCTGCTCCACCTCGCCAAGCAGACATTGGAGTTGAGCGAGCGTGGTCTGGTGGCGCGCAAGCGGCTCGATCGCAATGGCCGCGACGAGACGCGTTACCTGCGGCCGCTGTTCGAGATTGTCGAACGCGGCATCACGCCGGCCGAGGAGCTGCTGGAGAAATTCCACGGCGCGTGGAACGGTTCGGTCGAGCCGATCTTCGACGAATACTCATACTGAGCAGGGTGCGGTTCTCGTCATGGCCAAGGGCACACCGGCGACGGTCGCGCTGGAGAAAGCCAACGTCGCCTTCACGCTGCACGAATACGATTACGATCCCAACGCCGCGCGGATCGGCATGCAGGCGGCGGACGCGCTCGGCGTGTCGCCGTCGCGGCTGCTCAAGACCTTGATGGCGAAAGCGGGTGGCGCGGTCGTTTGCGTGCTGATGGCCAGCGACCGCGAGGTGAGTTTGAAGAAACTCGCCGCAGCGGCCGGTGCGAAGGACGCCGCGATGCTGCCGGCCGCGGAGGCCGAGCGCATCACCGGCTATCACGTGGGCGGCATCTCGCCGCTCGGCCAGAAAAAGCGCGTGCGCGTGTTCATCGAGGCGGCGGCGCTCGCGCATCCGACCGTCATTCTCAACGGCGGCCGGCGCGGTTTGCAGATTGAAATCGCGCCGCGGGATTTGGTGGCGCTCCTCGCTGCAACGGCGGCGGATTTTTCATCCGCCTCATCCTGAGGAAGACGCGCACGCGTGCGCTCCTCGGCATGAGGCCGGGAGAGATTTACGGGTGTGGCCCCGATTACTCCGCCGCTTGCGTTGCTTCCGACATGTTGTCGAGCGACGAGATGATGTGCTCCGCCAGCGCGTCGGCAAGCGCCAGGCTTTCGTGCGGATTGCGGATCAGGCCAACGCGGCAGGCCGGAAGCTCGGGGAAGCCGTCGCCGGCGCTCAGCACCCGCATTCCCGGCCGGAGACCCGATTCCGGGAAAATCGAAACGGCGAGTCCGGACAGCACGGCGGCGGCAACCGCGCCGGCGTTGGCGCTGGTGTAAGCGATGTGGTGCGGTCGTCCGATGGTTTCGAGGCACTCGATCGCGGCGCGCCGCCAGCCGCAGCTCGGCCGGCCGAGCGCAAGCGGCAACGGCTCCTCAAGATGCGTCGAATGCCGGTTCGACGTCACCCACAACAGGCGCTCGCGGCGAAACGGTTCGGATGCGCGCGACGAACCGCAGTCGGTGACGATCGCGAGATCGAGTTCGTTGCTGTCGATCAGTTCGACCAGTTCGACGGACGGTTCGCACAACACGGTCAGTTCGACGCCGGGATAGGCGCGCGAGAACCGCGCCATGATCTCCGGCAGATAGCGGTCGGCGTAGTCGTCCGGCAGGCCGAGCCGCACGCGCCCGGTCAGTTCCTTGTCGTTGAAGGCGGCGAGCGCCTCGACGTTGAGCTTGACGATGCGGCGGGCGTAGTCGAGCAGCCGCTCGCCGTCCTCGGTCAGCTTCGAGGCGCGGCCGTCGCGGGCGAAGATCGGCTTGCCGAGCCGCTCCTCCAGCCGCTTCATCTGCATCGACACGGCCGACTGGGTCTTGTGGACGATCTCGGCGGCCTTGGTGAAGCTGCCGGTCTCGACGATGGCGATGAAGGTGCGCAGTTGGTCGACGTCGATCAGAGCGCTCATGACCTGTCTCCTGGATCAGGGTCGGTGGGTCTTTCGCCGGTTCATATCATCACTCGAAATGATTGATGACATTAGAAACATTCGTTTTAATTATCAATTGGAATCTGGGAAGGTGCACGCGCTGGGAAAGGCGAGGGCGACGGACGCCCCGTCGAAGCGGAGAGGAATGCTCCCGCGGCCTGGCTGACACCGGAGAGTGCCATGCCTGCGATGACGGTCCTTGCGATTCACGGTTCGGAGCTGCTGCTCCGCGCGGTGGCGACCCTCGCCGGGCGTGCGTGGCGTGCGATCAAGCTGGCTGCGGAGCGATTTAAGAATCGCCACGAAGCCATGCGGCTGGCCGACCTCGACGACCGGATGCTGGCCGATATCGGGCTCAACCGCAGCGATCTGCGCGATGCCTATGCGGAACTGCCGTGGCGCGATCCGAGCGATATGCTGGCGCGCCGCGCCGCGGAGCGGCGTCTCAGCCGCCGGATCGAGGTCCGCCGGCCCCATGCGATGGCGGCGTCCGATCCGCCGCGAGCCAGGCCGGCCGAGTGGCCGACCCGCCATTCGGCTTGAACGTTTTCAGCTTGGCCGATCCCCCGTATCGGCCATCGTCCGGAACGGTGGTTTCCCCTCCCGCCCTTCGGATGCTGCGCCCGCCGCGCCCCGGCGGGCGCATTCTTTTGTAGCCGCTGTGCGACCATCGCATAGGAAAGACGTCCGAAATCGGTTCGCTCCGCTGGCATCATGCCGTAAAATGAGCGGGGGCGTGGCGATTGGAAGGCAGTGGCGTTGGTGCGATTTTTTCTCGCAGGGCTTTACGGGCTGGCATTTGCCATCGCCGCCTGGGCTCCCGCGCATGCGCAGTCGGGCTTCGATCGGCCTGGAGGCGATTATGCGCGCTTTGCGGTGCCGTCCGGCGATCCGGAGGTGTGCGCGTTGCGCTGCGATCGGGACGCGCGTTGCCGGGCCTGGACGTTTTCCTACCCGGGAACGGCGGCGCTCGGCGGCGGCAACACGCCGATGTGTTGGCTCAAGAGCCAGGTGAAGCCAGTGGTGGAGAATCCCTGCTGCGTTTCAGGCATCAAGGGCGCCGGCCTGGTCGAGACGCGGCCCGGACCGATCGAAAATTCCATCGACCGCTACGGCGGCGATTATCGGCATTTCGATTTGCAGGCGGGACAGGACGTCAACGCCTGCAAGCAGTTCTGCGAGGGCGAGAGTAAATGCCGCGCCTGGACCTTCGTGCGGCCGGGATATGGGTCGCCGGCGCCACGGTGCTACCTCAAGGACAAGATTAAACCGCCGCGACGGCGGCCGTGCTGCATGTCGGGCGTGGTCCGGTAGAATGTTTTAGCTGGGTGCCGGCGGCTCAGTGCACGGTGGTGAAGAACCGCGACAGCCGCAATCCTGACGGCCATGTCCAGATCGGCTGATCTTTCACGCCGAGATCCCACGAGCCGACCAAGGTGCTGACGCGGCCGACCAGATTGGCTGTCGGCAGCATGCCGACGCCGCCTTCGGCGACAGGCACGCGGCTGTCGGCGGAGTTGTCGCGGTTGTCACCCATGACGAACACATGGTCCGGCGGCACCTCGACCTCGGCAATGTTGTCCAGAGGACCGTGGGGGCTCAGCTTGAGAATCGGATGTGTGCGTCCGCCGGGCAACGTCTCGAGATAACGCGCGGCCGGAACGAACGAACCGTTTTCGGCTTCCATCTCAGTGGAACCGTCCGTGCGCAACCCAACCGGTTGGCCGTTGATCCACAGCGTCCCGGATCGCATCGCGATGCGGTCGCCGGGCAGACCGACGACGCGCTTGACCCAGATTTGCGAGCGGTCGCCGGGCCAGCGGAAAACGACGACGTCGCCACGAACTGGCAGCGCCCCCAGGATTCGTCCCGTCGCCGGCAGCACGACCGATGCCGGCAGGGAGGCGAGGCTGTAGCCATAGGCGTATTTCGTCGCCAGCAATTCGTCGCCGATCAGCAACGTCGGCTCCATCGATCCCGACGGCACATAATACGGCTCGGCGAGAGCGATCTTGCCCACGGTCACGGCCGCGAACACACACGCGAGTTGGACAATCAACTGCGTCCACTGACGCAGGCGCGATAAAGCTGCTGACGTCATCGATATCCTCTAGGCCCCGGTGCCGCCCACTGTGATGCGATCCATGCGCAGCGTCGGTTGGCCGACGCCGACCGGGACGCCCTGGCCATTCTTGCCGCAGGTGCCGATTCCGGTGTCGAGTTGAAGGTCGTTGCCGACCATGGTGACGCGATGCAGGTCGGTCGGCCCGTTGCCGATCAGCATGGCGCCCTTGAGCGGCGCGCCGAGCCGGCCGTTCTCGATCTTGAACGCTTCGGTGACCTGGAACACGTATTTGCCTGAGGTGATGTCGACCTGACCGCCGCCGAAGTTGACGGCGTAGATGCCGTTTTTCACCGAGGCGAGGATTTCGGCTGGGTCGCGGCCGCCCGCCAGCATGTAGGTGTTGGTCATGCGCGGCATCGGCACATGCGCGTGGCTTTCACGGCGGCCGTTGCCGGTCGGCTTCATGTTCATCAGCCGGGCGTTCTGGCGGTCCTGCATGTAGCCGACCAGGATGCCGTCCTCGATCAACACGGTGCGATTGGTCGGCGTGCCTTCGTCGTCGATGGAGAGCGAGCCGCGGCGACTTTGGATCGTGCCGTCATCAACCACGGTGACACCCTTGGCCGCGACTTGCTGGCCCATGAGGCCCGCGAAAGCCGAGGTCTTCTTGCGGTTGAAGTCGCCTTCGAGACCGTGGCCGACCGCTTCGTGCAGCATGACGCCGGGCCAGCCGGGGCCGAGCACCACGTCCATCTCACCGGCCGGTGCCGGGATCGATTCGAGATTGAGCAGCGCCTGCCGCACCGCTTCATCGACCGCGTGTTGCCAGGTGTTGGTCGCGATGAATTGCGCATAGCCCTCGCGCCCGCCGAAGCCGTAGGAACCGGATTCCTGACGGTCGCCGGACGCCGCAACCACGGAGACGTTGACGCGCACCAGCGGGCGAATGTCGCGGTAAATCTGGCCATCCGGCCGCACGATCTCGACCACCTGCCACGACGCGCCAAGGCTCGCGGTCACCTGCCGCACGCGCTGATCCTTGGCGCGGGCATAGGTGTCGATGGTCTCGAGCAATTTCACCTTGGCATCGAAGCCCGGAGTTTCGAGCGGGTTCTCGTCGCCGTAAAGCTTGCGATTGGTGCGGCCCGGCGCTTCGGCATATTGGCCGGAATGACCGCCTTTCACCGCGCGCACGGCGTCGGCGGCGCGGGCAATCGCGGCCTCCGACACGTCCGAGGCGTGGGCGTAGCCGACCGCTTCGTCCTTTACCGCGCGCAGCCCGAAACCTTGATTGGTGTCGTAGGTCGCCTGCTTCAGGCGGCCGTTATCGAACATCAGCATTTCGGATTGCTTGTATTCCAGGAACAACTCGCCATCGTCGGCGCCTTCGAGCCCGCGGTCGATGAGTTTGCTGACGCGGGCGCGGTCGAGTCCAGCGCGGTCGAGGAGGGAAGCGTTGGGATTCATGGGATTCTCCGATGGCTCCGCATCTTAGATAGGATGCCGCCCGCTGTCCTGACAGGTCAGTGAAACCGGACCGAAACGGCCCCAACCGGCTCCAGCGCCAGCTCGATTTCGCGCTCGTCACGCCCCAGAAGCATGGGCGGGGTGAGCGAGCCGCAGATGATGAACTCTCCCGCGCGCAGGCCGTCGGCGACCGCGGCGGCCACATCGGCGACGTGGCGCACGATATCAAGGAGGTCGCCGGTGTTGGCCTGCAGATCGGCGGGCACGGGGACGTCGGCCCCGCTGCGGGTGACGCGCGCCTTGAGTCCGTCGAGGCGGGCGCCGCTCCGCGTTGCGTCGCGCGGCCCCAGCAGCACATGACGCTGGAAGATGTCGCCCGAAAGGATGGCGCGCACGTCATCCGGCGGACAATCGATGTCAGCCAGCTCGATGGCGGGACCGATCGAGGCGATGGCGGCGTGCGCCTCGTCGCGGCTGGCGTGGGCGGCCAGATCGCGGCCGAGATAGACCGCGATCTCAGCCTCGGCGGCCGGTTTCTGCCAGTTTGCGAGCGAAACGGCTGTCCCCGAGGCGAGCCGGGCGCGGTCGAGCAGGAAGCCGACGAGCGGTGCCGTCAGTTTCAGCTTTTCCATCGCGGCCGGCGCGCCAAATCCAACCTTCCAGCCAATCTGGCGAGCGCCCTCGGCGAGGTGCTTTGCCCGCAACGCCATCTGCGCGCGCATGCCCTCGGCGATGCGTGGATCGTTGAGCGTGTCGCTCACTTGCTGTGTCCGTTAGGCGGCACCTCATAGCCCGACGCCTCGATCGAGCCTGCACCCATCCAGCCCCAGACCAGCACGACGTCTTCGTTGGATGTGTTGTTGAAGCCGTGCCAGACGCCGCGCGGCGAATAGACCACGTCGCCTTCGACCGACGGATCGAGGCCCTTGTCGGTGATGATATGGCCCTGGCCCTTGAGCACGATAAAGAACTCGTCGCAGTTGCGGTGCAGGTGGCATTCGTGGCTCGCGCCGGGCTTAAGCACGGTCCAGCCGACGACGTTGTCGGCGCCGGTCGATTTCTTGTCGATCAGGAATTGCACCTGCATGTCGATCCAGCCGTCGGCGCGCTTCAGGCCCTCGACCTTGGGCACGTTCTTGATGTTGGTGCGGTACATGGCGGCTCCCAGTTTCGCGGATGTGATGCCGGTGCTGGCCTTCACGGCTTTCGCCAGGGCGGCCCCGATTTTTTCGCCTTTGCTTGTCACGATTGTCCTCCCAGGCGGCGGTAGACCTCATGCGCCACGACAAAGTCGTTGGCGTCGATGCCCAGTCCACGGCAGGCATTCATCATTTCGTTGGCGGCGGCGGCAAGCGGCGTTGGGCTGCCGAGCTCGCGGGCAAGCTTCAGCGCCAGGGTCATGTCTTTTTGCTGCAGCGTCACGTCGGCGAGCGGCACCTCCGGCATGTTTCCCTCGAGGATGAAGGGGCCGCGATAGCCGAGCACGGGAGACGCCGCGACGCTCTTGAGAATGGCGTCGACCGCGGCTTCGCGCGCGACGCCGCCCTTTTCCGCGAGCGCGACCGCTTCGCCGAAACAGATCACCTCGACCATCAGCAGCAGGTTGACGGCGATCTTCATCTGGCAGGCGAGGCCGTTGCCGCCGATCCGGGTGACCTTGGGTCCGATGGCAAGCAGCACCGGCTTGGCGCGCTCGAAGGCCGTTTCGTCGCCGCCGATCATCACGGAGGCCTGGCCGGCTTTCACCGTGACCGGGCTGCCCGAGAGCGGCCCGTCGAGCATGAACGCGCCGGCCTTGGCGAATTCGGCCGCGACCGCGCGGCTCGCGTCCGGCTCGATGGTGCTCATGTCGATATAAATGCCGCCCTTGCGCAGGCCGGGCAGGATTCCGTCCGCGCCGAGCGCGACGGACTTCACCGCGGTGGAGTCGGTAACGATGGAAAACACGATTTCGGCGGCTTCAGCGGCGGCCCGCGGCGTATCGGCCCAGCGCATTCCGGCGGCGATCAGCGGCGCGGCCTTATCCCGCGAGCGGTTCCATCCGGTCACCTGATGGCCAGCCGCCATCAGCCTTGGCACGATCAGGGCGCCCATCGCGCCCAATCCGATGAAACCGAGATTCACTTAAAGCCCCCTTTGGTACATTGAGGGCTGATGATCGGAAGGTTCAGGGCAGCTTGTCAAAGCCTTCGCCAAAACCCTTCAGGCTGATGGGAAAGCCGATGCCTTCTTCAGGCGTCTGAAAAATGATGAATGTGGCGGATTGCCCGGTCCGCAACTTATCGATCAGGTTGTCGTCCATGATGACTTCGGCGACGCATCCGTTGGGCACGCAGCGCACGAAACCGGCGCGGCCGACCTCGGTGTTGTCGATTTTCAACCCCAGACCGGACGGCAGCAGCACGCCGGGCGGCGCGATCACACGCATCAGCCGGGTCTTCTTATCGGCGGTTTTGAGGATAATCACCGTCAGGCCGATGTTGGGCCGGTCTTCGGCGGTCACGCTCTGAAGCAGCGCACATTGCTCGCCCTGCGCGCCGGGCGGGGTGTCGCAACGGATTTGCCAGTCGTTGTAGACCGAGCGCACCGTGCCCTGGGCTCCGGCGGCGCCCGTCAACCCGGCCACCACAATTGCGGCGACGGCCGCTCGGCAGACCAATCGGGACGTGTGGCGTGGGAGGAGGCAGAGCATTTGTAGACCGAATAGACTCATCATCCTGTTCCCGGCTGGTCTGAATCCAGGCGGATGCGCGCGAATCGCCGCCTCCTGGATAGCATCGCGTCGCCCGCTTGAGCTACCCGGCGCCCCGGCCATGTCAACAGCGCGCAACTAAACTTTGCAACGATTCATCGCCAGTTAGGGCCGTTCCGGCCGCAGATTGAAGATATATGCAAAATATCCAGATTGTCGCACGCGACAGCCGCCCATGCACATTGCGACTGCGCCAGAATTATGGTTTGAGAGGCCCGGGAAATCCCCTCCCGCCGCACCGCTCGCCGAGGAGCGCGGCCCCTGAAGGGGCGCCTTATCGGAGGCGGGTATTGATCTGCAGCGACGCCTTCCAATGCGGCAAGGACGCGTCACGACTGATTTCGTCGAAGGAGCAATGACGACGATGCTGGTGCTCAAACGGTTGGCCGTTCTGGCGGCTGTGGTTATGCCCGGACTGGTGAGCAGCGGTGCCGCTCAAGCTGGCCTCGGACAACCGTCTCCCTGGCAATTCGGGCTTCAACAGCCCGTGACGCCGGTTATGGAGAATATCGTCTGGTTTCACGACTTCCTGTTGTGGCTGGTCACAGCCATCGCCGCTTTCGTGCTGGTGCTGCTGTTGATCGTGGTTTTCCGTTTCAACTCCCGCACCAATCCGACGCCGTCGCGGACCACGCACAACACCCTGCTTGAGGTGATGTGGACGCTGGTGCCGGTGGTCATCCTGGTGGTGATCGCGGTGCCGTCGTTCAAGCTGCTGTTCCTGGAGCAGACCATTCCGCCCGCGGACCTGACCGTGAAGGCGACCGGCAAGCAGTGGTATTGGAGCTACAGCTATCCGGACAGCAAGTTCGAATACGATTCGCTGATGTTGAAGGACGGCGAGCGCAAGGCCGACCAGCCGCGTCTGCTCGCGGTCGATAATGCCCTGGTGGTGCCGGTCAACAAGGTCGTTCGCGTTCAGGTCATCGGCTCGGACGTGATCCACGCGTTTGCCGTGCCGTCGTTCGGCATCAAGATCGACGCCGTCCCGGGCCGCCTCAATGAGACCTGGTTCAAGGCCGAACGTGAGGGCGTCTATTACGGTCAATGCTCCGAACTGTGCGGCCGCGATCATGCCTTCATGCCGATCGAGGTGCGGGTGGTGAGCGAAAAGGAATACGCCGCCTGGCTCGACCAGGCGAAACAGAAATACGCCACCGACGAGAGTCGGCCGGCGACGACGTTGTTCGCGGCAAAGTAAGACGCGGCGGCGAGCGGTAGAAATCAGCGGGCGATAGCGACAAGGCCAAAGGGACTGATAATGGCTACGACGGCTCATAGCGGACACGATGACCACGCGGCGCATGAACATCACACCCCGACCGGGTGGCGCCGCTTCGTCTACTCGACGAACCACAAGGACATCGGCACGATGTACCTCGTGTTCGCCATGGGCGCGGGCTTGATCGGCGCATTGATGTCGATCGCCATCCGCATGGAGCTGCAGTTCCCCGGGATGCAGATCTTCCCGAGCAGCCACGAATTCAACGTGTTCACGACCAACCACGGCTTGATCATGATCTTCTTCGTGATCATGCCTTCGTTGATCGGCGGATTCGGCAACTGGATGGTGCCACTGATGATCGGCGCGCCGGACATGGCCTTCCCGCGCATGAACAACATCTCGTTCTGGCTGCTGCCGGCCTCGTTCGCGCTGCTGCTGACGTCGGCCTTCGTCGAAGGCGAGCCGGGCTCGGCTGGTGCCGGCACAGGCTGGACGATGTATGCCCCGCTATCGACCAGCGGCCACCCCGGCCCGGCGGTCGATTTCGTCATTCTGTCGATGCACATTGCCGGCGCGTCGTCGATCCTGGGCGCCATCAACTTCATCACCACCATCTTCAACATGCGAGCACCCGGCATGACGATGCATAAGATGCCGCTGTTCGTGTGGGCGGAGCTGGTGACCGTGTTCCTGTTGCTGCTGTCGCTGCCGGTGCTGGCCGGCGCGATCACCATGCTGCTGACGGACCGCAACTTCGGCACCACCTTCTTTAACGCGGCCGGTGGCGGTGACCCGATCCTGTATCAGCACTTGTTCTGGTTCTTCGGCCATCCCGAGGTCTAC
>Ga0070681_10006977_pt1 | contig 10992 bp, 9 predicted proteins | sample KBSC83BmetaG_FD_65650 | JGI IMG/M metagenome (GOLD analysis project Ga0070681, IMG submission 65650) | Corn rhizosphere microbial communities from Kellogg Biological Station, Michigan, USA - KBS C8-3B metaG | ecosystem: Host-associated > Plants > Roots > Rhizosphere | place: USA: Michigan...
CCTTAGCTTCTTTCCCAACCTTTAGACCAAGCTTCAGCAATGCATCATAAATCGGTTTGAGTGTGGCCTTCTTTCCGGCGAACATCTTTTCAACGTCCTGTTCGGCAGTCTTCAAATAGAGTTCGGGATCGGCCGTCTCGGCACCCTTTCCTTCGGCTCGTTCAGTCAGCCACCACGCCGTGTTGGTTCCCAGTCCATGTTCAGTCTTGAGCCATTCGCGACGCTCTTGTTCGGTTTTTGGACCATTCTTCTTGATGTGCTTCATCCATTCTTCGAGAGTGCGTCCAGTTTTGGTCTTGAGTTCGGTGACCCACTTTTGGACCATCAGCACACCCGGGTGAACGCTGTAGATTGATTTCTTTGCTGGAGTGGACATACGAGGATTGTTTCCTTTGAAGGCACTTGCGCTTTGATACTGTACTTACCGCAATACCCGAGATCAATATACAAAATACAAAGTACTAAGCCCGTGGGAATCGGTACTGACCATTGCTACGAGTCTCTGAAGTGGGCGGTGTTGCAAACCGTAAAAACACCAAAGCCCCAAGCTTTCAGAAAGCTGTCGCCAAAAACCGGGGAGATTGGCGCGCGCGAGTGGCCTGTTCAAATGCGTAAGCAATACTTATCAGCTTTGGTTCTGAGTAGGCGCCACCAAAAAATGAGATTCCGACTGGGAGACCGTAAACATACCCAGCCGGCACGGTTATGTGCGGATAACCAGCAACGGCTGAGGCGGATGAGTATCCGCCGGTGAAATGATCTCCATTCACCCAGTCTGTGGGCCAAGATGGGCCACCTGTTGGCGCTATGAGCGCATCGAGTCGATTCTTCTTCATTATAAAGTCGATACCCTGTGACCGCGTCAGCAGACGGTTTTTCCTTAACGCTGCAAGATAGGCTTTGCTTGTCAAAGGACCCTTTTCTTGCGCCTTTTTCATTAAGTCCTGCCCGAAATAAGGCATCTCCTTATCTCGGTTGCGCTCGTTGAAGTCGATGATGTCTTTCAGGTTATGCACCGGAGCCTGTGGTCCAAGTCCAGTCAGGTACGTATTCAAATCGGCTTTGAACTCGTAGAGCAAGACTTCAAGCTCAGAATCATCAAACTTTCCGGTCGTAGGGATGTCCGCCGGATCCACGAGTACAGCGCCTTGCTTTTTCATCTCCGCCAGCAAGTCGCTCATTAGCTTGTCGACTTGATCGCTAAACCCAAAATGTTTACGCGCGATGCCTAAACGCACACCTTTGAGCCCATTGACGTCGAGAAAAGTCGTGTAGTCCGTTTTCGCACCGCTCGAACTATTCTTCGTTTCTGGATCTCGCGGATCAACACCAGTCAAGGTTCCCAAAATTGCGGCGGCGTCGGCAACCGTGCGCGCCATTGGGCCAGCCGTATCCTGGCTATGTGCGATTGGGATGATACCGGCACGACTGATCAGACCAACCGTCGGCTTGATCCCGACTAATGAGTTCGCTGATGAAGGACACACTACTGAGCCATCAGTTTCAGTTCCAATTGCCGCAGCACAGAGATTTGCCGCCACCGCCGCACCGGAGCCAGAGCTGGAGCCACAGGGATTTCGATCCAGGACATACGGGTTCTTGGTTTGTCCGCCACGCCCGCTCCAACCGCTGGACGAATGATTTGAGCGAAAGTTGGCCCATTCACTGAGATTTGTTTTGCCAAGGATTACCGCACCGGCCGCTCGCAGCTTCTCGGCTACAGAGGAATCCCGAGCGGGTTTCGCTCCAACTAAAGCAAGTGACCCGGCGGTCGTCATCATCCGATCGGCTGTATCGATATTGTCTTTAATAAGCATCGGAACTCCGTGTAATGGTCCACGCACACGTCCCGATTTACGTTCCTGATCCAGGCGGGTAGCAATCGATTCGGCCTCGGGGTTCAACTCGATGACGGAATTGACGGCTGGACCGTGTTTGTCGATGTCGTTGATTCGCTCAGAATACTTTTCGACGAGCGAGCGTGAGGAGAACTTTCCTGACTGCATTCCTTGTTGCAGTTGTTGGATGGTCATTTCATCGAGCTCGAATGCACGGGGCGTTTCCAATGTTCGATTGGAGTTGGCGCCGATTTCCGCGACCGGCGCAACGATTGCCAGGGCGCAACTTGCAGTGGTGGACGTGAGAAACTGTCGACGTTTCATTGGGTAGGGTCCTTAGTTTTTTTGGAGCAGGATGCGTTAACTACTCGACGATCTTGACTTTGAAAGACTCGAAAAACCGATTAACGTTGACGCTGTCGTTCTCGTTTTTGTAGGTGCCCACTACAACGAGATATGGACGTCTACCAACCATATAGATCCGACCTTTGTAGTCGCGTTTGGCGGTCTCAGCAGTAAACTCCAGCGACTGATAGCCGTCTATGGTTAAGTTTTTACTGGTTCGAAGGGTTCCCGAGATTCCGTTTACAAAATTGTCACGGTTCAGAATGAGCTCGGGTTGGACGAAATAGAAGTTGTAACTGGGATCGTATTCACCCCACGCAACATAAAAGGCGCTTTGGGGAGTGCTGGCGGTAAAGGTGTGGGTTGAATATGGACCGCGTTCGCTTTCAATTGTTTCGCTGCGGCTGGAAGGGGCTTCGGGCATCTTCACGGAAAAGCGGCCCAACTCCGAGGTGAATGTGATCCACGAATCGCGCTCAATTTTTATTTTGCTATGTGAGCTGTTCTGAGCCAGCGTTATTGAGCCAGTGACAGTTGCGAGTAAAAAAGCCACCAAGATCCTGCTCATACAAAATCCTTCGACCTCGAACTCAATTCCGACTAAGGCTTATACCGATCCGTTGCAGGCTAGTCAATTGGAGTCACGCTCTCTTTGGTCAGATGGGGGTATGTTGAAGCAAGAGTTGGGAAGGGGAAGTTGTTTTTCATTGGTCATTGATCAGTGATCATTTGTCATTTAAGAGTTCGTCATGCGGGTTTGCCCAAAAGCGGTGAAGAAAATGACCAGTGAAAAATAGAAGGGCCCATTCCTTACTTCATACGCCACCTACCATGCCAATGGCTCATTGGAATAGGCCATTCTTCACGGCAAGCAGCCTACACACTGGCATTCCACCCACTTTTAGCCTACCTTCTATTCTTTTTTAGAAAGCTATGGATTCAGTCGAAGCAATACAGACACCCAGACCCCGAAGGCAAGTAGCCATCGTCGGCCGTCCAAATGTCGGCAAGTCCACGCTCTTTAACCGCTTAATCGGCGAGCGACGGGCGATCGTAGGTGACGAACCTGGAATCACCCGGGATCGCATTTATGGAGAAGTCGATTGGGCCGGCCATAAATTTTCTCTCGTCGATACGGGCGGCATCGTGCCGGACGACGATGCTGTGATACCGGCAAATATCTTCAAGCAGGCTGGTCGTGCGATTGAGGAGTCGCAGTTACTCATCTGGGTTGTTGATGCCCGGCGCGGTATCACACAGTTGGACCAGGAGTTGGCACAACTGCTTCGCGAATCCGGTAAACATGTCATTGTAGCGGCGAATAAGATCGATTCTTCAAAGTTGGAAGCTGAAAGTTCTGAGTTCTATCAATTTGGTTTTGATGAAGTCATTGCAGTTTCGGCCGAGCAGGGGATTGGTATCGGCGAACTACTTGATGGCGTCATTGAACTACTCGATCAAACTCGTATCGACCCAAATGAGACTGAACCAGACGGCCCTCGAGAAATCCGCCTGGCTATCGTTGGCAGACCTAACGTCGGCAAATCATCGTTGCTTAACCGATTACTTGGTGAAGACCGCGTGATCGTGTCTCCAGTGGCCGGAACTACTCGAGATGCCATCGATACCGTATTGGAGAGTGACGGTCGCAACTTTCGCATAATCGATACCGCCGGCATTCGTCGTAAAGGAAAGACTGACGAAATGGCCGAAAAGCTCTCGGTCATCATGGCGCGAAAGAGTTTGGAGCGAGCTGACGTCGCCATCGTAGTTATTGATGCACAGGATGGAGCTACGAACCTCGACGCGACAATTGCCGGTTACGCCGTGGATTCCGGATGCTCCGTAATAGTCGCGGTGAACAAATGGGATGCAATTCCTGATAAAGAGACGAATACGGCATCAGAATTCGAAGCCACTTTGCGAACCAGGATGAAGTTTCTCGAGTGGGCTCCGGTCATCACTATCTCCGCTTTGACAGCCCAACGGGTGGATCGAATTCTGCCGCTGGTACTAAAGGCGAATGAGGCAAGGAATTTCCGAATTCCAACCTCACGGCTCAACGACTTTTTTGAAAAGGCCATCGCCCAACCGCGTGGCGGTACTGCCCCTGCACCGGCAAAGGGCGGTATCTCGCGTTTAAAGGTGCAATACTTGACGCAGGTTGGCGTTCGACCACCGACTTTTGTTGTTTTCACGGCTGGTGGCAAGCAAGGTCTACACTTCTCCTACGAAAGATATCTCCAGAATCAGTTGCGTAAAGAGTTTGAGTTCTTCGCGACGCCCTTGAGAGTCGTTGAAAAACATAAGAAGAGAAAGAAATAGCAATTGAGTACCGCAAGTGCCGATACCGGAAAATCACCCTTATCGTTCACCGTCGACTCTACAAGTGGTGAAGCGCGCGCGGGTACGCTAAAAACGCGTCGCGGCATAATCGAAACTCCAATCTTCATGCCGGTCGGGACTGCTGGAACGGTCAAAGGGATGCGATTTGAGGATCTCGAGTCTCCTGATATCAACGCTCCAATTATTCTAGGCAACACCTATCACCTCTGGCTGCGCCCGGGTGTCGAAATAATTCGAGAGGCGGGCGGACTTCATAGATTTATCGGTTGGGACCGAGCGCTGCTGACTGATTCTGGCGGTTTTCAAGTTTGGAGTCTTGGCGATCTGCGCAAGATCACCGAGGAAGGAACTCACTTCCGGTCACATGTCGACGGCAGCGCCAAGTTCTTGTCGCCGGAAGTCTCAATGGAAGTCCAGGTCGCTCTCGGGTCGGAAATCGTAATGATTTTCGACGAATGCGCTCCTGGTCAGGCATCCGTTGAAGAGACCAGGAGAAGTGTCGATCTGACCGCCCGTTGGGCCAGGAGATCAAGGGTCGCCTTCGACCGTTTACAAAATGAAGGACGTGATAGTGGATACACTGCTGCCGAAGGATTGAATGGCCAGCAGGCCCTGTTTGGAATCGTGCAGGGCGCCGGACATCTTAATCTCAGGCGTGAGAGTCTGAACCAAATGTTGGAGATTGGCTTCGATGGTTTCGCAATCGGAGGTCTGAGCGTAGGTGAAGAGAAGTCAGTAATGTTCAACGTGATCGAGGAAATCGCACCGCTTTTACCCTCCAATAGCCCGCGCTATCTGATGGGTGTAGGAACTCCAGAAGATCTCGTCGAATCAGTTGCTCGCGGTGTAGATATGTTTGACTGCGTTTTACCCACTCGGAATGGGCGGACCGGCCAGGCGTTTACTTCGTTTGGGAAAATAAATATCAAGAACGCGAGTTGGGCAAAGGACTTTCGTCCGTTAGACGAGTTATGTAAATGTTCGGTCTGCCGGCGTCACACTCGAGCGTATCTGCGCCATCTCTACCTAACGGCCGAAATGCTTGCGAGCATTCTGCTTACGCACCACAATCTGGCGTTCTTCCTTGACACCATGCGAGGTGTAAGGCAATCTATCCGGTCTGGCGATTTCCCCAAATTTCGACGTGAGTTCACCGAGCGGCTGCGAGCGGGTGGTGAATAGCGATTCGCGAGCGGGTTCGCCTCTGTTTGTTTAAAAGGTCGCTGTTACTTCACTTCAGAGTGGATGTCGAAGTCGTAATCCTTCGAAAAAGCCTAAACTAATGAATACTTTTTTACTTTTCTTTCAGGGCGGCCTGGGAGCACTCGGTCAGTTCCTTCCGGTGATCTTGATCATCGGAGTGTTCTACGTCCTATTAATAAGGCCCCAACAGAAACGGCAGCGAGAATTGCAAGAGACAATCTCGAACTTGAAGGTTGGTGACCGGGTTGTTACTTCCGGCGGTATCAAAGGAAGAATCACCACCGTTCGCGATTCAAGCTTTGTAATAATCAGCGCCGAAAAATCAACTTTGGAGGTTTCCAAAGGTTCTATTGCCGGTATCGACAGCGAGCAAGAAAAGCCTGGGTAAACAAAGTTAGTAATGAAGAAAAAGAATCTTCTCCAACGCACCATAATTATCTTTGCGGTAACCCTCATTGGCCTGTACATATGCATTGGTCCGCGTCACCGACCAACGGTGAATGACTTCAAATGGTCTGGCATTAAGTCATCTCTACGGAACAACATTCATCTTGGACTTGATCTTCAAGGTGGTTCTCACCTGGTGATGAGAGTCAAGACTGAAGAATTCCTAAAACGTCTCACCGAGGAAGACACTTCCGCTGCCCAAAACGCGGCGAAAGATGCTGGTTTTGATGTTAAAGGTGGGCGCGCGGAAACCACACCTGGCAGATACAGGGTCATCCTGGAAATCGGCGATGCCTCGAAAGCGGCCGAAGTCAAAGACGCAGTTCAGAAGAAAGTTGAACTCGGTGACACTTCAATCTGGTCTTATTCGAATTCTGGTACTCAACTGACATGGGCGATGACGGCGGCCGCCGAGAGAACACTCGCCGACAACGCCACCACTCAAGCGCTAAACATTATCGATAGTCGTATTAATGCGCTCGGTATTGCTGAGCCTACGCTTCAGACTCACGGCTCGCAGAGTTCGCATCAAATCCTTTTGCAGATGCCCGGTGTTCAAGATCCAGAGCGTGTTAAAGAGATTCTGAAAGGCGAGTCGAGACTCGAACTCGTGCACGTTGTGAGTCCGCCAAGTCCAGCTGCTGCTCAAACGTACAACACAGAAGCTGAAGCACTTGCGTCGCTTAACAGTGGCGGTACTGTTCCGTCGAATCGACGCGTATTGCCGTACAGCGAACGAATGGAAGCTACCAGTGATACCACGACTAACCCGGAACAAAAGCCCAAGCGCTGGGTGGTCGTAGAACTTCCGGCAATTATCGACGGCAGTGAGCTACGCAACGCGAACGCAATTCCCACTCGGGCTGGTGGAACAGAAGACTACGAGATCAATTTTGCACTCAAGAAGTCCGGAGCTGACAAGTTTGGCGCATGGACCGGCGCTCACACCAACGAGTACATGGGAGTTGTGCTCAACGGCGAAGTTAAGTCGATTGCCTACATCAAGAGTCAGATATTCGACCAGGGCCAAATAACAGGTCGATTTACCAAGCAGTCGGCGGAAGATCTGGCGCTGACATTGCGATCAGGCGCGCTACCCGCTCCAATCGAATACCTCGAAGAAAGAACTGTTGGACCAAGCCTTGGGCAGGACTCAATCAACTCGGGCCTAAAAGCCTCGATCGTGGGTTTGGGCCTGGTGGTGCTATTCATGTTGTTCTATTACCGCGGCGCTGGAGTTAACGCGGTAGTGGCGCTGTTGCTCAATATGATTCTGATGCTTGCGGGTCTAATCCTGTTTGGTGCGACTCTAACGCTTCCCGGTATTGCCGGTATCATCCTGACAATCGGTATGGCGGTCGACTCGAACGTCCTTATTTTTGAGCGCATTCGTGAGGAACTCCGCAGCGGCAAGACGATACCCTCGGCAGTGGACCAGGGGTTTGGCCGCGCGTTCGTAACCATCATCGATACCCACGTGACTACCATAATTTCCTCCCTGTTCCTTTTCGTTTTTGGAACTGGACCAATCCGCGGGTTTGCTGTGACACTGGTCATAGGTCTACTCGTAAACCTGTTTTCAGCGGTCTATGTCTCTCGCACAATCTTCATCTGGGAGCTTGGTCGTAAGGAAAAAGTGGAGTCGCTCAGCATCTAAATTTTAGAAAGTCATCTTATGATCCAAATCTTCAAAGACGTTCGGATTGATTGGTTAGCGAATCGACGTGCCTTCATCCTTGTGTCGATATTGTTAATGCTTGCCGGTCTTGCTTCAGCCATTGTGCGTCAGGCCACCGGTCATCAGGCATTCAATCTCGGCGTTGACTTCAAAGGCGGCACGGTTGTAACCGCTAAGTTCAAGCAGCGACCAGGCGATGCTGCCGTGCGCGAAGCACTTGTTAAGCAAGGGATTCATGATGCAGTTGTGCAACCAGTTACCGACAAAACTGACACTATCCTGATCAAGTTGCCACTTGAAGGGACATCAGAGACTGGAACGCAGGCGGAGGTCGAATCGGGACGTGCTCGCGTACGCGGCGCCTTGAATACTTTCGGCACCGAGGCTAAACCAAATGTTCACCTTGATAGTGATCCGGAGGCCTCTTATGAAATAGTAGGAACAGACGCGGTGGGAGCAATTGCCGGAGCCCAACTTCGTAATAAGGCGATTGCTGTCACGCTCGCTGCGCTGGTGGGAATTCTTGTTTATATTGCCTTCCGTTTTGAGTGGACCTATGGCGCCGCCGCCGTTATTGCCGTGTTCCACGATGTTCTGGTGACGCTCGGATTCTTTTCTATCTTCCAATGGGAAGTTAGTCTTACCGTGATTGCCGCATTACTGACGCTCGTCGGTTTTTCGGTAAACGACACCATCGTCGTCTTCGATCGCATTCGCGAGAACCGCAGGCTGCATCGAAGAGATTCACTCTATAAAGTTACGAACGATTCTATTAACCAAACACTTTCGCGAACGATCATTACCTCTGGACTAGTCTTCCTCTCGGTGCTCGCGATGGTCTTGTTTGGTGGAGAGGTATTGCGTGGTTTTTCACTCGCTCTGCTGGTCGGAATTATCTTTGGTACTTACTCGTCAGTGGCAATTGCGAGTCCGATCATGGTTTGGTGGGAGCAGAGAATTGAAGCGGCTAATCGAGCCATGACCCTCAGTTACAACGCGCCAACCAAGGGTGGCGTTCAACGTCCGGCGAAAACGACCAATCGAGATTCGTTTGTACCTCGCACGAACAAACAATCGAGTCGACCGGGACGCGCTTAAGTTTTGTCAGTAGGAGATCGGTTGCGTTTGAAAAGCAGATCAAGTCGAGTTTGCGCTTGACTTTGAAACGCCATGCGGCATAGACTGCGACCGTTGCTGGCCAATTAAATATCTCAAAGTCGACCCTGCGCGTAAAGTAGAAGTTGGGCGCGGCGGCAGTCTGTTGAGCAGGCCGGCGAGTTTTTTCTCGCACAGCGGCTTCACAAGTCTATTCGGTGTGCTCAAATATCGCAGGAGCTGCTGTTTTCCCCTTTCTATGTAGACGGAACTCAAAGTGGCCCAGAAGTCGACCTTTGAGAGTTAGCTACTACAATTTCGCAACCCCTGATCCATTTGGCGCCGGAATTGGAGGACAAATCTAAATGTTCGATAATCTTGTTGAGTCCAGTTCGCACAAGGACGACATATCGCGAAAAGGCTCATTTGTCGCCGCCACAGCATTGATCTACGCAGTGCTTATGGTGGCTTTCTTTGTTGCTGGTATTTACTGGTACGACAACCACCTCGGACAAATGGAGCTTGAGTTAACAACTCTCGTTGCTCCCGTCCCGGTGCCGCAACAACAGAAGCAAGAAGAACAACCTAAGCAGGAAGCCAAACCGCAAAAGGTTGAGCAAAATGTTGACGTCCGTAGAGAGCTGATCGCAGACGTTACGCGCACTGAATTGGTGCCGAAAGAAGTTTCTGCTAAAGCCAGCGACATTCCTCCTGTTCGGCGAGGAGTTACAACCGTTTTAGGTACGGAAAACAGCAGCGCCCAGAATGCGATGCCAGCCGGTCCAGGATCAGGCACCGTCACCACCGGACCAACAAGAGTCAATATCGCTGACGAGCCTCCACCACCAGCGCCAACGCCAACTCCCCGGACCGCTCCAATTTCGGGCGGCGTGCTCAATGGCAAAGCTATCAGCTTACCAAAACCTGCTTATCCACCGATTGCCAGGGCTGCACATGCTTCGGGCACCGTCGTTGTGCAAGTACTGATCGATGAGAATGGCAGTGTGGTTTCAGCACGCGCAGTCTCAGGGCATCCGCTCTTACAGGCCGTGGCTGTGAGCGCTGCGAAACAAGCGAGATTCTCCCCAACTAAGCTTTCGGGACAGCCAGTTAAAGTTACCGGAGTGATCCAGTACAACTTCGTGGCTCAATAACTGCGGAGAAGTAATGTCTGGTCGCCGCGGTTCCCGTAGGTCGTCCGGTTTCTCTGCTTGCTATCAATCTAATAAAACTCTTTGGAGGGGTTCACCGTGACAATTCTAACTAGCATTTTAGGAACAAAGGCCCTCGGTCTCTTGCTCTTGCTGCAGGAAGCTGCAGCTAGCCCGGAGGCTTCTGGCGCAGACCACTTCACCCTGACAGAAATGGTGAAGAACATGGGTGGCGTCGCAATCGCAGTCGTCATCGTGCTGCTTATTATGTCGGTCTATTCGATCGCGATCATGGTCGAGCGCTACTTGACCTACTCGGCTGCCAAGAAGCAATCGCGTGAGTTTGCACCGCGCGTGGCCCAGGCGTTAAAGAATGATCGTATTGAAGAAGCGATCAACATCAGCGACAAGCATCGCAAGTCGCACCTCGCCATGGTGGTCAGCAGTGGTTTACAGGAGTTTCGTGCTCACGAAGCTTCATCCGATATCTCCGGAGATGAGATCGACGCATCGAAACGCGCTCTGCAACGCGCTATCGCGATCAAGACTGCCGAATTCAAACGCGGCCTTTCAGGCTTGGCGACCATCGGTTCCACGGCTCCGTTCGTCGGACTGTTCGGCACGGTGTTCGGAATCATCAACGCGTTCCGCGGCATGAAGAACGCAGAATCGGCCGGTATCGCGGCAGTCGCCGGCGGTATCTCGGAAGCGCTCTTTACGACCGCGCTCGGTCTGTTGGTTGCGGTGCCTGCAGTGTGGCTCTTCAACTACTTCACCGGTAAGGTTGACGGTTTCGTTGTTGAAATGGACAACTCAGCGTCAGAGCTGGTCGACTATTTCATCAAGAATCGCACCAAACAGTTGAAGCCATAGTGTTCAAAACGGTGAA
>Ga0070681_10006979_pt1 | contig 10991 bp, 7 predicted proteins | sample KBSC83BmetaG_FD_65650 | JGI IMG/M metagenome (GOLD analysis project Ga0070681, IMG submission 65650) | Corn rhizosphere microbial communities from Kellogg Biological Station, Michigan, USA - KBS C8-3B metaG | ecosystem: Host-associated > Plants > Roots > Rhizosphere | place: USA: Michigan...
TCGCGATCCAGTGGCGCGCTCGATTCGGCCAGTTATCACCGAAATACGTCCAACGTCCCGCGGTGTCGACGCGCGCGATGAGTCCGTCAGAGACTGAACCAGCGTAGTCGACCGTGACTGAAAAAGAGTTGCCACGCGACGGCAGCGGAATGGAAACCGTCGCCGGACCTTGATTGAACTTCACCGCACGACCGTTCACTTCCGCTCGGCTCACGGTGAGGTCGAGCAGATCGAGGACGAGCGAATCCGCTGTTGCGGTGCGTGCAACATCGATCGTCACGCTCGCGCGAATCGCGTGGCCCGTATCGGGCAGATCGATCGAGATTTCGTAGTTCGCGACGTCGAATGCAGGCCGGTACGGTCGATTCTGTTGTGCCGCTCCGGGTCGCGCGACGAAAACGGCGCCAATTGCCACGCATCGTGCCAACGTTCGAGCGCGAGTCCGCATGAGCATCAGCGACCGAACAGCTTCCCGAATAGCCCTGCGTCCGACGCACGGATCATGCTTTTCTCGAGAATAGCGGCCGCGCTGAACGCATCCGAGAACTCCAACGTCGTCTGGTAGCGGTCTTCGGGACTGCGCTGCATCGCTTTGTTCAGCACGCGTTCGATTGACTCGGGCAGGTTGAGATCCGGCCGCATCTTCCGCAGCGGCGTCGGGTCGTTGCGAAGCCGAGCGATCATCATCTCCTGCTGCGTTCGCCCGGTGAACGGCAGCTTGCCGGTCAGCATCTCGTAGATCATGAGCCCGAGCGAGTAGATGTCGGTCCGCGCATCGAGTGGCTTGCCGCGCAGTTGCTCGGGGCTCATGAACTCCGGAGTGCCGAGAATGATGCCCGTGGCGGTCAGCTTCTGGAGCTCGGCGCCTGCCTTTCGCTCCTTCGCGAGACCGAAATCCATCACGACGGCGTAGTCGGTGCCGTCGGGCCGCCTGCAGACCATCACGTTCTCTGGCTTGAGATCGCGATGAACGATCTTGAGCTCATGCGCGAGGTGCAGGCCGGTCGCCATGTCCTTCAACAGCGGAACGACTTCGCCAAGCGGAAGCTGGCCGCGACGATTGGTTCGGTCGGCGAGAATCTCGCCGTCGACGAACGGCATGACGACGTACACCAACCCGTCTTCAGTCTCGCCGAGCCGAATGATGTGACAGACGTTCGGGTGCGCGAGGCGCATGCCGAGCGTCGCCTCCCGGCGCAGACGAGCCATCGCGTTTTCGTCCTGCGACAGCGCCGACGACAGTACCTTGATCGCGTACTGCTCTCGAGTCGCGACGTCCCTGGCGAGGTACACGAACGACATGCCTCCCTCGCCGATCTTCTTCACGATCTCGTAGTGACCCTGCAGGGTCTTCCCCACGAGATTCTGATGCGTCACCGGTGGGCTGACGTCGCCACGTGCCGGAACGGCGGTCACTCGGCCCGGAGTCATCGCGGGTTCCGCACGCGGTGGAGTTGGTGAACCTGCTCCTGCCACCGGGACCACGGCCCCCAACAGGCGCGCCCCATCTCGCGTGCAAAATCGCGCGTCAGCAGGGTACGTCGTTCCACAGGTTGGGCAGCGATTCGTCAAATGCGCACTTGGTTGCGGCCCCCGGACTTCGCGCGATACAGCGCCTCGTCCGCCCGCGCGAAAAAGTCTTCGGTGGTCGCGACGCGGGGCGACGGAAAGGTGGCGACCCCGATGCTCACCGTCAAATGGACGGCCCGGTCGCTGGTGACATTCCACGACTGTGATTGAATTCGCTCGCGCAGCCGCTCGGCGAAGATGATTCCGCCCTCGCTCGCGGTCTCCGGCAGAATGACCACGAATTCCTCGCCGCCATAGCGCGCGACAACGTCCACCTTGCGGACAGCGTCCTCGAGCAGAGCGCCGAGCTGGCGCAGCACGGCGTCTCCGGCGAGGTGGCCAGTCGTGTCGTTGATCTGCTTGAAATGATCGACGTCGATGAGCAAGAGCGTCAGCGACGAGTTGAATCGGCGCGCCCGATCGACCTCCGACGTCAACCGATCGAGAAGGGCGCGACGGTTGAGCACGCGAGTGAGCGGATCGGTCGTCGCGAGCGCCTCGAGCCGTCGGTTGTCGGCGCGAGTCGACTCGATCGCCTGCGCACGGCGCACCGCCGCGACGGCGGCGCGAATAACGACATCAGCGAACTCGACATCATCCATCGTTAACCCGCGCTCGCCGACGCTCGTTCGCATGAACAACACGCCGGAGCGCCACCGATCGACGGTGAACGGCACCGTTGCGATGGATCGTACGTCGGAGCTCCGGCCCTCGCGCGCGAGTTGCTCGCGCGTCGACTCGAAGAGCGGATGCACCCTGGCATCCGCGACCAACACAGGGCGGTCAGTTTCCAGCGCCGCGCCGATCTCCGGATACGCCGACAGCGCGATCTCGAGATCCTGTACGGAAGGATCTTCCGCCGCCGCGGCGACCGTTCCCTTCTCGTCGCTCGAGCGCGCGAGCACGACCGAGCAGTGTGTGATGTTGAGCGATCTCGCAACGCGCTGGGCAAGCAGTCGATAGATCTCCGACGCACTCAGCTCGCCGGTGACTTCGTGGAGAATGTCGACGAGGCGTCGGTTGCTCGCGGCATGAACGCGCGTTCGCTCGAGCTCAGCGGCGGTATCTCGAAGTGCACTGCGTGCCGCCCGAAGCTGGCTGCTCGCACGCAGCTGCGTGCGCACGCGGCCGAGGAGCTCCGGGACGCGGAAGGGTTTACTCACACAGTCGTCTGCGCCCCACGGCAGTGCCGTGGAACCTTCTTCGAGATCACCCCACGGCGCCGTGACGATGACCCGGATGTCGTGCCAGCGTTGATCGCTGCGCAACTCGCCGAGCAATGCGGAGTCGCGCTCGACGACGTCGCCGTCCAGCAGCACGACATCCGGCGTATGCGTCGACAAGCTCGCGAACAACTCGCGGCGATCTGCTACCGTGGCAACCGTGTAACCCTGCTCCCGCAATAACCAAGAGAGCGCCCCCGCGATGACGGGGTGCCCCTCGGCGACGACAACTCGCCCGTTGAACGAAGCGCTGTCAGTCGCTAAGGAGGTCAAGCAGGCCACTCCACTCGACGTTGCCGCCGCTCAGAATCGCAACGGTCGGCCCCCTCGGCACGACCGCTTTTTCGAGAAGCGCCGCGACCGTGATCGCGCCACTCGGCTCCACGACGAGCTTCATGCGATCGAGCAAGAGACGCATCGCGCCGCGCAGGGCGGCATCATCGACGAGAACGACGTCATCGAGATAGCGCTCGTGGTGCGCGAAGGTGACGGTCCCGATCTCCACGGCGAGAAGACCGTCCGCCAGACCGCCGGACTGCTCGAGCTTTACCGGACGACCGGCCGCACGCGCGCGCGTGAGCTTGGGCGCTCCGGTCGGCTCGACGCCGATCACGCGCGCTCTCGGAAGCCGCTGCTTGATCGCCGCGGCGACTCCGGCGCTAAATCCTCCGCCACCGACAGGAACGAGCACCGTCTCGACGTTCGGCATGTCGGCCGCGATCTCCAGGCCGACGGTTCCCTGCCCCGCGATGATTCGGTGATCGTCGTACGGTGGCACCAGTGTGAGGCCCTCGTCGCGCACGAGCTCTTCGGCGCGCGTAAGTCGGTCGAACGTATTCGTTCCGGCCAGCACGACGCGTGCGCCAAGTCGTTCGGCTCCGCTCCGTTTTGCGGCGGTGACCGTCGTCGGCATCACGACAGTGGCCGGAACGCCGAACAGCTTTGCGGCCAACGCGACTGCTTGCGCGTGATTGCCGGACGATGGCGCGACGACGCCGCGATCGCGCTCCTCAGGCTCGAGTTGCGAGAGAAAGTTGTACGCGCCGCGGAACTTGAATGCGCCTCCGCGCTGCAGCATTTCCGGCTTGATCCAGACCGGCGCGCCCACGCGATCCGAGACCGAATCCGCGGGCAAAAGTGGCGTGCGGACGGCGACGGGGGCCAGCCGACGAGCGGCGGCCTCGAGGTCGCCGAGAGTTACCAATCCCAAGTCAATCAAGAGAACACCCTGTTACGGCCAGCGGTTTTCGCGCGATAGAGAGCGGCGTCTGCTTCCTGAAGCAGGGCCTCGGTGGAGATGGCCTCCGTACCGCGGGCAAGAGCGACGCCCACTGAGATTGTCACATCCAGCGGCGTCGAGTTTGCCGGGCCGAAGGTCGCGTCGTCCACGCGCCGGCGGAGCCGGTCCGCGAACGTCAACGCGCCTTGCCATCCCGTATCGGGCAATATGACGATGAACTCGTCGCCGCCATAGCGGGCCACCGCATCCGTGTCGCGCGCCGTCGCTTTCATGATGCCCGCCAACTGCTGGAGCACGATGTCGCCGACGAGATGGCCGCGCGTGTCGTTGATCTCCTTGAAGCGATCGAGATCGACGGCCGCGATCGCGACGGTCGATCCGCGGCGTCGGGCCTGGCGGAGATCGGCCTTGAGTCGGGCTTCGAAGGACCGCCGATTCAAGCATCCCGTGAGCGCATCGCTGCCGATTTGTTCGGCGAGCCGGGAATGCATCGACTGGAAGCTGCCCGCAAGGAGCGTGAGGTCGTCGGGCCAGCGGTCGATTGGAAGCGGCGGTGGCGTATGGAAGTCGCTCCGCTCAATGACTTTGCAATAGGACCGGAGCGCGTTCATCCGCTCGCGGAAGCTGCCGATTGTTTGCACCAGAACGGCGCTGATGATCGCGAACAGCGTGACGTTGAACGCGACCGACATCACCGAAGGCGGCGGACCTGGAATGTGCGGTCCCACGCCGAGTGAGAACAGAAGATACGCGCCGACGGTGAGCGCGAGGGCGATCCATCCGTGAAGCCGGCCGAAGTAGAAGACGCCGAGTTGCATGGACAGGAAGCCGAGCAGCAGGATGCGATACAGCTCCTGCGGCGCGCTCGTGAGATAGCAGAAGGCGGCCAATGCCGCGATGTCGGCGATCAGCAGCAATACGGGGAAGAGCGGGCCTACCATCGTGGACGGCACCCGTTCCACGATCGCCGACGCCGACATGACGACGGCGAAGTAGCAGGCGGCCATCACCGTGATCGGCAGGACCGCGCTTTGGAAGGTCGAGCTGAACGCGAGCGACAGCAGCACCATCGTGCCGATCGCGAGATACCGCACCCACCGCTGCCAGAGGAGAACGTCGCGGCGGAGATTCGCCTGTTCCACTCGCATCAACCCGCTGACGTCGGGGACAGCAGGATATTCCGCCGTCAGAGATCTGCGCGGCGGCGCTAGCGGCGTGGTTTCGTCGCGTTCGAGGCGGGCGGGCGAGGTCATTACGCGTAGCGGCGGGACACTAACGTACGCGGTGGCAGCACTGCCCGAAAGATTGAGCTCGCCAGCCGAATTGCAAAACTGTGTTACAGGCTGGGAGCCCCGTCGCCGTCTTTTGCGAGTTAGGCCGCGCGCGACCCGTCAATGTGTCCGGATCGCGGCGGCTTCACTTGATTTTCGTTCTTACTCTTCGCCTTCCTCGGGGCCACCGACGCCCGCCGGCTCTTCGCCAGACTCTCCAGGCTCGGCGTCGTCGTCCGGCACCACGCGGGCGACATCCATCACCAAATCGTTCGCGTCGAGGTGCACGAGGCGGACGCCCTGGGTGTTGCGGCCGGCCACTCGAATGCCCTTCACCGGCATCCTGATGGCGACGCCCTGCTTGGTGATGAGCATCAACTCGTCGTCGGGCAGCACTTCCTTGATCGACACCGCGTCGCCCGTCTTGTCGGTTCGGTGCACGGTGATGATGCCCTTGCCACCCCGTTTCTGAACTCTGTAGTCGTCGATGGGTGAGCACTTGCCCAATCCCTTCTCGGTGACCACGAGGAGATTGGCTTCGCGCTTGATGACCACCATGCCGATGACCTCGTCGCGAGGTCCGAGCTCGATGCCCTTCACGCCCGTGGTGTCGCGACCCATCTCGCGCGCATCGGATTCATGGAAGCGGATCGAGAGACCGTGGCGCGTGGCGAGGACGATGTCGTTCGTGCCGCTCGTCACCTGCACGTCGATCAGCTCGTCGCCGTCCTCGATCTTGATCGCCTTGATGCCCGTGGTTCTCACGTTGGAGTACTGCGACAGCGCGGTCTTCTTCACCGTGCCCTTCTTCGTGGAGAAGAGCAGGAACTGATCGTCGGGGAACTCGCGCACGGCCACCATCGCCGAGACCTGCGTCTCCGGCGATACGTTGATCATGTTGACGATCGGTTTGCCCTTGGCCGCGCGACCCGCTTGCGGGATCTCGTGGACCTTGAGCCAGAAGCACCGTCCGTCGTCGGTGAATACGAGTACGTAGTCGTGCGTTGACGCGACGAAGAGGTGCTCGATGAAATCTTCTTCTTTGAGCGACGCGCCATTGTTGCCGCGTCCGCCCCGCCGCTGCTTTTTGTACGTCGAGACCGACGTGCGCTTGATGTAGCCGGAGTGCGAGATGGTGACGACCATCTCCTCTTCGGCGATGAGATCTTCGATCGAAAACTCACCTTCGTCGCTCGTGATCTCGGTGCGCCGCTCGTCACCGTATTTCTTGGCCATCTCGGAGAGCTCGTCCTTGAGCATCTTCATCCGCTTGTCCTTGGAGTCGAGCAGCGCCTTGAGCTCCTTGATCGTCGCGCGGATCTCCTTCAACTCTGCTTCGAGCTTCTCGATCTCGAGGCCAGTGAGCTTGGCGAGACGCATGTTGAGGATCGCGTCCGCCTGTCGCTCGGAGAGCTTGAACCGCTTCTGCAGCTGCGTGCTGGCCGCCGGCGTGTCCTCGGCGGCGCGAATGACCTTGATGACCGCGTCGATGTTGTCGACCGCGATCTTGAGGCCCTCGGCGATGTGCTCGCGCTCCTGCGCCTTTTCGAGCTCGAATTGCGCGCGCCGGACGATGACCTCGTGGCGGTGCTTGATGTAGTGCTCGAGCACCTCCTTGAGCGGCATGACCTTCGGCACCAGGCTGCGCGTGCGCTCGTCGGGAACGAGCGCGAGCATGATGACGCCGAACGTCGACTGCATCGCCGTGTGCTTGTAGAGCTGATTCAGCACCACGCGCGGAATCGCGTCGCGCTTCAGCTCGATCACGAGGCGCACGCCGTCGCGATCGGACTCGTTTCGCAGATCCGCGATGCCTTCGAGCTTCTTCTCGTGCACCAACGCCGCGATGTCCTTCTCGACGTTGGACGGGTTGACCTGATACGGGAACTCGGTGACGACGATCTGCGCCTTGTTCGAGGACTCCTTCTCCTCGATCACGGCGCGCGCGCGCATGATGATGCGGCCACGCCCCGTCTCTTGATAATCCTTGATGCCCTGCCGGCCGTAGATGTAGGCGCCCGTTGGGAAATCAGGACCCTTGATGAACTTTCGCAGCTCGCCGATCGTCGCGTCCGGATTGTCGATCACGTGGACGATGGCGTTGATCACCTCGCGCAGGTTGTGCGGCGGGATGTTCGTCGCCATGCCGACGGCAATACCCGACGACCCGTTGACGATGAGGTTCGGGATGCCGGCGGGCAGAACCGACGGCTCTTGGAGGTGATCGTCGAAGTTCGGACCGAAATCGACGGTGTTCTTGTCGATGTCCGCCAACATCTCCATCGCGATCGGCATCAATCGCGATTCGGTGTAGCGATACGCCGCCGCGTTGTCGCCGTCGATCGAGCCGAAGTTGCCCTGGCCGTCGATCAGCGGATAGCGCAACGAGAAATCCTGCACCATTCGCACGAGCGCGTCGTACACGCTCGCGTCGCCGTGCGGGTGATACTTGCCGAGCACGTCGCCGACGACGGTCGCGCACTTTTTGTACGCGCGCCCTGGAACGAGACCCGTGTCGAACATCGAGTACAGCACTCGACGGTGCACGGGCTTGAGGCCGTCGCGCACGTCGGGCAGCGCGCGCGACACGATGACGCTCATCGAGTAATTGATGAACGACTCTTTGATCTCGTCGTCGATCAGGCGCGGAAGAATGCGTTCGCGGTTGTTCGGAGCGGTCATAAACGAGGCGGCGGGCGACGGACAAAAGGCGAGAGCTCACGCGAGAGAGCGCGAGTTCAACAGCCTTAGACAGAGAGAGTGTTCGAGACTACGAAATTTAACCCGAATACATGGCGAAGCGCAATGCTCGCCATGGCGCATAACTCCTTGCAAAACAATGAGTTACACCAATCACAATTCCGGATTGTGCCAGCTTTGCCGACGCGTCAGTCCGCGCCCCGTGGATCCGTGCTCGAAGGAGGGATCGGCGGAGACGATTGGGCCGGCGTCGGTCGCTCACCGCGGCGCGGATATCCCTCTTCCTCTTCGAGCTCCGCCTCCGCTTCCGCCTCCTCCTGCTGCTCGCGCGCGATCGCTTCCGCACGCTCTCGCCGATAGCGCTCGTACCACTCTCGCGTGATCTCCCCGGCGAGCTCACGATTGCCGAGTCCGAATGAGAGCGCCAACGCAAGCGCGATTGCGCCGAAGAGAATTGCGAACGCGGTCGTGACGATGTCCGTCGCGATGCCCAGCTCCTGCAGCGCCATGAAGATCGCGAGCAGAATCACGCCGCCGCGTCCGATGCGACTCAACGCGCGACCACCGTGTACCGCTCCCGCCGACGCAGCGATCAATCCGCCAACGAATCCGCCGAGCACGATGCCGACGAGAATGATCACGATCGCCGCGATGACGCTCGGGATGTAGCTCACGAGCGTCGAGACGACGTCGGCGAGCGAGTCCAATCCAAGCGCGTTCGCGGCCAGCAGGATCACCGTGAACATCACCAACCAGAAAACGAGGTTGGCGAGCACACGAGTGGGATTGATGTGCGTCCCGGATCGCTCGACGGCTTGTGTGACGCCGCCGCGCTCCAGCAGCTGATTCAGTCGAATGCGCCGCAGTCCACGCTCGGCCAACTTCTGGAGCACCTTCGCCAACAAATAGCCGGCGAAGAGAATGACGAGCGCGCCCACCAGCGCCGGCAATGTCTGCCCGAACACGCGTTCGAAGCTCGACTGCAGCCGGTTCGTGAAGTTCGCGCTGTCGACCGCGGTTGGGACTTGTTGCATGAGGGAGAATCTACACGGCCGAGTCGTGTGCCGCCGTCAGTTTCGTGTTCCCCGCTTCACGTCGAAGATTGCACTTCGTTTGCACGTTGGACAGATGAGCCATTCGCGTCGGCGCGCGTACCCAAGCCCGAACGAACCGCCGCCGATTCGTCGCGCCGTCATCGTAGTTCCGTCGCGCGGACAGACGGGAGTCTCACCGCGCGTATACGCGTCGCGAATCGCCCGCTCCTCGTCCGGTTCGAACCGCGCTGAATCGTCACTCATGACACACGAATCACGATTTTTCCGAACTGCTCGCCGGTGGCGAGCCGCTCGAAGGCCGCGCGCCCTTGCTCGAGCGGATAGACGCTGTCGACCGTCACGGACATGCGCCCCTCGCGCAGCTCAGTCACGATCGTATCGAACTCCTCGTCGTTGCCCATCGTGGAGCCGAGGATCGACCACTGATTCCAGAACAAGCGTCGAACGTCCGTTTCGACGATTGGCCCCGACGTCGCTCCGCACGTCACCAGTCGACCGCGTCGCCCGAGCGCCATCAACGACTGGCCCCACGTCGCCTTGCCAACGTTGTCGACGACAACGTCCATCCCACGTTTCTTGGTTCGTTCGCGGATGACGCGCGCGACATCGACCGTCGTTCGATTGAGCGTTTCGTCAGCGCCAAGCTCCTGAGCGAGACGCAGTTTTTCGTCGCTCGAGGACACGACCCACACCCGGGCGCCAAATTGTTTACAGATCTGCAACGCCGCGAGCGCAACGCCGCCGCCGATTCCCCAGATCAAAACGTCCTCACCCGCTTGCACACGGGCACGCGTGACGATCATCCGCCATGCCGTGAGCGCCGCCAGCGGATACGCGGCTGCGTTTTCCGGCGCAATGCTGGATGGGATCGTGCGGAGGTTCGCCGCTGGAACGACGACGTACTCCGCGATCGTCCCCGGATAGTGCTCGCCAAGAATGCCGAAGCGCACGCAGAGCGGCTGTTCGCCCTGCAGGCAGTACTCGCACGTTCGATCGCTGATCCCCGGATTGATCACGACGTAGTCGCCCGCAACGAGATCACCAGCATCGGCTCCGACGGCATCGATTACGCCACATCCATCGGCGCCGAGGGGCCATGGCGGAACGATGGTGACGCCGGGCAGACCAGCGACGACGAACAAGTCGAGGTGGTTGAGCGCGGCAGCGCGGATGCGCACGCGCACATCGCTTGGATGCCGGAGTTGCGGCACCGGCACATCATCACGCACCTCGAGGCGATCAAGCCCGCCATGGCCGGAAATCGTCAGTGCGCGCATCGGGAGCCGTTATATTGGGTCGAGAAGAAAGGTAGTTCCTCCACCGTTCTGCTGGACTGTTCATGACCGCAATCAAAGTTCCGCCGCTGGGTGAATCGATCGTCGAAGCGACCGTGTCGCGTTGGTTGAAAAAGGAAGGCGACTCGGTCGTGCCCGGCGACACCCTGGTGGAGCTGGAGACCGACAAGATCACGGTCGAGGTACCGGCCATGAGCGCGGGCGTGCTGACCAAGCGCGCACATGCCGAAGGCGATGTTGTAAAGGTGGATGAGCTGTTGGCGGAGATCGATGAGGGGAGCGGGAAGGGGGAAGCGGGAAGCGGGGGGAAGGGGTCTGAGGGAAGCGGTGCCGTGGCGGAAAAGGTTGTCGCGCCAGCGCCCGCACCGCAGCAGGCCAAGCCTGCGGCTACACCTGCGCCTCCGCCTACTCCGGTTGCTGCTCCCGCGAAGCGAGCACCGGCCGAGGTGCGCGCTTCTCCGGCTGCGCAGCGTGTCGCCGCCGAAAAAGGCGTCGATCTATCAAAGGTTGAAGGAACCGGTCGTGGCGGCGTGGTGAGCAAGCCAGACGTGCTCGAGGCCGCGGCACCGGCGAGACAAGCCCCGGCCGAGCCAGCCGCCGCCCCCAAAGCCCCCTCCCCCCCTCTTCCCGCTTCCCCC
>Ga0070681_10006980_pt1 | contig 10991 bp, 10 predicted proteins | sample KBSC83BmetaG_FD_65650 | JGI IMG/M metagenome (GOLD analysis project Ga0070681, IMG submission 65650) | Corn rhizosphere microbial communities from Kellogg Biological Station, Michigan, USA - KBS C8-3B metaG | ecosystem: Host-associated > Plants > Roots > Rhizosphere | place: USA: Michigan...
AGGCGATGGCGACTGAAGCACGTGCGCGCGGCGTCGAGATTACGACTGGCGCTGAAGTCAGTCGCATCGCGGTTACCGGCGGTACCGCGCAAGCCGCGACACTCATCGATGGATCGAGGATCGAGGCGCGCTGCGTGGTATCGAACCTGAATCCAAAGCTGCTTTATCTCAAGCTGATTGACGAACGTGATCTCGACTCCGATTTTGTCAATCGCATGCGCAACTATCGATGCGGTTCGGCGACGCTGCGCATGAACGTGGCGCTTGCCGAACTGCCTGATTTCGGAGCGCTCCCCGGAAGCAACGTTCAGCCGCATCATCAGTCCGGAATCATCATGGCGCCGTCGCTCAACTATATGGAACAGGCCTATTTCGATGCGCGCACGCGCGGCTGGTCGCATGCGCCGATAGTGGAAATGCTGATCCCGAGCACGGTCGACGCTACGCTCGCGCCGAGCGGCAAGCACGTCGCGAGTTTGTTCTGTCAGCATTTCAGTCCCGAGCTTCCCGGTGGCGCAAGCTGGGACGATGTCAAGGCGCACGCGGCCGAAGCGGTGATAGATACCGTTAACCAATACGCGCCGAACTTCAAGGCAAGCATACTCGGGCGCATGGTGCTGTCGCCGCTCGATCTCGAGCGCGAATTCGGACTCACGGGCGGCGATATTTTCCACGGCGCGCTGACACTCGACCAGCTCTACAGCGCGCGCCCGGTGCTCGGCCACGCTGATTACCGCGGCCCGCTCGCGCGGCTTTATATGTGCGGCTCCGGCACGCACCCGGGGGGCGGCGTAACCGGAATGCCGGGCCACAATGCGGCGCGCGAAATCATCCGCGATTTCAGGCGAGGCAAATGCAGGTGATGCGAACACGTGAGCTCTGGATATTGGCGATTTTGTGCGTGCTGGCCAGCTGCGGCGGCAAAGTGCCGCAGCTGGCCAAGGTCGGCGCCAACGACGTGATCGTTGCGTTTGGCGACAGCCTGACCTATGGCACTGGCGCTGCCGAGCACGAAAGCTATCCGCAGGTGCTCGCGCAGCTGATCGGGCGCAAAGTGGTGAGCGCCGGCGTGCCCGGCGAAATCACCGCGCAGGCCTTGCAGCGCTTGCCCGAGGTGCTCGCTCAGCACAAGCCGAAGCTCGTGGTCGTATGCCTTGGCGGCAACGACATGCTGCGCAAGGTCAGCGAAGCCGAGACGATAGCCAATCTACGCGCGATTGTGCGTCAAGTGAAAGACAGCGGCGCGCATGCGGTGCTGGTCGGCGTGCCGCGGCCGGCACTGCTCACCAGCGCGCCCAAGTTCTACGAAGAAATCGCGCGGGAATTCGGCATCCCGTACGAGGGCGCAGTGGTCACCGCCGTACTTTACAAGCCCGAGTTCAAGTCCGATCCGATTCATCCCAACGCAGCCGGCTATCGCAGGATCGCCGAAGCCGTCGCCGAACTGCTGCGCAAAGCCGGGGCCGTGTAATGGCTGCAATCCAACCGTCGCCCGTGCGGCTGACGTTGTTGATGTGCATTGCCGAATCGCTCAGCATGACCGGTTTCGCGTGTTACACGACACTGCTTCCGACGCTGATGAAAGCCTGGGGGCTTAACAATTCCGAAGCGGGTTTGATCGGCGGCATCTTTTACACGGGCTACATGGTTGCGGTTCCGGTGCTGACGAGTCTTACCGACCGCGTCGATTCGCGCCGTGTCTATCTTTTTTCATGCCTGTTGTCCGTCGCCGGGGCGGCTGGTTTTGCGGCGCTCGCGAGCGGTCTGTGGAGCGCGTCGTTGTTCCAGTTTCTGATCGGTGCGGGACTTGCCGGCACTTACATGCCGGGACTGAAGGCGCTGACCGATCATCTCGAGGGCAGGGCGCAGTCACGTGCGACCGCTTTTTACACCGCAGGATTCGGTCTGGGCTCGAGCGTCTCGATCGTAGTGGCAGGCAAAATCGGCGCGGTATTTGGCTGGCAGTGGGCGTTTGCGTTCGGCGCGGTCGGGCCGGTGCTTGCGGCATTGGTGGTAATGCTTGCAATACCGAAAGGACGCAGTGAGGCCGCGCACGCTATGACGCCCGCGCTGCTCGATTTCCGGCCGGTGCTCAAGAACCGCAGCACCCGTCTCTACGTGCTCGGTTATTCGATTCACAATTACGAATTGTTCGGCCAGCGCTCGTGGATGGTGGCATTTCTCGTATTCTGCGGCAGTGTGCAGGCGGAGGGCGTCGGGCTGCCGCTCGCGGCGGCGACGCTGGCGGCGATGATCAACGTACTGGGACCGGTCATGAGCGTGACCGGCAACGAGCTTGCGCTGCGCTTCGGCAGGGAGCGCACGATATTTCTTTTCATGGGCGCGTCGGGCTTGCTCGCGTGCGCGATTGGGTTCACCGCATCGTGGCCGTGGTTCATCGTATTTGCGCTGATGTGCGTGCACTACGGCTGCATGCTTGGCGATTCCGCCGCACTGACGTCGGGCGTCGTTGCGACGACTCCACCGGCGCAGCGCGGTGCAACCATGGCGGTCTATTCATTTTCCGGATTTACCGCGGCGTTCTTGGCGCCGCTGGTATTCGGCGTGGTGCTCGATCTCGCGGGCGGCAATCAGAGCCGCATGGCGTGGGGGCTCGCCTTCGCGAGTATTGGTATCTTCGGCATGCTCGCGCCGGTGGCGCGATTGATTTATCGGCGCGCAGACAGGAAGGTCTGACGCTGGGGTGCGCGTTCTGCAGCTATGTCGGGTAGAGCGCCTGCAGCGGCTATTTTCCGGTATAGAAATTCGGCCAGCGTTCCTTGACTGCCAAACTGTCGTCCTTGTACATATGGCAGGCGTTGATCTGGTACGGTCTTTTCGTCACGGCTTTGCCGGCATTGTGTTTTTCACGCGCGCGGTTGGTGGCCTGGAAGGCGGTCGTGGCGAGCGGGCCGAGCAGTTCGACCAGATGCGTGCAGCCCTTGACGCCCCCCACGCGCTCGAGCATGTTCTTGCGCCACCCCGGACCTATGGCGAGTCCTCGCAAGGCCGTGAAGTTGGGCGTGATGTCCCCGCATGGCGTGTAAGGACCGGCATCGGTGACCGCTTCCGCGGCATGGATTACCAGATCAAGATCGATGGTCAGACGCAGCCACATGTTGTGCACCGCTTCCCCGGGCTGGCGCGCGCGGCCGGTATCGCGCGCGGTCGTGGCGTACGTTTTGGTATCGACCAAATGTCCTTCGATGTCCCACAGACCATCCTCACGCTCATAGCCGCAGCACTCGATGGCGCGGGTGTGCATGAGCTGGCGGGGTGCGGGAGGCGATAACGGCATGGCTTCAACTCCAATCGATGGTTACGCCGGCTAGTTTTCTAACACGGCTGCTGCGGCTTTGCGCTGTGCAGTTTCTTCCAGCAGCGCAAGCTTTTGGATGCGCGTGAATCGCGTCCAATAGGAAATCTCGTGAAGCGTACGATAACAACCGCGGCAAAAACCGCTCGCTGTTTCGACAATGCAGATTCTGTTGCACGGCGAATCGATGTCGTCGGTCACAGTGCAACTCCTGATTTGGCGGCGATCGCGCGTGCCGCGCGCGATGACGTCGGCCGGCCGAGCACGCCGCAGATGAATTCGCCTGCGGCCATCAGTTTGCGCATATCGACGCCGGTCTCTATACCGAGACCGTCAAGCATATACAGCACATCTTCGCTGGCAACGTTGCCGGTCGCGCCTTTCGCATAGGGACAGCCGCCCAGCCCCGCCACGGAGCTGTCGAGCGCGGCGACGCCGCACTCAAGCGCGGCAAGCGCGTTGGCGAGCGCTTGTCCATAGGTATCATGGAAGTGGCCCGCGATTTTTTCGATTGGCACATGTTTCGCGACCTCTTCGATCAGCGCGCGCGTCTCGCCTGCGGTGCCTGCGCCTATCGTATCGGCGATGGTGATCTCGTAGCAGCCCATCGCGTAGAGCTCGCGCGCAACGCGCGTCACCTGTTCGGGCGTGACTTTCCCTTCGTAGGGGCAGCCAAGGCACACCGAAATATCTCCGCGCACTTTGAGTCCCTGTGCAATCGCTTCGGCGCAGACCTCGGAGAAACGCGCGAGGCCTTCGGCGATGGTGCAGTTGGTATTGCGTCGGGAAAAAGCCTCGGTCGCGGCGGCGAACACGACGACCTCGTCGCATCCTGCGGCGATGGCGGCATCGAGCCCTTTGCGATTGGGCACGAGTACCGGGTAGGTCACGCCCGGCTTGCGGCGAAGGCCCGCCATCACTTCAGCGTTGTCCGCCATTTGCGGTACCCACTTGGGTGACACGAACGCGGTCGCCTCAACCACCGGCAGACCGGCATCGGCGAGGCGCTCGATCAATTCGATCTTGACCGCGGCCGGAACGCTCTGCGCCTCGTTCTGCAGTCCGTCACGCGGCCCGACTTCGACCATTTTGACTTTCTTCGGTAGATTCATCTCACACGCAAAAGCTTTTCCGCCAACGATGCGAAGGACGCCAAGGAATTGCAACCGTATTGTCGACGTCCATTTGCGGCTTCACTGCTTCCTCGCTTTGGCGGCGTTGCGGCTGGCGCTTTTGTCTCTTTTAGCTGCGCGTCGCGGCGCCGGTTCGATCCACGTCGCCTTGCGTTTTTCGAGGAACGCGCCCAGGCCTTCTTTCGCCTCGGCAGTCGCGCGGATCTCGGCGATCGTGCACGCGGTGTCCTCGACGACGGCAGGCGTGACGCCGGCGTGCGCGACTTTGCCGATTTGCCGTTTAGCGGCGACGATCGCATTCGGTCCGCCGCAATACAGTTGCGACAGCATGTGGCCGACAGCGGCATTGAGTACATCGAGCTCGACCAGATCGTGCAGCAGTCCGATGCGAAAGGCCTCGGCCGAGTCGAATTCTTCGCCACTCAAAAAATAGCGCCGCGATTGACGCTCCCCGATCGCCGCGACCACGTACGGGCTGATCATCGCCGGCACGATGCCCAGCCGCACTTCCGAGAGCCTGAACGTTGTGTCGCGCGAACCAATCGCGATGTCGCACGCTGCGACCAGCCCGACACCGCCGCCGCGCACCGCGCCATGCACGCGCGCGATCGTCGGTTTGTTGAGCGTGTAGAGCGTGTGATAAACCTGCGCCTGTGCGGCGGCAGCCTTGCGGTTCTGCTCTTTAGAGAAATCAGCGGTCTTGCGCATATAGGCGATATCGGCGCCCGCGCAGAAGCTCGTGCCCTGACCCATCAACACCACCGCGCGTACTTTCGGATCCGCTTCGAGCTTCTTCAGCGCGCTGATCAGCTGCGTTCCCATTTCGGGATCGAGCGCATTGTGCACCTCGGCGCGGTTCAGCGCGACCGTTGCGTTGCCATCGTGGTCGACCTGCGTCAGCACTTTTTGCGTCATTTCGATTCCAGTTCTTGCTTGGATGGGTCGATTCTCAACCGCTGCTTTAGGTCCAGCGACTGTCGGGCTGTCCTGCAATCCCGCGGCAGGTCAAGGCTGACATTATAGCCGCGCCGATGTCTTGGTTCACCGATTCCTAGCCAGTCCCGGCTCATCACATTCTAAAAATCCCGAATGTGGTTTTCTCGATCGGCGCGTTGAGACTCGCGGATAATCCGAGCGCGAGCATGCTGCGCGTTTCGAGCGGGTCGATCACGCCGTCGTCCCATAGTCGCGCACTCGAGTAAAACGCGCTGCTCTGCCGGTTATACTGCTCAAGTATCGACGTTTTGAACGCGCGTTCTTCGTCTTCGCTTCGCGCCCTGGCGTTTTTGTCGGGCGATTCACGCGTGATCTGAGACAGCACCTCGGCGGCCTGTTCGCCTCCCATCACCGAGATGCGCGCATTCGGCCACATCCACAGGAAGCGTGGATCGAACGCGCGTCCGCACATGCCGTAGTTGCCGGCGCCGAAACTTCCGCCAATGATGACAGTGAATTTCGGGACGCGCGCGCATGCGACCGCGGTCACCATTTTGGCTCCGTCTTTGGCGATGCCGCCGGCTTCGTACTTCCGGCCGACCATGAAGCCCGTGATATTCTGCAGAAACACCAGCGGAATTCCGCGCTGGCTGCAGAGCTGGATGAAATGCGTGCCTTTGAGCGCCGCTTCCGAGAACAGCACGCCGTTGTTGGCGACGATGCCGACCGGGTAGCCCGCGATATGCGCGTAGCCGCAGGCGAGCGTGGTGCCGTAGCGCGCCTTGAACTCGTCGAATACCGAGTCGTCGACGATGCGCACAATAATTTCGCGCACGTCGAAGGGCTGACGCGGGTTCACCGGAATCACGCCGTAAATCTCGGCCGGATCGCACACAGGATCGCGCGGCTCGCGCACGACGAGCGTGACTTCCTTGCGGCCATTTAGGTTGCCGACCGCGCGGCGCGCGAGCTCGAGCGCGTGGGTGTCGTTGTCGGCGAGATGGTCGGCGACGCCCGACGCACGCGTGTGCACGTCGGCTCCGCCCAGTTCTTCCGCGGTGACGATTTCGCCGGTCGCCGCCTTGACCAGCGGAGGACCGGCAAGAAATATAGTGCCCTGGTTTTTGACGATGATGGTCTCGTCCGACATCGCCGGCACGTAAGCGCCGCCCGCCGTGCACGAGCCCATCACCACTGCGATCTGCGCAATACCCAGCGCCGACATGTTTGCCTGGTTGTAGAAAATCCGGCCGAAGTGCTCGCGATCCGCAAACACCTCGTCCTGGCTCGGCAGATGCGCGCCGCCCGAGTCGACAAGGTAGATACACGGCAAACGGTTAGCCTGCGCGATTTCCTGCGCGCGCAGATGCTTTTTTACTGTCATCGGAAAGTAAGTGCCGCCCTTGACCGTCGCATCATTAGCGATGATCACGCATTCCCGGCCCATGACGCGCCCGATGCCGGTGACGATGCCGGCCGCCGGCACCGCATTTGCGTACATGTCCAACGCTGCGAGCGGAGACAGCTCGAGCCATGGCGAGTCCGTGTCGAGCAGCGCTTGGATGCGGCTGCGCACGAGCAGCTTGCCGCGCGCTGCATGCCGCGTGCGCGCGGCGTCGTCGCCGCCTTGGTTTGCCCGCGCAAGTTTTTGCCGCAGCTCTTCGACCTGCGCGCGCATTTGCGCTGCCGCGGCCTTGAATTCGTCGCTGGCGGGTTTAAGGCTTGAGCAAAATAGAGTCATGCAGGGTTCGCCATTCGGGTGTCGCTTTCTATAACCTGGACCGGGCTGACGATGACGGGAAACGAACCGACTTGATCGCCGCCCACAGTTCAATCAGGCTTTACCGCTCTTGAGACTGGCGAGCGCGGCAGCATAAACGTCGAGCGTTGCCCGATCAAAGCATGCAAAAATGATTTTTTCAAATTCCGGGTGCGCGTCAAGAAAGCCGGAGGTCTCGCGCACCGCGATCGTTACCGCCTGCTTGAGCGGGTAGCCGTAAACGCCGCAGCTGATAGCGGGAAATGCAACGGTCTTCAGCTGATGGGTGTGCGCAAGCGCGAGGGTCGTTCGATAGCACGACGCGAGTAATTCGGGTTCCTTGTGCTTGCCGCCATTCCACACCGGGCCCACCGTATGAATCACGTGCCGCGCCGGCAGCCGGTAGCCGCGGGTGATTTTGGCGTCGCCGGTGCGGCAGCCGCCGAGGGTGCGGCATTCGGCGAGCAGTTCGGGCCCGGCGGCGCGGTGAATCGCGCCATCGACGCCACCGCCGCCGAGTAACGAGGTATTTGCGGCATTCACGATCGCATCGACGCGCAGCGCTACGATATCAGCCTGGATGGCTTCGAGTTTTTCGTGCATGGGTAATTAAATCAAAATGGTCCCTTGGCAAGCCAGTGCTCGATCTGGTCGAAGCGGTCGACGCCCCAGAATGGCTCGCCGTCGATCACGATGTAGGGCGACCCGAACACGCCGAGCTTGATCGCAGCCTCGGTTTCATTTCTGAGTTTGTCCTTGATGGCAAGATTATTGATCGCGGCCAGCACCTCGTCGCAGTTCAGTCCGAGCGTCGAGGCCACGTCGGCCGTCACGTTGGGGCTCGAAATATCACGGTCTTCGACGAAGAAGGCCCGATAGAGGGCCTTAGCAAGCTTGCGTGCGAGCGCCGGATCACGCTCGTTCAACCAATAGAACGCACGCGACGGCGCCTGGCTTGCGATTGGAAATTTAGAGGGCTGCCGGATGGGGATGCCGTGAAAACGCGCTGAGCGCGCAATATCGCGCTTTGCGTAATCACCTTTCAATGGCAGGTTCGGCAGCGGTTGCGCGCCGGTGACCTTGAATACCACGCCGAGCAGGATCGGTTTCCACCTGACGCTACGGCCATATTTCGCGGCGAGCTCGTCTATTTTTGTGGCCGCGATGTAGCCGTATGGCGACGAGTAATCAAAGTAGAAATCTATCGGATTGGACATTTCACTCTCAAAGTCTAAAAAGCACCAATTGAACCGCCGAACCGGAATTAAACGCGCTCGATCGCCATTGCGGTGGCCTCGCCGCCGCCTATGCACAGGCTCGCCACGCCGCGTTTGAGCCCGTATTTTTCGAGCGCGGCGAGCAGCGTCACTACGATACGCGCGCCGCTGGCGCCGATCGGATGGCCAAGCGCGCACGCCCCGCCATGCACATTGACTTTCTCATGCGGCAGACCAAGGTCGTGCATCGCCGCCATGGTTACGACTGCGAACGCTTCGTTGATTTCGTAGAGATCGACATCCTTGGTGTTCCAGCCGGTTTTTTCGAGCAGCTTCTTGATTGCGCCGACCGGCGCCGTCGTGAACCAGCACGGCTCTTGCGCATGGGTGGCGTGGGCGACGATCTTCGCAAGTGGCCTTAACCCACGCTTTTGCGCTTCGGAAAGCCGCATCAGCACGATTGCTGCGGCGCCGTCGGAGATCGAGCTCGAATTGGCCGCCGTCACGGTACCGTCCTTGCGGAATGCGGGTTTTAGCTGCGGGATCTTGTCGCGGCTTGCCTTGAGGGGTGTTTCGTCGTGGGCGATGATGATTTCGCGTTTGCCGTCTATGATTTTCATTGGCGTGATTTCGTTTGCGAACCAGCCGTTTTTGCTGGCGTCCTGCGCGCGCGTGAGCGATGTCATCGCAAAACCATCCTGCGCTTCGCGCGAGAATTGATATTTCGCAGCAGTGGCTTCGGCAAACACGCCCATCAGTGTGCCGCGGTCGTACGCGTCCTCGAGTCCATCGAGGAACATGTGGTCCTTGACTTCGCCGTGGCCGAGCCGCAGGCCGCCGCGCACTTTCGGCAGCAAATAGGGCGCCTGGGTCATGCTTTCCATGCCGCCTGCGACCATGATCTGGTTGGTGCCGGCGACCAGCAGGTCATGGGCAAGCATCGCCGATTTCATGCCCGAGCCGCACATCTTGTTGACGGTGGTGCAGCCGACGCCCGGCGGGAGTCCCGCCGCTAGAGCAGCCTGGCGCGCCGGCGCCTGTCCTTGACCTGCAGAAAGCACGTTACCCATGATGACTTCCTGCACATCCTCGCAATTGATGCCGGCACGCTCGACCGCAGCCTTGATTGCCGCAGCGCCAAGTCGAGGCGCCTCCACATTTTTAAAGTCGCCCTGAAACGCGCCCATCGCGGTGCGGGCGCAGCCGACGATCACTACCGGATCACTGTGCATACGCGAGGTCTCGAAAATAGCGCGCAAAATCGCAAATGTTCACAACGTCTTTCGCGCTGAAAGTTTTACTTTGTTTGGTTGAACAGTTCGCGCCCGATCAGCATGCGGCGGATTTCGGAAGTGCCGGCGCCGATTTCGTAGAGCTTGGCATCGCGCAGCAGCCGTCCGGTCGGGTAATCGTTGATATAGCCGTTAGCGCCGAGCACCTGGATTGACTCGAGCGCCATCCAGGTCGCTTTTTCTGCCGTATACAGGATCGCGCCGGCGGCGTCCTTACGCGTGATCTTGCCGTCGTCGCACGCGCGGCCGACCGCATACGCGTAAGCCTTGCAGGCATTCATCGTTGTGTACATGTCGGCGAGCTTGCCCTGCATCAACTGAAATTCGCCGATCGGCTGCCCGAACTGTTTGCGTTCGTGTACGTACGGCAGCACGACATCCATGCACGCCTGCATAATGCCGAGCGGACCGGCAGCCAGTACCGCGCGCTCGTAGTCGAGCCCACTCATCAGTACTTCGATTCCTTTGCCGACTGCGCCGAGCACGTTTTCAGCAGGCGTTTCGCAATCTTGGAACACCAGTTCACAGGTGTTTGAACCGCGCATGCCGAGCTTGTCGAGTTTCTGCGTGCTCGCGTAACCTTTAGAGCTTTTCTCGATGATGAATGCGGTAATGCCGCGCGCACCGGCATTGACGTCGGTTTTCGCGTAGACCACGAGCGTATCGGCATCCGGGCCATTGGTGATCCACATCTTAGTGCCGTTCAGGACGAAACGGTCGCCTTTTCTGTCAGCGCGCAATTGCATGCTGACCACGTCGGAACCGGCGCCGACTTCGCTCATCGCGAGCGCACCAATATGCTCGCCCGAGATCAGCTTTGGCAGATAGCGCTGCTTCTGCGCGACGCTGCCGTTGCGGCGGATTTGATTGACGCACAGATTCGAATGCGCACCGTACGAGAGCCCGACTGCGGCCGAAGCCCGGCTGATTTCTTCCATCGCGACGATGTGCGCGAGGTAGCCCATGTCGCTGCCGCCATAATCTTCCTCGGCAGTGATGCCGAGCACGCCAAGCTTTCCGAGCTTGCGCCAGAGGTCGCCGGGAAAGTTATTGCTGCGATCGATCTCGGCCGCGCGCGGCGCGATTTCTATGGCTGCAAAGCGCGCGATCGTCTCGCGTAATGTCGCGAGCGTTGCGTCGAGTGCAAAATCGAATGGGGCAATATTCATAAATCGCGGCGTAGTACCGACCGCGTCAAACCGCGGGAATTTCTAACGCTAGCAAATAGTATTACCTTTACGTAAACGTAAGGCCGCGGTAGCGCCCTAGGCATTAGCAGGTTCTTTGCCCGTCGCATCTTTATCAGCGAGCAGCTTGCGGCACTGACTGTCGAAAAAA
>Ga0070681_10006990_pt1 | contig 10986 bp, 10 predicted proteins | sample KBSC83BmetaG_FD_65650 | JGI IMG/M metagenome (GOLD analysis project Ga0070681, IMG submission 65650) | Corn rhizosphere microbial communities from Kellogg Biological Station, Michigan, USA - KBS C8-3B metaG | ecosystem: Host-associated > Plants > Roots > Rhizosphere | place: USA: Michigan...
CTACGAGACCGGACTCGTCGCGCCGGGCGACCTTGCAACAGCCGAGTAGAGCGTTCAGCTCAGTCTGCGGATCCGTCAGCCGCAGTCCGCGCCGCTCGGCTGGCAATCAGCAAGCTCGGGCTGCTGGCGGACGCGGAGGGCGACTTTGCGACGGCGATCCGCCTGCACCTCGAGGCCCGCGAGCTCTTCGCGAAAGCCGGTGACGACGGAGGAGCGGGCTACACGCGGAGCCGTGCCAGCATGAGCGCCTACTGCCTCGGCGACTACGAGCAGGCGCTGGAGCATGCGCTCGCGGGTTACGAGGGCTTCGAGCACGCGAATCACCGCTGGGGTATGACGGCTGCCCTCTGCCGGCTCGGCTTCGCTGCCGCGGCGCTCGGACACTTCGGCGAAGCTCGCGAGCACTTGCATCGCGCACTAGAGCTCGCGCTGGCGATGCAGGCGACATCACTCCTCCTTCATGCGCTCAGTGGCGTCGGCGTTCTCCTTGCCCGAGAAGGGACGGATCGGGATTCGGCCGAGCTGTTGCTCTTCTCGCTTGAGCACGAGGCGATGCCCGGCACATACCGCCAGGTGGCAGAGCCGACCCTCCACGAGCTCTGCGCGAAACTCGACCCCGAGGAACTGGCGTCGGCCCGTGAGGTTGCTGCCAGTCTGGAATTGGACGAACTCGTGTCGCAGATACTCGGCGACCCCGTGCGGTAGCAGGGCGCGGTCCTCCTTCGCGAGCCTCCGAGCTGCGACTGACCGGAGGTTGCGCGTTGCCTTGGTGGGCATCGTCACTCCGAAACCGATCGCTGCCCGGAATCGGGAAGGCGTGCCAAGTGAGAAAAACGAAAACCCGCCGTTTGCAGGCGGGCCTCGGAGCGGGAGCGAACCCGCGACCTCCGGCGTGACGGGCCCTCAGCAGTCGCGACGTACGCGACGATGCGCGCGCGACCGCACTGTTCACGGGGGTTCTTCGGCTCGGAGCCGGACTTGCGCGGCGAGTTCGTTGCCGATGAAGCCGGTCACGCCTGCTGCGGCGAGCACCCAGAGGTGGGTCAGGTGTTGCGGGTGGATGAACCGCTGTACCGTCTCGTAGAGGGCGACGCAGGCTGAGACGAAGATCGCCAGCACGACTGCGAGTCCGGCGAGCTTTTCACCACGGATGCTGCGCAGGAAGAACGCGATTCCGAGCGGGGTCGCGGTCAGGGCGTCGCCGAAGTTGTGGATCGGTCCGCGAGCAGGGCGACGCTGTTCGAGAAGACGAAGATCGCGACCTGCGCCCCGGCGGTCAGTCCGAGAATCAGAAGGCTGAGTGCGACCGCTTTGACCCCAGCGCGCGAACGGAGAATCGAACGGTCGACGAGGCTATGGGAGTGATCGTGCGCCTCCTCGCCGTGGTCGTGCTCGTCGACGTCACGGACGACCCGCCGGCGACGGGCGTCTCGGGAAGCGCGTGACGTTCATCGCGTACGTCTTCGTGCTCGCACAACACGGTCCCGTCAGGCGCCCGGAGATGGCTCATGACGGACACCGTACCCAGCCGCGTCGCGAGCGTTCGGGAAAAGCTGGTCGTTGTTCTAGCGGAACAGCTGGTAGGGGACGGAGCTGAGAATGACGCGGGGTTCGAAGAGGAGCAGACGCTTGATGTAGAGGGCGCGTTGGTTGTGCAGAAGGCGCGCCCAGCCGCGGACGGCGATTTCGGGCATCACGACGTTCACTGCGGTATCCGGGTCGGCGGTGAGCGCGCGGAGATAGTCGAGTAGAGGATCACCGATGTCGCGGTAGGGAGCATCGCTGAGGTCGAGCGGGATCAGCGGCTCGGTCTTGAGCCAGTCGCGTTCGACGCGTGCGGCCTCCTCCTGATCAAAGGCGAAGGAGACGGCGCGGGTGTCGGCGATTCGGAGCGAGCGGGCGTACTCGAGCGAGCGTACGGAGCCTCCGTGCACGCCTGAGATGAGCACGCGTACGGCGAGGTGTGATGGTGTGCATCCTTCGGGTTTGGTCGTCGGTGAGACGGCCGGCACGTCGGCGACGACGACGCCTGGTTCTGAGAGCAGCCGGAATTTCAACCGGAACGATTCCCGTCCGGTGGCGGATAGCAGCGACGGTCGGCGGAACTGTTCAGGGACGACGACGGTGACGAAGCGGTTCTCGCCGCGTGGGAGGCGCCAGACTTCCTCGAGCATCGCGTGGGTGCGTCCCTCGTCTGTCGGCAGCGGCTCGAGCACCGGTGATGCCGAGGCGAATTCGAACCAGCGCGCCCTGAGGCCGGTGTCGCTGTGACGGCTGCGCGCGTGCAACGCGCGCAGCGGCGCGCCTTGGGAGATCTGGCGCGCGTACCAGAGCGCGCTTTCGGTGGCGGTGTCGATGGCGTCGACCCAGAGCAGCGTCGTGTTCGTCGGCTCGCCGGCCGCTCGAGCCGCGGTGACGCCGGCGCGGAGCCGACGACCGAAGCGTCGATAGTGCCGGTTGATGCCGCGGAACATGACCACGAGCGCAGGGATCGCGACCGTGACGAGCCAGGCCCCTTCTGTGAACTTTGTCCAGACGACGACGATCGTGACGATGCCGGTCGCCGTGGCTCCGAGGCCGTTGACGAAGGCTTTCCGGTGCCAGCCGGGGTCGTGTGTGCGAAGCCAGTAGCGGACCATGCCGGCCTGGGAGAGGGTAAAGGCGGTGAAGACGCCGACGACGTAGAGGTGGATGAGCGCGTTGACCTGGGCGTGGTAGATCCAGAGCAGCAGCGAAGCGACGCCGGCGAGTACGACAATGCCGTTCGAGAAGACGAGCCGGTCGCCGAGGTTGGTGAACTGGCGTGCGAAGTAGCGGTCGCGGGCAAGCAGCGCGGCGAGACGCGGAAAGCCTTGGAACGAGGTGTTCGCTGCGAGCACCAGGATCAGCAGCGTCAGGATCTGGACGGCCCAGTACATGAAGGCGCTCCAGTGGCCTGCGGGGAAGACGCCGCGTGCGAGCTCCGATAGCACCGACGGGGTGCCGGTCACGGTCGGCCGCGCGTGCATGTGCACCGCGAGCCAGGAGACGCCGACGAACATCGAGATCGAGATGAGACCGAGGATCCCGAGGGTTGCGGCGGCGTTCCTGCCGTGCGGGCGGCGGAAGGCGTTGACGCCGTTGGCGATCGCCTCGACGCCGGTGAGCGCGGTCGACCCGGACGAGAACGCGCGGAGGAGGACGAACAGCGTCAGCGCGCCGGTGCCGGTCGACATCGGTTGCGTCACAGTCGCCTGCGGACAGCTCGAGACTGCGCACTTGCCGATGCCCGTGACAAGCAGCACGAAAATGGAGGTGACGAAGAGATACGTGGGAGCGGCGAAGGCGATGCCGGTCTCGCGGACGCCGCGCAGGTTCGCGAGGGTGATCAGCGCGACGCAGACGAGCGAGAGCAGCAGCTCGTGGCCGCGCAGCGACGAGACCGCGGACGTGAGCGCGAGCACGCCGGCGGCGACCGAGACGGCAACGGTGAGGACATAGTCGGTGAGGAGCGCGGCCGCGGCGGTGAGGCTTGGGAGGGTGCCGAGGTTCTCGCGCGCGACGACGTAGGCGCCGCCCGAGCTTTCGTAGACGTGCACCGTCTGCCGGTAGGAGACGACGACGATCGCGAGCAGAGCGGCGATCGCGAGCGAGAGCGGGAAGACGAAGTGCGCCGAGGTCGCGGATGCCGCGAGCAGGACGACGAGCGCGGACTCGGTCGCGTAGGCGACCGACGACAACGGGTCGGACGCGAAGATCGGCAGAGCCAGCGTCTTTGGGAGCAGCGTCTCCTCGAACTGGCCGGTCGCCATCGGCCGGCCGACGACGAGGCGCTTCAGCTCGGAGACGCTCACGTGCTCAGCGCTTCGCGAATCTCGTCGACCTGGTCGCGAAGACTGCGCCGCGCGCCACTGTCGTAGAGCGGGCTGCCGCCGTCGTCGAGGAGGCGCTCGATGAGTAGAACGACGCGGGGTGAGACAACCCGGTCGCAGTCGAAGAGGCAAGAGGCGAGTTCGAGCAGTTGCGCGCGCGCCTCGCGAATGGCGGCCCGGTTGAGCGGCTTCGCGCTCGGCAGGAAGCGCTCGTCGGCTGCGTGGACTGTGTCGGCGAGCGCTCGGCCGAGCTCGTCGAGGTGCTCGGCTGAGGTCAGCTCGGCGACGCGCCAGGCGAGTCGCGGCGACGGAAGACGGCTCGCTCGCAGCTGCTCGTCCGCGTGCCGTCGCGCCGCTCGCAGCGCGCGGTGGTCGCTCCAGCTCTTGAGGATGGACACGCGTCTACGGTAGGTCCGCCGGCCTTAGGGGTGGCTTAGGACTTCGAGCTGGCGTCTTAAGGTTGTCTCAGGAGCCGTCGACGAGTCGGTAACCAGCGCCGGGCTCGGTGAGCAGATGACGGGGCCGTGTGGCGTCCGGCTCGACCTTGCGGCGCAGCTGCGAGACGTAGACGTGTAGGTAGTTCGACTCGTCGCCGTAGGTGGGACCCCATACCTCGCGCAGGATCGTGCGGTGCGTGAGCAGCTTTCCTGGGTGCTGCGCGAGCACACGCAAGATGCTGAACTCATTTGGCGTGAGGTGCACCGACGCTCCGTCGACGCTGACGGTGTGAGCGTCGAGGTCGACACGGATTGGCCCCACCTCTAGCACCGGCCCGCCAGGAGGGCCGGCGCGGCGCATCGCCGCGCGCAGCCGTGCGAGCAGCTCCCCCATCGCGAACGGCTTCTCCACGTAATCGTCCGCGCCCGCGTCGAGCGCGGCGATCTTCTCCGCCTCGTCGCCGATCGCTGAGACGACGATGATCGGCGCCTCGCTCCATGCGCGTAGCTCGACCGTCACCTCGTGGCCGGTGCGGTCCGGAAGCCGAAGATCGAGAATCACCGCGTCGGGCGGGTGCAACCCTGCCGCTGCAAGCGCCGCCTCGCCGGAAGCGGCGGTTTCGACCTCGTAGCCTGCGCCGCGCAGGTTCGTCGCCAGCGCCCGCACGAACTGCGGCTCGTCATCGACTACGAGCACCCTCAAACCGGCACCGCCAGCACCGCGCGCGTCCCGCCGCCGACCCGTGGCTCGACGGCCACTTCGCAACCGTTCGCCGTGGCGAAGCCGCGAGCGATCGCGAGACCGAGACCCATCCCTTCGGCCACCGCGTCGCCGCCGCCGCGATCGAGCACCTCGAGCAGCACGCGGCCGCCGTCGCGGCGCGCCTGCACCTCGACCTCACCGCTTGAGTACTTGAGCCCGTTGTCAACGAGGTTCGCGACGACGCGCTGCAACTGGACAGCATCGACGCGTACGGGCGGCAGATCCTCGGGCAGATCGAGGCGCAGGCGTTCGGAGCGTCCGAGGTCGGAGACCAGGTCGTCGACCGACCACAGCTCGAGGTGCGGCGCGACCGCGCCGGCCTGGATGCGCGAGAGGTCCAGCAGGTTCTCCACCAGCCGCGTCAGCCGTTCCAGCTCGAGCCGCACCGTCTCGAGCAGCTCGGCCCGAGCCGCCTCCGTGAGCGTCAGGTCGCCGCTCTCGAGTCCGTCGACCGCGGCGGTCATCGTCGCGAGCGGCGTCCGGAAGTCGTGCGAGACCGCCTGCAGAATCGTCGTCTTGATCGCGTCGGAGCGACTCATCCCGAGCAACGTGTCGAGCGCCGCGCGCAGCCGCTCGCGCGCCACCGGATCGGCGCTGTCAACCACCCTCGCCGCACGCGCAGGCAGATCCTCGACCGCTCCCGTCTGCAGGATCTCGGCCGCCACATCCGCGAGGAACGACGCCTCTCGCTCACGTTGCTCTGCGAGCGCCGCCCGACGACGCGCCTGCGTCGCGAGTTGGCTCGCGACGACCGCCACCGCGAGATAGACGGCAAGCGCCGTCCAGTTCCGTGCGTCGGCCAGGGTCAGTGTGTGTACCGGCCGCAAGAAGAAGAAGTTGAATGCGAGCATCGACGCAACCGCAACAGACACCCCGTACGCGGCGCCGAACAACACCGCGACCGCCAACACCGCGAGCGTGTAGAGCGCCCCGAGACTCAGCGTCGGCGCAATCGGCTGCAACGCGTACACGAGCGCGCTTGCCGCTGCGACCGCCGCCACAGAACCCGCTACCGAACGCATGTGAAGATCGTGCCTGGCTCCGAGCGCCGCGGCAACGCGGTCTCTCGTGTGTCGGCTATCCGAGTGCGGTGGCGATGAGAAGGCAGCGGTAGGCCTTGGTGATAACGGTCGCCGCCTGCGAAGGCTCCACCGTTCATCCGCGGCGTTGGCGCCCTCCGGCTCGTCGTTGATCGTCTGGCTCTGACGCGCGGGGGACGGGTGCGCCGGCTCTGCGATCAAAACGCTCTGATACGCGCCGCTGATGACCACCGACTCCGATGAAGTCGGCCGTAACGGCATCGTCATCCTCGAGCCCGTCCGCGCCGCTCGCACGACCTACCTGCGAACGGCGAGGGGGAGGCGCCAGATCCCAGGACCTCGTTTGCTGCCCGGAGCCTGCACCGGCGAGCACCTTGCCTGAAAAGTGCCTGCAAACGACGGGACTTGCAGGTGCCTTAGCGGGAGCGACGAGACTCGAACCCGCGACCTCGGGCGCGACCGGCCGGTCTTGGCGCTTGCGGGCCGGGCCGGGATACGCGGGGATTCACGACGTGAGCAGGTCTTTTCGCTATACCCGTTGCGGGATTGGCGGGCGGCGGCCGGATCGCCCAGCAGGCTCAGGCGGGCTGTGCGAGAGGGGCGATTGCCTGATTAGAGAACGACCGGAGAAGCTCGGGGTGGTGACGCCGCTCGTCGCACCGGGACAGAGCGCGACGCTGCGCCTGACGCTGGACCGGGGGACGTTCACCTACGTCTGCACGGTTCCCGGACGCGCCGCGGCCGGCATGAAGGGTGCGCTGAGGGTGCAGTAGCGGCGACGCGGCGCGTCAGCCGGCCTTGCGGGCCGAGAGCTCGCGCCGGAGGATCTTTCCGGACGAAGTCTTCGGGAGCTCGTCGAGGATCTCGATCTCGCGCGGAGACTTGTACGCCGCCAGCCGCTCTCTGCAGAAGGCGATCAGTTCGGACTCGTCGACGTTCTGACCCGATCTGATTGTGATGAACGCCTTGACGGTTTCGCCGCGATACGCGTCCGGGACGCCGACGACGGCCGCTTCCCGAACCGCAGGATGAGCGTAGAGGGCGTCCTCGACCTCGCGGGGCCAGATCTTGTAGCCGGCAGCGTTGATCTGATCTTTCTTCCGGTCGACGACGTAGAACCAGCCGTCGTCGTCCATGAAACCGACGTCGCCGGTGTAGAGGACGCCATCGGGCATCGCTAGCAGGGTCTCGTCCGGCTTCTCCCAGTAACCCGGGACGATCTGGGGGCCGCTGATCGCGATCTCTCCGATGTCACCTGCCGCGAGCTGCCGGTGGTCGTCGTCGACGATCGTCGACAGCGTGTTGAAGATCGGGAGACCGACCGCGAGAGCGCCTGAGCCCGCGTCGACCGGGGCGCGGGCACCGAACGGGACCATGTGCGAGGGGGACGTGGTCTCCGTGAGACCGTAGACGGAATGGATGTAGGTGCCGAAGAGCCGTTCGTACGCGTCCACCGTCGCGGGGGCGATCGGCGCACCACCGCTGTACAGCTTCGTGAACGACGAGAGATCGCGTTCTCGCGTCGCGGGATGGTTCATCAACCCGATGAAGGCGGTGATCGCTGCGACCGTGAACGTCGCACGGTGGCGCTCCACCATGTCGACGAAGGTGTCGACATCGAAGCGATAGAAGAGCACGAGCGGCATGGGCACGAGCGTGGCGACGGCGATGTGAGCGATCAGCCCGGTGATGTGGAATAGCGGCGCGACTCCGAGCACGACGTCGCCCTCGTCGAGATGGATCCAGTCCCGGTATACGTGCGCGTTGAAGACGACGTTGCCGTGGGTGTTCATAGCGCCCTTCGGCGGCCCCGTCGTGCCCGAGGTGTACGTCAGGAAGGCGACATCGTCCGCCGTCAGCCCGACCGGCGCGAGCTTCTCGCCTGCGTGCGCACGCGCGAGCTCGAGCAGGTCGTACGTCTCCTGCGTCCGGCACCGCGAGACCTCCGCAAGCAAACTGGGCGGCGGCACGTCGAGGAAGTCGAGCTCGGATGTGCTGACCACGACGCGAACGCGAGTCTTGGGCAGAACGGCCGCCGCGACGTCTCTGTAGAGCGTCTCGAGAGTGACGAGCGCCGCGGCGCCGGAGTCGTTCAGGGCGAACTCGAGCTCGCGCTGCATGAGCATCGGATTGATCGGGACCAGGATCGCCCCGAGCTTCCACGTGGCGAGCTGCGTCAGGACGAACTGTGGGATGTTCTGGACGTATACGGCGACTCGCTCGCCTCGCCGGATGCCGAGCTCGTGCAGACCCCGCGCCAGGCCGTCGGAGAGCGCAGCCGCCTCTCCGAACGCGATCGTGGAGTCGAAATAGTGGACGAACGGCCTGGCGGCGCCGGACTCGACGGCGGCGTCGAACATCTCGAGCGCATTGGAGAAGCTCGGCGCGATGTCGCCGGGGAGCCCGGACTCGTACCGGCCGAGCCACGGGCGCTGCTGATTGCTCCCCATGCGCGCTACAGCAGGCTGTCTCCGGTCCGGGCGTCGAAGAAATGCAGACGGCTCGGGTCGACGGCGAGCTGCAGCCGGCTTCCCCGCCGTGCGGACGAACGCGGGTCGATCCGCGCGTTGAAGAGCGCACCCTCGTCGACGAGCACGGCCTCGTCGTTCTCGCGCGCCGCTCGCAGGTCGACGGCATCGACGCGCGGCGCGTCGATCGCGAAGATCACGTGCGCGTCGGCGCCGAGGTCTTCGAGCACGCCGACCTCGACCTCGATCCGCGGCAGCTCGCGGTCGGCGAAGGCGGCGTCCTCGAAGCTCTCCGGCCGGAGGCCGAGGATCACGCGCCCGTTCTCGGCGCGTCGCGGCCGGCGCCTCGGGTCGAGAGGGAGTTTGAATCCTGCGAACGACACGGCGTGGTCGTCGACGGCCGCCTCGACGAGGTTCATCGAGGGCGAGCCGATGAACGCCGCGACGAACAGGTTCGCCGGCTCGCGATACAGCATGTGGGGCTCACCCGCCTGCTGGATGCGCCCGTCGCGCATGACGGCCACCCGCTGACCGAGCGTCATTGCCTCGATCTGGTCGTGAGTGACGTAGACGGTGGTCACGCCGAGCCGCTCGTGCAGGCGGGCGAGCTGCGCGCGCATGTCCACCCGCAGCTTCGCGTCGAGGTTCGACAGCGGCTCGTCCATGAGGAAGGCTGCAGGCTCGCGCACGATCGCGCGGCCCATCGCGACGCGCTGTCGCTGCCCGCCCGAGAGCTGCGCCGGCTTCCGGTCCAACAGTTCGTCGAGGCCGAGCATGCGCGCGACCTCCTCCACCCGGCGACGGATCTCTGCCTTCTGCGTCTTTCGCATCCGCAGCCCGTAGCCGAGGTTGTCGCGCGTCGTCATGTGCGGGTAGAGCGCATAGCTCTGGAACACCATCGCCACGTCGCGGTCGCGCGGCGACACGTCGGTGACCTCGCAGCCGCCGATCTCGATGCGGCCCTCGGTGACCTCCTCGAGGCCGGCGATCATGCGCAGGAGCGTCGTCTTTCCACAGCCGGACGGGCCGACGAGGACCATGAACTCTCCCTCGTCGACGGTCAGGTCGACCGCGTCGACGGCGACGACGGAGCCGAAGCGCTTCGTCACGCCACAGAGCGCGATCCCGTTCGCGGCGGCGGTCATGCGTACGGAGGCCGAACGGTGAGGACGGGGACGCCGAGCAGCTGCATCGCCACCGGCAGGCTCGGCATGTCGTCGACCATCAGAGCGACCTGCTCGCCTCGCCCGACCAGACCGCCGACGTGATGCACCTTGAAGTCCTCGAGCCCCGACGGGGCACCGTCGACGCCGCCGAGGATGAGCTCGTCGTACGGGACGCCCTGGGCGGCGAGCCATGCCTCGGTCAACGTGCGGGCGGCCTCGTCGCGCGAGCTGACGATGACGATGCGGTAGTGCGGCGCGAGCAGCTGGACGAGCCGGCACGCACCGGGGATCGGCATGTCGTTCTCGCACGCGAGCGAGTAGGCGACCCAGTCCGTGTCCTCCCGCGGGTCCGCGATCAGGTGATGGCGAGGGCTCGTATCGCACAGCGTCGAGTCCAGGTCGATGCAGATCGTCCCGCGCTTCGGGGCGGAATCCATCGGCGCGCGGACGTCGTACCAGCGCCCGTACTCGGCGATGACTCGGGTCGTGCCGGGCGGCGGCAGCAGGCGGAGGGGGTCCGCGCTGTGCAACGGATAGAGCACGTCGGGAGCGACGAGCTGGGCGAAGCGGTGCAGGTCGTGGGGTGTCGCATGGCCGCTCGTCCCGATGTTTGCGAACGGAACCTCCAGCCGCGAGAGCCACTGCTGCAGCAGCTCCCAGGCCGGCTGGAACGGGCCGAGCGGCTCTCCGTTCGCGTGCAGGAAGATCGATCCGGCGCCGAGGGGCAGATCGAGCAGCACGTCGAGCCGCTCGGACGCGACCTGGACGACGAAGCTCGACGGATCTCGGTGCAGCGCCTCGATCGACGCGGAGTCGAGCTCTGCCACGTCCGGCATGCCCCAGGCGCGGAGGAACGACGCGATCGCCGGCGGCCACAGGATCGTCCGTCCGCGGTTCCGTGCGATCGCGGTGAACGACTCCACCCGCTCGATGTCGCGCGGATACATCGTGAGCAGCACGAGGCCCGGAGTCCGCGCGAGCGCGCCGTCGAACGCAACCTCGACCTCGCTCTCGGGCCGCAGGGTGATGCGGGGGTCGCTCGTGAGCGTCGTCCCCTCCATCACGAGCGCATGCGCGCCGCGCGCCCGTTCCGCAAAGCGCTCCGTCCGCTCCGGATGGCGACCGTGCAGCCTCAGGTCGCCGCTGTACGCCACGACACCGGCGTCCGTGTGGACGAGGAAGCCGGACGCACCGGGGATGTCGTGGTCGACGGCGTACCGCTCGACGACGAGCGGCCCCACCGCGACGGGCTCACCCTCGG
>Ga0070681_10006993_pt1 | contig 10982 bp, 8 predicted proteins | sample KBSC83BmetaG_FD_65650 | JGI IMG/M metagenome (GOLD analysis project Ga0070681, IMG submission 65650) | Corn rhizosphere microbial communities from Kellogg Biological Station, Michigan, USA - KBS C8-3B metaG | ecosystem: Host-associated > Plants > Roots > Rhizosphere | place: USA: Michigan...
CATCCTCCAGCGCCGCTGGATGACCGACGACAAGGCGACTCTGCACGAGCTCGCCGACAAGTACGGCGTCTCCGCGGAGCGCATCCGACAGATCGAGTCGAATGCGATGGGGAAGCTGCGTGGTTTGATGACGGAAGCGCAGGCGCCCGCCGCCTGATTCAGCTCGTTGGCGTAGCCGCTTCGTGAACCGCGGCGGCTACGCGCTCGTGCACGCTTTTATCCAGCGGATCCGGCACCAGCTCATCGCCCCGCGCGAGCTGTGCTATTGCATCCGCAGCAGCCATCAGCATCACGTCTGAAAAGCGCCGGGCTCGGGCGCTCAACGCGCCTTTGAACAGGCCGGGGAATGCCAACACGTTGTTGATCCCCTTGCCGTCGGCCGCGAACGCGGCGCCTCGCTCGCGCGCCAGCAGCGGCTCGATCTCCGGATCGGGGTTGGAGAGCGCGAGGATGACCTGACCCGGCCTCACCCATTCGGGGCGAATCAACCCCCTGACCCCCGTCGTGGCGATCACGATGTCCGCGTGCGCCATGATCGACTCGAGCGAGCCGCCCTCGCCACCAAGGGAAACCAGGCGGGCGATGGCCTCAGGGTTGCGGTCCGTCCCCAGTACGCGCCCGACTCCGTACGCCCGCAGCAGCCGAGCGATTCCAGTGCCGGCCGCGCCCAAGCCAACTTGCCCGACGGTGCTTTCGCGTAGATTGCGACCCGCATAGCGCGCGGCATTGATCAGAGCCGCGAGGGCGACGACCGCCGTGCCGTGCTGGTCATCGTGCAGCACCGGTTTGTTGAGCCGGTCCTGGAGCTGGGCCTCGATCGCAAAACACTCGGGAGCTGCGAAGTCCTCTAGCTGAATCGCGCCGAAGGACATCTCGATCGCCATCACGGTCTCGACGACGCGCTGCACCTGCGTCTCTCGCAGCAGAATGGGCACACCGTTGATGCCGAGCAGGTCGGCGAACAGCGCGGCTTTGCCTTCCATGACCGGCAACCCGGCGAGAGCGCCGATATTTCCGAGCCCGAGCACCGCCGTGCCGTTCGTTACGACCGCGACAGTGTTATCGATACTCGTGAAATCACGAGCTGCGGAGGGATCCTTCTGGATCGCCAGGCACACTCGCGCAACGCCCGGGGTATAGATGTCCCGCAGGACCTGCTGCGTGTTGATCGGAACGCTGGCGACAGTACGGATCTTGCCGCCGCGATGGCGATTGAACACGCGATCGGACTTGCCCAGAAAGCGCGCCGTGGGCAGCTGCCCGATCCGGTCGTACAGGCTGCGGTCGGCCTCTTCGTCCATCTCCAGTGTCAGTTCCCACACCGTGCGGCCCTGGTCGCGCCGCAGTGCCGTGAGGTGCTCGATCGTCAGCCCTGCCTCGGCGACGACCTGGAGCACCTTGGCAAGGCTCCCGGGCTGATGGACGGTCTCGATGATCAGAATCTCGGGAATCTTCATGGTACGGGTGGAATCCTTTGATAACCCCCGGCAAGGCGGCCCGAAGGGCGAGGCGCGGGAGCGCTGCGGAGGGCATGATCGCGTTCCGCCGTGCCGCGGGCAACCCTATACAATGTGACCATGCGCGCAGCAGTGATCCACGCGTTTGGCGGACCGGAAGTCCTGCAGATCGAGGAACGGCCGGAGCCGGACATCCGCGACACGGACGTGCTCGTCGAAGTGCGTGCCACCTCCGTCAACCCCGTCGACACGAAGGTTCGTGCCAGCAGCAGCGCGCCCCGCGCGCTGCCCCTGATTCTTGGATACGACCTCAGCGGGGTCGTCGTGCGCTGCGGACCGCGGGCCGGCCAATGGAAACCGGGGGACGAGATCTTCGCCGCCCCGAATCTCTTCCGGGATGGCGCGGATGCGCAATATGTGGCCATCGACGGCCGCAGCGCGGCACGCAAACCCGTGTCCGTCGATCATGCCACCGCGGCAGCGCTGCCACTGGTGAGCCAGACGGCCTGGGAAGCGCTGCATCTGCGAGCCCGCATATCGCCGGGCCAGACGATACTCATTCATGCCGGCGCGGGCGGGGTCGGCCATATCGCGGTGCAACTCGCGAAGCTCCACGGGTGTCGCGTGATAACTACGGCGGGCCGGGAGGATTCGATCGCATTCTGTCGTGACACCCTCAAGGCCGACGAGGTCATCGACTACAAGAATGTCGATTTCGCGGAGCGGGTTCGCCAGCTCACCCACGGCAAGGGAGTGCCCGTGGTCATCGATACCGTCGGCGGCGAGGTCTTCGCCAGGAGTCTGGATTGCGCCGGAATCAACGCGCAGGTAGTGACGATCCTTGGCTCTGACACCGGGGATCGCAGCCGGGGACTTCTGTATCGCAACATTTCCGTCCACTACGAGTTCATGGGCGTTCCGACCGCCCACGAGATCGAGCCGGAGCGGCCGGGGCAGATCCTGGCGGGAATTGCGCAGCTGGTCGACTCAGGCCTGCTGCGTCCCCATGTCAGTCTACGGCTGCCCCTGGAGCAGATCGCGGCCGCGCACCGGCAGGTGGAGTCCGGCAGAACGATCGGGAAAGTGGTCGTCACTGTATGAAGCGCATGAAGCGCACGCTCGATCGTGTGGCCGTCGGCGTGACGCGCGCGCTCGTTGCCGTGGACGCCACCGTATGACACGCGCGCTCGATCCCGTGGATCTGTTCGGCATCCGCGAGTCCTTGAGCGACGAAGAGCGGATGGTGCAGGCCTCGGTGGCGCGCCTGGTGGACGAAAAAGTCCTCCCCATCATCCAGCAATGCTTCGAGGAGCACCGCTTTCCGCGCGAGCTCATTCCGGAGCTCGCCGCGCTGGGGCTGCTCGGATCCTCGCTCGAGGGTTACGGCTGTGCCGGATTGAACGCGATCTCCTACGGACTGATCTGTCAGGAGCTGGAGCGCGGTGACTCGGGCCTGCGCAGCTTCGTATCCGTGCAGTCGTCATTGTGCATGTACCCGATCCACTCCTTTGGGTCGGAAGCACAGAAGCAGAAGTATCTGCCGGGGATGGCGCGCGGCGAGCTCATCGGCTGCTTTGGTCTGACCGAGCCGCACGGCGGCTCCGATCCCGCCAACATGAAGACGAGCGCCAGAAGGCGCGGTGGCGACTGGGTCATCAATGGCTCGAAGATGTGGATCACCAACGGTGCGATTGCCGATGTCGCCGTGGTGTGGGCGATGACGGAGAATGGCATTCGCGGCTTTCTGGTCGACAAGGGAACCGCCGGCTTCTCCGCACCGGAGATCGAGAGAAAGTTCTCGCTGCGGGCCTCCGTCACTTCGGCTCTGTTCTTCGACAACGTCGTCGTGCCGGACGAGAACGTGCTGCCCGGGGTAGTCGGGCTCAAAGGTCCGCTTTCCTGTCTCACGCAGGCCCGTTACGGGATCGCGTGGGGTGTCATAGGCGCCGCGCAAGCGTGTCTGAGCCAGCTCCTGGACTACACGAAGACACGCGTCCTCTTCGGCCGGCCCCTGGCGCAGAACCAGGCCATTCAGATCCGCCTGGCCGACATGGCCCGCCGGATCACGACCGCCCAGCTGCTGGCCTGGCAGCTGGGCCGGCTCAAGGAACGGGGAGACCTGCAGCCCCTACAGGTCTCCCTGGCGAAGTGGAACAACTGCCGCATGGCCCTGGACGTCGCGCGCGACTGCCGTGACATGCTCGGCGGGTCGGGCATCAGCGTTGAATACGTGCCCATGCGCCACATGCTCAACCTCGAGAGTGTCATCACCTACGAGGGCACGGAGACGATTCACCAGTTGTCCGTCGGACGCGAGCTGACCGGGCTGAGCGCGTTCTAGCCCCGTGATCGGACTCAGCGGCGTCAGATGAAGCAGAGCGCCAGCAACACCAGCAGCCCCAGCCAGTCGGCCACGGTGCCCCCGAAGCCAACCCTTCTGTAACGGCTCGATGAAGGCAGTGTCATGACAGGTCTCCTGTCGACCGGGTACATGGCAGGATTCTCGCCAGCCGGCCCCAGGGACTCGGGGCGCCAAAGTGGCGCGGCACCCAAGAATTGTGGCGAAAAATGGCGGGCGACGACCTGCGGGGGCGCCGTGGTGGCGGCCGCGGTGTACGTCGGGCGACTGCTGTGGCGCGAGCGCCATGTAACGGGCACGGCGAACGACAGGCGCGCGGCAGCCGCGCGCGATCGAACACGGCGCGAACGGGCGATGCGTGTGAGATACGTGCGCTGCGTGCTTTAACCCGGCCGCGCCACGCTGTAGCCTGTATTGCATGAAGCGCCTGATAGCCATCGTCGAAGACGAACCCGCCATTCGAGACAACTACGCTGCCGCCTTCGCACGCGAGGGCTACACCGTGCGCACCTACGGCAACCGCGCACAGGCCATGGCCGCCTTCGCGTCCCGTCTGCCGGATCTCGTGATCATCGACATCTCGTTGGAAGACGAGCCGGAAGGCGGCTATGAGCTGTGCCGGCAATTGCGCTCCCTGTCGGCAGAGCTGCCGATCATCTTCCTCACGGCGCGCGACACTGAGCTGGATGCGGTCTCCGGATTGCGGCTCGGCGCAGACGATTTCCTGACGAAAGATCTGAGCCTCGCGCATCTGAGCGCGCGCGTGAATGCCCTGTTCCGCAGAGTCGACGCCCTGCGCAAACCCCACGAAGCGACTCAGATCATCAAGCGCGGTCCGCTGACGCTGGACTCGGAACGGATGCAGGTGGAGTGGGAAGGACAGGTCGTGCTGCTCTCGCTCACGGAGTTCTGGATCGTATTCGCGCTCGCGCGCCATCCGGGGCACGTAAAGAACCGCCAGCAGCTGATGGATGCCGCCAACGTCGTGCTCGACGACAACACCATCACCTCGCACATCAAGCGGATCCGGCGCAAGTTCCAGGTCATCGACTCGAAGTTCGATGCTGTGCAGACGGTCTATGGCATGGGTTACCGGTGGGTGGAATGAGCGGAGCCCGCTTGCGGAATCCGCCCGACCCGCCTGACAAGCGGTCAGCCTCGTTGAGGCCGTCTGGTCGCCGCGGGGACCCGCCCGACAGGCTGTCAGCCTCGTCGGCACCGCCATGTCGCTGCGACTGAAGCTGCTGCTGCTGGGGCTTGCCACTCTCGTGCTGCCCTGGGAGGGCACGCGCTACGCGCGGGAGATGGAGTCCGCGCTCCGCGAAGGTGAGCAGGACTCTCTGACCCAGGTTGCCCAATCCATCGCCTCTTCGCTGCAGGGTCAAACGCACCTTCTGTATCGCGACAGCGCCGCGCCCACCGCCATGGGGCCGTTCGACCTGCAGCCGCTCGTGCTGACGAGCCAACCGTACCTGGACGGCTACCCGGACGAGTGGCCGCGGGACCAAGCGGCCTGGCGCCACTATAAAAACGGCAACAATGGCAACGGCAACAATGGCGGCTTCGGCATTCTTACGGGCGTGTTCGAGCGGATGCTGTACGTGCTTCTCGATGTGCACGATGACAAGCTCGTGTTCGATGCGGTGGGCGCCAATCCCCTCGACTCGAGCACCCTGGGCGATCGCATCTGGCTGGGGTTCACCGGACCGGACGGCATGGAGCACCAGGTGTTCATCTCGGCGACGGGCGCGGGACCGGTGATGGCCCGCCGCATCGAAAGCGGCGAATACGGCCAGCAGAGCGCAGTCAGCGAGCCGCGCATCAACGGCGCCTGGCAGCCCAGCCCCGATGGCTATCGCCTCGAGCTGAGGGTGCCGCTCTCGATGCTCGGCGACCGCTTTGGAGTGCTGATCGATGATCGCGACCGGCAAGGCGAGCCGGCCACCAGCTATGGGATGCTCAGCACGCAGGACCTGCATACCCAGGGCAGGCTCGTCGTGGCCTCACCGGAGCTGACCACCTACCTGACCCAGTTTCTGCAGCCCGGGCTGCGTCTTGCGGTGGCCTCCCCCGACGGGCGGACACTCGCGCAAGCGGACGCGCTCGGACAGGCCACCGAGCTGGGTCCGGAGCCGGGACTCCTCGCGCGGCTCTACCGGCGTTTCGTGGACGAACCCAAGGCCCATCGCGCGATCGACGCAACGGCACCTGTCTACGACCAGAAGCATCAGCAGCCGATCGGGCAATTGCGAGTCACCCAGACCGGCGAACGCTGGCTCACGCTGCGCGACAGGGCCCTCACACGAATGCTCAACATCACGCTGATCACCACGATCATCGCCGTCGTGCTGATGTTCGTGTTCGCTGCCCGTCTCGCCGTGCGCCTCTCCCGCCTGCGAGGCGCCAGCGAATCCGCCCTGACACGCGAGGGGCTGATCACGACCTTCCCCGAGACAGCGGCCCCCGATGAGCTCGGCGACGTGGCGCGTGGCTTCTCGACTCTGCTTGGCCGGCTCAACGAATACACCGGCTATCTGCGCACCCTGGCCGGTAAGCTCGCCCACGAGATCCGCACCCCTCTGACCATCGTCCGCTCCTCGCTGGAGAACCTGGAATCCGAAGGCATCTCCGACGGCGCGCGCGTCTACCTGGATCGCGCGCGTCAGGGCAGTGAGCGCCTGAACGGCATTCTGCTCGCGATGGGTGCAGCCACCCGCGTCGAGGAAGCCATCGCGAGTGCCGAGCGAACCCGCTTCGACATCGTCGCTGTGGTGGGCTCGGCGGTCGGCTCGTACGGGAACGCCTTTCCGCAGCGCAGGTTCATCACCGACCTGCCCGCCGAGCCGCTCGAGATCGAGGGCGCCCCCGATCTCATCGTGCAGATGCTCGACAAGCTGGTGGACAACGCGGTCGATTTCAGCCCGCCAGGGACGGGGATCACCGTTCGCCTGCGTTCCGAGCCGCGATTCGTGGTGCTCGCGGTAGAGAATCCCGGGCCGCCGCTGGCGCCGTGGATTCGCGGGCGGCTGTTCGAGAGCCTGTGGCAATCCCGTACCGACCGCGACAGCCGGCCGCACTTCGGGCTCGGCCTGTACATCGTTCGCCTCATCGCCGAATTCCACGGCGGCAGCGCCAGCGCCGCCAACCTCCCAGGGGACGCCGGAGCGAGCTTCGTGGTGCGGCTCGCCAAGCCCTGAATCGCCTGAGGTCGTACCGGGAAGGACGTTCAGGATCGGATCGGCAGGTCGCCAGCCCCGCCGATCCGCAATCGGCTGACGGTCCTCCGCGCCGGCCGACGGCCCGACGGGCGGGGTGTCCGGGCCTGGGACCCTCTAATCCCGGAACTGCGTGATGTGTCACCCATGAACCGTGGCTTGGCGCACAAGCCACACCTCAAGCGGTTGTCCGCAAGGCCGCTCTACGTCTAAGCAGGAAGCGCCGGGAATCGCTGTTCGGGAGCGACGCGAACGCTCGGTTGTGTCGTAATTACGACATAGAAAATTCATTTGGAACGAGTACAATTCCGCTCACGGAACGAGCACCATGACGGCGCAAGCAGCGGTTTTGCTTGGGTGCGCACCGATCTGGCACCGTAATTGCTCGAACGGGCAGGGTTTGGACGGCGGCCGCCCTTGATGCGGCGGGCTCACATGGGAGGGAGGCAAACAAGGATAACGCAAGAAAACTCGGAGACGACGCGGGCACGGGTAACGACAGCCACTAACTTACTGAGGTTGTCAGGAACGGCACGACGTGGACTGACACGCGGGCCTCGACACATTCGGCCGGAGCAGCACTGCCGGGCTCCTGCGTTCCAGCCGCAAGACATAGATGCTCGTGATCACGCGACCCGCCGGTGCGCATCTCGAGGCAGAAACCTCGAGCAGGGCGATTCTCAATCGTTTTGAGCCCGCGCCCGGTTCGGAGCTGACAGCGATCTACCGGGTCAAAATGGGAAGAGCCATTCCAACCCCGCCGCCTGGCGGGGTTTTTTTTCGCTACGGCTTTCTCGCCCGTTCGCGCGGCGCTGTGGGGTCCGTCTCAGAGACTCGGCCTATCCCACTCCCAAATGCCGCAATATCCCCTTGGCCGCCTCGCGCCCCTCAAACACCGCCGTCACCACGAGATCCGAGCCGCGAACCATGTCACCGCCGGCAAACACCTTGGGATTGGTGGTCTGGAACGGCGTTGCCTGCGCGGCCGAAACGCGCACGCGCCCGTTGGAATGCACACGGATGTCATGTTGCTCGAACCACCGCGGCGGGCTCGGTAGGAATCCAAACGCAATGATCACCGCATCCGCCTCCAACACCCGCTCCGATCCGGCAACGGGCTCGGGCACGCGCCGCCCGCGCGCATCGGGTGCGCCGAGGCGGGTCTGAACGATCTTCACGCCCTCGACGGTATCGGTGCCGATGATCTCGATGGGCTGGGCATTGAAGAGGAACTCCACGCCCTCCTCCCTGCTGTTCTTGTAGTCGCGGCGCGAGCCGGGCATGTTCGGCTCGTCACGCCGATACGTGCAGGTCACCGACTCGGCGCCCTGGCGGATGGCGGTGCGATTGCAGTCCATTCCGGTGTCGCCGCCACCGAGCACGACTACGCGTTTGCCGCGCATGCTGATCAGTTGAGCGGCACTGCCGGGCAGACCGAGCTCGTGATTGATGTTGGAAATCAGGTAGGGAAGTGCCTCGTGCACGCCGGGCAGGTCCTCACCGGGAAAGCCGCCCTTCACGTACTTATAGGTCCCCATCCCGAGGAACACCGCGTCGTACTCCGCGACGAGCTTCTCGAAGGGAATGTCGCTGCCCACGTCCACACCGAGCCGGAACTCCACACCCATCCCTTCCATGATCTCCCGGCGCTTCTCGATGACTTCCTTCTCGAGCTTGAACGGCGGTATGCCGAACGTGAGCAGTCCACCGATGCGCGAGTAGCGGTCGAACACGACCGGAGTAACTCCGTTGCGCGCCAGGATATCGGCGCAGCCGAGCCCGGCGGGCCCTGCGCCGATGACTGCAACGCGCTTTCCCGTCGGGCGGACGTTGGACATGTCGGGCTTCCACCCGAGTTTCAGCGCCTCATCGGTGATGTACTTCTCGATCGACCCGATGGTGACGGCACCCAGCCCGTCGTTGAGCGTGCACGCCCCCTCGCACAGGCGATCCTGCGGACAGATGCGCCCACAGACCTCCGGCAGGGAGTTGGTCTTGTGGGACAGCTCGGCCGCCTCGAACAGGTTGCCTTCCTGGATGAGCTTCAGCCAGTTGGGAATGTAGTTGTGGACCGGACATTTCCATTCGCAGAAGGGATTGCCGCAGGCGAGGCAGCGGCCCGCCTGCTGGGCGGCGCCCTGTGCATCGAACTGCGAGTAGATCTCGCGGAACTGCGTGACGCGCACCTCGACGGGGAGCTTCGCCGGGTCGGCACGCGGGATATCCAGAAATTGCAGATTTTTGTCAGCCATTTTACGGGGCCCCTACCCCGAACTTCTCAGCGGGTTGCGCAAGAGCGCAACCCGCCACGAGTAGCGGCGCAAAGCCGCCGGTAAGATAAATCTTCATGCCGCCCGCCGCAGATTCTCGATCAACGAATCGATCGAGGCCGCCTTGGGCTTCACCACCCAGAATTTGCCGATGTAGGAGCGCAGATCGTTGACGATCTCCTCCGCCCAGGCGCTGCCGGTCTCGGCGAGGTGCTGGCCGAGCAGCCCCTCGAGGTGCTGCAGATGCGACTGCATCGACTCGGCATGGATGCGGCTGATGTCGATCAGCTCGTGGTTGTAGCGATCGACGAAATCGCGCTCCAGATCCAGCACGTAAGCGAAGCCGCCGGTGAATCCCGCGCCGAAATTCACGCCGGTGCGGCCGAGCACGCAGACGACGCCGCCCGTCATGTACTCGCAACAGTGATCGCCCGCACCCTCGATGACCGCGACGGCGCCGGAGTTGCGCACCGCAAAGCGCTCCCCGGCCACTCCGGCCGCGAACAGCTGCCCGCCGGTCGCGCCGTACAGGCAGGTGTTGCCCATGATGATCGTGTTGTTGGCGGTGTAGCGGGCGTTGCGGGGGTGGCGCAGAACGATCTTGCCGGCGGCCATTCCCTTGCCCACGTAGTCGTTGGCATCGCCTTCGAGGTAGAGGTGCAGTCCGCCTGCGTTCCACACCCCGAAGCTCTGCCCGACATTGCCGGTCAGCCGCACCGTCAGCGGCGCATCCTCCATCCCGTAGTTGCCCCAGCGCCGGGCGATCTCACCCGAGATGCGGGCGCCGATGGAGCGGTTGTAGTTGTGGACTTCGTAGCTCCACTCGCCTCCCTGCTTGCCTTGGATGGCGGCGTGCATGTCGCTCACCATTTTCTCGGCCAGCTCGCCCTTGTCGAAGGGCGCGTTCGCGGGGGACACGCAGAACTGCGGCACGTCCGCGGCCAACCCGGCGTCCGAGAGGATCGGCTGCAGGTCGAGCTTGCGTTGCCTCGGAGTGCTGCCCTGCACTGCTTCCAGATGCTCGGTGTGGCCGATGATGTCCTGCAGGCGCCGCACGCCCAGGGTTGCGAGGATCTCGCGTACCTCGCGGGCGACGAAGCGGAAGTAGTTCACCACCATCTCGGGCAGGCCGATGAAGTACTTCGATCGCAGCACGTTGTGCTGGGTCGCGACGCCGGTAGCGCAATTGTTCAGGTGGCAGATGCGCAGGTACTTGCACCCCAGCGCCACCATCGGGGCAGTCCCGAAGCCGAAGCTCTCGGCGCCCAGCAGCGCCGCCTTCACGACATCGAGGCCGGTTTTCAGTCCGCCGTCGGTCTGCAGGCGTACGCGGTGGCGCAGGTCGTTGGCACGTAAGGTCTGATGGGTCTCCGCAAGACCCAGCTCCCAGGGTGTGCCCGCGTACTTGATGGAGGACAGCGGGCTCGCGCCCGTGCCGCCGTCGTAGCCGGAGATGGTGATCAGGTCGGCGTACGCCTTGGCCACGCCGGCGGCCACCGTTCCGACACCCGGCTCGGCGACCAGCTTGACGGACACCAGCGCACCCGGATTCACCTGCTTGAGGTCGAAGATGAGCTGCGCCAGATCCTCGATCGAGTAGATGTCGTGATGCGGCGGCGGCGAGATCAGGCCGACCCCCGGCCGCGCGAAGCGCAGCGAGGCGATCATGTCGTTCACTTTG
>Ga0070681_10007001_pt1 | contig 10976 bp, 7 predicted proteins | sample KBSC83BmetaG_FD_65650 | JGI IMG/M metagenome (GOLD analysis project Ga0070681, IMG submission 65650) | Corn rhizosphere microbial communities from Kellogg Biological Station, Michigan, USA - KBS C8-3B metaG | ecosystem: Host-associated > Plants > Roots > Rhizosphere | place: USA: Michigan...
CCTGTGTACGCAGGCGGCTCGCTCCCCGCTCCTGATGAAGAGGGAATCCCTTGCGCGAGCGCCGGCGCGACGGAACCGACCTTCGCCGGTTTCTGAACATCCACCTGCGCTGCGTTCTGGTGAGGCTGATCGCTGTAGTGAGTGATTCCGTTTTCGTCGACCCACTTGTACACGGTGGCGCTGGCCGCCGAAGCCAGCGCGCACGCACAGCACATTAAGGTAAACAGGGTCCCGCGCATAGGAATCGAGGATAGCCCCAAGAGGGCCAAGGGACAAAAGCGGGTGGCGGCGTTCGTGACGCGCCGCCACCTGCCACCCTTCTCCCCCGGCAGGAGGCGTGATTCCTGCCGGATTTCCCCCCGTCCCCACCTCTGCCCGCACAAGCGGAAGCGCAGACGACGGAATCAAAGACGAGGCTTTCCTGAATGTCACGCCTTCTCCGTCTGCATCAGCAGCTGTAGTACAGCTCCATCTCGACCGGGTGCGTCGACATGCGGAACTTGGTGATCTCCTGCAACTTCAGAGCCGCGTAAGCGTCAATGACGTCATTGGTGAACACGCCGCCGCGAGTCAGGAACTCGCGATCCTTGTCGAGGTGCTCGAGCGCCATGTCGAGCGAGTGGCACACCGTCGGAATGTGCTTCGCCTCCTCGGGCTCGAGGTCGTACAGGTCCTTGTCGGCCGGATCGCCGGGATGGATCTTGTTCTGGATGCCGTCGAGACCCGCCATCATCATCGCGGCGAACGCGAAGTACGGATTGGCGCTCGAGTCGGGGAAGCGCACCTCGATACGGCGCGCCTTCGGGTTCGACACCCACGGAATACGAATCGATGCGGAGCGGTTGCGCGCGGAGTACGCGAGCATGACCGGCGCCTCGAACCCGGGAACCAGCCGCTTGTAGCTGTTGGTGCCTGCGTTCGTGAACGCATTCAGCGCCTTCGCGTGCTTGATGATTCCGCCGATGTAGTAGAGAGCGGTGTCGGACAGTCCGCCGTACTTGTCGCCGGCGAAGAGAGCCTTGCCCTCTTTCTGCAGCGACTGGTGAACGTGCATGCCGCTGCCGTTGTCGCCGACCAGAGGCTTCGGCATGAACGTCGCCGTCTTGCCGTAGCTGTGCGCAACGTTGTGCACGACGTACTTCAGGATTTGAACCTGGTCGGCTTTCAGCGTGAGCGTCCCGGCGCCAACGCCGATTTCGCTCTGGCCGCCGGTAGCGACCTCATGGTGATGCACTTCGACCTTGAGTCCCATTTCCTCGAGCGCCAGACACATCGCGGAGCGAATGTCCTGGAAAGCGTCGACCGGCGGAACCGGGAAGTAGCCGCCCTTCACGCCGGGGCGGTGGCCCCGGTTGCCGTCCTGGAACTCGGTCGATGAATTCCACGCGCCCTGCACAGAGTCGATCGAGTAGAAGCTGCCGCGCATCTCGTTGCTGTAGCGCACGCTGTCGAAAATGAAGAACTCGTTCTCCGGTCCGAACAGCGCGCTGTCGGCGATGCCGGTGGACCGCAGATACGCTTCGGCGCGCTTGGCGAGCGAGCGCGGGTCGCGCTCATAGCCCTGCATGGTGGCCGGCTCGATCACATCGCAACGGATGTTGACCGTGGTCTCTTCGAAGAACGGATCGATCACCGCCGTCTTCGACTCGGGCATCAGGATCATGTCCGACTCGTTGATGCCCTTCCATCCGGCGATGGAGGAGCCGTCGAACATCTTGCCGTCACGGAACAATTCTTCGTCGACGAGCTTCGCGGGAATCGTGACGTGTTGTTCCTTGCCGCGCGTGTCGGTGAAACGAAAGTCGCAGAACTTGACCTCTTTTTCTTTTATCAGCTTGATCACTTCAGTGGGTGTCATATCGCCTCCGGGAAAAGGTAGTGCTCGCCTTCACTCAAGGCCTCGAAAGCAAGGTCAGCGGTGCGACCGGCGGCTTCCCCGGCGGAACAACGAGCGGCTTGCCGACCCTCTTTTTGTGTACAGCGGATGGTTTGCAGCATGTGCGTCGACGCTCGATATTCCTGGGGCGGTCGCAGTTCACGCCCGGCCTTGTGTGCAGCGGCTCCGGTAGTAGTGCAGGGCTTATGCCAGGTCGCTGCCATCGAGAAATCAAAAGGTTAGCGCGCTTTGGGTGACTCCATGCACCGGGAGGGTGCACGGAGCGGCGCTCATTGCACCACGGATGAGCGGGAGCTGGCACGAAATTTAATGACGCCGGGATCGCCGTGGCGCGGCTGCAAGATCTTGGTGCGCCGGATTGTCCAAATATGAACTCGTGATATAGTGGGGTCCATATATAGACATAGGTGCTCTCATGCAGCCAGCCACCCATTCCAGAGGCCACAAGCGCAGTCCTCGTGAGCAGGAAGTAGCGGCGAGCGCCGCGGGGCTGCGGGCCTTCGCGCGAATTGCCGAAGTCTGGGGCCTTTCGGTCGCGGAGCAGCAGAGGCTTCTCGGCGTAACCTCCCGCTCGACGTACTTCAAGTGGAAGAAGGACCCGCACGTGCGCTTACCGCGGGACACGCTCGAGCGTCTCTCCTATCTGCTGGGCATCTACAAGGCGCTGCAGATCCTGCTGCCGCAGGCGCACGCCGCCGATGAGTGGGTGCGCCGGCCAAACCAGGAGCCGCTGTTCGGCGGCCGGTCGGCGCTGGAACGGATGCTGTCGGGCAACGTCGCGGATCTGTACCTCGTACGGCAGTACCTCGACTCGCAGCGTGGATGAGCCAGGGTCCGCTGCGCCAAGATCCGTTGGACGAAGGAGCAGGGGGTGCCGGGCAACCGGGCGCGCCACCACCGCCTCTCGCTCCAGTGCGGTGGCAACCATGCTACCGCGTCATCCCGAGCCGCTTCCCCACCATCCATCTGTTCGAGCGCATCGCCGGTCCCGAGGACTGGGAAGACCTGTATTGGCTCGAATCGCTGACCAATCCGCGCTTGCGCGAGCAGGTGGGCGACATCGATATCGTTCCTCGCGAAGACCGTGTGTTCGGCCCCGGCGCGAGCGTCATCATGGCGCCCTTCACGCACCTGAGCTCCGTCGGCAGTCGCTTTGCTGACGGTACCTTCGGCGCTTTCTACGCCGGCGTGGACCTCGCCACTTCGATCGCGGAAACGCGCTATCACCGCGAGAAATTCCTGCGCGCCACGCGGCAGGACGTCATTGAGCTGGACATGCGCTGTTACTTGTCCGACGTCGTGGCGACGTTCCATGACATTCGCGGGAAACGCTCGCAGATGGCTGACATCTACGACCCGCACAGTTATGTCTCGTCGCAGACTTTTGGGCGCGCGCTCAAGCTCGGCGGGTCGAATGGAGTTGTGTATGAGAGCGTGCGTCATCCGGGTGGGGAGTGCGTTGCTGTATTTCGCCCGCGGCTCGTTCAGAACCTGCGCCAGGGAGTGCATCTGCGCTATGTCTGGGATGGGACGCGCATCACCCGGATCTACGAACTGAAACCCATCGACATTCCATAGGGCGTCGCAACGGCCCGCCACGCAGGGCCGGATCGGGCCGCCGTGGCCCGATAGGCGGCCGGTCCGCCCGATTGGCTATACTTGTCCGCTCTTTGGCCCTCGGCCGACCTGCCCGTCACAGCAAGTTCAGCACCATGAAGATCGGTACCGCGCCGCGCACGTTTCAAGAGCTGATTTTTGCCCTGCAACGATATTGGTCGGATCAGGGCTGCGTCATCCTGCAGCCGTACGACAACGAGATGGGCGCGGGCACGTTCCACACGGCGACGTTTCTGCGGTCGATCGGTCCCGAGCCCTGGAGCGCCGCCTACGTCCAGCCCTCGCGCCGTCCCACCGACGGCCGCTACGGCGACAATCCGTTCCGCCTCCAGCACTACTACCAGTATCAGGTCGTCATCAAGCCCTCGCCGCTGGACATCCTCGACCGGTACCTCGGAAGCCTGCGCGCGCTGGGGTTCGATCCCCTCGTCCATGATGTGCGTTTCGTCGAGGACAACTGGGAATCGCCCACGCTCGGCGCGTGGGGCCTCGGCTGGGAAGTGTGGCTGAACGGCATGGAGATCACGCAGTTCACGTATTTCCAGCAGGTTGGTGGCCTCGATTGCCGGCCCGTCACCGGCGAGATTACCTATGGCCTCGAACGTCTGGCGATGTACCTGCAAGGCGTCGAGAGCATCTACGACATCGTGTGGACGGACGGCGTGACGTATCGCGATGTGTTTCACCAGAATGAGGTGGAGCAGTCGACCTACAACTTCGAGTACGCGGACGTACCGATGTTGTTTCGACATTTCGATGATCATGAGAAGGCGTGCAAAGAGCTGCTCGCCGCAAAACTCGCCTTGCCGGCCTACGAGCAGGTCCTCAAGGCTTCCCACACATTCAATCTGCTCGACGCGAGGCGAGCGATTTCGGTTACGGAGCGTCAGCGGTACATCCTTCGCGTACGCACCCTCGCAAGCGCAGTCGCGCAGGCTTACTTCGCCAGCCGTGAGGCGCTCGGCTTCCCCATGGCACGCGCCACCGCGGACACCGCGGCGACGCAGGACCGAGCAGCCGGGGCGCGCGCATGAAAACAGAACGCCGCGACCTCCTTATCGAGCTGGGTACCGAGGAGCTTCCTCCGAAATCGCTGCGTGCCCTCGAGGCTGCTTTCGCTGCCGGTGTGCGCGGTGGCTTGGAAGCCGCCGGGCTCGCCTTCAGCGACGTTCAGTCTTTCGCGACCCCACGGCGGCTGGCTCTGATCGTCAAAAAGCTGGCCTCGCGGCAACCCGACCAGGACATCAAACGGCGCGGACCTCCGGTCACCGCAGCATTCGACGCCGCTGGGCAGCCAACGCGAGCCGCGCTGGCGTTCGCACAAAGCTGCGGTACAGCCGTGGAGGCGCTGCAGAAGCTCGAGGAAGGGAAGGGCACCTTCCTGTACTTCATCGGTTCCAAGCCCGGCGCGGCGGTCAATGAGTTGATCCCGTCGATCGTGCAGTCTTCGCTGGATGCGCTTCCGATTGCCCGCCGCATGCATTGGGGCTCGAGCACCGCGGAGTTCGTGAGGCCGGTTCACTGGCTCATCCTGTTATACGGGCAGGAGGTCATCCCGGCGACGTTACTGGATACGCAGTCCGGCAACCTGACGCGAGGACATCGGTTCCATGCACCTAAACCCCTTCGAGTGACTTCGCCGGGCACCTACGAGAAGACGCTCCAGATGCGTGGCTATGTAGTCGCCAACTTCGAGACGCGCCGCGCCCTCATCAAGGAGCGCGTCACGGCGACGGCTGCGGAATTGGGACACGCAGGCCACGGTGGACGGGCGCTGATCACCCCCGCTCTGCTGGATGAAGTCACGGCATTGGTTGAATGGCCGATTCCGATAGCGGGTCGTTTCGAGGAACGCTTCCTGACACTTCCTCGCGAGGTGTTGATTTCGACACTGCAGGATCACCAGCGTTACTTCCCGGTGGAAGACGCTGAAGGCCGCCTCATCCCGCACTTCATCACCGTAAGCAACATTGAGAGTCGCGATCCCGCGAAGGTCCGCGAAGGCAACGAGAGAGTCGTCCGTCCCAGACTCGCTGACGCGGCGTTCTTCTGGGAGCAGGACCGGAAGAAGACGCTGGCGTCGCGGCTTGCGGCGCTCGATGCGGTCACCTTTCAAGCGAAGCTCGGGTCGCTCGGGGACAAGGCCCGGCGCGTACGCAAGTTGGCTGGCGAGATCGCAAGAGCCGCTGGCCGCAACAGCGCCGAGAGCGAGCGAGCCGCGGAGCTCTGCAAGTGCGACCTGCTCACGGCCATGGTGGGCGAATTCCCTGAGCTACAGGGAATCATGGGCACGTACTACGCGCTCGCGGATGGCGAGCTCCCCGAAGTGGCCGTCGCGATCAAGGAGCACTACCTGCCACGCGGAGCGGGCGATGACCTGCCCGCAACGCATGCCGGCGTGAGCGTCGCCATCGCCGACAAGCTGGACACGCTCGCGGGAATCTTCGCGATCGGCGAAAAGCCGACTGGAGCCAAGGACCCGTTCGGTCTGCGGCGCGCGGCCATCGGCATCCTGAGAATTCTCATCGAGACCGCGCTCGACCTCGACTTGCGCAAGCTGATTGCGGTGGCGGTGGCGGAAGTGAGCGTCGATATCGAGCGGATCCGCGCTGCGAGGGAGCATCAGCGGGCTGCCGCAGCCGCGGCGAGGGTGGCCGCGGCGACCGAAGGCGGCGGCATGTCGACCTCGACGCCATTGCCGCTGGCGACGTCAGGGCAAGCGCCGGCGGCCAGCAGCCTTGGCTCCTCGGGCGCGCCGAAGGCACCCGCGCAACCCGAAGCCGTTGCGACCGAAATCTACGACTACATCATGGAGCGTCTGCGCGCCTACTACCTCGAGCGCGGCGACTCCTCATCGACGGCTGCCGCAATCGGCGGCGCGGCCATCACAACCGAAATGTTCGACGCGGCGCTGGCGATACGACCGGCGTCGCCCGTCGACTTCGATGCACGTCTCAAGGCGCTGAGCGCGTTTCTCGAGCTGCCTGAAGCCGCGAGTCTGACGGCGGCGAACAAGCGCATCGCCAACATCCTTCGCAAGAGCGCGGAGCGGGCAAACGGCGACGTCAATGTCGAGACGCTGCGCGAGGAAGCTGAGGTCCGCTTGTTCGACGCGATGCGAGCGATGCGAGACGCGGTAACAACGGCGACGGCGCAGCGAGAGTATGCGAATGCGTTAGGGAGGCTCGCTCAACTGCGTCCCGCTATCGACGCCTTCTTCGATAAGGTCATGGTCATGGATGAGGATCCGATACTGCGTGCCAACAGGCTTGCGCTGCTATCGCAGCTCCACGGTCTGTTCTCGGGCGTCGCCGACCTTTCGCGGCTTCCAGGCTAGAGCACCCGCATGCAGCTCATCTGCTCGCTCATCTTTACCGCGTTTCTGTTTCTCTGGACGTTCTTCTACGCAATCTTCTTCGTGATCGCGTGTTCTTTCCTTCCGTTCAGGCGGCGCTTTGTGCTGGCGCAGGTCTGGGCGATCGTCATCCTGCGTGTGCTCAAGTGGACGTGCCGGCTCGACTACCGCGTTGAGGGCGCCGAGAACGTCCCGGCTGGCAACCACATCGCTCTGTGGAAGCACTCCTCCTCGTGGGAGACCATCGCAATGGCCGTGGTTTTCCCGCGCCAGGTGTGGGTGCTGAAGCGCGAGCTGTTGTGGATCCCCGCGGTAGGCTGGGGCATTCGGCAGCTGCATGCCATTGCCATCGACCGCAAATCGGGTCATTCGGCGGTCGGCCAGGTCGTCGAGCAGGGGAAGCAGCGCCTGGAGGAAGGCGACTGGATCATGATCTTCCCCGAAGGGACCCGGACGCCCGCCGGGCAGAGGCGCAAGTACGGAGTGAGCGGTGCGCTGCTGGCGTCGGAGGCCGGCTGCTTCATCGTCCCTGTGGCGCATGACGCGGGGCTGTACTGGGCGCGTCGCGGGCTGTTGAAGAAGCCGGGGACAGTTCGTGTGGTCATTGGACCGCCCATCCCGGCCGCGAATCGTGACGCCCGCGAGATTAATCGCGAGGCACAAGCATGGATTGAAGCAACGGTGAATCAGTTGTCAGTCGATGCAGGGCTGCGCGCGAATGGCGAAAGCCCACTGCGTGTGACCCACCCCTCGAATTGAGCGAAGCGCGGCAGTAAGGGGCGACGGGGAGACGTAACCTGTCGCCGCTCATTCGACTCACGCCTCGATTCTTTCATGCGCCGTCTTTCCAAGCTGCTCGCGTCGCTCGCAGTTGCAACGATTCTGGTGGCGTGCCAATCCGCGCCTCCTCCGCTGCCCTTCGAGCATTCAACGCGGATCGCCGTCCGCCGGATCGGCATCGCTCCACTGGGCGTGCCTGAGCAACTTCAGGTCACGATCATGAACCCGATCGGCGCCGGGTTTGGCGTGGTCGGTAATCTCATTGAGAGTCACCGCACCGCCACGGCGTCAGCAGAGGTCACCGGGGTGCTCAGCAAGGCCCACTACAATTATGGAGGCGCGCTGAGCGACGCCATCGCCGCTGCCATGCGAAAGGCGGGATTCACAATTACCCGTGTGGAGGGATCCAGGGCAAAGAGCGAGCGAGAGAAATTCCTTAGCCGCTATCCGCACCAGAAAGCGCAGGGCGTGGACGCCTACCTCGACGTCTACTCACCCTACTTCGGCTTCCAGGCACCGCAGTCCTCGTCGGACTACCGCCCGCGTGTAGAGCTGATTGCGCGCCTGGTCAGCAGCAAGGATGGCTCGACGCTCTTCCAGAACCACATCGTCTATGGAACGCACACCAGCGACGATGAGGATGCGATCCTGGTCCGCGCCGACGACAACGTGAGCTTCCGGGACCGAACGGCGCTCGAAGCAAACCCCGCCTCCACGGCTCGCGCCCTGCAGTCCGCGATCGACTCGGTGGCGTGGGAGCTGGCCAAGCAGTTCATGTGAGCCTGTGAGCGGACACCTGCGCCAGGTCGCCGCACCCGATAGCCCGATCCCGCCGACGATTGTCTCACCAATGGGGCAATCTAAGGTCTACACGTCGAGATTGGTCACCGAAAGCGCGTTCTTCTCGATGAACTCGCGCCGAGGCTCGACCTGGTCGCCCATGAGCGTCGTGAAGATATCGTCCGCCGCGACGGCGTCTTCGATCTTCACCTGCATGAGCCGGCGCAGTTCCGGATTGATCGTGGTCTCCCACAACTGCTCCGGATTCATCTCGCCGAGGCCTTTGTAGCGCTGAATGCTCTGCCCTTTTCGAGCCTGATCGAACAGCCACTTCATCGCTTCCTTGAACGACCCGACATCCTGGCGATCCGAGCCGCGCACAGCGTAGGCCCCTTCACCAATCAAACCGGCGAGCGTGCGAGCGAGGTCGGCAATGCGCTGATACTCCGCCGACTCGAAGAACTCACGCGGGAAATACTTGTTGGTTGGAGTGCCGTGTTCGGTCTTGTGGATGATGACGCGCGCGGCGTGCCCATCGGTCGGCGCGCTGACTTCAACACTGTAGGTGCGCGTGCCGTCATCCAATGCGTTGAGCCGGCGGTTCAAATCGTCAGCCCACGACTTGAGGTAATCCGTCCGATCGAAGTTCGCCGGCGTCATCTCCGGCATGTAGATGAGTTGCTCGAGGAGACGATCGTCATATCGGCGTGACCACCGTTTGATGATCGCCTGCACCTCCATGTACTGACGCGCGAGCGCTTCGAGGCCTGCACCTTGGAGCGGAGGTGCTTCGGCATTGACGTGTACAGCGGCGCCTTCCAGCGCCGAGTTCAGCAGGACAGCATTGAGCTCGACGTCGTCCTTGACGTACTGCTCCTGTTTGCCGCGCTTCACTTTGTATAGCGGCGGCTGCGCAATGTAGATGTGCCCGCGCTCGATGAGCATGGGGATCTGCCGGTAGAAGAATGTCAGCAGCAGCGTGCGGATATGAGATCCGTCGACGTCTGCGTCCGTCATGATGATGATGCGGTGATAGCGCAGCTTCTCGATGTCGAAGTCATCGCGCCCAATTCCGCAGCCCAGTGCAGTAATCAGCGTGCCGACCTCGGCTGATGAGAGCATCTTGTCGAAGCGGGCCTTCTCAACATTCAGAATCTTGCCCTTCAGCGGCAGGATGGCCTGGGTGCGGCGATCGCGGCCCTGCTTCGCCGAGCCACCGGCCGAGTCACCCTCGACGATGAAGATCTCAGACAGCGCGGGGTCCTTCTCCTGGCAGTCAGCCAGTTTTCCCGGAAGCCCTGCGATGTCCAGCGCCCCTTTCCGACGCGTCATCTCGCGCGCCTTCCGCGCAGCTTCGCGGGCCCGCGCGGCTTCCACGATCTTGGCGACGATCGACCGCGCCTCCTGGGGATGCTCGAGAAGAAATTCCCCGAGCTTGGTGGCCACGGCCGCCTCGACGACGCCTTTGACCTCGGACGAGACGAGCTTGTCCTTCGTCTGCGAGGAGAACTTGGGATCGGGCAGCTTCACGGAAAGGATCGCCGTCAGCCCCTCACGCGCGTCGTCGCCGGTCGTCGCGATCTTTTCCTTCTTCGCGGAGAGCTCTCTTTCGATGTAGTCGTTGAGAGTCCGGGTCAGAGCGCTGCGGAAGCCGGCCAGGTGGGTACCGCCGTCCTTCTGCGGGATGTTGTTGGTGTAGCAGAACATGCTCTCCTGGTAGGAGTCGTTCCACTGCATCGCCACCTCGACCGAGACGGGCCCTTCCTGGGTTCTGAACCAGAACGTCGAGTCGTGGACGGGCACCCGGCTGCGGTTCAGGTACTTCACGAAGGCTTCGAGACCACCGGCGTGCTGGAACACGTCGGACTTGTTCTCGCGCTCGTCGACGAGCTCGATGCGGACCCCCGAGTTCAGGAAGGACAGCTCCCGGAGGCGCTTCGCGAGAATCTCGTAATTAAACTGGATGTTCGTGAAGATCTGGGCACTGGGCCTGAATCGGATGGTGGTGCCCCGCTCCGAGGTGTCCCCCACCTCCGCAAGCGGCGCCGCCGGCTCACCGAGGTGATATTCCTGGCGATGGACCTTACCCTCCCGGGAGATGGTCAGCAGCAGGTAATCGGAAAGGGCATTGACCACGGAGACGCCGACGCCGTGGAGGCCGCCCGAGACCTTGTACGAGCTGTCGTCGAACTTCCCGCCCGAATGCAGGACGGTCATGATGACTTCGGCGGCGGATCGGCCTTCTTCGGGGTGGATATCGACGGGGATCCCGCGGCCATTGTCCGCGACGGTCACGGACTCGTCGGCGTGGATCGTAACGACCACCCGGTCGCAGTAACCGGCCAGCGCCTCATCGATGGAGTTGTCGACGGCCTCGAAAACCATGTGGTGCAGGCCCGTGCCGTCATCGGTATCGCCGATGTACATTCCGGGGCGCTTTCGCACCGCGTCAAGACCCTTTAGAACTTTGATTTTGCTCGAATCGTAGACGTCGTCGGCTGCCATGCAATCGCCCGGGCCTTCAGATACGGCATTATACCGGAGAAG
>Ga0070681_10007002_pt1 | contig 10975 bp, 11 predicted proteins | sample KBSC83BmetaG_FD_65650 | JGI IMG/M metagenome (GOLD analysis project Ga0070681, IMG submission 65650) | Corn rhizosphere microbial communities from Kellogg Biological Station, Michigan, USA - KBS C8-3B metaG | ecosystem: Host-associated > Plants > Roots > Rhizosphere | place: USA: Michigan...
CGCTCCGCTGCAACACGTCGTACCGAATCGTAACATGAGGAGTCTCGACCAACATCAGATGATCGAGATCACGGTAGAAATCACGCACGTTACCTCCACGTCTGACGAACTTCACCAAACGTGGCGAGTTGTCCGGCAGTTTGCGTGTCAATCATACTTGGTCAAGAAATTGATGGAAGGAGTCCGCGGAATGGCCGCCACGTATTCATTCGATGTCGTTTCGGATTTCGATCAACAAGAGCTGCGCAACGCCGTTGATCAGGCGCTGCGCGAAATTAGCACGCGCTACGACCTGAAAGATTCAAAGACGGAAATCACACAGGACAAGGATCAACTCGTCATCTCGACCGCCGACGAGTTCATTCTGAGTTCAGTGACCGACATCCTCGATACGAGGGTCGTTCGCCGCGGACTATCGCTCAAGATTCTCGACTACCAGCCAGTTGAGGACGCGAGCGGCAGCCGGGTCCGCCAGGTCGTCAAACTGCGACGAGGCATTCCGGAGACAGTCGCCAAGCAGTTGGTGAAAGAGATTCGCAGCGATTACAAGAAGGTGACACCACAAATTCAGGGCGACGCCATTCGGGTATCGGCCAAGAATAAAGACGACCTGCAAGCGGTTATCCAGGCGCTGAAGGGGAAAGAACTCGACGTCGCTCTCCAGTTCGTCAATTATCGGTAGCGCTTGGCGCACCTTCAGCATACGGAGCGGCCATCGACTCGACAGGTTTGTCGGCAGGCGACGCTGATCGCCTGGTAGTCGAGGGCCAGACACGCTGGAACATCACCCACTGTTCGGGGCTTTCGCGAATCTGGCGCTCGAAGATGGCGACGATCTTCTGCATCGCCTGGCGGATATCGCGTCGCGCGTCGTCGGTGCGTTCCACGAAAAACGGCTCCTCTACCGTCAGAATGTAGCCCTTCGAGAGTCGCTTAGTGAAGACAGCCAGAATCGGGGCGCCGCTATCACGAGCGATACGCGCCGGCCCAGCCGGCAGGGTCGTCTTCTCGCCGAAGAACGTAACTTCGACTCCGTTCTGAAAGAAATCACGGTCGGTGATCAGCCCGGCAAACTCACCACGCCGGATCGCCCCCAGCACGTGACGCACGCCGGCCGGTGTGGCCTCCTCGATCGTCAACCCATGACTCTTGCGCAGCAAGGTGACGACACGATAGATGAACTCCGGCACTGTCCGTGTCGTGAGCGAAATGATCGGATAGCCATGGATAAAGATTGACTGTCCGGTGTAGTCAAAGGCGCCGAAATGCGCGCTCGCGATAATTCCGCCCTTGCCGGCCTTCCGTGCCGCTTCGAGCCGCCCCCAACTTTCTTTCGAGCCATAGACGGCGGCGCGCAACTCATCGTCGGAGAGCAGCGCGACACGCATCAGGTCGAAGAAATTGCGAGCGCTGTACTGAAACACGCGGCGTGACAGGCGGCGTACCTCGCGGCTCTCTGCCGACATGCCCATGGCATGCGAGAGGTTCGAGCGTACGTTGGCACGATACGCTGGAAAGAGCGCCCACACAGCATCACCGAAGCGATCGCTTAGCCAGTAGCCGACGCTGATCGGGAAGAGCGTACTGAATCGCCCCATACCCGAAGCGAGATAATACGCAGCGCGCGACTTGAGATCGGGCACGCCGCTTGAACGCCGTTTGCTCCTGGCCACTGCCTCAATCCCAGCGCTCAGCGAAACTCTTCGATGGGCCAACCGAGACGTTGTGCGATCAGGCGCAACCGCTCATTCGGGTTGATGCAGACCGGATGCCCGAAAAGGCTGAGTACCGGTTCATCGGAATGATGATCGGCGTAACAGAACGAGCGTTGTAGCTCGATTTTCAGATCCGAAGCGAAGCGCTGGATGAGTAATGCCTTGCCGCCTCCATAGGGATGCGGACCGACGAGCCGGCCGGTGAAACGGCTCCCGCGCTCTTCAAGCCTGCTGCAAATGACATGTTCGACGCCAAGTGCGGCTGCCATCGGGACGATGATTTGCGGTAATGAGCCCGAAAGCAACACCGGCTGATGTCCGTCGCGAAGATGTCGTTGCACGCGCTCGATGCCGCGACCGGCCAGCCGCGGACGTATCGTCTCCTCGAAGCAGCGCGCGCCCAACTCGGAGATCTGCTCGACACGTGCCCCGCGCAGATATGGTCGATGGCGGCGGATCGCCATAAGCGGGTTGTTCCGCCCGCGCACCGCCGTAAAACGAACGGTTTCGAGCACCGCTCGCATGCCCAAAACGCGCTCCTTGATCAGGAAGCCGAGGAAGAGCCGCTCCGCCGTCGTATCCGGCAGGAGCGTGCGGTCGACATCAAAAACGGCGGCAATCATTCCGTGATCTTCTCCGATTGTCGGACGTAGTACATCGCGTCAATCAGCACGGGCACCCCGCGAATGATCGTCAACGCTATGGCGGAGTAAACCATGAACCAGCCGATGTACCGAATCGAATCGTGACGATAGAAGTCGCCGAACCAGTGTGTTTCACCGAGATGCGCCGCGAACAGGCTGGTAAGAAAGACGAAGCCAAGCGCTTTGGCGACACCATAAAACGCGCGCATGAACCGCGACGCGGCGATAAATTCCGAGAGCGGCGTCAGCATCATGGTGTTCTTACCAAACGCCGATTTGCCCTGCCGGTAGCTCATCCCTCGCATCGCATCGACGAAGAAACCGCGCGTCAACACCAGCAGCGGCATCCAGACGCCGATCAACCCCAGCTGCGCAAAGACAACCCAGAGCGCATTTTCAACGACGCGATCGCCTGCGATGTCGAGGATCGCGCCGAATTCGCTGGTCGACTTTCGGCGCCGTGCGACAAACCCGTCGAGCCCGTCGCTCACGAAGACGATAGCAATAAGTAATGTACACCAGCCGACGACCGGATACGATCGTGTGTAGATAAGCGCGATCGTCACGAACAGCAGGAGTAACCGACCGCCCGTGATCAGGTTCGCCATGACCCTCCCGATCGGTCCCAACTGGAATCCTCGACGGCCGCACCTTTATCCGCGTTGCGGAGAGGTCCGGCTCGAAGCATTGAAGCCGGACACATTATAACAGAGCCAATTCCGCGCTCCGCGCCTGAGCGGCATCAACCGGCGCACCGATCAGTGGATCAACCAGTAAAGCGCGATGAGTGCCGCGAATTCGACTACCAGTGAAGCCGACAGCAGAAATCGCGCCGCGAAGCGATCGAACCCGTCGACGAACCAGGCAAATGCGAAATTGGCAATCGTCACCAGCCAGGTGATAAGTGGGATCGTCCAGATCTGCCGCGTCGGTGCGAAGCGATCGGCCACGCCACTTCTGTCCCAATGGATCGCCAGAGTTTGAGGAAAAGTGTCGTAGCGAACAAGAACAAAAAGCGTTAGCGCGATATCAAGTATGAGCGCCGCAATGAGCAATCTGGCAGCAACGGGATCACTCCAGAGTCGCGGCAATGCGGCCGGTTGGCCTGCCTCGATGACCTGAGCGGAGGATCGACCGGCAGCCGTCATCCCGGCGTCAGCCTTCGCGGGGCGAGTCGCCGGATACGACGTTGTCCACCCGGCTTCGACAAAACGCGCGGTGAGCGAGGCAGGCTGCCAGTCGGCCACGGTTTCCGTCGACTCATCCACCACGCTGCCGCGAAGCTGCGCGAACGCTTCAAGAAAGAGCACGGGACGCTCCGGCGAGATCGCGAACTGGTAATCGCGCGTCACCAGCAGCAGTTGGCGGCGGGCTCGAAGTGTCGCCACAACCGTCACCAACCCCGAGAGAGTTGCTTGCTCGCCAACGTAGTAGCCGGGCCAGAAACGTTGCCAGCCGGTCGGATTCGGATCGAGCCGTTCGACGGCAGGCACAATCTGCTGCACGGCACCGATCGGTATTTCGTGTCGCCGCCCGGCCCAGCGAATCGTCAACTGGTCAGCGGTTAGCTCGTACCTCATCGTCGCATAGCCGTAGAGCAGATAGCCGAAGATTGCCGCGAGCCCCACGAAGATGATAAACAGCGACGACGCGTGGGAGTGAAAGAACCGTGTCTCCGACCAGTGAGATAGCCGAGACAACAGCGAAGAAGAGACAGAAAATGATGGCAATGAGGCCGATGACGCCGCCCGGTGAAGGAGCAGGTGGCCAGCGAACAACGGAGGCAGATTCGCCGGACGTTGCGTTCATCGCACTCCTCTCCGCTAACGCCTCGAGCTTGCAGCCATCTACCACGACGACGACGGCACCCGTTCATTTCACGGGTGCCGTCGATCGCTTACGGTGTCGGGGTCGCTACGGCCGGCGGTGCCGTCGCCGCTGGAGTCGGCGTCGGGATCGGGGTCGGCGTTGGCGGGGCATCCGGCGGCGGTACGAACTGCGTCTGCGCCGTCGGCGATGGGATCGGCGAGTTGATCTGCCAGTCGATCTTCGCAGCGGCGCGCTCGCTGTCCAACCAATCATTCGTCTTAAGGGTACGGAGTTGATTCAGCGTCTCGGCGGTGATCGGCCGATCGGGGTCAATCGCCGTCACCTTGACGATCTCCCAACCGAACTTATCGTGGAACGGCTTGCTGACTTCGCCTTCTTTCAGGGCAAAGGCCACCTTGTCGAACTCCGGCGTCATGATTCCCTTCGGCAACCAACCGAGCTGCCCGCCGTTGACCGCGGTCGTCGTATCGGCGCTCTGCTCCTTGGCGACGTCCGCGAAATCCTTGGTCTTCAGCGTCTGATTGACGATCGCGTTGGCCGCATCTTCGGTCGCGACCATGATCTGCGACGCCTGGATCTGCAGCGCGCGGGTTGGTACTTCCGACTCCAGCTTCTGGGTCACCTTCTGGCGCGCCAGGTTCGGTTGGATTACGAGTCGCCGGAAATCAGAAACGCTCATGCCCGCCTTATCGAGCACGACCTGCTTGTACTGATCGAAGTTCGTTGTCGCGGTGGCGCGCGCCTCGTCCGGCTGCAAGGTCGGAGTGGGTGAGGCAGCGGTCGGCGAACCGGCGGCCGTTGGCGATGCCGAAGGCGTGCCGCTTGCGGCAGCCGGACTGCCAGCCGCCGAAGCATCTGGCGATGCGGTCGCGCTCGCCGATGGAGCGGCGGTCGGTGACGGCGTCGCCGCGGCGGTCGCAGTCGCCCAGGCTGCTGCCGTCGGATCGAGCGGCGGTGGCGGAGTCGGACTGCCGATCGGCGCGGGCGCGAACTGCTGCGCCTGATATTCATCCATCTCGCTGTCGCTAATCGAGAGTCCGAGCTTCGTCATGCCATCAAGCACGACCTGATCGTCGACCATCTGATTAAGCGTCGTGGCATCGACCGGATCCGATTCGACCGTTTTCAATTCCGTCTGCGCTTGCTGCGCCAGATTTTGATACTGGGTCGCCTGATCGCCGCTGGAGAACTGGGCGATCTGGGAGTACTGTGAAACCTGATTCAGTAAGTCGAGCTTGCGGACCTTCCAGTAATCACTCCGCTCGATCTTGTGGCCATTTACAGACGCCAGGGCTTCGCGCGGAAGGTAGATGTACTGGTAAAACGCTCCGGCCGCGAGTACGACGACGAGCACGAGCGCCGTGACCGCGATGCCAACAATCAACAAGCGGCGTTGCGCTTCTTCACGTTCCCGGCGCGAGACGTGTCGCCTCGGCCCCTTTCGACCAGTTATCGACGCTAGCCAGAGTTGGACACGTTCGATCATTCCGTTGCTTTCGTCTCTTTAGCGTTTCACAGGCCAGCGCTGACGGGTTCGATCTCAGGCACGCCCGGCTCGACGGACCCGTCAGCGGTAGCTCCGGTCAATCAATCACTACTGTGAGAAAGCGATGAGAGCGACGTGGCGCGCTCGCTTAATGGCGACCGCCAGTGCACGCTGATGCTTGGCGCAGGTTCCCGACTGACGACGCGGCTCGATCTTGCCTCGGTCGGATACATGACGGCGCAGCCGGCCGATGTCCTTGTAATCGATGTCGTCGATCTGATCCATGCAGAAGGTGCAGACCTTGCGGCGCGGGTAGTAGCGCCCGCCACCGCCGCCAAAGCGGCGACGCGGCCGGTCGTCCGATCCACCCGACTGCGGACCGCGGGAGCGCGGCCCAGAATCTCGTCGTTCTTCAGACATTCGTGTGTTCTCCATGCTTCAAGAAATTCGGTTCGTTGGCTACGTGATTAGAACGGAACGTCGTCGAAATCGTCTTCGTCAACGCGACCGCCCCGGCTCGATTCTCGCGGCTCGCTGGGCGCCGATTCGCGGTAGTTTCCGCCGCCGCCAGCACCCATGCTTTCACCCCGCGGTGTCAGCATCATGAGTTCGGTCGCGGTGACATCAAGCGACGCGCGTTCCTGGCCATCATTTCCCGTGTAACGGTGGAGACGAACGCGGCCTTCGACGTAGACCTTACTTCCCTTGCTGAGATACTGGTCTGCGATCTCCGCCAGCCGATCCCAACAGTTAATTCGGAACCATTCGGTTTCGTCGACAAGCTCTCCGTCAGGCGATCGACGTCGCCGGCTCACCGCCAGGGAAAAATCGGTCACCGGCTTGCCGCTCGGAGTGAATCGCATTTCAGGGTCGCGTCCGAGATTTCCGATGAGCATGATTTTGTTGAGACCCCGTGACATCTCTGCACTCCAATCTACGCTGGAATCAACGGCAAGCTCGGCCACTCATCCCGTCGCTATTCGGATTCCGACTCCGGTTCGGTTTCTTCCACCTCGTTGTCGGTGGCAACCGTGGTGTCCGTCTCGCCTTCAGAGCCGCTCGGCTCGACCGACGATTCGACGACTAGCGGTTCGGTCGACTCAGGAACGTCGCTGGTCTCTTCCTCGGGCGCCTCCGGCGCATCCTGCCGAACAAGCAGATAACGAATGACCTGCTCATCAAGCTTCAGATCGCGCTCAATAGGCGAAATACTCGATGGAGTCGCCATAAACTGATAGAGCACGTAGATTGCGTCGCGGAAGCGTTGGATGGGATAGGCGAGGCGACGGCGCCCCCAGGGCGTGTCGCGCTTGATCAGGCTGATCTCGCCGCCAAAGGATGTAATGAGGCCGGCAACCGTGTCGACGGCTGCCGTCAGCGCTTCGTCGGTTATCTCGGGATTGATCAGCGCCATCAATTCGTAACCGCGAGGCGCACGTTGGTACTCGCGCAACGATTCCCCCTTTCTCCGGGATTACGCTGGTTCGCAGCCGGGACCGTTGCTATCCCGCGTTGACTCAGCGTAGAAAGGCTAAGCTCCGGGCGAAAGCCCGGCCCATCCGGCAATATTGAGCCGGAAACTGGTCGATTATAACATTCGATCCCGATCGTTCCCAGATCGGTCAAAATCGCGTCACACTCGTTCGTTCGCGTTGACTCGCCAATCAGGCACTTTCTATAATCCGTGTACGTTTGTTCTGCTCGCTTCTCCGTTTCGTGGTAGGTTAGGTACCGACCGACCGCGGTTACGTGCCTCGCGCAAGGAGCGTTGGTGCTTCCCTCGAGCCGCTCGTTGCGAGCGGCGCTGCTGGTCTTCACGCTGCTTCTACTTATCCCGGCCTGCGTTGTCTCGTCATCGACGACGACACCGACGTCCAGCGCTACCTCGATTCCGAATCCGGCCAGCCCGACCGCCATTCCGCTCACGCCGACGCCGAAACCGGATAAAGGGGGAACGCTTGTCGCCGCCCTTCCGGCGGAACCCGACACGCTCAATTTCACGCTCTCCGATCAGCCATCGACCATCGACGCGCTGAGTGTGCTCGATTCACGGATGATCCGCGTCCGCCCTGACGGGCAGCTCGATCCGCAACTCTTGACTGACGTTCCCACGATGCAGAACGACGGCATTTCGGCCGACGGCCTCACCTGGGTGCTGCATTTTCGGCCAAATGTCAAATGGTCCGATGAAGAGGCACTTGATGGCCGCGATTTCCGCTTCACCTGGAAGACGATCACCAATCCGAGCTACCCGGCGCAGAGCCGGGCCGGCTGGCAGGATATTTCGAGCATCGCCCTCTCGGCCGACTATCTCACCGCCACCATCACTCTCGCGCGCCCCTCCGGCACGCTGCTCGAGACGGTGCTCGCGGGCGGCGGTGGGTCGACGGCCGGCTTTCTCCTGCCGGCGCATCTTTTCACGGAGATACCGGTGGCAGAGATCGCGCGTTCGTCGTATGGCGACACGGGGCATGTCGGAAGTGGGCCGTTCAAGATCGCAAAGTGGTCTGAAGGCGACCAGATCGTGGCCGAACGAAACGACAATTTCTTCGGTCCGCAGGCGCGTCTCGATCGCATCGTGCTGCGCTTTCAATCAGATACCCGTACGGTAATGACCAACCTGTCGACCGGTGAGCTCGATCTCGGCGTCGATCTCTCGGAAACCTCTGTCGTCGATCTGCGTCAGATTCAAAACATCAACGCCGAAATCACGCCCAAAGCGGGCGCTATCGAGATGATCTCACTCAACCTGGATGATCCAAGTAACCTCAGTCAGCCCCACCCGGTACTCTCCGACCTCGCGGTCCGTCAGGCGTTGATCTACGGTTTCAACCGCCAGCACATCGTCGATGAATTTTTGCTCGGCCAATCGAGCGTCGCGATCACGCCGCTGGATTACACGCAGTGGAGCGATGACAGTCTGAAGCCGTATCCGTTCGATCCGAACAAGGCGCGTCAAATCCTCGACGACGACGGCTGGATCGCGCAAAGTGACGGCGTCCGCGCCAAGGACACCGTGCGCCTATCGTTTCGCTTGACGGTCGTGCAAGGCGATGATCCACAGGCGGTACTCGGACAGCGCATTGCCAAGGAGTTCGTCACCGATATGGCAACCATCGGTGTGCAGGTGCAGGAAGCGGCGGTGCCGGTCACGCAGATCACCGCGGACGCGCAATCCGGCGGTATCCTTGCCAATCGCTCGTTCGATGCGATCGATCTGGAAAACGACCAGCGCTCGGGCATGCTTGAGTTCGACGCACGCTTCAACAGCGCCGGCATCCCCAGCGCGAACAATTCGAACGGGCTCAACATTTCGGGCTACCGCAGCGCGGCGGTCGACTCAGCGCTCGACTCACTCAACTCCACCCCCGACCCAACGGCGCAGATGAGTCTGCTGGCGACCGCGCAACGCGCCGTTTATCAAGACCTGCCGGTCATCCCGATCTATAACCATTTCGAGGTCGATGCCAGCCGCTCGTACGTCAACGGGCTCAAGGGCGGACCGATTTCAGGCCTCTGGTGGAACACCGAGGAATGGTGGATCAACCACGACCAGGCTGCGCCATAGTTCGATGAGCGATGTGCGATTCGTCTAAATGCTGTCGGTGATGATCGCGCCTTCGGTCACGATGTCGAGGACGACTGCGGAACCGGCCACATCACGGCTGCCTGCTTCATCGTTCAGCGCTTCGGCGACGTGCGCGGCACATTCCGGATCGACAAACGCCAGCACCGAGGGGCCGGCCCCGCTCAAACAGGCTCCGAACGCCCCATGCCCGACCGCTGCCTCGATCATCGGCGCGACATGCGGGAAGAGTTTGCTCCGATACGGCTGATGCAAGGTATCCTGCATCGCTTCGCCCAGGAGCGTGAAATCCCCGTGCATGAGCGACATGAGCAGGAGCGCACAGCGACCGAGGTTTGCCACCGCATCCTGTCGCGGAATCATGGTTGGTACGACGGCGCGTGCGTCCGCCGTAAGTCCGAAGGCATCCGGCACGAACAACACCACCTGCAGGGCGCCGCCGAGAGGTATTTGCCGGCAAACGACGCGATCCGCGCAGATGAGCGAGAGCGTCACGCCACCGAAGAGTGAGGCCGAGACATTGTCGCCATGACCTTCGATTCCGGTTGCCAGCCCGAAGATCTGCTGGCGCGAAAGGGGCTCGCCAAGCAGATGATTTCCCGCCAGTAGACCGGCAACCAGTGCCGTTGCTGAACTACCGAGCCCGCGTGCAACCGGTATGTCGGACGACACCGCCACCCGGCACGGCGGAAGCGCGAGCCCGGCAGTGCCGGCCGCGAGCCGCATCCCTTGCTCGATCAGGTTCTCGCCGCCCGCGAGGTCGGGCCCGCCGTCAAACACGACGTTGCTCTGCGCTGGTTCCACGGTGACCGTCGTGAACAGGCCAAGCGCGACCGCCAGCGTGTCAAATCCGGAACCGAGGTTCGCGCTGGATGCGGGAACTCTAACGCTGAAGCGCACCGGCCAGCACCCCCTCCAGTGCGTCGAGCGTCGGGTCGATCAGCACTGGATGGTTGGCGAGCGGGCGTTCCTCTGAACCAGCCCCGAGGTGGTAATCAATCACCGTCTCGGTGTCCTTCATCAGATTGCCCGTCAGAATACCGGCGACAAGCGCATTCGGCGGAATTGTCCCTGTCTGAACCAATTTGCGCAGACCAGCCAGCGTCGTTGCCGAAGCCGGCTCACAACCGATTCCGGCCCGGTCGATCATCGCTTTCGCTTCGAGCAGTTCGGCATCGCTCACTGCTTCGACCACGCCGTCCGAGATCTCAATCGTGCGCCGCGCCCGCACGTAACTGACTGGGTCGCCGATCCGAATCGCTGAGGCGACCGTCTCCGCCTCCATCGGCTCATAGCTCCGGAAGCCGCTGCGATACGCCTCGTAAAATGGCGAAGCACCGGCGGCTTGAACGACGGCGACTCGCGGTGGTTTGGTCAGAATTCCGGCCGCCTGCAGGTCGATCAGGGCGCGCCCGAGCGCACTGCTGTTGCCGAGGTTGCCACCGGGCAACACGACCCAATCGGGCAACGCCCAGTCAAGTTGCTGCAAGAGGTCGAACAGAATAGTCTTCTGCCCCTCCATGCGGAATGGATTGATTGAGTTGAGCAGGTAGATACCATAGGCATCGCTTGCCTGCTCCACCAGCTTCATGGCAGCGTCAAAATCGCCGCGAATCTGCACGATCCTCGCGCCATAGGCAATCGTCTGGCCAAGCTTTGCGGCAGAAATTTTCCCTTCCGGCACGAACACGATCGATGGAATACCGGCCAGCGC
>Ga0070681_10007005_pt1 | contig 10973 bp, 12 predicted proteins | sample KBSC83BmetaG_FD_65650 | JGI IMG/M metagenome (GOLD analysis project Ga0070681, IMG submission 65650) | Corn rhizosphere microbial communities from Kellogg Biological Station, Michigan, USA - KBS C8-3B metaG | ecosystem: Host-associated > Plants > Roots > Rhizosphere | place: USA: Michigan...
GCGCGAGTCAGCGGGTGCAGCCCGCCCTGCTCCTCGCCCCGGCCGGGCAGGGTGACATCGACCCGCCCGGCCACGAGCTGCGCCTCGATGGCGGCGCGCGAGAGCTGAGTGCGGCGCGCCTCGAGTGCGGCCTGCACCTGCTGCTTCGCCTCGTTGATGCGCGCACCCGCGGCCGGGCGCGCGGCGGCCGCCAGCCCGCCGAGCGCCTTCAGCTGCTCGGTAAGGGTGCCCTTCTTGCCCAGCCACCTGACGCGCACGTCATCGAGCGCGGCCAGGTCGCCGCACGCGGCGACTTCTGCCAACGCCTCCTGCGTGAGCGCGGTCAGGTCAGTCAAGACCGGACCCGATCAGGTGATGCCGAGAGCGGTCTTCGCCTGCTGGGCGAGTGCGCCGAAAGCTGCGGTGTCGTGCACCGCGATGTCGGCGAGCACCTTGCGGTCGATCTCGACGCCGGCCTTGTTGAGGCCGTTCATGATGCGGCTGTAAGACAGGCCGTAGATGCGCGCCGCGGCATTGATGCGCGTGATCCACAGGGCGCGGAACTCGCGTTTGTTCTGCCGCCGGTCGCGGTAGGCGTACTGCCCCGCCTTGATCACGGCCTGCTTGGCCGCGCGATAGACCTTGCGCCGGGCGTTGTAATAGCCCTTCGCCTTGCCGAGAACTTTCTTGTGACGGCGCCCGGCCGTCACGCCACGCTTGACTCGTGCCATGTTGGTGCTCGCTTAACGGTGGTGGGGCAGAAGCTGCTCGAGGCGACCGACGTCGGTCTTGTCCACGAGGCTTGAGCCGCCCGAGCGCGCCTGGCGTTTCACCTTGCGCGTCTTGTGGCCGAGATTGTGGCGCCGGTTCGCCGCGTAGCCCTTGAAGCCCTTCGCCGTCTTGCGAAAGCGCTTGGCCGCGGCCCGGTTGGTCTTCAACTTGGGCATCGACTTCACTCCTAGTTGTGTAGCCCCGATCGCAAGGTGCAGTGACGCACCCGCTACGGGCGAACGCCCCGCGGGACCTTACGGTCCGTTAAGGCGTTACTTCTTTTTCGGTGCAAACACCATGATCATCTGCTTGCCTTCCATGAGCGGGTTCTGCTCGATCACCGCGTGCGGTGACAAGTCAGTGGAAACCCGCTCCAGGAGCTTGCGCCCGATGTCCTGGTGCACCATCTCGCGGCCGCGGAACCTCAAGGTCACCTTGGCCTTGTCACCCTCGGTCAGGAAGCGGGTCAGGTTACGCAGCTTGATCTGGTAATCCGACTCGCCCGTGCCGGGACGAAACTTCACTTCCTTGACTTGGATCTGCTTCTGCTTGCGCTTGGCGGAGTGGGCCTTCTTGTTCTGCTCGAACAGGAATTTCCCGTAGTCCATGATGCGCACGACCGGCGGTTCGGCGGTCGGCGAAACTTCAACCAGGTCCAGCTCTGCGGCCAGGGCCATCTGCAGAGCGTCGTAGCGGGACATCACTCCGGCTTGCGACCCATCGGCCGCTATTACGCGCAGCTGCGGCGCGACGATGTCCTCGTTGCGCCGGACCCGCTTTGTTGCACTAGCGATTCGTCAACCCTCCAATACTTCGCGCCCGCGGCTTTCGAGCTCGATGCGGAGCTGTTCGGCGAACGTCTCCGGGGCCATCGCGCCCAGGTCCTTGCCGCTACGTGTGCGCACTGAAATCAGATTGGCGGCCACTTCCTTGTCGCCCGCGACCAAGAGATACGGAACACGCCTGAGCGTGTGCTCGCGGATCTTAAAGCCCACCTTCTCGTTGCGCAAGTCGAAGTCTACCCGAAAGCCCTGATTTTTCAGGGATTCCGTAACCTTGTGGACATAGTCGTTCTGTCGGTCGGTAATGCTCAACACCACCGCCTGCACGGGCGACAGCCAGGCGGGCAGCCGCCCGGCATGGTGCTCGAGCAGGATGGCGAAAAAGCGCTCCAGCGAGCCGAACATCGCGCGATGCAGCATGACCGGGGTGCGCTTCGCGGAGTGCTCGTCGATGTAGTAAGCCCCCAGCCGCTCGGGCATGTTCAGATCGACCTGCAGCGTCCCGCACTGCCAGTCACGCCCGATGGCATCGCGCAGCACGAACTCGAGCTTCGGGCCGTAGAAGGCCCCCTCCCCCTTGTTCAGGCTGTATTGGATGCCGGCGGCATCGGAGGCCGCCTTGAGAGCGGCTTCCGCCTTGTCCCAGATCTCGTCGGAGCCGACGCGATTGGGCGGCCGGTCCGCGAACTTGATGGCCACGTCCTCGAAGCCGAAGTCCTTGTAGATCGAGAGGATGAGCTTGGTGATGGCCACGGACTCGGACGTGATCTGGTCCTCGGTGATGAAGCAGTGGCCGTCGTCCTGGGTGAAGGCGCGTACGCGCATGAGACCGTGGAGCGCCCCGGACGGCTCGTAGCGGTGCACCTTGCCGAACTCGGCGAGCCGCACCGGGAGCTCGCGGTAGCTGCGCAGCCCGTGCTTGAAGATCTGCACGTGCCCCGGGCAGTTCATGGGCTTGATGGCATAGGTGCGCTCATCCGGGGTCTTGGTGAGATACATGTTCTCGCCGAACTTCTCCAGGTGCCCCGACGCCCGCCACAGGCTCGCGTCCATGAGCTCCGGCGCGCTCACCTCCTCGTAGCCGGCCGCCCCCTGCCGCTCGCGCATATAGGCGATAAGGCACTGGAACACCGTCCACCCCTTGGGGTGCCAGAAGACCGCCCCCGGGGCTTCCTCCTGGAGATGAAAGAGGTCCAGCTCCTTGCCGATGCGGCGGTGATCGCGCTTCTCGGCCTCCTCCAGGCGCGTGAGGTAGGCATCGAGCTGCTTCTTGTCGCCCCAGGCCGTGCCGTAGATCCGCTGCAGCATTTCGTTGCGCGAGTCGCCGCGCCAGTAGGCGCCGGCAAGCTTGGTGAGCTTGAAGGCCTTGAGCTTGCCGGTGGAGGGCACGTGCGGACCGCGGCACAGGTCCACCCAGTCGCCCTGCCCGTAGAGGCTGATCTCCTCCTTCTCCGGGATGGCAGCGATGATCTCGGCCTTGTACAGCTCGCCTAGATTCCTGAAGTACTTCACCGCCTCGTCGCGCGGCATGACGCGGCGGTTCACCTTCTGGTCCGCCTGCGCCAGCTGCGTCATCCTGGCTTCAATGGCCGCCAGGTCCTCGGGCGTGAAGGGACGCTTGAAGGAGAAGTCGTAGTAGAAGCCGTCCTCGATCACCGGACCGATGGTCACCTGGGCTTCGGGGTAGAGCTCTTTCACCGCCTGCGCGAGAAGGTGGGCGGTGGAGTGCCGGATGACCTCGAGCCCGTCCGGATCCTTGTCGGTAACGATGGCGAGGCTGCTATCGGTGCTGATCACGTGGGACGTGTCCACGAGCTTGCCGTTGACCCGCCCGGCGAGCGCCGCCTTGCGCAGACCCGGACCAATGGCGCCCGCCACCTCGTCCACCGTGACCGGGTGATCGAAGTGCCGCTCGCTTCTGTCGGGCAAGGTAATGACGGGCATAGGACGACTTACAACGCTGATCCTCGGCTGCACGGGCCCCCTACGTTATCTGCGAGCCGTGCGTCGGGTCGAGCCCCGGGGGGCAAGCGCGTTCCGATGCCTCGGCGGCGCACCGAGGAGGACTTCCGCGGCGGGGCGCGGACGATACAAGAGCGGCCCCACCCGCGCAACTTGAAGGCCTTTTAATTCCAGCGGCTTACGCCGGGGGTGCAGGCAAGCTCTGCCTGAGCCAGCCGGTCCCCGTCCTGCGCCTTGATGAGCAGATGGGATGAGCCCGGGGCGGGGTCTGCCACCCCAGTGCATGGCTTGAATTGAATATGAAGGCGATCCGCACCGCAGTGGTCCCCGCGCTTGCACTGTTGGGCGCGGCAGTGCCCGGTCAGGCCATCACGCCCGCCTCGCCCGTGGGCGCACGGCCCGTCGCCGCCATCGGCAGCATCGCCGCCCGAGCAAACGTTTTTTCCCCGAGCGCGGTGAGCGCGGACGGCGGGCAGTTACGCGCCAAGGCCGCATTCTTCAGCCCGCGTCCGGTGACAAGCAGCGGCACCCTCTCCGCGCAGGGCGACTTCGAGGTGCCACCGATCGTTCCCGCTTCCTCCGCTCAACCCATCCTACAGCCGCCCAAATGAGCACATCCGCCGTCCGTCATGCCGGCATCGGCCTGCCTGCCATCGCCATCGCCGGCCTCACCACCGCGGCGCTGGCCGTCCAGCAACCGCCGGTGCCCCATGCGAACGCGCTGCCCGGTGCAATACCCGCCGATACCTTCCAGGTGACGATGACCGTGACCTTGCAGCTGTCCGACCTGCATCCGGCCGCCACCACGGGCGGACTGTTGTGTGGCTCCAAGGCCGGTTCGCAGAGCGACCTGAGTTCGTTACGCAACAGCATTCAATCGGCCCCGCGGCGGACCGACACTGACGCGTACTACCAGACGTTCGCCTCACTGATCCTGAGCCCGGCGCACTTCAACCATGCGGAACTCCAGGTTAGCTTTCCGATCACCAACCGCGGCTATTCGGGGACGCAGACGGTGACGAGGAATGTGCCGAACAGCGAGCTGGTCGATCCGCAGAGTCGCGCCGTGTGGAGTTCTCCGGCGGTGCTGGTCGGCTGCTGGCTGACTCTCAACGGAACGCATGCGCTTTATGGTGTCGCCAAAGAACTTGCGACGCCGAACAACGTCGACCGCATCATCGCGACCTCGACGGTCTTCGCCGTGCAGCTGGTGAGCGTGACGACGCAGGAGCGGGGAGTTCAGGACGCCCTGCGGCGTTGCGAGCCGCAGGGCGCCCTCAGTGACTGGTAGGCGCGAGTGGGATCGAACCACCGACCACCACCATGTCAAGGTGATGCTCTACCACTGAGCTACGCGCCTGTAGAAAGGTACTGTGCGACGCGGGCGGCGAACGATACAAGAGTGCCGCGCGCCGGGCAAGGTAAATCCTGCCTTTCCAGTAACTTACGTCTGCGTGGCGGGTGCCGGAAATCCGAGCTCGAGCTGCTTCAGGCGGCCGATCTCATCGCGCAGCTGCGCCGCGGCCTCGAACTCCAGGTTGCGCGCTTTCCTCAACATCTCGGTCTCGAGCTTCTTGATCTCCTTCACCAGCACTTCCGGCCGCATCTCCTCGGGCGCGGGACCCTTGCCGCGACGCTTCATGCCCGGGACCGGCGCCTCGGAGCGCGCGCCTTCCATGATGTCGGTGACCGCCTTGTGGATGCCGCGCGGGGTGATACCGTGTTCCTCATTGAACTCGATCTGCTTGCTGCGCCGGCGGTTGGTCTCCTCGATCGCGCGCTGCATCGAGCCGGTCATGCGGTCGGCGTAGAGGATTGCGCGGCCATTGATGTTGCGCGCCGCGCGGCCGATGGTCTGGATGAGCGAGTTGTCCGAGCGCAGGAACCCTTCCTTGTCGGCGTCGAGGATCGCCACCAGCGCAACCTCCGGCATGTCGAGTCCTTCGCGCAGGAGGTTGATACCCACCAGCACGTCGAATTTACCCAAGCGCAAGTCGCGGATGATCTCGGTGCGCTCCACCGTCTCGATATCCGCGTGCAGGTAGCGCACGCGCACGCCGTGCTCGTTGAGGTAGTCCGTGAGGTCCTCGGCCATGCGTTTGGTGAGAGTCGTGATGAGGACGCGCTCGCCGGCCTCGGCACACTTCTTGATCTCGGACAGCACGTCGTCCACCTGCGTGCCGACCGGGCGCACCTCGACCTCGGGATCGATGAGTCCCGTGGGGCGCACCAGCTGCTCGACTACCTGGGCGGAACGCTTGGCCTCGTAGGGGCCCGGGGTGGCGGAGACGAAGATCATCTGCGGGGCGAGCTGCTCCCACTCCTCGAACTTGAGCGGCCGGTTGTCCAGTGCCGAGGGCAGCCGGAACCCGTATTCCACCAGCACCTCCTTGCGCGAACGGTCGCCGCGGTACATGGCGCCGAGCTGCGGGATGGTCTGGTGGCTTTCGTCCACCACGAGCAGCGCGTTCTGCGGCAGGTAGTCGAACAGGCACGGCGGCGGCTCCCCGGGCGCGCGTCCCGAGAGGTAGCGCGAGTAGTTCTCGATGCCCGCGCAGTAGCCGACCTCCTTGATCATTTCCATGTCGAACATGGCGCGCTGCTCGAGGCGCTGCGCCTCCAGCAGCCGCCCGGCCTCGCGCAGCTCCTTGAGCCGCACGCGCAGGTCCTCGCGGATCTGGTCCACCGCTCCCACCAGGCGCTCGCGCGGAGTCACGTAGTGCGTGCCCGGGTAGACGGTGAAGCGCGGCACCTTGCGGTTGATGGCCCCGGTCAGCGGGTCGAACAGGGTGATGGAGTCGATGCTGTCATCGAAGAGCTCCACCCGCACTGCCTCGCGCTCGCTCTCGGCCGGGAAGATGTCGATGACGTCGCCGCGCACGCGGTAGGTGCCCTGGGTGAGGTCGAGCTCGTTGCGCGTGTACTGCATCTCCGCAAGTCGCCGCAGGAGCTTTCTCTGGCCGATGCGGTCGCCGCGCTTCAAGTGCAGCACCATGGACAGGTACGCCTGCGGGTCGCCGAGGCCGTAGATCGAAGACACGGTCGCGACGATGATGGAGTCGGAGCGCTCGAGCAACGCCTTGGTGGCCGACAGGCGCATCTGCTCGATGTGCTCGTTCACAGAAGAGTCCTTCTCGATGTACGTGTCCGAGGACGGCACGTAGGCCTCGGGCTGGTAGTAGTCGTAGTAGGAGACGAAGTACTCGATCGCGTTGTGCGGGAAGAACTCGCGGAACTCGCCGTACAGCTGCGCCGCGAGCGTCTTGTTGTGCGCCAGCACCATGGTGGGGCGCTGCACGCGCTGGATGACGGCCGCGATCGAGAAAGTCTTGCCCGAGCCGGTCACGCCGAGGAGGGTCTGGTGCGCCAGCCCCTCGCCCAGGCCCTCGACCAGCTTGTCGATCGCCTGCGGCTGGTCGCCGGCGGGCTGGTAGTCGGCCTCGAGCTTGAACGGGATCTGCGATTCCATGCGTGCTGAGTGCGCTGGGGCGAGGGGCGAGGGGTCCTGGGTCGTGGCCGGGCGGTTCACAATCCCTTAATATAGCGGCGCAATCCGATCTCAAGCGAACCCGAGGAATTTCAGTGACCTTCCCCGTCGCGCGACGCGTCCAGCGCGTCAAACCCTCGCCGACCCTCGCCGTCACCGCCCGCGCCGCCCGCCTCAAGGCCCAGGGCAAGGACGTGATCGGACTCGGCGCCGGGGAGCCGGACTTCGATACGCCCGCCCACATCCGCCAGGCCGGCATCGACGCCATCAATTCGGGCTTCACGCGCTACACCAATGTCGACGGGATCGATGAGCTCAAGGACGCCATCATCGCCAAGTTCCAGCGCGACAATCAGCTCGGTTACGAGCGCGCGCAGATCCTGGTCTCCTCGGGCGCCAAGCAGACCATCTACAACCTGTGCATGGCGGTCCTGGACCCGGGCGACGAGGCGGTGATCCCGGCCCCCTACTGGGTGTCCTACCCCGACATGGTGCTGCTCGCCGACGGGCTGCCGGTCATGCCGCTCGCCGGCATGGCCCAGGGGTACAAGATCACCCCGCGCCAGCTGTCGGCGGCGATCACACCGAAGACCAAGCTGCTACTCCTCAACAGCCCCTGCAATCCGACCGGGGCGGCGTACACGCGCGCCGAGCTGCGCGCCCTTGGCGAGGTGCTCATCGAGCATCCGCGCATCATCATCGGCACCGATGACATGTACGAGAAGATCTACTGGGAGCCGGAGCCGTTCTGCAGCTTGGTGCAGGCCGTGCCGGAGCTTTACCACCGCACCGTGACCATCAACGGGGTCTCCAAGGCGTATGCCATGACCGGCTGGCGCCTGGGTTACTGCGGCGGCCCGAAGGAGGTCATCGCGGCGATGGGTACCATCCAGGGCCAGTCGACGTCCAACGCCTCGAGCATCTCGCAGAAGGCAGCGGTCGCGGCTCTCAACGGCGACCAGTCGTGCGTCACCAAAATGAACGAGGCGTTCAAGGCGCGGCGCGACTTCGTGGTGCGCGCGCTCAACTCCACCCCCGGGGTGAGCTGCCTGCCGGGTGCCGGCACCTTCTATGCGTTCGCCGACGTATCGCGCGCCATGGCCGCACTCGGCTGCCGTGACGACGGCGAGTTCGCCGAGCTGCTGCTGAACGAGGCCGGGGTGGCGGTCGTGCCCGGCTCGGGCTTCGGGGCACCGGGCCACGTGCGACTGTCCTTCGCCTGCGGCATGGCGACCCTCGAGGAGGCGCTCGGGCGTATGGCACGGCTGCTCGCCGAGCGCGTCGCCGCCTGAAGCGCGCGCCCGGCACGGGCGATGCTCTACTCGTTCCTCGCCGACGCCCTCGTCGTCCTCCACTTCGGCTTCACCACGTTCGTGGTGTGCGGCGGTTTCCTGTCGTGGCGCTGGCGCTGGATGCCCTTCCTGCACCTGCCGGCACTGGCCTGGGGCTGCTGGGTCGAGGTCTCGCACAGCATCTGTCCCCTCACCCCGCTCGAGAACCACCTGCGCCGCCTGGGCGGCGAGGCCGGCTACAGCGAGGGGTTCCTGGCGCACTACGTGGTGCGGGTCCTGTACCCCCCGGGACTCACCTGGCACATCCAGTGGCTGCTCGCCGGCCTCCTGATCCTCGTCAATGTGACGGCCTACGCTCGGTTTTGGCGTCGCCGCCGCGGGTGAGGCCGCTGCGCGCCTGCCCCTGGGCTGCGGCGGGAATGTCGGCATGCCGGTGGTGGACGAGCTTCCAGTCGCCCTCCTCGAGCGGCACCGTCCGCCACGTGATCGGCGTGCGGTGAGGTTCGCCCGATGTCCTACCGAGACCGCCGCTCGTGGACGACAAGGCATGGGGGTACACTCCCGTGCAATGCTGTAACTGGGCCGAAGCGCATCCAAGAAAGTACGCGCCCAGAGGGTCGATCATGAAGCAACTGTCGGCACCGCCCGCAGAGGCGCTGGCCACCGAGGCCCCGAAGGCCCGAGGGATCGTGCGCCGGGTCCTGCTGCACGGCCTGTCACTCATCGTCGCCGCGGGCGCATTCGTGGCGTATCAGCACTTCAAGCTGAATGGTCAGTCGATCGCCTCGATGGTGAGCCTGGTTGCAGCCGGACTGTTCGCGTTCTCACCCATCCGCGCGCTGGTGGGTGAATTCTTCGCCCTCGAAGGTAAGGCGCTGCACGCCTTGCATGGCCTCGGCGGCCTTGCGCTGGTAGCGCTCGGCGCGACGGGAGTGTTCAAGGGGCACGAGCTCATGTCCCAAGCAGCCATGGCGCCCTTTGCCATCATGGCAGCGGCGCAGGCTCTGATGCATCAGGAGCACCCGCGCAATGCCGAACAGGCGGCCGCGATGCGCCGCTTCGCCACGAGTCTTCCCGAGGTCGCCCAGATCGCAAAGCCCGGCGCCCTCACCTCCACTGCGGCCGCAGCTCAGGCGGTGACCGCACTGCGGGACGTCATCTCCAAGGCGCAGGCCCTCGGGGAGACCGAGCTTCGGGCCGACCCGGCCTTCCAGAGCGCGTGGGCCCAGGCCACGGCGCGCACCGGGCTGACGCTCGGGCTGGACAGTGTCGATCAGGCCATCAATCGCCTGGCCGCTAATCCCGCCGCAGCCGGGGCGGTGCCCGATCTACGCCGGCAACTGGCGCGCGCGCGCGCCTGGGCGCAAGGGACCCAGCCGGCAAAACCCGTCAAATCCGCCGTATCTCCTTGACGTCCATGACGGCGGTGCCAGAGAATTCGCGCCCTTCGAGTCTCCCGCCCGTTCCCCGGTAGCTCAGCGGTAGAGCGTCGGACTGTTAATCCGTTGGTCGTTGGTTCGATTCCAACCCGGGGAGCCATTGCGCCTAATCACGGGATAGCAAGTCGTCTCACCCCGCTCGACCCATCCGGTAATTCTATTTAAAAACAGCCACTTACGCGCTCACCGGATCGCGCGGCCGACCTGTGGGTCTGATCCGCCGCTTCAGCGGTCCCGTCGGGCAGAGACCGCCGCCCGATGCTCATCGCGTGCCGTGAGCCAAACCTCGCCTGCGGCGCCGGCATTCATCAGCACGATACCCAGCCCGACGATCAGGTCCGGCCAGACAGAGTGCGTAAACGCGGTCGCGACACCCGCCGCGATGATGGCCACGTTTGCCGCCACATCGTTGCGTGCTGAGAGGAACGCAGCGCGCGTGAGGCTTCCGGCGTGCGCTCTAACACGTGCCAGCATCAACGCGCACGACAGGTTCACCACCAGAGCCCCTACTCCTGTCACCGTTAAGGGAACGGGATCAGGAGACACCGGGGAGACCAGTTTCGTCACGGCTGCTCACACGGCCGCCAGCGCCGGCACCAGGAGGACTCCTGCGAGAATCATTCCGACACGAGCTCGCCGAGCGGCGCTCCAACCAAGCGCCACAGCGATCAGGAAACTGAGGGAGGCGTCCTCCAAGAAATCGACCCCATCGGCAAATAGGGAAACCGAGCCGATCGTCAGGGCGACCGCGAACTCGACCCCGAAGTAGGCCAGGTTCAGGGCCGCTACCAGGATGACGACCCTCCGGACCGTGTCCGAGCGTCCCCGACCGGACCCGTCATCCGAGGTCACGAACCGCGCCCCGGAGCCGTGAAAGTGTGAACGTGTCCCCGAGAAACGGTTGACTCCATGGTTAGGATCGCGGAACTTAGCCTGTAGGGTTTAGTCAGTCCAAGCCTACGCTGAGGGTGCCCCTGGTGGTTCGTCGGCTCTTCCCAACCTTGATGCTCTGGACGTGCCTCCTCGGCATGATCCAACCGGCGCTGGCCTGTGGGCTGGGAACGGATTGCTGTCCGAAGGGATCCGCTTCCACGTACGTCGAGCAGGCAACTCTGCAGGCGGTTGCAGATGACAACTGCTGTGCCGCGCAACCCGCTTTCACATCGTCTCCATCGTTTATTGCGCAACCGCGCAAAGCCCTTGATCGGACCGCTGGCTCGCCGAGCCTTTTTACTGCACCCGCTGCTGTAGCAGTCTCGCG
>Ga0070681_10007007_pt1 | contig 10972 bp, 12 predicted proteins | sample KBSC83BmetaG_FD_65650 | JGI IMG/M metagenome (GOLD analysis project Ga0070681, IMG submission 65650) | Corn rhizosphere microbial communities from Kellogg Biological Station, Michigan, USA - KBS C8-3B metaG | ecosystem: Host-associated > Plants > Roots > Rhizosphere | place: USA: Michigan...
TTCGGCCAAGACAGCCACGGCGAGGTGTACGTCATGGCGTCGAAGATCCTCGGGCCGAGCGGCAGGACCGGCACGGTCTTCAAGCTCGTGCCTCCGCACACGCAGTAGGGGACGTGCGGGGTGGCCGGGCCGGGCTGAGAGCCTGAACTCGGCCCGGCCACCTCCGGGAAGCACTAAACGCGCTGAGGTTGGCCCGCTTCTGTTGACGCTCGCGTTCTAGGCGGCTGTGGCCACCTGGGTCGTGGTGAGTGGCGGTGCACGGGGTTGTAGAACGTTTCGATGTAGCGGAAGACGGCGAACCTCGCCTGGTGTCGTGTTTCCCAGGTTCGCGCGGCTGTCGGCGGAAACGGGAGAGACGGTGTACGTGCTGCGGGAGGGCGATGCACGATTCGAGCACGAGGATGCACCGTTGCTCGGGCACGCGGCGTACTCCGTTAAACCCAGCGCGAAGACCAGCTTCTGCAACCCGCTCTACGAACGGCTTCTCAACGGCACCCTCGTCCAGCGTCCTCCCCGGCAAGCGACCCGCTTCCGGCGCCCACTCCGTCCACAGCTGTGGACGGTCTGGCGTATGCGGCTTTCTCGTCGCCGTTGGCACGGGGCCAGAGAGGGAGATGGGTATTCAACCGTGACGCTCCGTATCGGGGCGACTGAGGGCCGACCATGCCTCGAGCTGGGATGTGCCTGGTGCTCGCACGTGGCCCGCGGGATGTGGCTGGAGTGCTCTTGGTACCCCGCGTCACAGCGGCCTTGGGCTCCGCACGTGTGTCGGGCAATCAAGCGCGCCCACGGAGGCGTGCGGCCCTGGGCTGCGTGAGATCTCGAGCCCGGTGTGTGTGACGAGGTGCAGGTCGGCGTAGTCATCGGTGCGTCGGATCCCCGATGGGGCTAGAAGCGTCGTGAGTTCTGTCCTACGTCTGACAATGGACCACAAGCCTGCTAGCCGCGCGCGAGGCGTTCCGTTCCTGGACGAGTTGCCGGAGTTGTGCTCAAGCTCCTCGCATTCTGATTTGATTCGACCTCGCTAAGTAGTCACTTCAGCCCGGCGTCTAGTCACGTGAGGTCACCCTGGCGCGGCATCTAGTCACGTACCGTCGGACGACACTCGAGGAGCCACCGCGTTTCAACTGAGCCGCCGGGCACGCGTAGGCCTGGTGACCAGATCGCGAGCTGAGCTTGACGCCGGCGATCCGTGGGCGTATCATTGTCCTATGGACATAGATCAATCGAGCGTTCTGTTTCGGATTGACGAGCGCTCCGGTGTGCCGCCGTATCAGCAGTTGGTGCAGCAGGTGCGCCAGGCGTTGCGGTTGGGCTGGCTCGCGGTGGGTGATCAGTTGCCGACGGTGCGCGGTGCCGTGGCTGAGCTGGCGATCAACCCGAACACGGTGTTGAAGGCCTATCGGGAGCTGGAGTACGAAGGTCTGGTCGCCGGCCGGCCGGGCCAGGGGACGTTCGTGACCAAGACACTGGCGGACGAGTCGGTCAAGAGCCACGCCGCCTTGCGTCGGGGTCTCGAACGCTGGTTCACGGCGGCGATCGAGGCCGGCTTGGATGAGGAGAGCATCGTCGCTTTGTTTGACACCACCCGCCGTTCGCTACGAGTCGAGGAGGCCGTATGAGCATCGCCCTTGAAACCTCCGAGCTGGCCAAGCGCTACGGCTCGACCTGGGCACTTCGCGACTGTTCGGTGTCGATCCCGCAAGGTCGGGTGGCGGCGTTGGTTGGCCCCAACGGTGCCGGCAAGACGACGCTCTTGCAGCTCGCCATCGGGATCAGCAAGCCGACCGCGGGTCAGGTGGAGGTGTTCGGCTGGTCGCCGCATGAGCAGCCGCTGCTCGTCCTGGCGCGGGTCGGCTTCGTCGCCCAGGATCACCCGCTGTATCGGGGCTTCACGGTCTCTGAGATGCTGCGCGTCGGCCGCAAGCTCAACCCGCGTTGGGATCAGCAGCTCGCCCGCGAGCGGCTCGACCGACTCGGGATCCCAGTTGAGCAGCGGGTGGGCAAGCTCTCCGGCGGCCAGCAGGCCCAGGTCGCACTCGTCCTGGCCTTGGCCAAGCGACCCGAGCTGTTACTCCTGGACGAGCCGGTCGCATCGCTCGATCCGCTGGCGCGGCGCGAGTTCCTGCAGTCGCTGATGGACGCCGTCGCCGAGGGTGGGCTCACCGTCCTTCTGTCATCGCACATCCTGGCCGATCTCGAGCGTGTGTGTGACTACCTGGTCATCCTGTCGGCGTCCCGTGTGCAGCTCGCCGGCGACATCGACCGGATCGTCGCCGATCACAAACTGCTAACCGGCCCGCGGGAGGGCGCCGAGCGCATCGCCGCCCGGCACACGGTCATCCACGAGCGCCACTCCAACCGCCAGTCGACGCTCCTTGTGGCCGGCGATCGGCTCGCCGCCCAGGCGGCGTGTTCGGCTGAGCCGGCCTGGCTGGCCGAGACGCCCTCATTGGAGGAGATCGTCCTGGCCTACCTCGGCCAGCCCGTCGTCTCTTCGGCACCCGCTCAGCCGCGACTGGAGGTCGCGTCATGATCTGGCTCACCTGGAGACAGCAGCGCCTGGAAGCGCTCATCGGCGGCGCAGTCCTCGCCGCCCTCACCGCCCTTCTGGTCCTCACCGGACTCCACATCGCCGGCGTCTATCACGACGGGAACCTGGCCGCCTGCAGCCTCGGCAAGAGCCAACCGGCAGCCTGCGGCGACAGCGTTCTGCGCTTCGGCGCGCGGTTTTCGAACCTCGTCAACCTCACCAACTGGTTCAACATGGTGCCGCTTCTGATCGGGATTCTGGCCGCGGCGCCGATCGTGCTCGAGTTCGAGCACGGCACGCACCGACTGGCCTGGACGCAGACGATCACCCGTCGCCGCTGGCTGGCAACCCGCCTGACCCTGGCGTTCGGTGTGGCCGTGGCCGCCGGCCTCGGATTCAGCCTGCTGATGACCTGGTGGCGGGGCCCGTTCGACCAGCTCACCGGCCGACTCGATACGAACGCGTTCGACTTCGAGGGCGTCGTCCCGATTGCGTACACCGTCTTTGCCGCCAGCATCGTCCTGGCCGTCGGCACCATCCTGCGCCGGACGCTGCCCGCTGTGGCGGTGGCGATCGTCAGCTTTCTCGCCCTCCGTCTCGGCATCGAAGGCTGGGTGCGCTACGACCACTACCTGAGTCCGCTACACAAGACATGGCCGGTCGGCGCGCCCGCGCCCACGGGCGAAGCCGCCGGCTACCTCGGCGACAACGGCCTTACCTTCAGTGGGGCGCCTGACGCAGCGCGCCGCATGTTCGACTCCTGCGGCGTGACGGAGACCAACCCGCGGGCGCTCCAAGGCGTCAGCCACTGCCTGCGCCACCACCACGTCATGCAGTATGCGATCTACCAACCATCCAGCCGCTTCTGGACCTTCCAAGGCATCGAGGCAAGCATCTTCCTCGCGCTCGCGCTGGCCCTCGTCGCCGCAAGCGTCTGGTGGGTCAACCACCGCCTCGTCTGAGAGCCGCGACGGCACACGGTCGTCTCCGTCCGCCCGGCTTTGGTCGGGACATTCGATGGACTTACACGGCGCGGAACACGTTGCGGATGGCGCGCACAATCGCGCCGACAAGCCAGACGGGCCATGGCCGAATTCTCGCGATGTCCGCCCTCGCTGCGTCCGGCGAACGCGGAACGGGGCTCTAGCTCGTGCGCTCGCTGCGCCGGACCTCGCTGCGGCTTCCGCGGTGTCGGATCGCTTCGTAGGCGACCACAAGCGCGGAGACGATGCTTACGAATCCGAGCGCGGCGATGGCCGAGATGGCGCTGGCGACGGGAATCCACGCGAGCAGAACCGCGGCGCCGATGGTTCGGCGGCGGAAGATGTAGCCGGTCGCGCGGTAAAGGAAGCCGATATGCGCGAGCAAGTAGAGCGCGACACCGCCGCACAGTGCTACGGCCGGAACCGTTTGGAGGTGAGCATGTACGTGGTGCAGCGTCGTCTTCAGCCCGAAGGCAAAGAGGACGATGCCGGCGACCATTGGCAGGTGCAGGTAGGTGTAGGCATCCCGGGCAAGTCGCGCTCGGGCGACGCCAGTCGCCTCCATCAGTCTCCGGCGGGCGAAGATGGCGGCCACGTCGAAGTAGAGCCACCACAGCGCGGACACGACCACCGCGCCGAGGGTCGCTCCCACGACGACGCCGGGTGTCAGATCGAGGCCCGCGCCCGCCCCGATGGCGATGATCGATTCGCCGAGCGCGATCAGGATCACGAGTCCGTACCGTTCCGCGAAGTGGGCTGGGGCCACATGCCAGCCGCGCCCCAGTCCAATCACCGTTGGTCCCCCGTAGCCGATTGCCAGCGCCATCACCCACACTGCGAGTTGCACATCGCCTCCAGGAAACCCCGCGAGGAACACCAGGATCGCGGCAATCAGCGAGGTCGGCGCGAATCGCACGAGCGCACTGCGCCGATCGGGGTCACGGCCGACGGCGGTCGAGAGAACGAGATGGATGATGCTCACAACCAGGTACGCCGCGCCGAAGAAGACCGCGTCGGCGCCGAATGCTGCCGGCGCCGCCAAGGCGACGCCGAGCATCGCGGTGGTCGCGGCGAGCATTGCCAGACGAACGCCGCCCTCATCGACCTCCGTCGCGCTCGTCAGCCAGGTGTACCCGATCCAAGCCCACCAAACCGCAGCAAGCACAAGGGCGCCGCGGAGGATGCCATCCCACGTCGGCGTGTTGGTGAGCAGCTTCGTGACCTGGGTGATCGCAAATACAAAGACGAGATCGAAGAACAACTCGAGCGGCGAGACCTGGTGTTCGCCTCGATCCGCAGCCTGACTGGGGTCGGACATTCCCGCGAGCCTACCGACCGGTCCCGTGGCGAGCCACAGCCACAGGGTTGCCGGCAGGGCACCCCTCGCTGCACAACGCGACGTACACTCTGGGCATGGACGCAGCCGCCGAACTCGCAGAGTTCTTGAAGACACGGCGGGCGGGGCTGACTCCCGAACAGGTCGGTTTGCCGACGTACGGCATCCGCCGTGTGAAGGGTCTTCGCCGCGAGGAGGTCGCATCGCTGGCGGGGGTCAGTCTCGAGTACTACAAGCGCCTCGAACGCGGCAACGCCAGCGGGGTGTCCGACACGGTGCTCGACTCGCTCGCCAGGGGGCTCCGACTCGATGACGCGGAGCGAACCCACTTGTTCGACCTCGCCCGCGCCGCAAACCCCGGTGCTCCACGTGGCCGGCGCCACTTCGCCCGGCAGGTAATCCGCCCGGGGCTCCGGCAGATGCTCGACTCCATCAACGGTCCGGCGACGCTTAGCAACGGGCGCGGCGACTATCTCGCGGCTAACGGGCTCGGAAGGGTGCTGTATGCCCCGTTGTTCGACAGCCGTGCACAACCACCAAACAGTGCCCGGTTCACGTTCCTGGATGCCACGTCCCAAGAGTTCTTCATCGACTGGGAGCACGCCGCCAGAGACCTGGTCGCCCACCTACGCTCCGAAGCAGGACGCAACCCCTACGACCAAGCACTCGCCGATCTCATCGGCGAACTCTCCACACGGAGCGAGCCGTTCCGCAAGTGGTGGGCCGACCACAACGTGCAGTACCACCAGACTGGATCCAAGCGCCTCAGACACCCCATCGTCGGGGATCTCGAACTCAACTACGAGGTCATGCCTCTCCCGGCAGACGGCCTTCGCCTTGCGATCTTCACGGCCGAACCCGGCAGCACCTCCGATGACAGCCTCCGCCTACTTGCCAGCTGGAGTGCGACAGCTGTGAACGACGACGCGACTTCCGCGCGCTTGACTCGACGCGGCCGGGACGCCTCCTAACCTCCCGCCGCGGAGGTAGAGGGCTCATTACGTCGCTGGCTTGATCCGAGAGGCGGGTCGCGCGGAACTGCGGTTTGCGGAACCGGTGGGAGCCCTGCGAGGGGTACCTGACAGGGCACCTCTCGATCGCTGAGTTGGGTCTACGGTGAACCCATGACACGACGCCCCTCATGTTCCGGCGTCCGCGCGGTGGCTTCAGCGGGTGTCGAGCCAGTCACCGCAGCATTCCCCGCGAGCGCCCGTGAGCGCGAGGGCCACCGCCAAGCCCGTCGGCGCCTAGACCCGACCGGGAACGACCGCAGCGAAAGGAGACCGATGAGCGAGGAGAGGAGCCGGGCGCAACAGCTAGTGGGTGACATCGCGCCGAAGCTGGCGGAGCTGACCGATGAGGTGTTGTTCGGCGATGTCTGGGCACGTCCCGGCCTCGCGCCGCGTGACCGCAGCCTGATCACGGTCGCAGCTCTAACTGCGCTGGGGCGAACCGATCAGCTCCGCTCTCACCTGGGCCTGGCGCTGGACAATGGCGTGACCCGGGAGGAACTGGCCGAGGTCGCCACCCACCTGGCGTTCTACGCCGGATGGCCGGCGGGAATGAGCGCCGCCACGACCCTCAAGCAGGTTCTCGATGCACGGTGAGCAACAAGGCAACGGTCCGATGACCGTTCTACCGGCCCCCCCGACGGCGAGGGCGCGATCGGATCGGTTCACCGGCGACGTGTGGGTCGACAGCATCACCGGCCGGGCCGCGCCTGGGTGCGCGCGACTTGCGACGGTGCGGTTCGCACCCGGCGCGAGAACCGCGTGGCATTGCCACGCCCAGGGCCAGACCCTCCACGTAACTGATGGCCGCGGGCTGGTGCAGTCCAGGAATGGGCAGACCTTCGTGATGCGACCGGGTGACACGGTGTTTACACCATCAGGCTTGTGGCACTGGCACGGGGCGGCCTCCGATTCCTTCATGACCCACCTGGCACTCTCGGACGGCTCCGAAGCTGGAGCCGACGATGTCGAGTGGGGCGCCCACGTCAGCGACGACGACTACCGCACCGCAACGACTGGCGGCGAGATCGAGAGGAGCACGTGATGACGACCGACGCCATTACGTCGTTCGAGCCGACGACTGCCCCGTTGGCGATCGCCGAGCAGGGCAGCTTCGCCGTGGGCGGCGCCGTCACGACCAGGGACGGGAGTTTCGACCCGCGGGATCCGATGAAGCCCGCGGGGCAGACGCTGCACGGCGACCACGCCCGCGTCACGTTCCAGATCCCGGTCGGTGCCCGCACGTTGCCGCTGCTGTTCTGGCACGGCTGGTGGGTGGACAGCAGCTGTTGGGATACCACCCCTGACGGCCGCGAAGGTTTCCGCAGCCTGTTCCTGCGACGCGGCTTCCCCGTGTACTTGCTCGATCAGCCGCGACGCGGTTCCGCGGGCAAGACGACAACCGCCGCCGAGATCAACACCGACCCAAACGAGCAGTGGTTTTTCAACCAGTTCCGCTTTGGGCTATGGCCAGACCTGTATGACGGAGTCCAGTTTGCGTCCGAGCCGGCGGCGCTAGAGCAGTTCTTCCGAGCCATGGTCCCCGATACCGGTCCCCTGGACACCGAGGTGATCCTCGCGGGGGCATCCGCGGCGATCGACCGTATCGGCCCGCTCGTGCTGGTCACCCACTCACACGCCGGCGGGTTCGGCTGGCTCACCCAGGTGCGAAACCGAAACGTCCGCGCCGTGGTCAGCATTGAGCCTGGGAGCGGATTCGTCTTCCCCGACGGCGAGTTGCCTGATCCAATGCCCAGCTCGAACGGGACACTCGCGCCGGCGCCCGTACCGCTTGAGGAGTTCGAGGAACTGACCCGCGTGCCCATCATCGTCTACTACGGAGACAACATTCCGACCGAACCTACTGACATCGCCGGCCGCGACAACTGGCGGGTCAGACAGGACATGGCCCGGATCTGGGTCGACGCGATCAACGAGCACGGCGGTGACGCCTCCTTCGTGTCGCTGCCGGATCACGGCATCCGCGGCAACACCCATTTCGCGTTCAGCGACCTCAACAACGAGGACATCGCCGACCAGATCGCGGCGTTCCTGGCCGAGAAGAGCCTGGACTGTCTGCCGACTCGTACTGAAAGGACACTCACGTGACTGACCAGATGACAGCCCGCGAGCATCGCGTGCTGGACTACCGGCAAAACCCGTTCGGCCTCGTCTATGAGTATGCGATTACGGAGAACCAGCCCGGCAAGGTCAATCTCCACCCGGTCACCTACACCCTCCACGACCTCACCATGGCCGCGAACGTCTACACACCGGCCAACTACGACCCCGACGGGACGTTCCCCGCGATCACAGTGGCGCACCCGAACGGAGGGGTCAAGGAGCAGGTCGCCGGCAGATATGCCCAGCGCCTCACCGAACAGGGCTACATCACGATCACCGCGGACGCCGCATACCAAGGCGCTAGCGAGGGTCAGCCACGCAGCGTCGACAAGCCCCACTACCGCACCGACGACGTCCATGGCATGGCCGACTACATCGCCTGCTATCCGGGCGCCGACTCCGACCGGCTTGGTGCGCTTGGTATCTGCGGCGGTGGCGGATACACGTTGAAGGCCGCGCAGTCCGACAAGCGGTTCAAGGCCGTGGCCACCGTGAGCATGTTCAACTCCGGTCGCGTTCGTCGCAACGGCCTGCAGGACTCGCAGGTGGACACCATCCAGGAACGCCTGCAGCAGGCGAGCGCTGCACGCGCACAGGAAGCGGCCGGCGGCGAGATCCTCTACGCAGGGGATGCCGACATGACCGACGAGCAGATCGCGGCTCTCCCGTTCGATCTCTACCGGCAGGGCTACGAGTACTACTGGAGGACGCACGCGTGTCCGGGCTCGACCTTCAAGTACACGATGAGCAGCCTCCTCGATCTCATCAGCTTCGACGTCGCTGACGAACTCGAACTGATCGATCGGCCGCTGCTGATGATCGCGGGAACCGAGGCAGACACGCGATACATGACGGACGACGCCTTCGTCAAGGTTACCGGCACCGACGATAAGGAGCTGTTCCTCATCGAGGGTGCCCGCCACATCGAGACCTACTGGGTCGACCAGTACGTAGACGCCGCACTCGACAAGCTGACGGCATTCTTCGCGAGGACGATCTAACGTGCCCTTCGAAACGCCCGAGGCGCCCTTCGCCGCCGAGCGAGGAGGGATGCGACCGGGAACCCAGACGGGCCGGCGGAGTCCGAGCGGACTCCCATCTACGTCCCGCCTCCTCGACCGCCTTCACGGGCTACCTCGGCGCAGCCTGAACCTTCGCCGGCGATCGCGGCCTGACCGCGGTGCATCTAGCGCTGCGAGCCGACGCCCATGAGCGTCGGCGTCGGCGGGGCCTCCGTGCCCGGCGAAACTCGCTCGGGCCCGCCCCAGGCGCGCCCGCCCAGGCGTCTGAAATCCGACGCCTTGGTGGTGTCGCGGGTAGAACTGGTGCACATATTTCCAGCGTTACTTCCAAAGTCCTGAACGGGCATTCGCGACCCCATACCTTGCGGCGCCGATGGCCCCGTTCTGTACTAAAAATCGGCCGATATTCGTACAGCCATTAGTACAGGGCTGAATTCGCCGACCTCAGATTTGGTTCCAGTAAAGGTCGGGACGGTCAGATTCGAACTGACGACCCCCTGCTCCCAAAGCAGGTGCGCTACCAGGCTGCGCCACGTCCCGTCTGGCCGCCAGTGTACGTGACCGCCCCTGAGGCGGCCGTCCGCGGTCTCAGCCGGCCGGGCGGTCGAGGCGAGCTTCGTCGCGCGTCGGCTCGAAGAGCTCGACGGGGTTCCCGGACGGATCGTCGACCAGGATCTGCTTGCCGCCGACGCCCGTGACGATGTCATTGCGGAACCGGGCACCGGCTTTGCGCAGGCGCTCGACCGTTGCCTCGATGTCGGACACCTCGAGCGAGAAGCGGTTCCAGCCGCCGGGCTCGGGCACGGTCCCGTCGGGCATCGCCGCCCCGCCGCCCGGGCCGCCGCCGGGGGCGCTCAGGACGAGCCGCAGGTCGCCGTGCGAGAGCATGGCGAACGCCGGCGCCGGGTGCATGACCTCCTGGAAGCCGAGCTCGCCGCAGTAGAACGCGATCGCCGCGTCGACGTCGTGCACGATGTAGCGGACGCTGACGGTGGTCATACCCGAACGATAGTCTGGCCGACCGTGACCGAGTTCCCCCGGCAGCTCGAGCGGGTCGACTGGAGTCCGTCCCGGGAGCACCCGCCCGACCTCTCGGCATGGCCGTACTCCATCCCCGCCGTGGCCCAGCTGATCGCCGCGGGCGGCCTCGAGATCCCGCCAGGGGTCAGCTTCCTCGTCGGCGAGAACGGCAGCGGCAAGAGCACCCTGGTCGAGGCGCTCGCGGCGATCTATCCGCGGCGCGGGTTCGCGACGCCGTTCGCCGACAAGCTGGGGCCGGGGGAGAGCGCCGAGGACTCGCCTCTGCTCTATCACCTGCGCGCGCGGACGCACCCGCGGGCCTCCCCGGCTGGGTTCTTCCTGCGCGCCGAGGCGATGCACCAGTATCTCGCCGGCATCGACGCCGACCCCGGGCAGGCGAGGGCGTGGGGTGACGAGGAGGTCTCGACCCGATCCCACGGCGAGTCGTTCCTGGCCGTCTTGCGCCACCGCTTTGGCGAGGTCGGCGTCTACTTCATGGACGAGCCGGAGGCCGCGCTCTCGTTCCGGTCGTGCCTCGCCCTGATCGCGCTCCTCGACGAGATGCGGGCGGAGGGGAGCCAGGTGGTCGTCGCCACGCACTCGCCGCTTCTCGTCGCGCTCCCGGGCGCCGCGCTGCTCGAGCTGGGCGAGTGGGGCATCCGGCCGGCAGCCTACGACGAGCTCGAGCTCGTGCAGTCGTGGCGGACCTTCCTCGACGGGCCGGGCGCGTACCTCCGCCACCTGCTCGCGGAGTAGCGCGCTACGGGTGGATGACGACGGGCGTGCCCGGCCGCAGCGCGCGCTTCAGCACCCAGAGCGCCGCTGCCGAGACGCGCAGGCAACCGGCGGATGCGCGAGTGCCAATTGACGCGGGGTCGTTCGTCCCGTGGATCGCGAGCTGGTCGCCGCCGGTCCAGCCCGGCGGCAGGTTGGGCTGGTGGCCG
>Ga0070681_10007011_pt1 | contig 10968 bp, 12 predicted proteins | sample KBSC83BmetaG_FD_65650 | JGI IMG/M metagenome (GOLD analysis project Ga0070681, IMG submission 65650) | Corn rhizosphere microbial communities from Kellogg Biological Station, Michigan, USA - KBS C8-3B metaG | ecosystem: Host-associated > Plants > Roots > Rhizosphere | place: USA: Michigan...
AGGGCTGCGGGACGCGGGGAGAGGTTACGGTGGGCCTGCCACTTGGAATTTGCCACGTCAAACTTCTACACTGACAACTATCGCGGTCGACAGCGATAGCTATCAGTTAAAAGTGGGAAGTGGGGAGTACGGAGTTGTTCACGGCCCGCGCCCCCCGCCCCTCAAACCGCGCCCCGCGCTACGGCACCGCGACCGGATCCCCGTTCAGATCGAGCAGCACCACAGGGGCGATACCGGTCGCCTTGAGTGGACCTTCGATCTGCTTCCGATCGCCAACGATCACGATCGCGAGGTGATCCGGGTCGATGTACTTGTTCGCGACCCGCGTCAGATCCTCCTTCGTCACCGCGCGAACGTTGCGGGCATAGCTCTGGTAGTAGTCCTGCGGCAGATCCTCGAGATAGATGTCGCTGATCGAGCCGTTGACCGCGCGAACCGAAGAGAAGTTCTGCGGCAGACCCTGCACGAGATTGTCCTCGGCCGTCTTCAGCTCCTCGTCGGTAATCGGCCGCGCGCCGCGAATGCCGCGGAGCTCTTTCATGAACTCGATCAACGCGCTGTCCGACTTCGCGGTGACGATCTCGCCGCCCGCTTCGAAGGAGCCCGGACCTTTGCCGTACGCGAAGCGCGAGCCGACGCCGTAGCTGTAGCCCTTCTGCTCACGGATGTTCGCGTTGAGCCGCGACTGGAACATGCCGCCGAGCATCGTATTCAGCACCTCGAGCGCGAAGTAGTCCGACGTGCTGCGCGCCGGCCCCGGGAGGCCGATCGCGAAGCTCGACTGCGCCGCGCCCGGCTTGTCGACGAGATAGATCGTCGTCGCCTTCGGCGCGTTCACCGCCGGATAGTTGAAGCTCGGCGCGGTACCGCCGCTGTTCCACGGCGCGAGCACGCGCTCGATCATCGCCCGCACCGCGTTCGGCTCGACGTCGCCGACGACCGTGATGATCGCGTGGCCGGGTGTGAAGTAGGTCTTCGCGAAGCTCACGATGTCGTCGCGAGTGATCGCGTTCACGGACGTCTCCGTCACCGAGCGACCATAGGGATGCGAGTCCGTGTACAGCACCTTCGGGAAGACGCGACTCGCGATCGCCGACGTGCGGTCCTTCGCCTGCGTCAAAGCGACGAGCCGTCGCGCGCGATAGCGCTCGATGGCGTCGTTCGGGAAGGACGGATTCACGAGCATGTCCTCGACGATCTGGAGCACCCGCTCGACCTTGTCGCTCGTAGCGAGGAAGCCGATCGACCCCGCCTCGTCGCCGACGCCGATGCGGACGCCCGTGCCGAGGAGCTGCAGCGCGTTCGAGATGTCGTCGCCGCTCTTGGTCGTCGTGCCTTCACTCAGCATCGCGCCTGCAAACTCACCGACGCCGGGCTTGGCCGCGGGGTCGTACTGATTGCTGCCGCCGACGAAGTTGATGTCGAACGAGACGAGTGGAAGGTTGTGCCGCGACGACACGATGAGCTGCGCGCCATTCGCCAGCTTCATCGACGTCCACGTCGGGACGCGGAGCTCCGGCGCGGTGCCGGGGGCGGGAATCGCCGTCCGGTCGAGGGAGGCCGGCTTCGCCGGCGTCTTCGGCTGCTGCGCCGCGAGCACACCCGCGGCCGCGGAGGCGATCAGCGTGCCGCCGACCGTCCGTCGCAATGTATAGTAAATACTCATCGGCTTGCTCCATCGTCGGTGACGGTCACGCTCTGCTCGGCCTTGGCCGCGTCCTGCTTCTTGCCCACGGGAACGACGGAGAGTACGACGCGGCCCTTCGTGAGATAGCGGTTGGCGACGCGCTTCACTTCCGCCGGCGTCACGCTCTCGGCCTCGCTGTACTGCTTGCGGTAGTAGCCGGGATCATTGTGGAACACCTGGCCCTGGGCGAGGGTGAACGCCTTGTTGAGATTCGATTCCAATCCGCTCACGAAGCCGAGCTCGATCCCCGCTTTCGCGCGGGCCACCTCGTCGTCGGTCGGGCCGTCGCGCTTGAGCCGATCGATGATGGAATCGGCCGCCAGCTCCAGCTCCGTCAGCGTGTGCCCGGGTCGCGGTGTGAGCGTGATCAGGAACTTGCCAGCGTTCTCGCTGGTGCCCTGGCCAGCGCTCGCGCTCGTCGCCCACTGCCGATCGTAGACGAGCTCTTTCTGCAGCCGCGAGGTTCGTGATCCCGCGAGCACGCTCGCGAGCACGTCGAGCACGTGATCGTCCGCGTTCGACTCACCCACGGTCGGCCACGACAGCGTGAGCCGTGGCACCTGCACGCGATCTTCGAACACCAGCCGCTTTTCCGCCGCCATCGCCACGAGGCGCACCTGCGGCCGCACGATCGCCTTGCCGCGCGGCAGATCGACGAAGTACTTCTGGACCCACGCCTTCGCCTGCGCCGGCTCGAAATCGCCCGCGATCGTGAGCGTCGCGTTGTTAGGCGCGTAGTACAGCCGGAAGAAGCTCTTGACGTCGTCGACCGAGGCGGCCGAGAGATCCGTCATGCTTCCGATCACCGGCCAGGAGTACGGGTGGCCTTTCGGATACGTCGCGGCGTCGAGGATCTCCCCCGTGCGCCCGTAGGGCTGATTGTCGACGCGCTGCCGTCGCTCGTTCTTCACGATGTCGCGTTGCGCGTTCAGCTTGTCGAGGTCGAGCGCGTCGAGCAGATAGCCCATGCGATCGGACTCGAGCCAGATCGCCGACTCGAGATAGTTCGACGGCACGACCTCGTAATACGTCGTCAGGTCGTTGTTCGTCGAGCCGTTGTTGTAGCCGCCGACGCCCTCGGTGAGCTTGTCGTGCGTGCCGTAGGGCACGTGCCCCGATCCGGTGAACATGACGTGCTCGAAGAGGTGCGCGAAGCCGGTGCGGCCGGGCACCTCGTTCTTCGAGCCGACGTGGTACATGACGTCGACGGCGACCGTCGGCACCGAGTGATCCGGCGACAGGATGACGGTGAGCCCGTTCGCGAGCTGAAACTTCTCGAACGGGATGGTGATCTGGCCGTGCGTCGCGGGGCTTGCCGGCTTTTGCGCCGGCGCAATCGGAGCAGCCAGAGCGATGGCGAGAAGCGCCGTCGCTACGCCGCGCCCGTACGCCCGCGCCGGGGATCGTGGGATCCGAGACACTATGCGCGTCCTATGTTGAGGGCAGACGAAAGCTATGGAAGGGACCTGAAGTATGCCTGGCGAGCCTGATACTGGTCAACGCTCGCCGCGGTTCCCTACCTTTTCCGAACGTTAGAGCGCGCTCAACACGCTCGCGACCGCTTCCGTGAGCCGCCCCGCATCCGGGACGCTGCCCTGCGCGATCCGTGACGAGCCGCCGCCCCGCCCGCCGACCCTGGTCACGCCCTCGCGCAGAAGTCGCCCGGCGTCGAGACCCGTATCCTCCGCGGTCGCGAGGAGGAGGGAAGGCGGCTCCCCGATCGTGCCGACGAGCACCGCCCGCGGCAGCGCGATCGTCGCCTGGGCCAGCGTCCGCAGCTCGTCCATGGTCGCCGCATCCTGCCTAACGACATGCAGGTTGCGCGCGTCGGCCGGCGCGGCGTCGTACAACGCCTTCGCCCGATAGCCGGCGAGCTCACGTTCCATCCGCCGCCGTTCGTTCTCTGCCGCGCGCAGCTGATCGCTCTGCGCCGCGACGAGCGCCGGCGCGTCGTCGAGCGACGCCGAGAGTGCGCCGGCAATGCGCGTCAGCGACTCGAAGTCCGCTCGCGCCCGGCGCACGGCGCGCAGGCCGCAAACGAACTCGAGACGCGCCGACTTTCGCACGCGCTCGACCTTCCGGACCATGACCGCGCCGATCTCGCCGGTCGCGCGCACGTGCGTTCCGCCACAGGCGCTCCGGTCGAGCCCCTCGATCGAGACGATGCGCAAGGTTCCTGTCCGACCGCTCTCCTTCCGCAGCCCAGTCGCCTCCGACGCGTCCTCGAAGCTCGTCGTCACCGCGCGATTCTCGGCGACGATCGCATTCGCCCGCGTCTCCGCCTCGACGATCCGCTCGACGCTCACCGACTCGACGTCGAGATCGAGCGACGAGTAGTCGCGGCCGAAGTGCACACTGACGGTGTGGTAGCCGAAGAGCTCCTCGACCACGGCCGAGAGAAGATGCTGGCCGGTGTGCTGCTGCATGTGGTCGAAGCGACGATCCCAAACGACCGCACCCTGGACGGCGTCGCTATGGCTCGCGAGGGGGCTCTCGAGGACGTGGGCGATGCGCTCGCCTTCGTCGATGACGTCGGTGATACGGGCGCCCGCGAGTGTACCGAGGTCGTGCGGCTGGCCGCCGGAAGTCGGATAGAAGGCGGTCTGATCGAGGTAGACGCGACGTCCGTCGTCCGCGATTTCGACGACGCGTGCCTCGAACTCCGTGCGATATGAATCCGTGTAATACAGTCGTTGTGTGCTCATGGCGCGCGACGCTGGACCCCGCTAAATATGTCGCGTTGATGCCCATCCGTGCAATCGTTAGGCGCATCCTCGTCGTCGTGGTCCTCGGCCTCGCCGTTCTCGTCGTGGCGCGGCGGCTGTCCCAGCGACGCGTCGTCGTCCAGTCGAGCGCCGGCGTCACTCCCGCGCGGACGGACCAACCCTCCACCGCCGCGCGGCGGCCCGTTCCGGCGTCGCCGGGCTTCGAGGGCTGTCCCGCCGCCGGTGACGGGGGCGACCGCGATCTCAATCGACTCAAGAATCGCGTCGACACTGCCGCCTGGGTGCCGACTCCGTTCGCATCGATCCTCGCCCTGGGCTGGCCCGCGGGAGTCGTTAGGCGCTCACGCGCGGCGTGGAGTCGCAGCGATGCGCGCCGCATCGCCGCGAGTGAAGGGCTGCCGGTCGTCGTCGAGGGCTACTTCGTGGGTGCGAAGGTCGAGGGCCCCGAGTCGACGAACTGTCACGGCGCCGAGTCGAAGTTCAGGGACTGGCATCTCTGGCTCTCAGCGTCGCCCGGAAAGGATCGCCGCCGCTCGATCGTCGTCGAGACGACGCCAGTGATTCGTGCCAGCCGTCCGGAGTGGAAGCTCGGCAACATCCGCCGCCTCGTCCGCGACAGCACCCTCGTCCGCGTGAGCGGCTGGCTCATGCTCGATCCCGAGCATCCTGATCAGCTGGGGAAGACCCGAGGAACCCTCTGGGAGATTCACCCCGTCATGCGCATCGAAGTTCTACGGGAGGGGAGATGGATCCAGGGGCCTTGAGCAGCGGGCCGAAGAGCAAAGGGGATACGGATTCTACGGATTTGACCGATTTCACCGATCGCTCCTCAGCGGCGCGTACTCCATGCTCAGCGAACGTACTGGGGCCGCTCACACAGGAATCAGGGCTCGTGCGCGGACGGTCCGTCGCGCTGAGAAGAGCAATCCGTTCAATCGGCAAGATCCGTAGAATCCGTATCCCCAGCCGTTGAGCCCCGGCGCAGAGATCTTGCCCACGCGCTCGCCACCTACCAACAGCAATGAAAAAAGCGATCTCCTTGGACGTCCGCCTCTACATCGAAGGCGAGGACGAACCGGCGCACGACTTCGCGCAGTCCACGACCGACGCCGTCCGCGACATCATCGAGGCCGGGAGCGCAAAGTATCCCGGCCTCGCGATCAAGATCCGCTCGATTCGGGAGAAAGTCTGAAGAGCACCGGCCCGCGGAGTGGGAGCGTGCGCGGCACCCCTTTGATCGCCCACAAGAGCGCGCCGCAGCAGAGGAGCGTCATCGCGCCGAGCGTGATCAACAGCTCGTTGGCGGCGACGATCGCGCTCGTGCGCACATGCTCGGCCTCGAGCGAGAGGTGCACGAGCTGCACGGCCTTCTCGTTCGTGATGTGCCGTTGTCCCCGCTCGATCTGCATGACGTACTCGGCGCGGCGCTGCAGATTGTCGCTCGCCGCGACGATCTGCCGCAGTCGCGTCGTGGTGTAGAAGACGCCGGCGACGATGAACACGAGGACGAGCGTCGGCGCGATGAGGTAGAACTTTCGGTCGAGTCGCATACCGAAAGGACAGCGACCCAGCCGATCAGGTCACGAAGCGCCCATCCGTACGCCGCTGGTGTCGCGGCGCGGCTCCTCGGGACGCCGGCAGGCCACGTGCATCCCCCGCACCGCCGTTACGGGATTCTTTATCCGCCCATCGGCGACGAGCGCGTGCGCTTTGCCGACGAGCGTGTCGCCGCGCTGCTGCGTCCACTCGATGGCGACTCCAGCGGGCCACCACGCCGGAAAGAGCAGGAGGACCGAGTCCGCCGCCGCCGTCTCCGACTTCCCGTTCGGTATCCGAGCTGCCCAGTCGCGCGGTGATCCCGCCGGCGCACTCGAAACCGGGTCGTAGCCCGGGTTGTAGGTGCTCGCGACGCTCTTCAACGGCGGATCCCAGCTTCCGAACTTGAAGCCGAAGCACTCGTCAGGCGCCGGCACCCGAGGCGGCGAGGCCTGCGCCGCGAGCACATGCGGCGCGATGCCGAGCAGCATTACGACGAACCAGCTCCTGCGCATGAGCAAATGATACTACAGCAGCGTCCCGCGTAGCACGAGCAAAGCGACGCTGAAGTAGATCACGAGTCCGGTGACGTCTACGAGCGTCGCGACGAAGGGCGCCGATGCGCTCGCGGGGTCGAAGCCGATGCGTTTGAGGAGAAATGGCAGCATCGACCCCGCAAGCGACCCGAAACAGACGATGCCTATGAGCGCACCGCCCACCGTGAGCGCGACCAGGTGGTAGTGCTGGCCATAGTCGAACAGATGAAAGTGCTGCCATGCCTCGATGCGGATGATGCCGATGATGCCGAGGATCGTGCCGAGCACGAGGCCGGTCGGCAGCTCGCGCATGGCGATTCGCCACCAGTCGCCGAGGCGAATCTCATGTAGCGCGAGGGCGCGGATGATCAGGGAAGTAGCCTGCGAGCCCGAGTTGCCGCCCGAGCTCATCACCAGCGGAATGAACATGGAGAGCACGACCGCCCGCGCGATCTCGCCCTCGAAATGCTGCATCGCGGTCGCCGTGAGCATCTCGGAGAGAAAGAGCGCGCAGAGCCAGCCCGCGCGCTTCTTGATCATGCGGAGGAGGCTGATCTCCATGTACGGCGCGTCGAGGGCCTCCATACCGCCGAACTTCTGCACGTCCTCCGTCTGCTCGCGCACGATCGCGTCGATCACGTCGTCGACGGTGACGATGCCGAGTACGTGTCCGCCGTCGTCGACGACGGGCACGGCGAGGAGATTGTACTTCGAGATCATCCGTGCGACTTCTTCGCGATCCGTCAGCGGTCGCACGGTCAGCGGCCGGCGCTGGTCGCCGACGGCGGTGACGACGGCCGCACGCTCGGCGGTCATCAGCTCGCGCAGCGAGACGACGTGGGCGAGTCGCTGCTCCGCGTCGAGCACGTAGACCGCGTAGACGGTCTCCTTGGCGCGCCCCACCTCGCCGATGTAGCGGAGCGCCTGCTCCACGCGCCACGTCTCGGGCATCGAGACGAATTCCGTCGTCATGATGCCACCCGCGCTCTCCGGCGGATACTCGAGTAGCATCTCGAGCGACCGCCGCGTTGGCACGTCGAGCAGCTTCAGCAGCTTGACGCGATCGCTCTCCTGCAGCTCGCGCACGAGATCCGCGCGCTGGTCCGCCGACATCGCCTCGGCGAGCGCCGCCGCCGACTCGGGGGCCATGCGTTGGATGATCGCCGCGCGGTGCCGATCGAGCTCGGGCTCGTCGAAGACCTGGACGGCAAGATCGAATGGAAGCGCCGCCATCACCTTCGCGCCCGGCTCCGGCCCGAGATCGCGCAGTGCGTCCGCGACGTCGGCGGCGCGCATTCCCGCGAGCGCTTCAGCCAGCTCACTGGGATCGCCATGCAGGAGATAGAGCAGCTCGGGGGAAGCCGTGGTCCGGCCGCCATCAGTTACCATTCACGTCCTCGGCGTCGAATTTGGATTCGCTGTAGGACTCGCTGAACCGGTGAACGGTTACGCCGCGACGCGCGGAATCCAATGGCTATTCTTCGCTCTCCGCGTCAGGCTCGGCCCCTTTCGGTTTTCGGGCTGGTTGCGCACCCGTCTTCCTGGGGCGACCTCCCTTCGCGCGCTCGGCATCGGCGGCGAGTAGCGCGTGATAGGCGCGCCGAGCCTGCTCCAGCGGGTGCTCCGGCGTACGCGCACGCGTGGCGCGGCGCTCCTTCTCGCGCCGGTAGTGCTCACGCGCGGCCTCGTGGCTCGGTTCCTTTTCGGCGCGCGGCAGCGAGTCCTCGGTGGCCGGCGTCGCGCTCGCGCGGCGGACGCGCGTCGATCGTCTTCGCTGGCGTTTCCCCTTTTCGGTGGACATCGCGATCTCCTTGGCGGCGGCGAGTCGATCCCCCTCGTCGGGCAAACATTGTGCGCGCGCGGCGGCCGGAGACGCCAAATCGAGGGCACATCTCTTGCCTTCCGTTTCGTGATTAGCAATCTCGCAACTTCCAGCGCATGCCGCCGCCGACGGGGGCGCGCCGCGAGAGACCTGCATAACGAATCGCGAATCGCGACAGGCAGGAATGGGCGTGGACGAGCGTCCCGTGGAACGGAATCAGACAGCGCAGCGCGAGCATGCGTGGATCCCCCCCGCTGTCCTCTCGGAGCTGCGCGGCGTCATCACCGGCTATCTCGACGGCCGGCGCGACGTCGGTGCCGAGGTCGAACGACTAGCGTCCGCGCTCGCGACGGCGGCTCACGACGCCGGCTACGCGCCGGAGCGAATGCTCATCTCGCTCCGTGCGCTCTGGCGGGACTTCACCGTCTCCCAGATGGATCGTCTCCAGCTCACGTCACTCTACGATCGGCTCGTGCGCCGCGCCATCGACCGGTACTACGAGGACTGACGCGCGGAGCGGCACTCGCGCCTCTCGAACCGCCGCCGCCTCGCTACCAGCGGCCATCCACACGAACAACGCGATCAACGCCCAGAACGGATTGCGCAGTCCGTACAGCCCAGCCGCGGCGAGTGCCAACGCCAGGACGCGGCCGATCCGAGCCGCGATCCCCGTCGCACGTGCGTAACTGCTCATGCGCATGGCCAGTACCGCGCGAAGCACTCGTCCGCCGTCCATCGGAAAAGCCGGGAGCATGTTGAAGAGCGCCAGCACCACGTTCACGAAGACGAGCTGGTAGAGAAAGCCGCGCACCGAGAGGAGCGGATCGAAGTCATAGAGATTCGCCGCCGGCAAGGGTCCGGTGAGCCGCACGATAGAGAAAAGCGCGAGCGCCAGCGCGACGTTCACCGCCGGCCCCGCGACGGCCACGAGCAGCTCCTGGCGTGGGTCGCGGGGCATCCGCTCGAGGCGCGCTACACCGCCGATCGGGAGCAGGATGATGTCACGTGTCACGACACCGAATCGCCGGGCCGTGAGTGCGTGACCCAGCTCGTGAAGCACGACGATCGTGAACAGCGCCACCATGTACAACGTCGTCCCCGCCATCGCGCGCACGCCAAGCGTGTACTCCGCGAGCACGATCCAGAGGAGAACCAACAGGAACGTGACGTGAACGTGGATGCCGATCCCCGTAACGCGTCCAATCCGCCACGACCATCTCATCGCTCGCTGCTCCTCATCGCACCGGCGACGCGACGGTGGCGGCGCCCTGCCAGGCGACACCGGGCCGTCGGTTCTTGAGGTAGAGATTCAGCGAGCCGAATTTCAGCGCCGACTTGAGCTGAACGAGCGTTCGCGTGCTGTCGTCCGTGAACCACATCTCGGCGCGTCCTCCTTCGCCGAAGATCCCGGTGGTCTTGATCACGGGCCTAACGACGATCGTGTTGAACTGGCCCGCCGGCACCTTCACGGACTCCTTTCGCACGACGACGACGCGCACCGGATTCTTGTCCTGCCTGTAGTACCGCGCGAACTCGTATGTCTGTCCGACTTCGAGCGGTATGCTGCGCACAAAGAAGAGAAACGAGGCCTCGTCGAGCGGATCGACGACAGTCGGCGCCTCCGGCTTGTCGTTCTCCTTGAACGTCTTGCGATCGGGGAAGAACTCGAAGTGGCGCTCCCGGTCGTAAGAGCCTTCATCGATGTTCTGCACGGCGCGCAACGTCGCGTACGTCGCGGGATCGAACCAACTCTCGTATACGTCGTTCACGCGGTAGACGCGAACGCCGCCTTTGACGGTGAACGTGACGTGCACCGCGGGCGCGCCGCGCACGGCGTCGAGGCCGAGCACTTCCAGCACTGCGCTGCCGACGCCGAGAAATCCGTACTTCACCTGGTACTCGAGTCGCTCAGTGTTCGCGAACGGAAGCCGACCCAGCGCGAGCTCGAGCGCGGACGGACCCGGAGGCGGCGCGGGCGTCGGCGCCGGCGCTGGCGTTGTCGCCGGAGGGGACGGCGCCACCGCGGTGCTCGCCGCTGGCGCTGATTCGGCGTTCGGCCGCTGACCAACGGAATCCTTCGGCGCAGCGGGCGCGGCCGGCTTGGCAGGCACCGTCGCTGGCGGGCGCGGCACAGCCGTCGCTCCGCCGACTCGCGCCGGCACCTTCGTTTGGGGCGCTGCCGCGGATTCAGCCTGCGGCGCCGACGCTGGTGCGGTCGTGTCAGACGGCATTGCCGAGTCGGCGTTCGCTGCGGCGCCACGATCGCGGCAGCTGGCCACGACGAACGCGACGAGGATGACACTCGCACACCACCGCTGTCCCGCACCCATCCGTGTCATCGCCGTCGTCGCGTCCGTGTTTCGGTTGAACCTTCAGGTTCATGCCCCATGCCACCCCTTGTCATTCCGAGCGAAGCGAGGAATCTGCACATTGCCTCGTCTCATCATTCACGGATGCGCTAATGATCCGGTTCGCTCTCGCTCCTCTCTGCATCAGTGCGCTCGCCGGCGCGGGGGCGTTCGCACAGCAGACGACTGCTCCCGTCCAGACTCAGTCCGACGACTATACCCGCTACGAGCTCCTCGCCCCCGGCTCCGCCAAGTTCCGCATCTACTACGAGGTGACCGCGACCACGGCCGGCGCGACGCAATTCTTCAATCC
>Ga0070681_10007014_pt1 | contig 10967 bp, 6 predicted proteins | sample KBSC83BmetaG_FD_65650 | JGI IMG/M metagenome (GOLD analysis project Ga0070681, IMG submission 65650) | Corn rhizosphere microbial communities from Kellogg Biological Station, Michigan, USA - KBS C8-3B metaG | ecosystem: Host-associated > Plants > Roots > Rhizosphere | place: USA: Michigan...
GAGCAAAAGTCGACTTACCTGATCCGGATGGACCAACAAGTACCACTAATGCCAGTTCCGGAATTGTAATAACGTGACCCAAAACTCACCTCTGAGCTTAATGTTTAGCAAAAATAAAAAGGGACTTCGTTGGTGTTAGTTCGTGCGATTTCGTGGATCGCTTTTCTCGGAGCGTAACAGTCGATCCACGCGCATCACTCGGACTAACATCAAGACTGGCGCACAAAGATGGCCATTTGCGTAGGAGCGCCCACTAATTCGTCGTCCGCTCCGACCGGCAAGAAACGAACGTTGTAGCCGTACTGAGCAGCTTTTTCCTCCGCCCAACTTTGAAACTGCGCGCGCGTCCATTCAAACCGGTGATCCTTGTGACGCATCTTTCCGGCCGGCAGAGTTTCAAACTTTACGTTGTACTCGACATTCGGCGTCGTCATTACTATCGTCGCCGGACGCGCAAACTCAAACAAGACTCTTTCAAATGCTGCCAGGCGAGGCTGGTCCAAGTGTTCGATAACCTCGATTACAGTGGCGGCGTCAAAGCCCGATAGACGCTTGTCGCGATACATCAGCGAGCCCTGCATCAGTTTGATTCTTTCACGTTGTCTTGCCGGCAAACGATCCAGATGTAGACGTTCGGTTGCAATTTCGAGAGCTCTATGTGAAACATCTACGCCGACAATCTCGTCGAACACTCGATCTTCAAGTAGCGTGCGAAGGAGTTTTCCCTCACCACAACCCAGATCGACAACTCTCCTGGCTCCAGAACTCTTTAACGCCGCAACTACTGCATTGGTTCGTTGTTCATTCAGATTCAGCGGCCGCTCGATCTGTTCTTCTTCAGTGTTCCGCACAGTTTGCAACTGATCTGGATCTGGAGACTCTTCGTCAACAAGCCGCGCCAGTGCTTCTCGAGCGAGATCGCGTCTGTGTTTTAGATAGCGATTTGTGATCTGCTCTTTTTCAGGATGCGTTGCGAGCCAGCCACTACCGTGTCGGAGAAGTTTCTCAACTTCATCATCGCCAACCCAGTAGTGTTTTTCGTTGTCCAAAACCGGAACCAGGACATAGATATGGGTCAGCAGGTCACGTAACCTGGAGAAGCCTCTTAACGTCACTGTGAAATACGGACTGGCGCCCCATTCGGGAAAGCTCGCGTCAAGTTGATGCGCCTGAATTTCAACGGTGTATCCCAGCGGCTCGAACAAGCGCCTCAGGAATCCTTCACCTCCGCGACACGGCACAACCGAGAGACGCGCTTCAAGCGGCAATGCAACTTCGGTCAGTTCAGGACGGCCCTTACTTTTGCCGGCCAGAGCGCTGGCTAACACTCGAGCTATAGCTACACTGAGAAATGATGATGCCACGTAGGGACGATCGTTTACATATTGGTCCAGGGTTCCGCCTTCGCCCGATGGGCCGCGTCGATTACGCACAAGCCCCACCGGATCAACATCGAGTAGCAGTGCAGCTGTGCAACGCTCATCAGAAGCTTCTGGATAGAAAACATGCGCCTCTCCGAAAGAGAGCGGAAAAGACTGTAACTTCGCCGGGTTCTTATGAAGGAGATAACCCAGGTCAGTCGCAGGAGTCGCTGTATTTGTGATGGTTAAAAGCATACTTCAAAGGATATCACCTTGGAGTGCGCCGGCCCGGCGGCGCTTTCCCAGCCCCTTCTCCACTCAGGTCTCAATTCAAAATAAGCGCTCAAGTTTAGCTAACCTTGGAGTGCGCCGGCCCGGCGGCGCTTTTCAAACCCCTTCTCAACTCGGGTCTCAATTTAAAATAAGCGCTCAAGTTTAGCTAACGGCCTTAAAAGCGCCGCCGGGCCGGCGCACTCCAAGGTGGACTAATTCGATGCTGCGGGTGGCGGGGGCAAAGATCTCAACTGGACTGTAATGGGACGACCACTTCAGATTTCTGAGGGTTTTGATCCGGCACGTACGTTGCCAATACGTATTTCATGGCCGCAGAACTCACTTTACCGCGTAACCAACCACGCTCGCGAGAAGCGATAAAGGTATATCGTGGCGAGTCAAAGGGTACGGCGTTAAGGCGAGTCGTCTTTTGTTTTCAGGTATGTGCTGTAGTTTTAGTTATTGCACTCTCGATACTCAGCTTCCTAACTTACAACGCTTATTCACAGTTTGCTGAGCAGATCGATCAACAGATCGCCGGTGGCTTTCTGCGTGGACATGCTGGCCTTTACGCCGCTCCAAGAGTTATCGAAAAAGGTGCGCGTGTCTCACCCGAAAAACTCGTTTTGGATCTGCAAAGGGCCGGTTACACATCAGGTGAGGTCAGCAATATCTGGAGTGGCAGCTTCAAGACGATGGACCATGTAGTGAGGATTTCACCGCGACAAGGTACTGAATCCCATGAATGGATCGATATCAAGTTTGATAAACAAAACCGCGTCGATGCGTTTGCAACCAGTGATGGAACCGCGATCAATTCCTATTCATTGGAACCTGAGTTACTGACTGCCGACGCGGGTCTCAAGACAGGCCAACAAGAAACCCTCACCTTTAAGGACATTCCTCCCGTTCTGGTTCAAGCAATCACTGCCATCGAAGACCGCCGATTTTTTCAACATCAGGGTGTGGATGTGCGAGGTATCGGTCGCGCATTTCTAAGTTGGGCCAGTAGCGGTTCGATCAAGTATCGCCAGGGCGGTTCAACCATCACCCAACAGCTCGTCAAAAACACTTACTTAACTCCCGAGAAAACGCTCCAGCGAAAATTTAATGAAGCGATGCTTGCAATCGCGCTGGAACGAAGGCTCTCTAAACAGGATATTTTCGCCCTCTACTGCAACGAGATTTATCTTGGCCAACGCAACGGGGTCGGCGTTCGCGGCGTAGCTCAAGCGGCGAGAGTCTTTTTCGGCAAAGAATTGAAGGATATCAATGTTGAAGAAGCGGCAACGCTCGCAGGCATGATACAGAGTCCAGCGCGCTACGCTCCTGATCGTCATCCAGAGGCTGCTAAGAATCGGCGAGATAAAGTGATTGGCGCGATGAAGGCCGAAGGATTCATTGGCGACTCGGTTGCCCAGGACGCGGCCAGTAGTCCGGTTTTGGTCGCGCCATTCGAATCTGGCGCCAACGAACTGGCTCCTTATTATATCGATGCCGTCAATCGTGCGTTAGACACAGCACAAAACGGGTCAGATACCGAAGTCGAACAGACAATGCGCGTCCAGACTTCAATTGATCCCGACTTGCAGGCTGCGGCCGAGAACGCCCTCCGTCACCAATTGGATCTACTGGGCAAATCGAAGAAGGGCTCGCCGCAGGGTGCGCTCGTAGCCCTGGATGTTCACACCGGTCGTGTACTCGCAATGGTCGGAGGACGTAATTACGCTGAGTCGCAGCTCAACCGAGCCACAGATGCAAAACGACAGCCCGGGTCAGTGTTCAAACCTTTCGTTTACGCAACTGCATTAGAAAATGGCATATCACCACTTTCAATCTACCGCGATGCGCCCCAGACTTTTCAGTATGGTGGAGCAACTTATTCTCCGGCGAATTTCGGTAAGTCATATTCAATGCACGATGTGTTGTTGCGCGAGGGTCTGGTCCGCTCACTGAATGTTGTGACAGTAGATCTCGCAATTCGGACGGGACTTGTTCGGGTAGCTTCAACCGCGGCTCGTTTTGGCATCGAGAGTCCACCTGTCGCATATCCGTCGCTGGCGCTGGGGACCACCGAGGTGACCCCATTAAAGATTGCCGCGGCCTATGCTGCTTTCGCTAATGGTGGCACGGTCTACGAACCAACGGTGTTTGAAGGAGCTGTTGACAATAACGGTGGGCCATTGTTCCGCGCTCAATCAAGCGAGACACATGTTATTAGACCAACCACGGCCTACATGATCACAGACATGCTCTCAGACGTGATCACGCGCGGTACAGCGCGACGAGCCAAGGGCGCTTTGGGCAATACAGCGATCGCCGGCAAAACGGGAACATCACGGGACGGATGGTTTGTGGGCTACACGCCAAATCTAGTTTGCGCAGTATGGATCGGTTTCGACGACAACGAACAACTGGGCTTGACGGGTGCTGAAGCGGCGCTACCGGCATGGACAGATTTCATGAAGGAAGCGATCGCGGTTCGACCAAGTCTCGGAGGATCTGCTTTTCAAAAACCGGCAGGAATAGTAAGTGTAAAAATCGATCCTGAAACGGGTTATCTGGCTGGTCCAGACTGTCCTTATTCAATAACAGTCAATGTCGCGTCGCAATTCGCACCGCTAGGGGACTGTTACAAGCACTCGCCTGACTATATTGAAAGTGAGGATCTGTCGGCTTCGGATCTTGAAGAGACAGAGAATGCTTCTGCGGAAGCAAGTACAAGCGACGACGTTGCTGTTCCATCGCCTGTAGAAGTTGACGACACCTCGGGCGACGAGACCCCAGATTCGAGCGCGGCACCGCCAACTAAAATCGGGCAGACAAGCGAAACCCAGGTTGATGAACAAGGGCGACCACGGCTGGTACGTGTTCCGACGGTTCAACTACAGAGAGTCCCGCTTCCGAATCAGCGACCGTAAAGTAAGTTTGCTTGGGGGACATTGAGAGATTTTGAGATGGGGCGGCCACGGAGGGCCGCCCCTACAATCTTGGTCCAAGTCTATCCACGCCTTCGAAGGCAAATCGGGTGGCAGCACTGGAGCGGTGTTTACACATTAGAGCAAGTTCCATTGTCCGTCCGAGAGTGAGGGCAAAGCGACGTGCTCCGATCTCCAAAGCCTCGGTACCTCGCGCGGCACGTAGCCAGCTTTCCGCGTGGACCAACGAATCGTTCACTACAGCGGCGAGACCCGGATCCACATTGCTGACGCAGTATTTCGCTTCGTTCTTCAAGCATTCGAGGGCCCGCTCATCCGAGCCTAACGCTCGCAAGGCATCCAACGAAAGCACATTTGTCGTGCCCTCCCAGATTGTTAATACCTGCGCGTCGCGTAGTAAGACCGGCAAGCCTGTGTCTTCTATATAACCGGCTCCACCGAACGCTTCGAGAGCTTCACTCGTAACTTCAACAGCTTGGCGAGCAGTGGTGAGTTTCATCAAAGGTGTCAAGAAGCGTAAGAGCGCCTTCTCATCCGCATTGATCGAATTGGTCTCCGCGCGACCTGTCAGCTCGGCAACGTAGAACGCCAGGTGAAATGCCGCTTCACTTTCAGCTTGAAGAGATGCAAGCGTATCCATATGCAAAGGCTTCTGAATTAATGGACCACCAAATGCAACCCGTTTGTGAGCGTAATCAAGTGCTAACGCGATGCTGCGACGCATCAAAGCGGCCGCGCTGATCCCGTTCCACAGTCGGGTGATGTTGAGTAGTGGCGCTATATTCTTAGTGCCATCGGTAGTCCCCATCACGAGTTGCGCGGGTGATCCTTCGAGCGTGAGTTCAGCAGTTGGTACCTTACGAGTGCCAAGTTTGTCCTTAAGTCGTTCGACTCGAATATTCCGTAAGCGACCACTGGTATCCCTCGGCTCGAGGTAAAACAGGGCGAGACCAGGTCCCCCTGGAGGATTCCCCTCGGGACGAGCGAGTGTCAAAGCCATTTGCGAAGTTGCGGCCGACGTAAACCACTTCCGGCCAAAGAGTTTCCAGTTGGAGTTTTCGATCTGCGCATTTTCGGGTCGTGCGACGGTTTCGGAGATACCGACATCCGAGCCGCCAGTTAACTCAGTCATCCATTGGCCACTGGTCCAAAAGTCTGCTGGATTGCGCGTCGTCAGATGAGGGACTGCGCGATCAATAAGCGTTTGATTTCCCGAGTTCAGTAAGGTACGAGCAGCGCCGTCAGTCATTGCAAGCGGACAACTGTAAATATCTGTTGAAGGTGTAAAGAGATAAGCCAGGGTCAACTGGTGAATTCTCGAGTATGGTCCATGTTTTTGTTCGTACGCACTCGCGACCAGGCCGAACTGTGCGGCGAGCCTCTCCGCCTTGCGCCATAAAGGTGTAAGTTCAATGTGGTCGATTCGATTTCCCCATGCATCCCACTGGGTGAGCACGGGCTCATTCAATCTGTCGGCGAGTTGTAATTGATAAAGCTCGTTACCGGCGAGCTGGCCCATTTCAACGAGCTCCGGCTCAATGGCGCTCAATACATCTGGAGGCAAGACGTTCTTCAAGTATGATTTGAGTACTTGATCATCATGGTATTGATTACCAAGCGCTGGGGGCTGTTGTTGAAATGCCATAATTACATCTCAGCGTATCGTCAAAATTTTGATGGGTAAAGGCTTGCCTGCCGACTACATTACTCATTCCTCTAAATCTCCCGACACCACCAGCTTCGGACAACACCTTGCCGTATCGCTCAGTGCGAGGTGCGGTCAGTACCGATTCGCGGTAGCGTCGGGTGAGCCCCCGTGTCATAGTCAGTTGATGTGTGTCGAGGCTCACCCGACGCTACCGCGCGAATCGGTACTGACCGGGACTGGCACTCCGATCATTGGTTGCGGCTCTGCTGCGCTGTGGGCTCGGCGCAATCTGTGGATGATCATTTTATCTCGCTGAGTTTTCACACAGTCTCTTCAGCGGCGTGGTGTCGGGAGGTGATTAATGCGGGAGCAATTCTTTGGAGCACGAAATTGATACACGAATAGCATCGTTTCGGAGCAAAACTCGAACCGTTTTGAATGTTAACCGGCTCTTCCTTCGGGAATGTCGTTTGCGACGTTATTTCCCGGCGCACTCGATACTGATGACCAAGCTTAGCTATCTACTGAAACCGCACTGGCCTCAACTGACACTGGCGTTTATCGCGGTGCTCGGAGAGAGCGTTACGGCTCTACTTGAGCCATGGCCGTTAAAAATCGTCTTTGACAATGTGCTTGGGTCGAAACGAATGCCTGATTGGCTGGCTACGGTGGTCCATTCAGTCGCAGGTACCGACAAGCTGGCCATCCTCAGTTTTGCAGCAGCGAGCGTTCTTGCAATCGCCATGATTGGCGCCATCAGCTCATACTTTGAAAAATATCTAACCACCTCTGTTGCGCAATGGGTATCGCACGACCTGCGCCGGACCTTATACAACCACATTCAAAAACTCTCGCTCTCGTACCACGACAACAAGAAGACGGGTGATCTAATCAGCCGAATCACCAGCGATATTGATACGGTCCAGGATTTCATTTCCCAGGTGTTGCTCGGCTTGATCGTAAACGTGCTGACGCTGGCCGGCATGCTGGCGGTTATGTTTTACCTCAACTGGAGTTTTACTTTAATCGCGTTATCAGTCGCTCCCCTGCTCTTTATCGTCGTCTACAGTTTCACCTGGCGCATAAAGAAAGCCTCGCGCGACGTCAGAAAGAAAGAGGGAGAGATTGCCTCAATTGCCAGCGAAGTACTGTCGTCAATCCATGTCGTTAAAGCCTTTACTCGCGAAGACTACGAACAACAACGATTCGAAAAGCAAAGTTTGGAGACTGTTGAGAGTGCGCTGGCTGCACGAAGTTTGAAAGCCAAGCTGATACCGTTTGTTGAAGTGATTGTTGCCGTCGGCACGTGTTTGGTGCTGTGGTATGGCGTACGACTCGTGCTCGCCGGAACTATTACCACCGGGTCTTTGCTGGTCTTTCTGCTCTATCTCGGAAAGATGTACAAGCCGATGCGCGATCTTTCGAAGATGACCGACACTATTTCTAAAACCCAGGTCGGTTACGAACGGATTCGCGAGATCGTAGACACTGATCGGGAAGTCAAGAATCTTCCAGGGGCGCGTCGTGCACCCAGGTTCAAAGGTGAGATCGAGTTCAGGCACGTTGATTTTGGTTATGCTGATCGACCTCTCACCTTAAAAGACGTCAACTTCAAATTGGAACAGGGTCAGATTGGTGCATTTGTTGGTCCAACAGGGGCCGGCAAAACAACCATTGCCAGCTTGATCGCTCGCTTCTATGAACCGACCGGCGGTGAAGTTATGATCGACGGCAGCAACGTTCGAAATTACAAACTGAAGTCGTTGCGCCGGCAAATAAGTTTCGTATTACAGGAGAGTCTTCTTTTCCACGCTCCAGTTTGGCAGAACATCGCATACGGACGTCCCGAAGCTTCACGTGCGGAAATAATTGAAGCAGCCAGGCTGGCGAATGCTGACGAGTTTATTGTGCAGATGTCTGAAGGCTACGACACTATGGTAGGAGAGCGTGGGATTACGTTGTCAGGAGGACAGCGTCAGAGAATTGCTATTGCGCGCGCCATTGTTCGGAACAGCCCTATCTTGATACTCGATGAACCCACTTCGGGCCTGGATGCAGCGTCGGAGGAATTGGTCTTCGAGGCGCTGCAGCGATTGATGAAAGACAAGACGGCGATAGTGATAGCTCACCGGCTTGCGACCATACAGAGCGCGGACGTGATTTTTGTCGTGGACCACGGCACGATCATCCAGCAAGGAGCGCACGAGCAGTTGATCACGAGCGGTGGTCTATACTCCGAACTTTATAACACTCAGTTCCGCCAACCAGAGCCCCTGGCCTCGTAGCTACGCCCTTACACCACCGCGAGCGAAGCGACCGGATGACACACTCAACAAAGCTGATAGTTTGACAACCACGTCGGGAAATTGAGTGCGGCATCCGGGCGCGTCGCGACGCGGGACTGCACTGTTGGCTCACGGCTAACACTCTTCTGATAAAGCCGCCGCCCGGCTCCTATCTACGACTGTTGGAATGCTGGTTTGGACGCGAGCGCGGCCAGGACATAACAAGCGCTGCCCATTAACATGGCGGCCTGGAAGCCGGCCATCAATGCGACAAATACGGTGACAATCGATCCCACCACCGACATGATGCCGTTGAGTCCCCAGTAGAATGGAGGCTCAGGCAATGAGCCACCCGTCCGTCGTAGCCCTCCAGGAAATGGCATACCCATCACCAGGCCCAGCGGCGCGATCAAGATCATAGCGCAAACTATTCTGGCCCAAAGTGGCAACCACAAAAGCGAAGGCACGAGCTTTGGCAAGACTAACGACTCGATGCCGCCGATGATCGCCACAGCAATGCACGCAACCCACAGCGGGAGACGTTGATTGATCGCGCTGCCGATACCGCCCATCGCAAGGAGAGTGAACAGTAAAACAGAAAGAGTGAAAATTGGATGGCCCACCAGCAAGATCAGGTTCTGTAATAAAGCGAGCTCGACTGCAATGAAGCCAAAACCCAGCGCTGCAAAATAAACCACCGAATTGGCATATGGACCGATACCTGACCCGGCCGGCTTGCCAAAGATGGCAAACACTGCCAACAACAGGAGACTCGGCAGGAGTAACCATACCAGCAGTGAATCGGCGATCGCCTTGGGCATTCCGAAAGGTCGCTCGATCGCAAAATAGAACGGGCTGTCATCCTTAACCGGACCAACGAACCGCGGTGATTGCCGTTCGTATTGGACCAGGGTAGTTTTTCCAGACAACACGTCGCCAATCAATTGTGGTGCTGGACCACCGGGCATAATGAGCGGTTCTGCATCGGTCCATTTACTCTTGATCTCAGATATCTCGTCGCTCGTAAATGGTCGTTTCCGCAGCATGAACAACATCTGCGCGGGATTATCGGTGCTCGCTCTTCTTTCCATAAGCGTGACGATTCGCTGAGCTGCCGCCTCGGCCCCAAGGTTTGAAACCGAATTAGACACCAGGCGAGGAACGTCGGAATCCCAGCGAAGAATCACCAGCATGCCATTGTCAGTAAGATGATTGTAGTAGTCGCGAAATGCTTCCGCCGTGTAAAGGTAGTTTTCAGAAAGCGACAAACCTCCCGAAGCGACAGATGCCCATGAATCGACGAAGCCCATTAGAATAACGTCAAACTTTCGATCCGTGCGGCTAATAAAGTTGCGACCTTCGCTTTGAATAGCCTCGACATCAGGTCGATCGTAAAGGTTCGCCGCGCGTGGTCCATAGTTCCTGACGAACTTCAACATCAAAGGGTTCATCTCGACCGCGGTCACTTTTCGAGCCCCCGAGGCTAACGCCGCCACTACGTCTGGACCTCCTCCGGGACCAATAATCAAGGTATCGGCATTCGGGACAAGTCGGAATGGAAGCGCTCGATATGAGTCTTTCAGATCTTTCGCGTTCTCAATCTTGCCATCCCACTCACGCACCCCGGTCCATGCGTCTGAATCAATAAAGAGACGAGCGAGCTCACTGCGATCGATACCTTCAACCGCGTCAATTCGCGAGTAGGCGTTCCAACCAGTTTGCGTGATTCTCGCACCGGGTGCCGCGTCCATCTGACGACGCATCGCTTTGGTTGTGCCCGGTACAACTCGTAAGACACCAAACTGATATGCTGCGATTGCGGAGCTAACTGTCAGCAATAGCGCAATGACAGCCACCGCACGGATAGCCGCCGCAGAACTGGCCTTGTTTGCCTGATCTGTCGCCAGTAAAAATGCGGCGATGGCGGGAAAAACAGCGCCCGTTAATAACGCTGATTCTCCACCGAGCCAGTGCAACAGCAAAGTCACCAGGACGGCGCCGATTGCTGCGCCGATCAGATCAGCAAAATAAAGCGAACCTGCTTCTGCTCGATGAAGTGCGAAGACAATTGAAAGCGCCATTCCAGCAAGAAAGAACGGAACGAGCGGAGCCAGGAAATAGAGTGGCAGTCTGTCGATCTCAAAAGGAAATCGACCCAACAACCATAAACAAGACGGGATCGCGATTGCATAAAGTGCGGTTACGAGTGCCGCCGAGTTTATTGTGAGCGCCATTCTTCGCTTTAACAGGTGAACAGTAAATCCACCAAGTCCCCATCCAAGCAAGGCGACCGACACGGCGACGAAGGCAAAGTGATACCAGACGCTGGCTGAATAAATACGAGTTAGACCAACTTCCAGTACAAGTCCAGATAGAGTGATGAGAAAAACGCTCAGGCGTGTACGCATATGGGGGAGTAGTTAAGGCGAAAGCAGTTGACTACGTCAAGTTGAAATTTGGT
>Ga0070681_10007015_pt1 | contig 10966 bp, 12 predicted proteins | sample KBSC83BmetaG_FD_65650 | JGI IMG/M metagenome (GOLD analysis project Ga0070681, IMG submission 65650) | Corn rhizosphere microbial communities from Kellogg Biological Station, Michigan, USA - KBS C8-3B metaG | ecosystem: Host-associated > Plants > Roots > Rhizosphere | place: USA: Michigan...
TGACGGATGTTGCCGGGCCACGCATAACTCATGAGCGCCCGAATGGCCTCCTGAGTGATGGTGCGAGGCGTCAGGCTGTTGGTCTCGCACGACTTACGCACGAAATATTGCGCCAGCAGCGGCAGATCTTCGCCTCGCGCGCGCAGCGGCGGGAGTCGGACGGGCACGACGTTGAGCCGATAGTAGAGATCCTCGCGGAAGGTGCCGTCCTTCACCATCTTCCGAAGATCCATGTTCGTGGCGGCAATGATTCGGATGTCGAACTTGATCGATCTCGAATCGCCGACTCGTTCAATCTGCCGTTCCTGCAGCGCGCGCAGCAGTTTCGCCTGGAGCGCGAGTGACATCGACGAGACCTCGTCGATGAAGAGGGTGCCCTTGTGCGCCAGTTCGAACCGGCCCGTTCGCGCTTGAACCGCGCCCGTAAATGCGCCCTTCACGTGGCCAAAGAGTTCCGCTTCGGCAAGGCCTTCTGGAATGGCTGCGGCGTTGAACGCCACGAAATGCTGATCCTGACGCGGGCTGTTGTGATGGATCGTTCGCGCGATGAGCTCTTTGCCCGTTCCCGTCTCACCCTCGATCAGGATGGTGCTGTTCATCGGCGCCACGAGCTCGAGCGTCGTGAACACCGTTCGCATCGCGGGACTGCACCCGATAATGTTGTCGAAGCGGAAGCGCGTTTGCAGCTGCGCGCGCAGTTCCGCGTTTTCCTGGCGCAGTTGACGCTGTTCGATGCCTGCCCGCAGCACCCGTGAGAGCTGCGACAGCTGGAACGGTTTGATCAGGAAATCGATTGCGCCGCGCTTGATGGCCGTGACCGCTTCATTGACGGTGCCGAATCCGGTAATGACGACGGCCCGGATGGTGGGGAAGAGCGTCAGCGCTTCCTCGAGCACGTCCATGCCGTTGGCGTCGGGTAGCCGGAGATCGACGACCAGGGCGTCGTAGGCGAACCCGTGGAGCCGTGCCACGGCGTCGGCGCCGTCCAGCGCCTGGGCAACAGCGAAGCCATCGGCTTCGAGGCCATCGACGATGACTTGTCTCAGGCTGGGTTCGTCCTCGACAACGAGCACGGACGGAAGCGGGCGGTCACGTTCAGCAACACGATCACTCATGGCACCTCGGGGAGCGAAGGGCCGTCGGTGTGCCGTCGTAATTGGGCGGCAGACCGACACCAGACGTAGGTGTCGGCAGACCGACGGTTGAGCTTTAGTCCCTGTTTAAAGTTCCCGTGAAGCAGGCCGATTAACCCCCGATCGCCTCGTCGGCCTTCGGCTTGGGTCGTGGGATCCGCCTTCAGGCGGATTGAGCCGGCTGAACCCGCCTCCTACGGTGTTTTGAAACCGTCCCAGACGCCGATAAAGACAAGGACGTGATCACCACCGAACTGCTTCAGGGATTCGATGCTCTCGTCGCCGACGATGAGCGGGCGATTCGAGACGTTCTGGTCGACTTTTTGAACGATCGTGGCTGGCGCGTAGCCAGCACTGGAGACGGACGGGCGGCCGTAACCGCACTGGAGCGGTCTGCCGGCGTGTGCCGCATCGTCTTTGCCGATATCTCGATGCCAGGCGCGGACGGATTTGCGGTCTTGAACGCCGCGCGGGCCGCGAACCCTTCAGCGTACGTTGTGATGATTACCGGTTACGGCTCGCTCGAAACCGCAATCACCGCCGTTCGTCTCGGCGCGCAGGACTACCTCACGAAACCGTTTTCGCTGGGGCAGGTGGACGTCATTCTCAAACAAGCCGCGCTCGTGTTTGAAAAGGAACGCCGGCGGCGCGCCGACCGCGAAGTCGTCACGGCACTCGCCGCGATCGAAGAACGCCTCGCTTCAATCGAGCGGCACTTGAAGATTCAAAAGTAAGCGTGCTCGGCCCCGAGCTCCGAGCCCTGAGGGCCGCCGCTCCGTCTTTTCCTGTCGGGACTCCGACAGAGACCCGACACGTGGCCTCGCAGTTTTACCCTTGAATGCTCACAATCTGCGCCGCGGACGAGGTGGGCACCCAACTTGCTCAACACGCCGTGTTCGCGTCTGCACAGTACAGCGTCCTCGCTGTGGGGTCCGCCTTCAGGCGGACCGGCGTAGTCCGGCTAAAGCCGGACGCCACATGCAGGAGCAAGCGCGCGGGCAGGAGACACGATGAACGAGATCAGCGACGGCGCAATCATGGCCGCTCTCGGCCGACAGATGACCGCTGCGGTGCAGAAGCAGGTGGTCGCTGCCGGCAACCTGGCGAACATCGATACGCCTGGCTATCGCACGCGCGACGCATCGTTTGGCGACCTGCTCGACGGTGAAGTCAAAAAGCTCGGCCTCGCCACGACACACGAGAAACAGTTGTCAGGCGTCGGGTCAGCCGACGGCACGCAAACAGTCGAAGCCGAGGGGCTCGACTCGCGGCGTGACGGCAACAACGTACAGCTCGATCGCGAGCTCTTCACCATGACGCGCGCGTCGTCCGACTTTGCTGCCGCTGAAGCCGCGCTGGCTGCGAAGTTCAGGCTGATCCGCTTCGCCATCAACGAGGGCCGCTGATGTCGACATTGAATACCGCACTCGGCGTGAGCGCCAGCGCGCTGACCGCCGAACGAGTTCGCATCGAAGCCGCAGTATCGAATCTGGCCAACGCCGAATCGACTCGCGGGCCGGACGGTCAGCCGTATCGCCGCCGCGACGTCGTCCTCGCGGCGGATCCGCAAAACACCTTTGAGCAGGCGCTCGGTCAGGCGAGCGCGGTTGGCGTCAAAGTCGCAGCGGTCGTCGAGGATCAGACGCCGCCCAAAATGCGCTATGACCCGTCGCATCCTGATGCCAATGCCGATGGCTTCGTGGCATTGCCCAACATCGATACGCCGGAAGAAATGGTCAACATGCTGTCAGCGAGCCGAGCCTACCAGGCGAATCTGACGGCCATCGGTCTCATTCGCGATTTGGTTCAGAAGTCTCTGGACCTGGGGAAATAACACGTGGCGCTGCCTATCGCATCCATCGCCTCATCGATTACCACGCCCGTCGCATCTCCGGCCGCGGGCGCCGCCTCCGCGGCATCGTCTTCGGCACCGGCGAGCTTTGGCGACGCGCTCACCAAGCTGGTGAATTCGGTCGAAACGTCCGAATCGACCGCGAACAGCGCCGTGCAGGGAATGCTCGAGGGATCCGGCGACGTGCACGACGCCATGATCGCGCTTCAGCGAGCCGAGCTCACGCTGCAGCTGACGGTCCAGATGCGCAACAAGCTCGTGCAGGCCTATCAAGACATCATGCGGATGCCCGTTTAGGCACTGAGTAGATGAACATCGAACAGTTTTTTGCTCGTCTCAAGGCTGGCGCAGAGGCGCTGTCAGGGAAGCAGCTCGTTTCCTTGTCGCTGGCGTTCCTTGCCGTCGTGGGCTTGACGATTGGGTCCGCGTACTGGCTCAACACCCCGAGCTACGGCGTGCTGTTCTCCGATATGGACTCGGAGTCGGCGTCATCGGTGATCGCAAAGCTGAAGGAGCAGAAGGTCCTGTACGAGATCGACGACGGCGGAAAAACGATTCGCGTGCCGAGCACGCGCGTCGATGAACTGCGGCTGGAACTCGCCGGTCAGGGGATGCCTGGCTCCGGGCACATCGGCTTCGAGATCTTCGATAAAACGGCGTTTGGCGTCACCGACTTTCTGGAACACGTCAACTACCGCCGCGCGCTCGAGGGCGAGCTCGCGAGAACGATTTCGACGATCTCGGAGGTGGCCGGCGCACGTGTCCACATCGCGATGCCGCAGCCTTCGCTCTTTTCCGGCCGCGATCAGCCGACGAAGGCGTCCGTGATTTTGAAGCTCCGAAACAAGAGTCAGCTGCCGCCGCAGACCGTTACGGCGATCACGGGCCTCGTGTCGGCCAGCGTCGAGTCGCTCAAGCCCGAGGCAGTCGTCATCATCGATAACTTCGGGCGGCCGCTCTCGAAAACCGAAGATCCCGACGACGCCGGCAGCGCGGTCGGGATCGAACGGCAGCAGCGCATTGAGCGGGAACTGTCAGCGCGCGTCATCAACTTGCTCGAGCCGATCGTCGGCGCGGGTCGCGTCCGCGTCAACGTCACCGCCAAGCTGAATTCGGATACGAACGAAGAGACGGAAGAGAAATGGGATCCGACGCCGGTGATTCGCAGTCAGCAGACGGTGTCGCAGACGGCGAATGGCGTCGCGGGAGCGGCGCAGGGCATCGCCGGCAGCCGCACCAATCTTCCACCCGATCCGTCGAAGCCCGAAGCGACATCGACGGCCGCGAACCTGACGAACCTTCCGACAGGTGCGGCGCATACGGCCGAGACGACGAACTACGAGGTCAGCAAGCTCACGCGCCACAGTCTGCAGCCACGCGGAGACATCACCAAGCTGTCCGTGGCGGTGCTGCTCGACGACGATCGCCCGGCAGCGACAGGAGACCAGCAGCAGCCGGCAGCGGCCAAGCCGCGGGCTGCCGAAGAACTCCAGAAAATTCACGGGCTGGTTGCCGCTGCCGTCGGCCTCGATGCCGATCGCGGCGATCAGCTGACCGTGGAAAACATCGCCTTCGAAGAAACACCCGTGGAACCGGTGGTCACGCCTGGCGCCTGGCAGAACTACGGGCCGCCGCTGATGGAGGCCGTTCGCATCCTCGGCATCGTCGCGCTCGGCGCCTTGGCGTTATTCGGCGTCATCCGCCCGATCGTCAATGGATCGTTGGCAGCCGGCGCGGCGGGAACGGCGATCGCGAAAGGCGGCGCGGCGGCCGTGGCGAAAGCCGCCGTGAGCGGAGCGCGAACTGTACAGGACATCGAAGCCGAGATGGACGCGCAGCTGGCCGTGACCGGTCCGCAGCGCATGCCCGTGTTAACCAAACGCGTCGCGGCCCTCACGCAGCGCGAACCCGAAAACGCGGCTCACCTGCTCCGCACGTGGCTCGCGGAAGACGAGCGCTGATATATGGCGGTCCAGGTCGCAATGTCCGGCGCCCGCAAGGCCGCCATTCTGCTGCTGACGCTCGGCGAGGATCCGTCGAGCGAAGTGTGCAAGCACCTTCGTGAAGAGGAAATCGAAGCGATCATCAAGGAACTGACTACGCTCGGCACCGTGCCGGCCGAAACCGGCGAGCGCGTCCTCGACGAGTTCAATGCGCTGGCCTCCAAGAACGGATCCGCCGGGCAGGGCAGCGTGGAGTACGCGCGCCGCATCCTCGATCGCGCCAAAGGTACGGACGCCTCCAAGCGGATTCTGGATCGGCTCACGACGAAAGTCCGCACCACGGCCGGCTTCCTGTCGCTCGAGCGCGCAGATCCCCAGCAGCTGTCGAAATTCATCCTCGCCGAGCATCCGCAGACGATCGCGCTGATCCTGGCGCACCTGAACGCCGCGAATGCGGCGCAGCTCGTTTCACTCCTGCCCTACACGCTGCGCGCCGACGTGCTGACACGCATGGCGAACCTCGATGAAATTTCGCCGGATGTCATCACCCGGATTTCGGCCTTGATCGAGCAGCGGTTGAAAACCCTCGGTGTCGCCAATCGCGAACAGCACGGCGGCGTCCGTGCGGTCGCGGAGCTGTTCAACCGGATGGAGCGAAACATCAGCAAGTCGGTGCTCGAAGCGATCGAAACCGATTCGCCCGACCTCGCCGTATCGATTCGCAATCTGATGTTCGTCTTCGACGATCTGCGCCACCTCGAAGACAACGCGCTGCGCGAGATCATCCAGCGCGCCGACAAGAAGGTCCTCACCGTGGCGCTCAAGGGCGCGAGCGAGGACATTCGCAGTCGCTTCTTCGCCAACATGTCCAAGCGCGCCGCCGACCTCCTGAAAGAGGAGATGGACGTGCTCGGCGCCATCCGGCTTCGCGAAGTCGAAAAAGCGCAGCAGGAAGTCGTGGCGATCGCGCGCAAGCTCGAAGAAGAAGGCCTGATCGTGACCGGCGCCGCCTCGGGCGAGGCCTATGTCGTTTAAAGCGCGCCGCGTCGACGAGACAACGACCACGGTCCAGCCGTTTTCCTGGGAGAGCACAGCCCTCGGCCCCGTGCAGGCACCGCTATCGAGCGGCACTCCGGTCCGGGCCGCCACCTCCGTGACGTCCGGAGATCCGATCGACACCTCTTCCATCGAACGAGACGCCTTCACGAAAGGGTACGCCCAGGGAGAGCGCGCCGGCCTCGAAGCCGCCGCCACGCGCGCCGATGCGATGCTTCGGCGTCTCGGACAGACGATCGAAGAGCTCGGCGAGCTTCGCAACGAGATGATTCATCGCACCGAGCGGCAGGCGGTGCAGCTCGTGCTGGCCATCGCCGAACGGATCGTGCAGCGCGAAATCACCCTCGATCGCACGCTGTTGCTCGGGATGGCGCGTGTCGCCCTCGATCGTCTCGGCGAATACGGATCGGCCACGATTCGATTGAACCCTGAGGACTACCAGGCGGTTGGTGCCAAGCCGTCCATCGATGGTGCGGCCGTCGAAGTGCTCGCCGATGCGGCGGTGCCGCGAGGCGGATGCCACGTCCAGTCCGATTTCGGGTTCATGGACGTCTCGCCCGAATCGCAGTTCCGCGAGCTGGCCCGGGCGCTCCTGTCAGATGAGGCCACCGCAACGGATCACGCATCCGACTCCCCTCATGCCATCGTCCTCAAATAGCGGGTTCTCGCTCGATCACTGCTTCAGCGCGCTCGACGACACGCCGCTCACGCCGCTCATGGGACGCGTGGTCCGCGCGGTTGGCCTGCTCATCGAATCGCAGGGGCCTCACGCACGCGTCGGCGAAGTCTGTGAAGTGATTGGCGCGCCGGGCGACCGGCCGCTTGCGGTTGAAGTGGTTGGATTTCAGGACGGCAAACTGTTGTCGGTTCCCCTCGGCGACACGGCCGGCGTTCGTCCCGGCGCGCGGCTGGTAGCGCGTGGTCGTTTCGCGTCGGTTCCGGTCGGAGACGCGCTGCTTGGCCGTGTGATCGATGCTTTCGGCCGGCCGATCGACGGACGTGGTCCGCTGCGATCCGTCGATCACGCGCATCTCTATCGAGGTCCGGTGAATCCTCTTGCACGGCAGCCGATCAGCGTGCCGCTCGGAACGGGTGTGCGGAGCATCGACGCGCTTCTCACCTGCGGCCGCGGCCAGCGTGTGGGTCTTTTCGGCGGAAGCGGCGTCGGCAAGAGCACGCTGCTGGGGATGATGGCTCGCGGGACGGCGGCCGATGTCGTGGTGCTGGCGCTGGTCGGCGAACGAGGCCGCGAGGTGCGCGCGTTTCTCGACAACGACATCGGCACGGAAGGTCTTGCGCGGTCGGTCATCGTGGTCTCGACCTCGGACAATCCGGCGCTGGTGCGGATGCGCGCCGCCTACGCAGCCACGACGATCGCCGAGCATTTCCGCGATCAAGGCCTTCACGTGCTGCTGATGATGGACTCGATTACCCGCTTCGCGACTGCACAGCGCGAGGTGGGACTGGCCGCCGGTGAGCCGCCTACCGCGAAAGGATATCCGCCATCGGTCTTCGCGTTGCTGCCGACGCTGCTCGAACGCGCGGGAAACGGTTCGCGCGGCAGCATCACCGCGCTGTACACGGTCCTTGTCGAAGGCGATGATCACAACGAACCAATCGCGGACGCGGTCCGCGCGATTCTCGACGGCCACATCGTTCTGTCGCGCGACCTGGCTGGTCGTAATCACTATCCCGCGATTGACGTGCTCCACAGCGTCAGTCGAACGATCGGCGACGTCACCGATGCCACGCATCGCGCGCGTGTCGCGCAGGTCCGGGAATGGCTCGCGATGATTCGCGACAGCGAAGATCTGGTCAGTGTCGGGGCGTATGCGCGCGGCGCCAATCCGCGCCTCGATCTGGCCCTGGACCGTCGTGAGACACTCAACGCCTTTCTCTGTCAGCGCCCCGATACCCCCTGTCGGTATGCCGACGCACTCGCGAGCCTCGCAAAGGTCACCGAGGGTACCGTTTCATGACATTTCGTTTTCGCGGCGCGCGCATCCTTGAATGGCGGCGCGTGCAGGCCGATGCAGCGCGCGTGGCATTTGTGCGCGCGACCGAGTCGCTGCGAGAAGCGGCGGCACGGGTCGCTGAAGCCGACGATCACCTCGAACGTGCCGGCCATGCTTACAAAGCGACGATGGCACGGCCTAACGAGATTGGCACCATCGTCGGGTACCGGAATTGGATTGAGAAACAGCGACAGCACGCGGCCGCGTGCCGCCGACAGCACGACGAGAAGCGTGTGGTGGCGGATCAGGCAGCGGGCGTGCTTCAGACCGCGATGCGTCGCGTGAAGGTGATGGAACGGCTCCGCGATCGGGCATGGCGCCGCTACGTGGCCGCTGAACGCGCGCAGGAAATGAAAACGCTCGACGAGCTCGCAACCCAGCAGTTCGCAAGGCGGATGAGCCAGTAAGGAGTAGATCGTGAGTGTTGACGCTACGCAGGGACCCAGCGCCGCTGACGCGGCCGCGCAGGCCGTACAAGATCCGTCGTCGCGAGCCAATTCGCTCGGCAGCGACGCCTTTCTTCAACTGCTCGTCACGCAGTTGCAGAACCAGGATCCCACCAACCCTGAGTCGAATACGGAATTCGTGTCGCAGCTGGCGACCTTCAGTTCGCTCGAGCAGCTGACGTCGATCAACAAGGGCGTGACGTCGATGGCTCAGTTTTTCAACGCGACCAGTGCGGCCGTCGCCGGCGGCACGCAATCGAACAACACTGCGGACACGACGCCGTCCGCCTAAGGAAGGGCAGGGATTACATGGCAGTTGGATCGTTTTCGGCGGGACTTTCGGGGCTCAACGCCAATTCCGAGGCGCTGAGCGTCATCGGAAACAATCTCGCCAACATCAATACCGTCGGCTTCAAAGCCAGCCAGGTGCAGTTCCGGGATCTCGTGTACGAACTGGCCGGCGCCAACAGTGACAATCCGGCTCAGATCGGCCTCGGTGTCGGTGTCGCCGCCATCACGCCGGTGTTCAGTCAAGGCTCGATCGAATCGAGCCGCGTTTCGACCAACGCCGCCATTCAAGGCAACGGCTTCTTCCTCCTGAACGGCCCGGACGGCCCATCGTATACGAGAGCGGGCGCGTTCACCTTTGACGCCAACGGCACCCTCGTTTCCCCGGACGGACAGAAGGTACAGGGCTACACGACGTTCGATCCGGTCACCAAGGAGTTGATCAATTCTGGCGCGCCGGGCGACATCGTGGTGCCGCCAAGTGTGCTTCGGCCCCCCGTCGCGAGTACGCAGTTTTCGGCGACGACCAACTTGAATGCGCAGGCGGCCGTGGGCGACAGCTTTTCCTCGGCGATTCAGGTGTACGACTCGCTCGGTCAGGCGCACGTGACGACGATGAAGTACACGAACACCGGACCGGGTGCCTGGAATTACGAATTGTCCGTCGACGGAGCCGAGGTTTCTGGCGGCACGCCAGGCACGCCAACCGTGCTCAAAACCGGCACCCTGTCATTTGATGGCTCCGGGACGCTGACCACGGTCGACGGCGGCGCGCCCGCAAACGTGTCCATCACGACGCCGGCGTGGACCAATGGCGCCACGGCCAGCACTCTGAGCTGGAACGTGTTGAGCGCGAGCAACAGCCCGTTGGTGACCGGATTCGCGGCTCCTTCAGCCACGTCATCCATCACGCAGAATGGCATGCCCGCAGGAACAGTGACCAACATCTCAATCAGTTCGGATGGTTCGATTGTGGCGACCATCGGCGCGGGACAGACCATCACCATCGGTCAGATCGCGCTCGTCACATTCAACAATCCTGAAGGTCTCATCAAGATTGGTTCGAACCGCTTCGGGGAGGGTCCGGAGGCGGGTGTGCGGAATGTCGGCGAGCCCGGAACCGGCGGCCGGGGCACCTTGATCGGCGCCGCACTCGAGCAGTCGAACGTCGACATGGCCCAGGAATTCACGCAGATGATCCTCGCGCAGCGCGGGTACCAGGCCAACGGCAAGATGATCACGGTGTCCGATCAGTTGCTGCTCGACACGATCAACCTGAAGCAATAGTCGCTGAGGTCCGTCTCTTTTGTCGATCGCGATTAACCCGATGCCGGCCGCGTCGTCCCTGGACGACGCGGCCGCGCCTTCGGCCGTCACCCCTGACGGCAACAGTTCCCTGCCGTTCGCATCAATCCTCGATGAGCAGTCCTCGGCGAATCAGGACGCGGACGATGTCAGTGAAGCCGACGCGCCGCTCGAGATCTTCGACGCGGCGGTCCCCGCGTTCCGGCCACCTGTCGATGGACTGGCAGCTTTGCTCACCGCATCTCTTCCTGGCACTCGACCGTGGCTACGCGAAGGCAACATCGACCAGTCCACAACCACGCAGGGATCGAGCAACAAAGACAAGCCTGCCGTCGACCCCACAGTTCTGTTGTTGCAGGCAGCCTTGAGCTCCGTGACACAGCGGGGCATGCCGTCAGCTCCTGCGGCGCCGGCTCCGTCAACGTCAGGCGTGAAGGACGCGGACGATATCGGTGAAACCGACGCGCCGCTCGACGTCTTGGACGCGACTATTCCGCCGTCGCAGCCGCGTGTCGATGCACTGGCTGCTTTACTCGCCGCATCGCTTCCGGGTACTCGACCTTTGCTGCGCAAAGACGAAATCGACCCGTCCACGACAACGCCGCGACAGCTGGGCACGTCGCCAAGGACTTCAACGTCAGGCGTGAACGGAGCGAACGATGTCGGTGAAGCCGACGCGCCGCTCGAGATCTTCGACGCGGCGGTCCCCGCGTCCGAGCCACCTGTCGATGGACTGGCTGCTTTGCTCACCGCATCTCTTCCTGGCACTCGACCGTGGCTACGCGAAGGCAACATCGACCAGTCCACGACAACGCAGGGATCGATCGACAAAGACAAGCCTGCCGTCGACCCCACAGTTCTGTTGTTGCAGGCAGCCTTGAGCTCCGTGACACAGCGGGGCATGCCGTCAGCTCCTGCGGCGCCGGCT
>Ga0070681_10007016_pt1 | contig 10966 bp, 12 predicted proteins | sample KBSC83BmetaG_FD_65650 | JGI IMG/M metagenome (GOLD analysis project Ga0070681, IMG submission 65650) | Corn rhizosphere microbial communities from Kellogg Biological Station, Michigan, USA - KBS C8-3B metaG | ecosystem: Host-associated > Plants > Roots > Rhizosphere | place: USA: Michigan...
AGCCTCGTAGGCAACGGAATCTACTTTGATAGCTCACAAGAAATCCCTCCTGGCCTCCCTTTGGTAAAGGGATGGGAAGTTAGAACGCCGGTCGCAAAGTTTGACGAATGTCGCTCATCCGATAATCATCTCCGATAATTTTCGCCGCTCCAGAGCTCCTTGAGAAAACCGCTCTTTTCCAAATTGATGACGAAGCTGTTGTCATAGAGCTCTTCGGGCTTTTTTCTGATGATCGTACCGGTCTCGCGGGCGATCTCGACGGCTTCGCTGATCGATTTGCCCGGCACGACCATCGTGCGATCGACGATTTCCTTGGCATAGACATTGAATGACGATTGCAGCGCTTCTTTGTCCTTGACGCGCATCGCTCTGGCGATCGCCGCCTTGGCTTTGTCGGGATTTTTTTCGACGAACCAGATCGACTCGGCGAGCGCTGCGACCATGCGCTGCACAATCTCGGGCCGCTCGCGCAGCATTTTGTAGTTGGTGATCAGCGAGCTGTAGATGAACGGGATGTCGAGATCGATCAGGCGATAGATGACATTGAAGCCGTCGTTCTTGGCGCGCACGTCGAGGGGCGGCGTCACCAAGATCGCCTGCACCACATTGCCGACCATCGCCTGATAGCGCTCCTGCTGGCTGCCGCCGATGGGACGAATCGTCACGTCGTCGGTCGTGAGACCGAATTTTCGCACGACCTGGCGCGACAGGCGCGCGCTCAAGTCGCCCGGACGTGTGACGCCGATGGCTTTGCCTTTTAGATCTTCGGGCCGACGGATTTCCTTACGCGCGATCATCACGTAGGGCAACTTGACCAGAGGCGAAGCGATGAATTTCGCTTCGACGCCGGCAGCGAGACCGGGCAGACTGCCGTCGGCCGCGCCGTAGTTGAACTGCACTTGATCGTTGGCGAGCGCGGCGAGCGCCGGCGACTGGCCGCGAATATAAACGTGCTCGCATTTGAGGCCGTACTTTTCGAATATCCCGTTGTCCAGGCCGGTGTACAACTGCACGAAACCGCCGGTGACAGCGGAGGTCGCGATGCGGATGGGAGTCGGCCGTTCGCCGGGTTTGGGCAAATAGGGATTGGCCGAAGCGCCGAGCGGGATCAGCAAGATAAAAAGGATAGCAAGGATTGGCAGGTTCTTCATCGCGGCCCCGACTCTAGGCCAATCGCCGGCGGCTTGTAAAGAGTGAAAACAGCGCGGTAGTGGCGCATTTCAACTCCGATGAGCATTAATATAATCGGGAAAGATTCCTCGCATACGCTTGGAATGACAGTTGTGAGCATTTGTCATCTCGAACGAAGTGAGAGATCTTTCCCTCAAACTGCACCACTACCAACAGCGCAGCTTCCTTGACGGATTGCGCTCGGTTGACTTATTTATCCGGGAAAGCGGTCTGCGCATGCTTGAACGTCATGGGAGTGAAATTTTGAAGAAATATTCTTTCGCGATCATACTGCTGTTTGTCGTGCTGCCGGCTATTGCGGCTAAAGCCGAGGAAATCACCTTGAGCTATACCGCGTCGACCTTGACCTTTCTCGCCGGCAGAGTGGCTATCGACCAAGGTTTTTTTCGCCAGGAAGGCCTCGACGTCAAGTTCGTGCAGATGCGCACCGCGGCGCTGATACCGGCGCTCAGCAACGGACATATCGATTACACGATGAGCTTTCTGCCGCCGGTGGACAGCGCGTTGAAGGGCATTCCCGTGCAAATGGCCGGCGTGTTCGTCGATCGATCGCTTCACTATCTGGTCACGAAATCGACCATCAAAACACCTGCCGAGTTGCGCGGCAAGACTTTCGCCATCAATGCCGTGGATCTGAACGGTTCGACCGGGTTGGTCTTTCAAGCGCTGATGCGCCACTTCGGCTTGGAGATCAACAAAGATGTGAAATGGATTTCCGCCGCCGATTCGCCGGCGCTGTTCGCGATGGTGCAGCAGGGACTGGCGGATGCGACATTTCTCGTGCCGCCCTGGCCGCAGAAGGCGCGCAGTGCCGGCATGAACATCCTGTTTCGCGCCGGCGACGTTTACAGCGCGCCGTTGGCGGGCCTTTCGACGCACCGGCGCGTTTTCAAAGAAAATCCCGATCAGATTCGGCGCGTTCTGCGCGCATTGATCCGCGCGACCCGATTCATCACGCAGCCAACCAACGAGGCGGCGGCCGTCAACTCATCTGTGCGGTGGCTCGGCATGTCCCGAGAAGAAGCGGCCGGCGCGCTCCGCGACGTGTCGTTCGCGTACAGCGACGGAGTGCCGCGCAATGAAAAAGTTTTCTGGGAGGGCATCGCGGCGCGGGCGAAATTTCTCGCCTCCAACGTGCCACTGACCGAGGTCGCGGATTTTTCCTTCGCCAAAGAGATTCGCGCCAAGTGAGGTGACGACATGAAACGGTCGTATCGGCGCATTGCGCATCTGTCGGTCTTCCTAGCAGCGGGCCTGCTGATGACGGCGGGTTTCGCCAGTGCGCAGACGCAAAAAATCCGTATCTCGCTTTCCAGCCGGAGCAACACGAATACGTCTTATTACGTGGCGCAAGCCAAAGGCTTTTTCAAAGATGAAGGCCTGGAAGCCGAGTTCATTCAGATCAATCCGCGTCTCGGCGCGATGGCGGTGCTGAACGGCGACGTGACTTTCACAACGTCTTTCGTCAGCACGTTTCGCGGCATCGTCCAGGGTCTGCCCATGAAGACTATGCTGATTCTTCTCAAGAAGGGCGTTTACTATTTGATGGTGCGGCCGGAGACGATCAAGAGCCCGCAGGACTTGAAGGGCAAAAAGCTCGGCGTCACGGCGGTCAACGGCGGCGATCACATCATCGGCCGGGAACTGCTGCGCATGATCGGCATCGATCCCAACCAGGTTCAGGCGATCGCCGTCGGCGATCCGTCGCTTCGTTTCCAAGCGGTGGTCAGCGGTCTGGTGCAGGCCGTGTCGGTGCCGCCGCCCTACGATCTAACCTTGCAACAAATGGGTTTGAAGGCGATCTCCGGCCCGCCGGAGATCGGCGTGCCGTCATCGGGGCTGTTCGCTTCGGACAAATTGATCAAGGAGAATCCGCAGATTCTTCGGCGCACCATCCGCGCCGCGCTACGGGCGAACAAATTCATCGACGAGAATCGGGAGGAAACCATTCGCATCATGACCAAGTTCGTACCCCAGTCGAACGAAATCGCCGCGCGTTCCTACGATGTCGAATTGAAGGCGCTGGCCCGCGACGGACAGATGACCGATGCGGAGATCGAATTTCAAATGGAGCGCCTGGCGGAGAAAAAGCGGCCTCTGGACGAGGTCAGAGATTTTTCCATCGCGCGCCAGGCGGTGAAGGAGTTGGAGAGCGGAAAGTAGAAGGCAATGGATAATTGAGAATGGAGAATGGAAAATTGGGGGACAACGTGCTGGAGCTGAATCGTGAGGAGGAAATATGCGCAAGGGTTTTGTAGCGGCTATCTTATTTTTGGCGCTCGCAGTTTTGCCGGCGTTGGCGGCGGAGAAGCCCGGCGCGGCGGCGTACGATATCGTGATTACCAACGGGAAAATTATCGACGGCACCGGCAATCCGTGGTTTCAGGCGGACGTGGCGATCAAGAACGGCAAGATCGTCAAGATCGGCAGGGTCGATGCGAAAAATGCCAAGCGGGTGATCGATGCGAAGGGGATGGCGGTGTCGCCGGGCTTCATCGATATGCACACCCACACGGACCTGACCGCGCTGGCCGACGGTAACACGGAGAGCAAAGTGCGCCAGGGCGTGACCTTCGACGTGATCGGTGAAAGCTCGAAGGCAAAACCATTCTGGAAATGTCCAGGGCGCGCAACCAGAGCGATCCGGCGGAAACCTGCTTCGACCTGATCGTCGAGGAAGGCACGTTCATCAACGGCGTGCATCACACGATGTCCGAAGACGACGTCAAATTCGTCATGCGGGTGCCCTGGGTGTCGATCGCTTCGGATGGCAGCGCGGTGAATTTAAAAGAGCCCGGCAAACCGCACCCGCGCAGCTACGGCACGAACGTGCGCGTGCTCGGCAAGTACGTGCGCGATGAAAAAGTGCTGACGTTGGAAGACGCGGTGCGCAAGATGACCTCGCTGCCGGCGCAGATTCTGCGGCTCAAGGATCGCGGCTTGCTGAAAGAAGGCTACTGGGCCGACGTGGCGATTTTCGATCCGGCGACGGTTTCGGACCCGGCGACCTATGAAAATCCGCAGCAGTACGCCAAGGGAGTGCCGTTTGTCCTGGTGAATGGAATGGTGGTCATCGACAACGGCAACCACACCGGCGCGCGGCCGGGCAAAGTGATCTACGGACCCGGGAAAAACGGCGGCGGAAAACAGCCCCGCGGGAGTGTCTCGTAGTCGTCGCCGAAGATCTCGGGAATATGTTAGACGGTCTCCCGTGAACAAATGCTCATCTGTTCGTCCTGAAGGACTCCAAGTTTTTTTGGTGACTCGCTAATCTCCTAGGGGCCGAAATCCACACATTATTAATCCGTCATTCCGGGCGCGCCGGCGATAGCTGGCGCGACCCGGAATCCAGGTTTTCGAATGATTGTGGATGCCGGTTTTCACCGGCATGACGGGGATGGTTTGTTCAGCGATTTCGTTTCCGTTAGCTATTCTCCCGGCGGCTTCGGTTCTGCGCGGTGGCGCCAACCGCGCAGAGCGAGGGCGAGCAGCATGAGCCCGGTGGTCAGCCAGCCGGCGGCGGTTTTCAATTCCGGGTTGGTGAAAATGTTGTCGTGGGTGAGCACATCGAACCAGACGAGCGCCGCGCCGCTCAGAAAAACGACGGCCAGAAAAAACGCGGTGTAGCGAACGAAAGGCTTCATTAGATTCGCATCAATCCGACGATCGGCGCAGGGCGACTTCGAAAGCGCGGCGACTGAATTCAGCCTCCGCGATGCGCGGCTACGTCCTATTCGGAAAGTTTTTTCACCCGCTCGATGACTTCCTTGGGCTGATTCATCACCTCGCGGATTTGCGTTTCGACTTCCTCGCCCGGCAGAGCCGAAAGGTCCAGCTTGGTTTTTCTGGCTTCTTCGACAACTTCGGGCTCCTTGAACGCTTTGAGATAGGCTTCGCGCAGCATCTTAATCCGCTCCGGCGGAATGCCCGGCGTGGCGATCATCGGCCGTCCCAACGTTGCGGATACCAGCATGACCCTGGCGACGCTCCGGCTCAGGGCGGGCGTTTTCTTTTTTTCCATGAGCTCGGCCAACGTCGGCGCGTCGGGCAGGCGCGGATCTTTCTTGTTTCCGGTTTGAATCAGGTGGCGGTCGAAACCGTTCTTGTGCCAGGTGAAGTAGGGCTCGCGCGCGAAGTGGGTGGTGATGCCGGTGCCGCGGCAGTGGATCTCGCCTTTTTCCAGGGCGAGATCGATTTCCACGCCGCCAGGGTAGCCGCGCACTTCCTGAAACTTGGCGCCGAGGGTTTCCTCGACGACGTTGTTCACGATCGTGGTCAAGTCGGACGTTCCGGTGGAGCCGCACTTGGGCGATTCCTTGGAGTTGAGCACGTCCTCGATGGATTTCCACGGCGCCTCGGCGCGCATATAAAGAACCAGGTCGCGCTGATCGATGCTGCCGATCCAGCCGAGTTTGCGCACGTCGAAGGTCGCTTCCTTGCGGCCGAGCAGTTGGTCGAGATAAATACCGCTGCCGGGCATGCCGAGGGTCAAACCGTCGGGCTTGGCGACGCCGTATACGTAATTGGTCGCGCTGAGCGAGCCGGCGCCGGGCATATTCTGCACGATGATGTTGGGGTTGCCCGGGATGTGTTTGCCCATGTGGCGCGAGAGAATGCGCGCGTACTGATCGTAAAGACCGCCGGAAGTGAAGCCGACCACGATGCGAATCGTCTTGTCTTTGTAGAACGGCGCAGATTGGGCGGCCGCGGGCGCCGCTAGGGCGAGCGCAACTAGCGCTGCCTCGGCGGCGGTCGCGATTAGTCGCGTCGGCGCATGGAATATTCGAGAAAGCATTGTTGCCTCCGTGCGATTTACAGACACCGCTTATACGGCAATTCTTCGGCCGGGCGCAATCACCGGTTTGACAATATTTTTTTCTGCGCTTTAGAGTTGTGCCGTGGTCTCGCTCGATGTTGTAACGATTCCTGGCGGCTTATTTCTCATGGGCTGCGAGCAGGGGCAGGAGAACGAACGGCCTCGCCGCCGAGTCTGGGTCGACGCCTTTGCGCTGGGCCGATTTCCGGTCACGCGTCGCGAATATCAGGCATTCATAGAAGCAGCCGGCGTGGCACCGCCACCGTTTTACTCCGAGCCGATGTTCGCTCATCCCGAGAAACCCATCGTCGGCGTCAGTTGGCATGACGCCGCGGCATACTGCGCCTGGCTCGGTGAACGGACCGGCCGCGAAGTGCGCCTTCCTACCGAAGCCGAATGGGAGCGCGCCGCGCGCGGCGGGCGCGAGGGCGCGCTTTATCCTTGGGGCGACGAAGCGCCGGCGGAAAAAGCGCTGATCGGCTGCGATCCTGAATCCGGCGGGCCGGCGCGGGTCGGAATCAATCTGCCCAACGATTTCGATTTGTACGACATGAGCGAGAATGTGCACGAGTGGTGCAGCGATTATTACGATTACAACTATTACCGCTACGCGCCGGAGCGCAATCCGCGCGGGCCGGCGACTGGAACGCGGCGCGCTTCACGCGGCGGCTCCTGGCGCCATCGGGTCCAGTTCAGCCGCTGCGCCGCGCGCAGCTCGCTGCCGCCGAGTTTTCACTACGCCGACTATGGGTTTCGGATTGCGGTGACGATTTAACAACCCTTTCAAGTTGTTCAAACGGTTCAAACGTTCAAACCGTCGGGGCACAAAGACATCGCGCTATCGAATTTTTTGCGTTTGACCGAAGTGGGGCGAAGCGTTAAAAGCCTTCCAGTCGACCGACTCGCCGACTTTTGCCGGAAGGGAGCTATCATGAAAAAAAATAATTCGTGGATTCGCTGCGTGCTGACGGCGCTCGTCATCGTGCTTAGCGCCGGCGCCGATTCCTTCGCCATCGACAATCTGCGCGTCGCCTATCCGTCCATGAACACTTCGGTGTTTGCGCTCCTCATCGCCCAGAAGGAAGGCTACTTCAAAGAAGAAGGGATCAACGTCGAGCTGCTCAGCATTCGCGGCGAGATTGCGATCCGCACCACGCTCGCCGGCGAAGTCGACTTTTTCACCAACGCCGGCAGCGCGCTGGCGGCGGCGGTGCGTGGGGTTCCGGTGCGGCTGGTCACGGTGTTTCAGGACAAGCCGGGTTGGGACCTGATTTCCGAGCCTGACATAAAATCGATCGCACAGCTGCGCGGCAAAACCATTGGCGTCATGTCGCCGGAAGGATCACTGGCGGTGGTGGCGCGCGAGATTCTGCGTAAAAACGGACTCGACCCGAGCAAGGACGTGAATCTCGTAGTCATGGGCGGCGACGAAGTGCGCTTTCCGGCGCTGCAGACGAAATCCATTCAGGCGACCTTGTTCAACACCGCCATGAGTCTCAAGGCGCAGAAGGAAGGCTACCGCAAGCTCGGCACCGCGAGCGACTATGCCAACCTGGTCGAAGGCGGCCTGGCGACGTCCCTGGATAAGATCAAAGGACAGCCGGAAAAAATCTTACGCTTTGTGCGCGGCGCGCTGAAAGGATTGGACTATTACGTGAGCAAGCGGGAAGCGGCGATCAAGTACATGATGGACGGCCTGCGCATGAAAGACCGCGACCTGGTGAGCGCGATCTATGACGTGCAAAGCAAATTGGTGCTCAAAGAAGGATTCAGCGACGATAAAGTTTTACAGGGAATGATCGAAGACATGAAGCGCACCACTAAAGTAACGCGCGACATGAAGGTGGCGGATGTTTTCGATCTGAGCTTCGTGAAGAAGGCCAGCGACGAACTCAAGACGAGCGGGTGGAAGCCGTAGGCGCGAGTCAGATGCGCTCGGCCGGTCGATCTACGACGGCCACATCATCGGCATGTCGCTGCCGGCGGAGCTCGCATTCATGGCCCTCGTCGGCCACAGCATGCTCGATCGTTATCCAAATTTGAAAGTCGCGTTTCTCGAATTCGGCGCGGAATGGATTTCTACATGGTGTCGAGGATGGATCACTACCTGCCGCTCGACCGCAGCGGCCATCCGATGGGATTGAGCGTGCCGAATGCAACGGATTTGCCGCGCCAAGGCATCCGCGATTACGTGAAGTCGGGCAGAATTTTCATCGCCGCCGAGGCCGACGACCGCATGATCGGCCAGCTCTTCGAGCTTGTCGGCGAAGACCACGTGCTTTTCTCATCCGATTTTCCCCCACGGCGAGGGACGCGAGAACGCGGCGGAAATCCTGGAACGAAAGGATTTGCCGGCGAGCCAGAAACAAAAACTGCTCTACGACAACACCGCGTGTTTGTTGGGTGAACCGTAGCGGTCGCCGCCCCAGTGCCTCTCATCCAGAGGCAATCAAGCGGTCTCGTCCTCGCCTGTCCGTGAAGACAAACGAAGTCATCTTTCACTACGGAGAACACGAAGGACACGAAGTTCGGAAGAGGAATTTATACTTCGTGCTCTCCGCGTCCTCCGTGGTGAATCCGACGGCCTGCGATATCTCCCAACGGCTCAGGAAAGCCGCCCGATGAATTTTTCGAGCAGTGCGTTGAACCGTTCGGGCTCATCGACGAAGAGCGCATGGCCAGCTTTGCGGAAGATCTCGATTTGCGTCGCCGGCCGGTTCTTCTTCAGGCTGGCGGCCTGCTGCTCGTACTGCGGCGTAATGATATAAAGAAGCCGTTTGTCGAAATTGCGAGCGATACCGCGCCAGTGAGCGCGTTCGTAAGGATAGTCCAGTAGCGCGAGACTATCCTTGAGTGGCAGGCGTTTTGCGCTGCGGGTGATCTCGGCGATCTCTTTTTCGGTGCGTGGCTTGGCGAAGATCGCATGGACGAAATCGCGCAGCGCCTTGTCGCGATCTGCTCGTAAACTTTCCTTGAAAGTGCCGCCTCCGCCGGCGCCGGCTGCCGGGATTTCACCCACTGAACTGTCGACCAGCACCAAAGCGGCGAGCTGGGAAGTGCCGAACATGTGCACGTACTGAAGCGCTTCGATGCCGCCCAGAGACCAGCCGACGAGTACCACGCGCGACCGCCCCGCGAGAAACTCGCGCAGATCGGTGGCCCGGCGCTCGGCAGTGTAGCCGCTCGGCGCGACTTCCGATTCCCCCTGGCCGCGCGGGTCGAGAGCCAGGGTCGAATAGCGCCTCCCGAAAGCATCGAGCTGCCGGCGCCAGATTGTTGCCGGCATCAGCCAGCCCGGCACCAAAGCGATGGTTGGATTTTTTCTGCCGACGCGCTCTGCGCCGGCTTCGAGAAACGACAGAGTGATTTTGTCGCTGGTTTGAAAAGTCCGGCGCGTAACTTCCGCGGCGCCCGCTTGGGTAACCATGAGCAGAAATAACGCGACGCCGCAGAGCCACCGCCACACGGAGAAGCCCTCCGCTAGCGGTGCGCCACGATGAGACCGGACTGCTGGCCGCGCCAGTGATAGCCGAAGGGAAACGGCAGAGAGGCTTGCTCTGTCCGGGCGTTGTAAGCGCTCTCGAGATCCTTCTGATAGCCGTAGGTCATCGGCCGGATCGGCTTGTGGTAGCGACCGTAGAGCTTTACCTGCCACGGACTCTGGCTGATGTAGCGGTAGGGAATGCCGGTGTCGTCCTGCACGACCATGTCGGCGGCTTCCAAAAGCATCGCGCGAGTCTTGGAAAATTGATGATCGTGCAAAAGGTAGGACGCCGATTTGATCAGCACCGTCGCCGGCCGATACTGCGCCACCCAGTTGAGAAAATCGGGATAGAACTCCAGCGCCTTATCCGTCGCATCGAGCGCAATGTAATAAAGCTGCTGGGGCGCCGACGGCGCGGTAGCGCTGGTGAATTCGATGCGCACCGCGCGCATCAAAACCGGTGGGCGCTTGGCGTCGGGAGCCTCGTAGACATGGGTCAGCTCGGGAAACAATTCCAGCGGCTCGATGCGAACGATGCGCCGATTCATCAGCGCCATCATCGTCGCCATGACCGGCACTGTGCCGCGGATCCACGGCGTGGTCAGCTGCTTGGTCATGTACGACGTGATGAAGTAATTGCGCTCGAAGATATCGCGAAACGCGCTGCGCACGTCCTGCAGCAGCTTGGCGAATTGCACCGGCGTCACCGATTCCAGGTCGGGCAGTGTCCCGGGACGCTCAAGGCTGAAGAAAACGTAGCGCGCGTGGTCCGGAAAAAACGCGTAGGCGTTGAGGAAATCCGGCCCGCTGAAAGGATAGATCAGATTTTTCTTCTGGGCCCCGGGAACCTTGATTTCCTGAGTGCGCCAAGTGTCCATGGTCTGAATCCGGCCGCGCACATGGTTCCAGCTCTGGGTCATCCACTGCTGATGTTCCTTGAAGGCTTCGCTTTCGACGAATTTTTTCAAAGCGAGATCGGGCGGGTTGGGCGTGATTCCGGCCAGTATTTGCGCGGTCGCAGTAGCACGCCGGTTGTACTCCTGATTGTCGCCATTGGCGGCATATGCGCGCGCCGTCGCGACCAACAAAAACACCGACAAAACTGAATAAAATATTTTAAATCTCATAGTTATCTTGAGAACCTAAACAAGATCCTAAATCCACCGCTCATCCCTCACCCATTGGACGTTCAGAATAGCATTTTCTGCGCTGCAAGCGACAGGATTTCTTGGGAGCTGTGCGTCGCTGCCTTAGTTTAAGAATAAATCTTCAACGGCCTTTTCACCACGGATCGATTACGGTAAGAAAGAGCGCTGTCAGCGAATATTCATCGATCACTTCAAAAATCGGGAGAACAACGTGTCAGGTTGGAAAGCGCGGATCGGTTATTTATCGCCGTCGGTTTTTGAAACGCCTTCGGATTGGGACTTGATCCTGCCCGAAGGCTTCACCATCGTCGCCTCGGGTTTGAACGT